>Ga0102590_1000865_pt1 | contig 55363 bp, 53 predicted proteins | sample AraplaMF_Col_mMF_FD_76859 | JGI IMG/M metagenome (GOLD analysis project Ga0102590, IMG submission 76859) | Arabidopsis root microbial communities from the University of North Carolina, USA - plate scrape MF_Col_mMF | ecosystem: Host-associated > Plants > Roots > Endosphere | place: USA...
CGCTCGTGCCGTTGGTGGCGATCAGGGTGATGGTGCCTTCCAACGTCGTGGTACCGCCGGCGCCGGTCGTTGCGCCAGTGCTCGCGAAGACGCCGATGGAAGCGCCGAGCGTCGTGGTGCCGGTCGCTGCGGTGGTGCCGCCGGCCGCGCCGCTATAGAGCACGTTGCTGGATGCGGTGGCGCTGGCATAGCTCGTCGTGCCGCGCAGGTCAGCGGCCGTCGCACCGGCGATGGTGGCGGAGACGTTGGACTTGGTGGAGTAACCGACCGTGGTCTGCAGTGCCTGGTTGGCGATCGACTTGGCGCTGTCGATCAGCTTCTGCAGCGAGGTGATGCCGGTGTTGGCGGCCTGCAGCACTTGCACGCCGTTGGCAATGCCGTCGAGCAGGTTGTTGATGTCGCTGGCGCGGTTGTCGAGCGACTGGGCGGTGAAGAAGTTGGTGGGATTGTCCAGGGCCGAGTTGACGCTCTTGCCGGTCGACAGACGGTTCTGCGTGGTGGCGAGAAGATCAGCGGTGGACTGGAGGGAGAGCAGGTTCTGGCGAACCGATGCGGAGAGGACGATGCCTGACATAACTCTGTTACCTTTCTGGTAAACGACGCTACTGTTACACGTCTGCTTGGATCGCGAGTGATCCAGCGACGGCGGACCGTGGCGCCGAGACCTCTAACGAAACATGAAATGAAACCCGCGCTTTTGCCGGGGCGCGCGTGATTCGACCAAAGAGGCGCCCCGCATCGTTGCGCCGCCACACGAATCCGCCGTTGAAAACATTGAGTTTTTCAGCGCAAATGGTGCGGATTTACAGCTCGTTAACTAATTGCGAGCGAGAATCACGTCTTCAGAGGCCGCAACGAACGCTCGGTTACGAAAGCGTTGATGGAGAACAGGCATGGCCCTCAAGGTCGAGCTCAGACCGCACGAACGTATCATCGTCGGTAACTGCGTGATTACCAACACGGACCAGCGCGCTCGCCTCCTGATCGACGGCGACAACGTGCCGATCCTGCGCGAGCGCGACATCCTCACGCCGGAGACCGCCGATACGCCGGCCAAGCTCGTCTATCTCGCCGTGCAGCTCATGTACATCTCGCCGGATCCGCAGACACAGCACGGCACCTACTTCAACCTCGTGCGTGACATCGTCACCGCGGTGCCCAGCGCCTGGCCGATCATCGAGGCCATCAACAACAACATCTTGAACGGCGACCTCTACCGGGCGCTGAAGGATGCCCGCAAGCTGATCGCCTATGAAGAGAAGCTGCGGAGCCAGTTCGAGGCCACCCATCCCAAGACGGACGCGGACAAGGACGACGTGAGCTCCGCCGCCTGACCAACGACATAGTCCCGCAGACGACGACGGCCCCGGATCATCTCCGGGGCCGTTGTCGTTTCAGGGACGCACCAGTTCTAGTGCGCCGCGAGCGGCGGCGCCTCGACCTCGATCACGCCATCGCCGCACCGCCGTCCGCCGAACTCCAGCACGGCCGCGACCAGCGCATCGATGTCCGCCTCCTCCGTGCGGTGATTGACGATCGCGGCACGGATCGCAAACTTGTCGTTCAGAATCGTGCTGGACGGCGCCGCGATGCCGGATTCCTGGATGTCGGCCACGATCTCGCGGTTGGTCGCATCATCGGCACGGTAGCGGAAGCAGACGATGTTGAGGTTGACCGGCGCCAGCAACTCCAGCCGAGGTTCGGCCAGCACGCGCGTTTCGAGATACTTCGCCAACGCGCAGCTTCGCGCGATCGTCGCCCCGAGCCGGTCGGTGCCGAACGTCTTCAGCGTGAACCACGTCTTCAGCGCACGGAAGCCGCGCGACAGATCGGGGCCGAGATCGCAGGGCCAGACCGCCCCCGCCGCAAGGCCTCTCGCCTCGCGGCGCAGATAGGCCGCGGGCTGCGCGAAGGCCTGCCGATGCTGCTCGCCGTCGCGCACCAGCAGGAAGCCGGCATCATAGGGCACCTGCCCCCATTTGTGGAAATCGAGCGCAATGGAATCGGCGAGCTCGATACCGCCGAGCAGCGGCGCGAGCTCGGGCGAGAAGATCGCGAGCGCGCCGAAAGCACCGTCGACGTGAAACCAGATTCCCTCCTCGCGGCACAGCTGTGCAATGGCCTTGAGATCGTCGATCGCACCAATGTCCACCGTGCCGGCAGACGCGACGACCATGAACGGCTTGAAGCCGACCTCACGATCGACGGCGATCTGCGCGCGCAGCGCGGCGACGTCGATGCGATGATCGGCATCGACGCCGATCTTGCGCAACGCATCGGTGCCGAGCCCGGCAATGTCCATGGCCCTGGAGACACAGCCATGCGCGGCCTGCGACGTATAGGCCGTGAGCAGCGCGCCGTCATTGCCGATGCCGTATTGCCGCGCCAGCGTGCCGAGCGCAGCGCTGCGCGCCACCAGCACCGCCATCAGATTGGCCATCGACGTGCCCGTGACGAAGATGCCGCTCGCGCTGTCCGGAAAAGCGAACAGGCGGCGCATCCAGTCGACGACCTGGCGCTCGACCTCGATCGGCATGTGGTCGCGCCCACCGAGATTGGCGTTGAGGCCGGCTGCGAGCATCTCCGCAAGCATGCCGACCGCGGTGCCGCCGCCATGCACCCATCCCATGAAGCCGGGATGGACGTTGCCGGTCGCATAGGGCGCGACGTGCTCGGCGAACTCGCGATAGACCTCAGCGAGGTCGCTCGCCTCGCGCGGCACGTCGGCCTTGAATGAAGCGCGGACGTCGTCAGGGATCGGCTGCCAGACGGGACGCGTCCGAACATTGGCGATGCCGTCGATCGTCTCGTCCAGCATGCGATGGGCGAGCGCGCGAAATGCGTTCCAGTCCTCCGGGTCGAGCGAAGCGTGCGCAGTGGTGCTTGGCGCGTTGCGGATGATCTCGTTCATGTTGCACTCCCCTCGCCGGCTCTTGCATGCCGCGACAGCATCGCCGAGAACGCCGCGAAGATCTTGCGCATCTGCGGCGGCTTGTACGGAAACACGTCCGGCGAATCCATGTTGTGCACGACGGCGGTGTTGTCGGCTTCGAACACCAGCAGCTCGCCCTGCTGGTTTTCGGCGCAATCGACGATGAAATAATCGAGGCCGACGCGGTGGCTCATCTCGTCGAGCGCGCGCTTGTGACGCGCCGCGAAGGCATGATCGAAGTCGCGCATGAAGAGCGCCTCTTCCGCGCGCTTCTCCTCGCTGAACGCCATGTAGGCGTTGAGATACCAGATATCCCAGCGGTCGGCGATCGCCATGTGGCAGGCGTAGGCTTTGCCGTCGACCATCGCGAGACGATATTTGCGATAAAGCCCATCCGCGTTCACATAGTCGACGAAGCGCGCGACGAAGAAATCCTGCTCGTCCCGTTCGGAAAGATAGGCTGCGAGTGCCGCCACATCGTCGAGCTTGACGAGCCCGACGCCGGCATGCGAGCCGCGCGGCCGCGCGATCATCGGAAAGCGCAATTCATCCGCAATGTCCCGGCCCGCGATCTGTCCTTTGGAGAGATCAGACAATTGCGCGCGAGTCGCGTGGATGGTCGCGGGAATGTCGAGGCCCGGGACGCCGGCGAGCAGCCGGTGCAGCTTGTCGCGATCGAGATTGCCGATACGATCGGGACGATTGAGCAGCGGCCGCGGCCAGTGCGGCGCGGCCTTCTCGATCAAGGCGAGCGCCTCACGGCATTCCTCGGAGTCGGAGGCGACCACGATGGCAACGTCATGCTCGGGCAGATTCTCCGGCAGGCCAACGCCCTTCACCACGTAGAGCGTCAACAGCTCGATGTCGGAGCCTTCGAGCAGAAAATCGATCGGCGTGTTGCCGCCCATGTCGATGTCGGCGGCCAGCGCGAGCACGCGCAGGCCCGGTTTCGAAGCAGCGCTCGGCGTGCGAAACAATTGATGGAAGGAGAGCACCTCCGACTGGATCGCGAGCCCCTGATCCTTGTCGCCGAGAAGCTGGGTGATCAACGACAGATCCAGCGCTTCGCCCGCCAGCGCGGTCCCCGCCGCGATCCGCGCCAGCATCTGGTCGCGCAACGGATGCAGGTCGACACCTTCGAAGGCCCGGCGCGTCAGCTGCGCAAAGCCGATGCGATCGGCATAGTTCGCAGCAGTCATGCGAAGCGGCGCGGAAACCGGATGCTGCATCTCACACCTCGAACGCGGAGTTTACCGGCCCGGCCGCAACTGCGCCACGGTCAAGCAGGAGCTCGATCTTTACCAGGACATGGGCGATGCGATCGAGCAGGCGCTGCACATTGCGTTGCGCCTCGGCCGTATCAGGCGACCAGGCCTCGGTCACGAGCCGGGCGCCGACGCAGAGGCGCAGCACGGCCTGCGCGGCCTCGTCCTGCCGCTCCAAACGGACCGGCTGGCCGATCAGGCAGCGCAGCGCGGCGACCTGCCGGTCCGCCGCGCTGCCACTGATCTCCTCGTTCATGTCACGCGCCATCGCCCGATGAACGGCGCTGGTCTCGGCGGTCGAAACCGGTTTGCCGTCGCGCAGCAGCATGAACGGAAAGATCGTGGTTTGTGCAAATTCCTCGTCATCCATGCCGGCCGTCCTGGTCGCGGGAACGGCGCGAAGCGAAGGCGACAACGCGATCATGCTGTCGATGCCGGCGGCAAGTTCGGCCAGTACCCTGGCGCGGAAAGCTCCCGGCACGGCGTAATAGCTGCCGATCTCGGCGAGCGCCGCCTCCCAGCGCAGCCATTGACCGAAATTCGGCCGCCGGTCGAAGCGCGAACGCAGCGCCGTCCAGCCCATCGGCCAATCGCAACGGCCGGCATAGTCGAAGATGCCGGCCGCGATCCCCTCGACGCGGTCGAGCGATCGCGACAGGCCCTTCGGCACCAGCAGCGCGCCGCTGAAGGCGGGCCCACCGAAAAACTTCGAGCCTGACATCAGCACCATGTAGCCGCGGTCGAGATAAGAGCGCAGCCGGCGGCGGCCGAGCCGGGCCTGACAGGCGTCGACGACGATCTGGACCTTGCGCGGCCAGCGCCGCGCGATCTCATCGAGGCAGGCCGCGCTCGGTGCTCGCCAGCCGAGCTTCGAGGCATCCAAGATCTGGAGCAGCACCGGCGCGCCCTGCGCGATCGTGGTCTCGACCGCATGCAGCACCGCTGCATCGGCGTCCGCACGCATCGCAATTCCGGGCGCGGTCTCGAGCAGCGGCAACGGCAGGCTGGCGCCGGCGAGCCCTGCGACCGCACCGTCCTTGCGAACCGCAAAGCCGCTCGCCGTCATGGAGCTGAAATGATGCCCGCGGGCGGTATGGATCGTCCCGCTTCCAGTCTGGTCGGCGCCGACCACGATCGTCACCGGCGGCGCCCCGAGCACCGCACGCGCCAGGAACAAAGCGTGGAGCTGGGAATCCGTGCCGGAGGGCGAGAACACGACGTCGACGCGCGGCGGAAGCTGGAGATGGCCGCGCAGTTCGTCCCGCATGTCCTCGCAGCGCGCATCGAAGGCGATCTCGACCTCGTCGAACAGGCATTTGTGCATCAGCTCTTCGCGCGCCAGCGTGGCACGGTCATAGGCCGCTTGCGAGATCGTCGATGCCGTCGAGGAAGCGAAATTCCAGATCTCCGGCTCCGGCGCGGCAGCGCAGCCATAGCCATTGACGCGGTCGGTCGGATCGAGCGCCAGCCGCGGATCTCCGCCGGAGACGAGCAGTGTGTCCAATGGTGTGAAGAGATCGCGCAGGCGGTAACGCGAACCGTCGGAGGCGCGGTCCGGGTCCGACAGGCGGGACGCGCCGGTGCTCATCCCGGCAGGCTCACGCCGCGGCATCTGCCGCCGACGCGGGCGCGGCTGCGAACTGCGAGGCGATATCGCCGCGGAACACCGACGGCCCGACGTGATCGAGCGAGCTCTGGATATCGGCCCAGATCTCACCGCCGATATCGGTCCAGCGCTTGCAGAAGGCGAAGTCCTCGGAAAGATATGTGCCGGTCGCCGGATCGATCATGCATTCGAACAGCGCAAAGCGGTTCTGGCTGGCGACCAGCGTATCGTGCGAGTGCTCGCGGAAGAACTGCAGGCTCGCATAGTCCGGATGGCGGCACATCGCCTCCAGCACATGACGCCGTATCATCAGGAAGCCAGTGCCCGCCCAGCGCACGCGGGTAAAGCCGTTGACCACGACGATGCGGTCGGGATCCTCGATCTCCAGCACGTAGTCCAGCGAAGCGGCCGGCACGTCGGCCCGGCCGGACTGGATCGCCCGCGCCGCCTTGTCCCAGTTGACCCGCTTGATCGGATAGCAGCCGGCGACGACGTCGGCGCCGCATTCGATCAGCCGGAACACCTGCTCCGGCTTGAAGCCGATGTCGGCGTCGACGAACAGGAAATGGGTCGCATTGGGATCGTCCAGGAACATCGCGACCAGATTGGCCCGCGCGCGGGTGATCAGCGCGTCGCCGTCCCGCAGCAGCACCTTGAGCTCGAGATTGGACATGCCGTGCACGGCGCGCTGCAGCGCGAAGATCGAGCTCGCATAGATGCTCGACACCTGCCCGCCGAAACACGGCGTCGCCACCACCAGTTGCATCTTGTCCGACATCGGCAGCTCCGCCCCGCTCCAATCCTCACCAAGAGGTAAAGAGGCATGGTTAACGGCGTCTTAACGCAGCCTTACAGGAACTTGACGAGCGAGAGCTGCGCCAGGTTCGAGGTCACCTGGTAGGACGCCTGCAGCGCGTTCTGCAGCGCCAGGATCTCGCTCGCGACCTGGTCCGGCGAAGCCGATTCAGCCTGGTCGATGATGGTCTGGAGCTGCGCCTTGGCCTGGGTCTGGCGCGTGCTCGCATCCTTCATCGTGTTCTGGGCCATCGCGATGTCGGTCTGGATGTCCTCGATGCGCTGCTGGCCGGGCTGCTGCGTCAGCGCCTGCGTCACCCGCTGGCTCAGCGCGGAGACCTGACCGCCCGAATACTGGCCGGTCGGCGAGGTCGAGAAGGTCCCGAACACCGCGATCGACTGCAATTGCCGACGAATCGCATCCTCATTGGCCTGGGCGCCATATTGCACCGCGACGGAATCGTCGACCCGCGCCATCGCGGTGGAGCGCGCCGAGCCGGGCCCGTCATTGCCCTGGTACCATTTCACGGTGGTGGCCGAGCCGTTGACCAGCGTCGTCGCCGAGCTCGCCGGCGAGGTCCCGACGCGCAGCGGCGGCTGCGTGGCGGTCACGGGTGTCGAGGCAAAACCAAGCGAGCCCAGCGCCCCCGTATTCGAGCTGGTGATATTCAGGCTGGCCGCATCGTCGGTGTTGATCGTGATCGAGCCGCCGTGGATTGTCGACGGCTTCGAGGTCCCCGTGATCTGGTCGATCTTGCTCATCAGCGTCTGGATGCTGTCGCCGACATTGAGCTGGTTGCCGGTCGCGCCCGAGGCCACGAAGGTCAGCGTGGTGCCGTTGACGGTGATGGTGTCGCCGGCGACGAAGCCCGGCGAGATCGAATCCGAGGGGCTAGCCCCGGACAGTGCCGTCGCGCCGCTGACGGGTGCCGGCGGCGCCGCCTGGTTGTTGACCGGCGTGCCGATCGCAGAGCTGGCGGTGTTGAAGAAATTGTCGCCGGCGACGATCGCGGAGGCCGCCACCAGCGAGGTGTTGGCGAGCTTGGTGATCGCGGTGTTCAGCGCCGTGTTGAGGTTGTTCGCGGTGTTGGTCGGGTTGACCGGGGTGCTCGCATCGATCGCGAAGCTGCCGAGCGGCGTCGGCGTCGCCGTGGATGCGGTCAGGTCGATCTGCTCGGTCGTGCCGTCCGGCAGCGTGAACTGAACGCTGAGCTTGTCGCCATTGCTCGGGTTGACGCCGTTGAGGTCGACCGAGAACGACACCGGCGAGCCGCTCGGGCCGGTGACGGTCGCGCCCGTCAGCGTCGAGGACACCGCCTTAAGCTTGAGGCCGAACGGTGAGCCCGCGACGTCTTCGGAGACCTGGATCGAGCTCGGCGTCGGCTGCGTCTGCACCAGACGGCCCGTGCCGCCAGCGCCGAGATCGGCGGCCTGGCGCTCCGCCATCACGGTCTTGAAGCCCGCCTGGGTGGTCGTGCCGTTGATGATGTCGCCGGCATTCGCGACCGACTGCGTGTTGACGGCAGTTCCGGAGAACAGATAGCGGTTGCCCGTCTGCGTGTTGAGCACGCCGACCATCGAGCCGAACTGGGCGGCGGCGGTGTTCTGCGCGATCGTCTGGCCGTTGACGTTGAGATCCTGCGCGGTATTGGCGGCGCCCGTCTGTACCGTGCTGCGGATCTTGGTCAGCGACTGCAACGCGGTGTTGGCGAGGTTGATGCTGACATTGACGTTGGTGATGGTGTCGGTATAGGCGGCGATGTTGGAGAGCTGCGCGCGCCCCGCGATCGCAAAGCCCTCGTTGGTGCCCATCCCGGAATAGTTCTGCGACAGCTTGCCGGTCGAGAGCTGCGTCGACAGATCGGTGAGCTGCTGATTGATGTTGCGGATCTGCGCGCCGAGAACCGACGAGGAGTAGTTGATGCTGCTGATCGACATGTTTCAGAGCCCTGTTACTGCTTACACTTGAGCCTGGATCAACGTGTTCATCATGCTCTGCACCACCGACATGACGTGAGCGTTGGCGGCATAGGCATTCTGGAGCTGGATCAGGTTCGACATCTCGGAGTCGAGGTTGACCTTAGCGGTCGAGTCGAACTTGGCCTGCAGCGTCGAGACCACGACGCTCTGGCCCTGCTGGAGCTGGGTGGCCTGGGTCGAGGCGTTGGCCTGGATGCTCAGGAACTGCTGCAAATAGTTCGAGACGCTGCCGCTGAAGGGCTGGTTGGCCGAGCCGAGGCCGGTCGTTGGCGAATAGGAGAATACCGCCGAGGTGAGCTGCGCGTAGAGATAGTCCGAACGCGTGGTGTCGCCCGCGGGCGTCACTGGCGACGTGCTGTAGACCGACATCCTGGTCGGGTCGGCGGCCAGCTGCGTGTTCACCTTGATGCGTCCGGCGAGGCCGGTCAGCTGCGAGCCCGACGACGTGATCGCGCCGGTGTAGAGCGCCTGCCCGCCGTCGGTGAACACGGCCAGTTGCGGACTGCCCGAGGTCAGCGACGAGATCGTCTTGCTGATCGAGGCCGAATTGACCTTGGCGAGCCCGGAATTGTCGTCCGTGATCCGCAGCGTCGTGGCGCTCGCCGGCGCTGGCGCCGCGGAGAAGCTGAGGTGCGAGGTCGAAAGCGCGGTGTTGAGCGCCGAGGCGATCGCGCCCATGCCGCCGGAAAAGTTCACGCCGATCTGCATCGGGTTGGCGTTGGTCGCATTCTGCAGCGGCAACGCCGCCGGGTCGGTCACGTTCACCAACGTGATCTGGCGCTGGGTGTTGGTGGCCGTGTCGGTGTAAGTGAAGGTGGCGGTGTTGCCCGGCAACGCACCGCCGAGGTCGATGTCGAAGCCGGCGGGCGGACCCGAGACGGCGCTGCCGGCCGTGGTCTTGTCGGACAATGCGCTCGACATCGTCGCGGCGAGCTGGTCGATCTGGTTCTGGGCCTGCACCAGCGTCTGGTCGCGCAGCTTCAGATCGGCCGCGATCTGGCCCGACGAGACCACGTTGTTGGCGACGACGTCGACCTTCGAGCCGTTCGGCAGCACGATGTTGAGCGCGCCGACGCCCGACTTGGCCGGATCGATGTTGTAGAGCGAGGTCGCGGACATCGCGCCGGCGGAAGCAAAAGTGAATTGCGAGGCGAGCCCGGCACCGACCAGCTGGATGCCCGTCGTGGTGTAGAGGTTGGCCTGGTTCGATCCGTCGGTGGTGACGCGGACGTCGACATATTTCGACAGCGTGTTGATGGCCTGGTCGCGCTGGTCCATCAGCGTCGCGGCCGAGGGGTCGTTGGCCGACAGGCCCTGCAGCTTGGAATTGATGGTCGCGACCTGCTGCATGGCAGCGTTCGCGGCCTGCGCCGAGGTGCCGAGATCCTGCTCGACGTTGGAGCGCAGCGACTGGATGCCCTTGGTGGTGACGTTGAGCTGCGTGGCGAGCGCCTGCGCCGCGCCGATGGCAACCGTTTGCGCCGACGACGCGCCCGAGCTGGTCGACAGCGCCTGCAGCGCCGTGGTGAAGTTGTTCAGCGCGGTTTCGAGCGTGCCGCTGTTGCCGGGCGTGCCATAGACACTCTGAAGCTGCTTCAGGATGTTGGCCATCTGGTCGGCGTAACCGCCGCCGCCGGTCTCCGTGCGCAGCTGGTTCAGCACGAAGGTGTCGAGCTCCCGGCTGACGCCGGTCGTCATCGCCGTCGAGCCGAAATCGCCGGTGGAGACCTCGATCTGGTTCGGGCTCTGGACGACGTAACCCGGCGTCTGCGAATTCGCGACGTTCGAGGAGACGATCGAGAGCGCGGCCTGGTTGGCACGCAGACCGCTCATCGCGCTGGCGAGGGCTGAACTCAAACCCATGTGACTAGCCGCCTTTGGTTACGTTACGCGCCGATCAGCGCAACACGTTCAGAAGGTCCTGCACCATCGAATTCGCGGTCGTGATCACCTTGGTGTTGGCCGAATAGGCCTGCTGGGTCACGATCAGCTTGGTGAATTCGTCGGCGATGTCGGTGTTGGAGCCTTCCAGCGAAGAGCCGCTGATGCTTCCCGATGCGCCGTCGATCGCGGCGCCAGACTGTTCGGTCGCTGCATATGCGCCACCATCCATCGCCTTCAAATAGTTGGTGCCGTTGAAGTGCGACAGCGAGACTTGGGCGAGGTTGAGGTTCTGGCCGTTCGAGAAGGTGCCGACCACGAGGCCGCTGTTGTTGACCGCGACCGACCGCAACTGGCCCGCGGCGTAGCCGTTCTGCGTGATGGTGTTGATGGTCACGGCGCCCGACGTGCTGGCATATTGCGTCAGGCCGCCGCTCGAGATGTTGAAGGCGACGGAGCCGAGCGACTGGCCGCTGACGCTGACATTGTTGATGGTGATGCCGGAGCCGCTCGGCGTGGTCAACGAGCCGTCGGAAGCGAAGGTGAAGGCCTGCCCCGTATTGACCCAGCCGACCGTGGTGCCGGTCGCATTCGGATCGGTCTGGTAGAACAAATTCCAGCTGTCGGTGTGGCCTGCGCCCAGCGAGGCACTGTCGGTCTTGGCCCAGCGCAATTGCAGGTTCACCGGCGTGCCGGCCGCGTTGTAGGCCGTCACCGCGCCGCCGCTGATCGACTCCTTGGTGAAGGTCGCGATGTCGTTGCCGATCACGCCGCCGGTGCCCGCGGTGCCGCCGCCGTTACGGTTCTTGGTGATGGTGGAGGTAAAGCCGAGCGCGGCGAAGGCCGCGCTGTTGGAGCTGGACACCGACAGGTTGGACACGGTGCCCGTGTTCAACGTGATCACGCCGCTGGTGCTGACGGACGAGCCGGTGGCGCCGGAGAGCGCATCGATCTTGCTGAGCAGAGTCGTGATGTTGTCGGTGACGTTGATCTGGTTCGGACCGCTCGCGCCCGAAGCCATGAATGTCAGCGTCTGGCCGTTGACGGTGATGGTGTCGGCAGGCGGGCCCGCCGAAAAACCCGAGGAGAGAACCTGGGCGCCGCCGGCCGTCGCGCTGCCGCTCAACAGCGTCGCCCCGGAGATCGCAGGCGATGACAGCACGTTGCCGCCGCGCGTCACGCTGGTGATACCGAGCGCCGTGGCCGCGGTGCCGCTGTTCACCGCCACGTCCGTGGTGGTGCCGCTCGAGATCACGATGTTGCCGCTCGCGTTGAGGGACGCGGTGACGCCGGGGCCGGCCGCGTTCTGAATTGCGGTCAGAATGTCCTGGACCGTCGCAGGCGTGCCGGCGCCCAGACCGATGGTCGAGTTGGTGCCGAGCGTGACGGTGTTGCCGGCGTTGAAGGTGATCGTGTTGCTGCCGTTGATGGTCAGCGTCTGACCGCTCAACGCGGTGAGGATGCTCGATGCGAGATGCGTGCCGACGGTATTATCCAGCGATGTCGTCGTCGATGCCACCGCCGACGAATTGTTCTGAAGAGCGACCGATCCGGTGTTCGTCGTCGACGAATAGGGCGAGCGGAGGTTGCCCGTGGCCGCGGCACCCGAAGCGGTGTTGTTGGTGTAGGGCGCGGGCGGCGTGCCGACCGGTAGCGGGTTGGCGGCGAAATCCGATGGGTTGAGGCCGCCGGCCGCCAGCAGCGTCCCGGTCGCGGCGGTCGAGCTCGCCGCCGTGTTCGGCTGCGTCGGAAGGTTCGCGGCGTACTGGATCGAAGTGGTGGCCTGGGCGGGAATGAAGTTGTTCTGGAATTTGAGGACGTTCGCCACGTTGCCGGTCGGGTTGCCGGTCTTGGGGTCGACCGTGACGCCCATCAAATAATAGCCGGCGCCGTTGACGAGGTTGCCGTTGGCATTGAGCTGGAAGTCGCCGCGGCGGGTGTAATAGGTGACGCCGCTGAACACTGGCACGTTGTCGACGATGCCGGTCGCCTTCTGGATCGAGAAGAAGCCGTCGCCGGTGATCGCCATGTTGGTGGCGACGGTGGAGCCGGAGATCGTGCCTTGCGTGGTGATGGTGGCCTTGGCGTTGGCCGTCACGCCGCCCGCGACCTGCTTGCTCGGAACCGAGGAGTCGGGAATGAGATCGACGAAGCTGGTGCCGATGCCCTTGTAACCGGTGGTGGATGAGTTCGCGATGTTGCCGGAAATGTTCTGCAGCGCGTAGGACTGCGCCTGCAGGCCACCCACCGAGGTGTTCATTGCATCGAAGATACCCATAACTTTGTCTCCAAATCCGATCTCGGCGGCCGGTCGACCATGGCCGCAGTCGGGGGAGACAGTCGCAAAGGCCATGCCAATGCGGGTATCGCTAAGAAATCAATGGCTTAATGAAAAAGCCCCGGCCTGACGACCGGGGCACAATTGCCGGGACCGGCAACAATTGCCGGGGCTTTCTTACGTCGCCGACGCCGCCGCGGGGTGGAAGACCAGCCCGAAACCGTCGATGCAGTAGCGCAATCCGGTCGGCTTCGGACCGTCGTCGAAGACGTGGCCGAGATGGCCGCCGCAGCGCCGGCAATGCACCTCGGTGCGAACCATGCCGTAGGCGCGGTCCTCGGTCTTGCCGACGTTGCCCTCGATCGGCTGGTAGAAGCTCGGCCAGCCGGTGCCGCTCTCGAATTTGGTCTCGGAGGCGAACAGCGGCAGGTCGCAGCCGGCGCAGGCGAAGGTGCCCTTGCGGTGCTCTTTCAGCAGCGGGCTGGAGCCCGGCCGCTCGGTGCCGTGGTTGCGCAGGATCTCATATTGCTGCGGCGTGAGCTGCGCGCGCCATTCGGCCTCCGTCTTGGTGATCTCGAACTTTTCCGCGACCTTCTCGCCGGCCTCGGCCGGGGTTCCTCTCAGCCAGCGGAAGGCCGCAAGGCCGAACAGGCCGGCGGCAGTCGTCAACAGCATGCGGCGGTCAAACATCTCATTCTCCGTGCGGGAGCTCCACGCCCTGAGATACGGGCTTTAACGGCGGACGTTACACGTTCGGGCGGAATTTTTCGCCGGTCTATCGCGACACGTCGGCCTCGTGCGAGGCCGGTTCCGGGGCCCGTTCGTCCGTCTCGGCCGGGGGTTTTGGCGGCGCGGCCGGCCGTGGCCTGACGCCGGGCGGCGGTCGGCGCGGACCGGTGCCGGCGGCCCGGTTGGCTTCGGCGAGGCGCGCCTCGCGCTCCCTCTCCTTGACCCTGGCCCGTTCGCGGTAACGGGCGAGCGAGCCTGCGGCCGCGGAACTCGCCCTGCTCCAGATCCCGACCAGCTGGCCCGCGACCCGCCCCGTGGCACCGCCTGCCCAGACCAGCTCGAACGGCGAGAACAGCTTCCAGCGCTCATCGCCCCACAAAATACTGCGCGCGATCATCTGCCCGGCCATGGCCGACGTGTTCATGCCCTGCCGGCCGAACCCGCTCGCCACCCACAGGCCTTTGCGCAACTGGCCGATCTGCGGCATGCCGTGCACGGTCTGGCCGGTGGCGCCGCCGAACGTCTCGGTGACCTCGACATGGCCGAGCTGCGGGAAGATCGTGCGGATCCGCCGCCTGACGGCGCCCGCAAAGCGCTGCGGCCGCGCGGCCCAGGTGGTCTCCGGGCTCTCCCACATCAGGCGGTCGCCGTCGACGATGCGGAAATGGTCGACACCGTCGGAATCCATCACCGATCCCTTGAAGGCGATGATCTCGTGCACGCGCTCGCCGAGCGGCGCGGTGATGCCGGCATAGCGCCAGACCGGCAGCAGCGTCTCCGACAGGCGCCGCAAGGGCGCGCCGAGATGAATGTTGCCCGCGAGCACGATATGGGTCGCGCGCAGCCGCGCCGAGGGCGTGACGATGCGTTTGCGGATGCCGGAATGATCGATGCTGACGACCGGCGTGTCCTCGAAGATGCGGGCGCCTGCCCGCCGTGCCAGCGCCGCCAGGCCATGGACATATTTGCGGCCGTCGACCTGGAACGCCTTCGGATAATACACACCGTGGAAGTAACGATCGGTCTTGAGCACCTCGCGGACGCGATCGACCTGCCAGCCTTCGACCTCGGTGTCGAAATCCTCGTTCAGCATCTGCAACCGGCTGATCAGCCGGTCGCCGGCATCGACGTTGGAGACCTCCAGCACGCCGTCGCTGGGAGCTATTCCCGGCATGTTCTGTTCGGTGGCATTGGTCCGGACGAACTCGGCGCCCTCCTTCGACAACGTCCACAATTCACGCGCGTCCTCGAAGCCGATGCGCTCGATCAGATCGGTGAGCGGCAGCGCAAAGCCCGGCATGACGGTGCCGAGCTGGTTGCCGGACGCGTTCCAGCCGATGTGGCGGCCCTCGAGCACCGCGACACTGGCCCCGAGCCGGGCGGCCTCCAGCGCGATGGTGAGTCCGGCCAGTCCCGCACCGATGACGCAGATGTCGGCGTCGAGGTCGAACGACAGCCGCGTGCGGTCGCGAAAGCCGGCTTCTTCCTGGGACACGCTTGTGAAAGTCTCGCTCATGTCGTTTCTTAGAGCATGATCCGGAAAAGTGTGCAGCGGTTTTCCCTCGCGACAAACGCAAAATCCGTTTGCGCGGGGATCACGCTCAAAATAACGACCTGAAGCGCGATGACGATTCGTTCTGATCTCAGCGCGTTTTATGCCAACCGGGCGCCTGTCACCTTGTCCTCAACCGGCGCCTGTAGATTATCCTGGACGTGGAACGATTCGAGAATGCCATGCGCCGTTTGATGCTGCTGCGTCACGCCAAGACCGAGACCGACGCGCCGAGCGGCCGCGACCAGGACCGCCGGCTCGACGACCGCGGCCACAGGGATGCCGCTCAGATCGGCGACTGGATCGCCGCGCATCCGCCCTTCCCCGATACCGTGCTGGTGTCGCACGCCGTCCGGGCCCGGCAGACCTGGGAGGTCGCCTGGGAGGCGATGAAGGACCGCGTCCCGACGCCGCAGGTCGAGATCCTGCCGGAACTCTACGGCGCTGATCCCGCGCAGATCCTGGAGTCCATTCGCACCGCAACCGCCCCGGCCGACCCGAAGCAATTGCTGCTGGTTGCCCATAATCCCGGCATGCACGAGGCCGCGCTGATGCTGATGGGCGGCGGCGATCCTGATGGCGCCAGGGCGCTCGCCGACAATCTGCCCACCGCGGGACTTGCGATCTTCGACTTTGACGTCAAGGATTGGGGTGACGTGGCCTACCGCCGCGGCAAGCTGGTGCTGTTCACGAGCCCCAGGCTGCTTCGCTCGGGATGACCGCGCGACGGGCCGGCAAGACCTAGTGACCGGAAGATTTGGAGGCGCAGATGTTCAAGTCCATCCTCGTGCCCATCGACCTCGCCGACACCGACCTCGCCAAGCCGGCGATCGCGACCGCGGCCACGCTGTCGCAGACCTGGAGCGGCACGGTCCGCCTGCTCAACGTGCTGCCGATGACGCCGGTGATGCTGGCCGAATACGTGCCGGCCGATTTCGACGAGCAGCAGCGCCAGACCTCGGAAGAAGCGCTTGCCATCGTCGCGCGCGAATCCGGCATCGAGCCGGCGCGGATCTCCAGCGTGGTCCGCCAGGGCGGCATCTACCACGAGATCCTGGAGGAAGCCGTGCACATGAAGGCCGATCTGATCGTCATGACCTCGCACCGGCCGGCGATGCGCACCTATTTCCTCGGCTCGAATGCGGGCCACGTCGTGCGCTACGCGAAGTGCTCGGTGCTGGTGGTGAGGCACTAGGCTCGGAAATTGTAGCCCGGATGGAGCGCAGCGTAATCCGGGACCTTTGTGCGTTTGGGCGAGCACCCGGATTGCGCTGCGCTCCATCCGGGCTACAAGGCCGCGGCCAGGCACCGAGCTCAGAGCAATGCCATGAAGCAATGGTGGCGACGATGGACCTACGAGATCCCGCTCGCCATCGGTGATGCGCTATGGGAGGTGCTGGTCGTCCAACTGGCAGCACTGCTGGACAGGCTGACGGTACGGAAGGTCATAGCCTTGATCCCCATCGCGATCATGGTCGTAGCCTACTACCACAGGATCCCGATTCCGCCGGAGCTCATGCTGGTCGGCGATTTCCTCGCCTATATAGACGTCTTCCCTGTGCTCATCCTGGTCGGCATGCTGAGCCGCGTCGCGACGATCCTGTTCATCGTGAAGCAGGCGGTGGCGCGCCTCTCGCTGCTCTTGCGCGACGTCGCGGCACACCTGCCAGGCCCTGACGTCCGGCATCGGCGCCGGCGCAGCGCCGCGACACGGCCTCCCCGCAAGCCCGAGAGCTCCGAAGATGATCGAGCTTATGGCTGTCCTTGGGATGACCTCGCATCGGCGATGCGCACCTATTTCCTCGGCTCCAGCGCCGGCACGTCGTGTGCTACACCAGCGGCGAGTTCGTAGAGCATGATGGGACGGAACAGTTCCGCGGTTGGAACGTTCACGATTATCGCCGCTCGGCTCTCGGCTATCATCGGTGATGAGAACGCCTGATCGCGCTCCCGCCCTCACGGAAAGGAACGCCAGATGCAGCGTCACCGGTTCAAATACACAAAATCGCTCAATGAGCGCCTCCTCGAAGAGGCTACAAAGCTAAAAGAGGAAGCGAAGCTGCTACCGCATGGCCCGTTGCGGGAAGCTGCAACGAAAAGGGCCCGGCAGGCCGAGATGGCGGCACATATGGATGATTGGCTCTCCCCCTTGGCGTTGCGATCGCCAAAGAAGGACGAGACACCGGGCCCGGGCTAGGCATCTGGGCTCGCAACAGACTGGCGCTAACTTGCCCGCGTGCAGGTGCGGCGCTTTGCCTAAGAGTGAAGGCCGTCACAAGAAGAACGATCAGATTCGGGCGTCGCACAGGAACCAACGGACGACGCCCCCGTTTGACCTACCTGCAACATTTCTCATGTTTGCCCTGAGGCATCGTGCAGACCCCTATGAGGTACTGCCAATGGCCTTGCTGCGCACACGCTCCCCTTCGCTCGTCTCCACCTGGCTCAGTGCCGCAAGGCAATATCCCGCGCTGGCCGCTGTTGCCGGAGTTGGAGCGGTGCTTCTGGGGACAGCTCTCGTCAATCGCCAGCTTGCCAGGAAGGCACAACGCGACAATCCGCCGAAAGGACGGTTCATCGCGGTCAACGGCGTGCGTCTGCACTATGTGGAGCGCGGCAACGGCCGGCCGCTGGTCCTGTTTCACGGCAACGGCAGCATGATCCAGGACTTCGAGTCGAGCGGCTTGATCGATCTGGCGGCCGAAAACTATCGGGTCATCGTCTTCGACCGCCCGGGATTTGGACATAGCTTGCGGCCCCGCAATGCGGTCTGGACTCCCGAGGCGCAGGCGGACCTGTTCAAGGACGCGCTCGGCCGTCTCGGCGTACAACGCGCGATCGTCCTCGGACACTCCTGGGGAGCGTCGGTCGCAGTGGCGCTGGCGATCAGGCATCCTTCGCTGGTCGAGGCCCTGGTGCTGGCGTCGGGATATTATTTCCCGACCGCCCGCAGCGACGCCGCGGCCTCTCTTGCGCCTGCAATGCCGGGACTCGGCGATGTCATGAGTTACACCATCTCCCCGATCTTCGGGCGGCTGATGTGGCCCGTGATGTTGCGGAAGCTGTTCGGCCCGCGCGCGGTCCCCGAGAAGTTCGCCGACTTTCCCAAGGCAATGGCGGTGCGACCGGCACAGATGCGTGCCAGCGCCGCAGAAGCGGCCTTGATGGTCCCAGCGGCTTTCGTCGCCGCGAAAACCTATGGCGAGCTCGAGATGCCGACGATCATCATCGGAGGCGAGGACGACCGTCTGATCGACACCGAAGAGCAATCGGCCAGGCTCCACGGCGAGATCAAGCAGAGCAAGCTGCGCCGGATCGCCGGCGTCGGTCATATGGTCCATCAATCCGCGACGCCCGACTTGATGGCGGCCATCGACGAAGCCGCTGCCGCGACCTTGCATTAGGCGTTAGTGCCGCAAATGCCGGCAGGCGACGCTCCCTCCATTGCATTCGACCGGCGCGTCGCCATTTGCTCTCCGACGAGGCAGGCGGCTGTTGCTGGGTGCCGACCGGATTTCGAGCCTACACGACCAATCTCACCGGCCGCTTCCGGTCAGTGCAATGAAGCCGAGGCCCAAGCATGCAAATCCGTGTCGGTTTTGAGATGATCTACGACTTCCCGCAAGTCACGCCATTGATCGCGATGGTCGGAACGCATTTCACGCGAGCATCCGATATTGTCGTACCCGATCACCTCATCACCTCGCCTTCCGTGCCGATCGCGCCCTACCGCGACAGCTTCGGGAACTGGTGCAGCCGGCTCGTTGCTCCTCCGGGCCGCATGCGCCTGTCTGCCGACGGAACGGTGCGCGACAGCGGCTTGCCCGATGTGATCGTGCCTTCAGCCGCGCAGCACGCGGTCGAGGATCTTCCATCGGACACCCTGCTCTATCTGCTCGGCAGCAGGTATTGCGAAACAGATCGGCTTTCCGACATCGCGTGGAAGCTGTTCGAGAAAACGGCGCCCGGCTGGCCGCGCGTTCAGGCGATCTGCGATTTCGTCCACCATCACATCGCGTTCGGATACGAGCACGCGCGGGCGACCATGACGGCGTGGGAGGTCTTCAACGAGCAGAAGGGCGTCTGCCGGGACTATGCGCATCTCGCCATTGCGTTCTGCCGCTGCATGAACATTCCAGCGCGCTACTGCACCGGCTATCTCGGCGACATCGGCATTCCGCCACCGCATGCCCCCGGCGACTTTGCGGGTTGGTTCGATGCCTACCTTGGCGGTCGCTGGTACACCTTCGATGCACGCAACAACACCCCGCGCATCGGCCGTGTCCTGATCGCCCAAGGCCGCGATGCGGCGGATGTTCCGATTGTTCATATTTTCGGACCAGGCGAGCTCATCAGCTTCAAGGTGTGGACTGATGAACTGGTATGAGCCGCTCGTCCGGGTCATTGCACGCAAGATCGATGAGATTGATCTCGCTAATTGGCAAGGTGGATGCTACAAGGCTGGCATCACCGCACGCTTCTTGGCTGTTATCGGTGACTGAGAGCATCGCGCTCCCGCCTCCACCCGACAGAAGGCGGTCAGATGTCCGATTCGGTCAAATTCGACATTCGTGAGTGGCTCGTGCCACCTTTACTGGTGCCTATTTTCCTCGTGCTGCTGATCGCGATCGCGGCCGTTCTGTAGCGGCAGGTCAGTTCGGCCGCCCCGCGCCAAAACGTGGGCGCGGCACTTGAGCCAGGACTCGCGCAGAGGCGCGAGACGAGACCGGAGGCGGGAATGGCAAACACAGCAATCATCAGGGATGCCTACGGCGTGCCGGCGGTTTTCGTGGGTTCGAAAACGGGCCGGGACGACGCACCCTTTGTTTTCGTGAGAGTCGGCGACGAGGAGCGCAGGATGCGGTGGTCCGAATGGGACGCTCTTCCGGCCTGGACCGGCGAACGTCCGACGCGGGCGAGCAGAGCCAAATAGAGATGCGGGTGCTCAGGATGACGACGGCTCGAACGGGCACGTGGATTGCGGGCACTTGGAGTACGGGCACTTGGATTACGGGCACTTGGGCGACAGCGCTCTTGCTGGCAGCGGCCCTCGGCACATCCACGCCGGCAGCTTCTGCCGCGGAGCCAAACTGCCGTGCAATCGAAAGCACCAGCGCCCGGCTGTCCTGCTATGATGCTGCATTTCCTCCAAGAACAGCAAAGCCCGCCGAATCCAGCAATGGCTCGTCGTCAGGCTACAAGGATCCATTTCTTGCAGAAGAGGCCCGAACTGCCGCGAAGCTGAAGAATATTTGCCGCGGTTGCTGAGCTTCACTGACCGCGGGCTCTTCCGATCGTCGCGCTCCAAAATCGGAGAGCCAGCGGACGACAAAGCAAAGAGCGACAGGCAGTCGAGCAGCCGCTGACGGCGCAAACGACGCGCCGCTTTCAGATAGTTCCGGCGCGAAACGAAATAAAGCGCTCGCTATCTGGTCGCCAAAGGCACATTGTCTCGCTACCACCGAGCGGCCCGGAGCATCTATCGGTGGTGTGAACGCCAAGTGCGCTTCCGCTTTCCCCAAGCGGAGCATCAAACCTTGGCTCGACAAATCCCAGAATCATCATCGACATTCGAGTATCGCCTGGCCCGAGAAGCACTCAACCTTCGCCAGCAGGCCAAAGGGATGGCCCCTGGCATCCGCCGCACGGAGCTCCTGCGCAAAGCGCGGCAGATCGACGTTGCGGGAGAGGTCAACAAGTGGCTGACCTCGCCGGGACTCAGGGCGCCGCTTTAGGTCTCCATGACACGCTGAACCTTCGCCTTCCGCGTGGAGACCCATTGGTATCGGGATTTTACTCTCACCCTCCCGGGGCTGATCAGCCGCCGCCTGCGCTTTATTTCAAGCGGGCGGCGTCTTTACTTGTTGCGCATGCCGCTCGCCGGGATTGCCCCGCACGCCACCTGGCTGAAAGGCCCCATTCCCTTGTGTTGCCCGACGGGCGAAACACCCAATTGATCGGTCAATCCCACCGCCAAAAAATATTCCCCTTTACCGAATTTCGGAAATGACGTATGTGTCGCGGCAACCCGGCCCAAGGACAAGGGGCGTATCGCGATCGTCACGAACGCGGGCCGGGTGGCGGTGGACGCAGATCGCATCGGCGCGAAGGGTTTTGCAGGGCGGGCAACCGTGAGCAAGGCGCCTCGCGCACACGACCGGTGTGATCGGCGTACGGCAAAATCGTGTGGTCCTGGCGCCCGCAGTCTGGCGTCAAGTCTTGTGGTGATGTGCGGCCCGACCGGGCCACACGTCGGTCATCCGCAAGGCGACGGGGCAATAGTGCAACGCTCCCGGGGAGATCACGACATAAGCCGTTCCAACCACTGCGCAGGGAAGGCCGGGATGTCTCCGGTTGCCCTGTTCTCCGCTATGCAGCAGCACACGCAGTCTGCCCTTGGCATGGCGGTCCACGGGAGCCAACCGGCTCCCGGCCTTCCCTGCGCCCTTGTTCAATCGAGGGCAAGGCAACCAAGCAAAGCTCGGGCGAGATGAGCCGCGAGAATGCGAAGCCGTGTCTGCGTGCGCCATGCGAATATCGAATGTTGCCGCATTGCATCGTCTCAGACCGTCACCCTGAGGCGGCCGCTTCTTCAGCGGCCCTCGAAGGGCGACAGCCCGGCTGCACCAGCCCGGCCGCGCATCCTTCGAGGCTCCGCATGCGATGCATTCGCATCGCACGTCTCGCACCTCAGATGACGGGACGGATAGTGTCGGTGCGAAACGATTCTGGATTGCCTCCGCCTTCGCCAAGAGGCTTCGGCGGACAAGTCGCTGCGCTCGCAATGACGATGTGGATGCAGTATCGCAACAAATTCCGCTCTCGTGCCCCGGACGCAGCGCAGCGCTTCTTCAGCGGTGCGCTGCAGAGCCGGGGCCCACGTCGCAGCGAGTGCCGCAGCCTCCTGGGTCCCGGCTCTGCGCAGCAACGCGAAGAGCGTTGCAGCGCGTCCGGGACACGAGACCTGTGCTAAACCGGTTTGCCCGTATACGGCATCGACGCCGTCAGCCCGCCATCCACCGGGAATGCCTGGCCGTTGACATACGACGCTTCATCGCTCGCCAGAAACAATCCCATCGCCGCGAGCTCGTGCGGTTGGCCGGGGCGCTGGAGCGGGTTGAGCTGGCCGATCTTGCCCTGCGTGCCGCGCTCCTTGGCGCGGTCGAAGATCGGCTTGGTCATGCCGGTCTCTATCAGGCCCGGGCACACCGCGTTGATGCGCACGCCGGTGCCGGTGAGCGAATACGCCGTGGTCTGCACCAGGCTGATCACGCCGGCCTTGCTCGCGGCATAGGGGTGTCCGCTGGCGCCGGCCTTGAGGCCCGCGACGGACGCGGTCAGCACGATCGCGCCGGACTTCTGCTTCACCATGTGCGGCATCGCATGCTTCACCGCCAGGAACGGCCCGATCAGGTTGACGCGCAACACCTCCTGCCAATGCTCCACGGTCTGCTCGCCGAGCGGAACCAGCCCGCCGCTGATGCCGGCATTCGCCCAGATGACATCGAGCCGGCCATGCGTCTTCACTGCCCTGTCGATCACAGCCATGACGTCGGTTTCGGACCCCGCGTCGGCGATCATGGCCTCCGCGACACCGCCGGCTTTCTTCACCTCGTCGACGGTCTCCTTCACCGCCTCGGTGCGATCGACCGCGATCAGCTTGGCGCCTTCGCGCGTGAACAGCAGTGCGGCGGCGCGACCGATGCCGCTGCCGGCGCCGGTGATGATGACGGATTTGCCTTGCAGGCGGCCCATGCGTTTCTCCCTTGTGGTGGCCACGCGACGCTTGCCGCGCGGCGGAATTTCAAACAAGATTTCAAACGGTAAAGTGTCTTGAGACACGTTGCCACCTCACGTACAGCGACATCAGGCGGGATGGAAGGGTTTCGATGGCAGGCGCAGACAAGCCGAATGTGGTCACGACGCGGTGGTGGTGGGTTCGTCACGCGCCGGTACGCAACGACGGCGGCAATATCTACGGGCAGAGCGATCTGCCTTGCGACACCAGCGATACCTATGTTTTCAACGCTGTTGCCAAGGTGCTGCCACGCAAGGCGGTCTGGTATTCGAGCAATCTGATGCGCACGCACCAGACGGCCGATGCGATCTGGGCGGCCGGCTACCCGAAGCCTGCGTCGATGCCATGGGAGCCGGATCTTGCCGAGCAGAATCTCGGCCGCTGGCAGGGCATGAACCGCGCGCAGTTCATCGCGAGTCGTCCCGTGGGTTCGAGCTGGTTCGCCGACATCAACGAGCCCGCGCCCGGCGGCGAAAGCTTCATGGATCTCTACAACCGAACCCGCCGCACCATCGAGCGGATCAACGGCGAGGCCGGCGGGCAGGACATCATCGCGGTCGCGCATGGCGGCACCATCAAGGCGGCGATCGGCCTCGCGCTGGACGGCCAGGTCGAGCGCGCATTGTCGTTCGACATCGACAATTGCTCGATCACGCGGCTGGATTATTTCGCAAGCCCCGAGCGCAGCGTCTGGCGGCTGCCGATGGTGAACCAGCAGCCCTGGATTGCGGACGATGCGCACGCAGCGATGCACCAACTGGCGGGACCGGAAGTCAAGAAGCTGGCGTAAGCCTAGAGCATGATCCGGAAAAGTGCGCAGCGGTTTTCCAAAAAGATCATGCTCAAACAACAACCTAAAGCGCGATGGCTTAATCGTATCGCGCTTTAGCCAATCAAATCGTACACTGGGAGGAATACATGACCTTGTTCGACATGAAGGGGAAAGTCGCCGTCATCACGGGATCGACGCGCGGTATCGGGCTTGCGATCGCAGAGCGCATGGCCGAGCACGGCGCCAAGGTCGTGATCTCCTCGCGCAAAGCCGACGTCTGCGAGCAGGTCGCCAAGGGCATCAACGACAAGTTCGGCAAGGGCACCGCCGTCGCGGTCGCTGCCAACATCTCGTCGAAAGAGAACCTGCAGAATCTCGTCGACGAGAGCAATCGCGCCTTCGGCAAGATCGACGTGCTGGTCTGCAACGCCGCCTCGAACCCGTATTACGGTCCGCTCGCCGGCATCTCCGACGATCAGTTCAGGAAGATTCTCGACAACAACATCGTCGCCAACAACTGGCTGATCTCGATGGTGGTGCCGCAGATGATCGAGCGCAAGGACGGCTCGGTCATCATCGTGTCCTCGATCGGCGGCTTGAAAGGCTCGACCATCCTCGGCGCCTACGCGATCTCAAAGGCTGCCGACATGCAGCTCGCGCGCAACCTGGCTTGCGAATACGGCAAGCACAACATCCGCGTGAACTGCATCGCGCCCGGCCTGATCAAGACCGACTTTGCCAAGGCACTGTGGGACAATCCGGAGAATTTGAAAGCCTCGACCGCGCGCTCGCCGCTCTTGCGCATCGGCATCCCCGACGAGATCGCAGGCGCGGCCGTGTTCCTGGGATCGAAGGCCGGCGACTTCATGACCGGCCAGACCATGGTGATCGACGGCGGCGCGACGATCAGCTGAAGAACGGCCGCAACGCTGCAGCGGCATGGGAAAGGAACCAACCCCATGCCGGGCCGTTAGCCCGCGCAGTCCTGCAGCGCAACGCCAGGGCTTGGCCAGAAGCGAGACCGATGATCCCCACGGCGATCAAGCCGCAATCGACCGACGATGTCTCGGCGATCATCGTCACGGTCGGCGTGGCGATCTTGAGCATCATCATCATCGCCGCGCTCTATCTGGGACGGGAGATCTTCGTCCCAGTCGCGCTCGCGATCCTGCTGAGCTTCGTCCTGGCGGCCCCCGTACGGCTGGTCCAGCGCCTTCATGTGCCGCGCGCAGCCGCTGTGGTCGGCGTCGTGCTGTTCGCCTTCTCGGTGATCTTCGGGCTCGGCAGCGTCATCGCAACGCAGCTCAACGGGCTGGCGGCCGATCTCCCGAAGTACCAGACAACCATCCTTTCCAAGATCCAGTCGGTGCGCGGCGTCGCCGGCGGCAGTTCCACGCTGGAGCGCGCAGCAGAAATGCTGCACGACCTCGGCAAGGAGCTCGACAAGCCCAAATCCGTGGCGCCGGCCAATCCGCTGACCGCAGGTCCCGCTGGGAAGACCGGCGTCAAGCCGGTGCCAGTCGAAGTGCTCCAGCCCGATCCCGGCGCGCTCGAAAGTCTGCGCTCGCTGATCGCGCCATTGGTCTCGCCGCTGGCCACGACGGGGATCATCGTCATCTTCGTGATCTTCATTTTGATCCAGCGCGAGGATCTGCGTAATCGTCTGATCAGGCTGGCCGGGTCTCACGACCTGCAGCGCACCACCGCGGCGCTCGACGATGCAGCGGCGCGGCTGAGCCGGTTGTTCCTCAACCAGCTCATGCTCAACACCGGGTTCGGCGTTTTGATCGGCAGCGGCCTGTGGCTGATCGGCATTCCCAGCGCGGCGCTGTGGGGCATTCTCGCCGCCGTGCTGCGCTTCGTACCCTATATCGGCTCGATCATCGCGGCCGCGTTCCCGCTCGCACTCGCCGTAGCGGTCGATCCGGGCTGGTGGATGCTGGCTTGGACCGCGGCGCTGTTTTTCGTCATCGAGCCCCTGGTCGGCCAGGTGGTCGAACCGCTGCTGTATGGCCGCACCACCGGCCTGTCGCCGGTGGCCGTGGTCGTCTCCGCGACGTTCTGGACCGCGTTGTGGGGGCCGATCGGGCTGGTGCTCGCGACGCCTCTCACGGTCTGTCTCGTCGTGCTGGGCCGTCACGTCGAGCGGCTCTCCTTCCTCGACGTCATGTTCGGCGATCGTCCCGCGCTCGCGCCCGCCGAGATCTTCTATCAACGCATGCTGGCGGGCGATCCGACCGAAGCCGCCGAGAAGGCCGAACTGTTTCTGAAGGAGCGGTCGCTTTCGGCCTATTACGACGAGGTGGCGATCAAGGGCATGCACCTCGCCCAATCGGACCTCGACCGCGCCGCGCTGGACCTGACGCGGCTCGCCCGCATCCGCGACACCGTGATCGAATTCGTCGACGACCTCTCGGACCAGGATGACGGCCACCGTGTCGGCAACGGGCAGGTCGCTGATGCCGAGGTGGTCGATGCGATCGAGGCGGTCGCGCCTTCCAGCGATCAGCCGGACATCCCCGTGCTGGATCCGGAGGCAGTCGCGGAGCGATATCGCGGCGAACATGCCGTGCTTTGCATCGGCGGCCGTACGATGCTCGATGAGGCTGGCGCCATCATGCTTGCGCAGCTCTGCCGTGCGCACGGCCTGGGCAGCCGCGTCGAAGGTCCCGAAGCGCTGTCGACGGCCAACATCTTTCGCCTGGAGACGTCAGGCGTAGCGCTGGTGTGCCTGAACTATGTCGGCATCACCAGCCCCGCGCATCTGCGCTATGCGGTGCGGCGGCTCCGGCGCAAGCTGCCCGGCGCCGCCATCATGATCGGATATTGGGCCGAAGGGGTCACCAACATCGATGAGTTGCGCGAGGCCGCGAAGGCAGATCTGTTCGCCACCTCGTTGCGCGAAGCGACGCAGATCATCGTCTCGATGGCGCAGGCTGACGACCGGATTATCTCGCCAACGTCGTCCGCTCGACTGGCCAGCGCCTGAACGCGCGCTACTCCACCGCGGCGTAAACCAGATCCCGCACCAAGGTCCGCGTGTAGTCGCGTTGCCCCGGGCCCTGGCTCATGAACACCACGAACAGGTCTTCCTTCGGATCGATCCAGAAGAACGTGCCGGCGATGCCGCTCCAGAAATACTGGCCGACGCTGCCGGGGAAGGGCGCGATGCCGGCCTCGCGGCGCACGGCGAAGCCGAGACCAAAACCGTGGCCGGGCGCGAGCAAGGTGCCGTTGATCTGAACGTGCGGCCCGAGATGATCGGACGCCATCAGCTCCAGCGTCTTGCGGCCGATGATCCTGACGCCGTCGAGCGTGCCGCCATTGCGCAGCATCAGGCAGAAGCGGGCATAGTCCATTGTCGTTGAAACCAGCCCGCCGCCGCCGGATTCCATCACCGGTGCTTCGTGCATGTTGAACAGCGCGACCTTGTCGCCGGTCCAGGGATCGGCCGCGAACGGCTCGGCGAGCCGGCCCGCATTGGCCTCGGGGGTCGAGAAGGCGGTCTCGGCCATCTGCAGCGGCGCGAGCACGCGCTCGGTGAGGAACGAGCCGAGCGACTTGCCGCTGACCACCTCGATGATGCGGCCGAGGATGTCGGTGGAGCGACTGTAGTTGAACTCGGCGCCGGGCTGGCAGACCAGCGGGAAACTCGCCACCAGGGCGGCATGCTCGGCATTGCTGATCTTGCGGCTGCGGACGCGGGACTCCTGGTAGAGCTTGTGCACCGGCCCGTCGCCCTGGTGCTCGTAGGTGAGACCGGAGGTGTGACGCAGCAGGTCCTGCACCGTCATCGGCCGCACCGGCGGCACCAGCTCCAGCTTGCCGTCTCTGACGATGCCGACCTGCTGGCTGGCGAATTCCGGGATGAATTTGGCGACGGCGTCGCTGAGCAGGAGGTAGCCGTCCTCGACCAGCGCCATGATGGCCACCGAGACGATCGGCTTGGTCATCGAAAAGATCCGGAAGATCGAATCCCGCGCCATCGGCGCTGCGGCCGCCGGGCTCTGCCGGCCCAGTGCCTCGAACCAGCCGACCTGGCCGCGCCGCGCGACCAGCACGGTGACCCCGGGGACGGTTCCCTTGTCGATCTCGCGCTTGAACGCGTCCGACATGGCCTGCAGGCGCGGCCGCGACAGGCCAAGCGTCTCCGGGCGGGCTTCAGGCAAAGGCGGGGTGTAGGCTGCGATCGGGGCCTGCGGGGCGGTAGCGGTCGCTGTGGCGGTCATGGGCGCTCCCAATTGTTTTTCATTATCGGACGAGGACTGTGGCCCAGAAACCCCGGTACAAACAAGCGAGGCCGGCGTGGTTCACCCTTGCAATCCGGCCGCCCTCTGTGCTTGAAAGCGGCCCTGATCCCAAGGCGACGCGGGGTCCGTAGGAGTGTAGCTCAATTGGTAGAGCACCGGTCTCCAAAACCGGGGGTCGCAGGTTCGAGCCCTGCCACTCCTGCCAGTCAAATCAATCACTTAAGCTAGATGCTGGCGGGACAGGGACGAGGACGTCCCGTGGACGAATCGCCGCGAGACGGCCCGGAGCCTGAATTCGAGGGGCCCAGCCCTGCCGAGGTGTCGCTTAGCGCGCCGGGGCCCGTTCCGCGTCGGTCGGAACCTGGCTGCGATCGACGTCCCGGATGGGGACGCGGCGCAGCAGCGAGAAGATCGTACCGCCGAGCTCGAAATAAGTGCGCAGCCGCAGCGCACGGGACGAGCCCTTTAGCTCCGCATTCAGGCTCACGGGCACCTGAACGTAGGTGAGGCCGAGCTGGAGCAGCGAGATCAACGCGCAGATCTGATAGCCGTAGCCGTCGGCCTTGACCGCGATCTGGCGCAGCCATTTCACGGGGTAGACGATCATGCTGTGGTAGTCGGACAGCCAGAAGCCGAACAGGCAGTTCAGAATGAACCGCAGCGAATGCGACTGCAACGAGCGGTTGACCGAGCGGTCCGACTGGTTGTCGCGATAGGTGATGACGAGATCGGCGGCGCCGGCGGCCTTGAACATCCGGGCAATGCCTTCATTCTGAAAGGCATGGTCACCGGGAATGAGGGTGATCGCGTCGAATTTCGCGCGCGACAGGGCGTATTCGAAGCCGGCACCGACACCGCGCCGCTCGGGATTATGTTGCACGATGATGCGGGGCTCGCCGGCTGCAAAGTCGTCCATGATCGCGCCGGTGCCGTCGGTGCTGCCGTCGTCGATCAGGAAAATCTCGAAATCGTCGAGCAGCTCGCGGGCGAGCGGCAGCACGCCGTCGATCGTGTCGGCGATCTTGTCCTGCTCGTTCAGCGCAGGAATGACGATCGTAAGCCGTTTTGCCGCCCTGGAAGGTGTCATCTCATGCCGCCCGTTGCCGGCCACTCTTTTACTGGTGAGCCCCTGGCGCAACTCTAGGTCATCCGAGCCGGGCGAACAATAAGGGCCCGGCAGATATGCCCCGCAGAACTGTCATGAAGTCGGGGAGGTGTGTGTTCCCGGCAACTAATCCGAAAAATCATAGAGACTGGTATCGCCGATGCCGAAGGCGCGGCGCAGCTGACCGACGCGGTCTGCCATGGTCCGGCCCGCCGCGGTCGCCGCGAAGCGGGAATCGACCGGTTCGACCAGCCCGCCCTCGACCAGGTTCCCAATTCGTCCCTGGAACAGAGCTGGAACTTGCCGTTCGGCGATGTCCGAAAGCGGCGCCTTCCGCTCGGGCCGGTCGAGCAGGCCGAGCAGAATGTCCAGGGACACCGATTTGTACACTGCGCCAAAAGCGAAGACGTAGCCCATGACGAAAAATCCGAAAATCGACGCGGCGTTCCAATATTGAAATTGCGGGACGACGAGAGTTCCGAACATCACGCCGAGCCCATGGGTGAGGACCGCGGCGATCGCGAGCAGCATCACCGGTCCAAACGTCCATCCGCGCGCGCGAGCCATCAGCTGCAAGGCAGGCGCGAGCAGGGCGAAAGCGACGGCGGCGAGGAAACCGACAACGAAGGACATCGCGGCCACTCACCCAAGTCCGGTGGAGAGGCGGACGAGCTTGACGAGACGCGCGACCGCCACGCCCTTGGCCGTCGGGGCCAGCTTGCCGTCTGCGGTGATCACCATGCCCGCGCCGACGAGAAGCTTCAGGCGGTTGTGCGTGAAGGTGCCGAGATCGCCGCCCTGCATATAGGCGACCGCCCATTGCTCAAGGGTGAGGGGATGCCCGGCCTTCACGAGTGCCGTGAGCAGCGTCAGCGTGAAGCCCCAGGCCAGCAGGCTGAACAGGATGTAGAAAAACATCATCGCCGTCGCCAACAGGAACAGCCCGGCAAGCACGTCGTCGAACTGGCGTTGACCGGGAAGCGCGATACAGGCGATCGCGTAGAGGACGATGACGCTGACGCAGCCGAGCCGGAAGCGGCGGCCGGATCCGCCGGTTGCGGCAATGCGCGCGTAGCACAGCAACAGCAGCGGCAGCGCGACGCTGAGACCAATCGCAGCGGCTTGCGCCGGGCCCGGTAGCATATTCATTGCGGAAAATCGTCCCGGACGCCTCTCAGGCCCAGCCAGAGCAAACGTCTATAGGAGGTCGCATTTTTCGGGTCAAGGGAGCCCGTCATGGCCGCTCTTGCGGAGCCCACCTGGGCGTGCGAATCCTAGCCGAGATGCCGTTCCTCCGTTCGAGATGTCTCCATTGCTGCGTGCGATAGCCGTCCTCCTCGTCGTCCTGCTGGCTGCGCATGCGCCGATGCTCCTGAATGACGGTCTCTTCATGGACGACTGGCTCGTGCTCAAGCCGCGTCCGGACTATTTCATCGACATCGATTTCCTGCTGAACGGCGCCGGTCATCCGATTTTCTACAGCTACGACACGTTCGCGAACTGGACCGGCGTCCCGGTCGTCGTGATGGTCTCGCTGGCGATCGCTGGAATTGTCTTCGGCGCAATCTCGCTGGTGCTGACTGCAACGCGTCTTCGCCTGCTCGACCGCGCCGAAGCGGTCGGCTTTGCGCTGATCGTCTGGACCTATCCCGGCTATCAACTTTGGGCGGGCAAGGCGAACGCGGTCTACGTCTTCAGCTTCGGGCTGTTGTTCATCGGCGCCTGGCTGTTGACGCTGGCCATCGGCGCACGCGGCCTGCGGCGTCTGCTGCTTCGCGTGGCCTGTGCGCTGGTGTTCCTGCTGGGCTTCGCGCTCAACTCGACCATCGTGCTCTATGCCTTCGTGGTGCTCGGCCTGTTCGTCGCGATATGGCGGGGCGGGAACGCGGCGGACGGCTTCGTTCGCCGCACATGGTTCGCATCCTGGCGCTGTGCCCTCGGCTATCCGGAATTGGTGCTGCTGCCTCTGATCTATTGGGGCTCGCTCAACATCTGGTTCAAGCGGATCGGCGTGTATGCGCAGCACTACGATGCGCATTTCCCGACCTTGCGGGAACTGGCCGGGGGATGGTCGGCATTCCTCGTCACGGCCTACCGCGACCTCCTGGCCCATGCGGCGCGCGCCGCGATCACCGTCCCGACAATTTTCATTTTGGCGACGGTGCTCGTCGGTATCGTGTTGCTGATGCTGCGTCCCGCCAGGAAGGCGGCCACGTCCAGACTCGCGATCGTCTTGCCGCTGGTGCTCGCAATGGTCTTGTTCCTGGCGCTGTCGTCGCCCTATCTGATCGCCGGCCTGCGGCCGTCCTCGATACATTTCTACGAAAGCCGTCATCTGCTGATGTTCGGCCTGCCGTCGGCGCTGACGCTGCTTGCATTCAAGCGACAGGCCGAACGCTGGATCAGCCCCGGCGCCGCCTTTGCGGTCATGTTCGGGCCGGCCTTGATCATTTCGATCGGCATGCTGTGGAGCGACTACGTCTTCATGCAGGCGAGAACGCTGAAGCAGGAGGCCCTGGCGCGCGACCTTGCCGGCCGGATCCAGCCAGCGGCGACGGTCTATGCGCTCGACGACGGCTTTGTCGATTACCCGTCACGCCATGTGCCGTTCGGCCTTGCCGAGGTCACCGGCATGCTCCGCCTTGCCTGGGGCAATCAGCCCTTCTTCGGATTCGCACTGCGCGCGGAGCGGCCCGACATCCTGCGGGGGATGGACGAGGCGAAGGAAGGCTCCGGGAAGCGCGTTTCACCATTTCGATCCGACGGGGCCGCAGGCAACGATCTCGTTCCAGCCGGGTTCGGGAGCCGCACCGAACCATATCCTGGTGCGAAAATACTATATGTGCCGGCTGCTGGTGCGGTGCGACGTTGCGGAGTTCCTGGCGCAGCTTGCGCAGGTCACGATTAAGCCCGGGCCCATCGCGGGCATCCTGCCGGTCGAGACGGACGCCGCGCCTAGCCGCTAGCCCGCTGTTTCCAGACGGTCTCCGCGAGCGCGATGTCGGTGACCGAATCCGCGCCGGAGGCCAGGGGTATGCCTCCCGCGGCGATATCGGAAACGAAGGCGTCGGCCTGGCGCCGAAATGCCCAGCTCGTTGCGCCCGCCAGGTGCGTGCGCTGACCATCGTGATCGACGATGACCGCCGCCTCTTGTTCGGCAAAGGGTGGGGGCAATTCCAGGGTCACCGCGCCGCGCTCGAAGTCGATCGTCAGTCCCTCGCGCCAGGCACCCTCCGACCCGTTCACGAGATCCAGCGTGCAGTCGACGCCGTCGAAATCGAGCGTGATGCGCCCGGCACCCGAGGCCTCGATCGCGCTTTCCGCGACTGTCGGCGATGCGCCGAGCAGGTAGCGCGCCAGATTGATGATATGGCTGAAGACGTTCAGGAAATTGTCGTAACCGGGCCGCATCTCGCGCGGCATCCAGTCGGGACCATCCTGCCAGAGCGCGAGCCCGTCCGGTCGGGCTTCGCCGGTCATCACGAAATTGTCCTGCGACCGGCCGGTGTCGCCGCCGAAGCACCAGCCCCTTGCTCGGACGATGCGTCCCAGCGAGCCGTCGTTGCGCAAGCGTGCCAGCACCTCGAGCGCCCGCGCCACGCCGGCATCGTGACGCTTCATGTACCCGATGCTGTAGACGAGGTCTTGCTGCCGCGCGGCCTCGACCAGCGAATTGGCCTGAGCCGTCGTGTAGGCCATCGGCTTCTCCGAGAGCACGTGCCGGCCGCTGTTCAGCGCGTCCATCACGATCGGGCCGGTGGCACGACGCTTGGTCACGACCACGACGCCGGACACCGCGCTGTCCGCGAGCAGCTCGCGGTGCGTGGCGTAGACCCGGGGAATGCCGAATTTCTGCGCCGCGGCGGCGGCGAGGTCCGGCCGGAGATCTGCGATCGCGACGACGCGGCAGGCGGGATTGGCTGCGAAATTGGCGAGGTGGCACATCTGGCCGACCATGCCCGTTCCAATGATGCCGATGCCGGGCCTCATTGGCGATGATCCCTCAGCGCTTCCGAATCGCGAGGAAATGCGCCGGCTGTCCCCAGGTGTTGATGAAGGCCGGATCCGACTGGGTGAGGGCGGCGACCGCGGACGCGTCCCGTCGCTCGATCGCGCCGAAGATGCGATGGAAACTGTCGAGCGTCGCGATCATCGCTTCGATATCGGCGGCATCGTCGGCGAGAATGTCGCTCGTCCGGACCATCTCGCGCAGAGCCGCGAGGCCGGCGACGACGCGCGGCAGGCTCGCGCCGAAAGGATCGTCGATCATCGCATCGACGTCGCGAACCAGCGCCTCGATCGATGCCGAGATTGCCTGCACGGCATCGGCCTTGCTGACCAGATAGAGCTTCCGCCCGCCGAGGAAGCTCAGGCGGCTGCGGTCGAGATGGCGCGTCGCGCGATGCAGCTTGTCGTCACCGGACAGCACCTTCTTGTGCCAGTAGATGTCCAGGCTGTCGCGGTAGGCGGGCCACGCCGAATGAATGTCGAATCCCTGACCGTGCGCCGCCGTGCACAATGCGGTCGCGTCGAGGAAGTAGCGATACCGGACGAACGGATTTTCCAGCACGTCCATCAGCCAGGATTCGAAGCTGCGGGTGTGGGGAATGCTGTTCCACTTCGCCTCGAACAGCATCTTCGCCGTATCGAGCGCAGCGCGACCGGTCAACGCCTTGCCCGCCGCATGAATCGCCTTGAGCGCGAGCTCGAAGAAGCCGCCGTAGCGCTCGTAATAGGAGACGACCGCGTAGCCGTCCGGATTGAGCAGGCGGTGGAAGATGCCGAGCCATTTGTCGCTCGGCTGCACCGTGTAGATGAAGCCCTCTGCGTCGATGATGTCGAAACGACGTTCGCTGCGGAAGCCCTCGACGTCGGCCAGCACGAGCTCGCGGAGACGTTGGGTCAGGCTGAAATGCGCGAAGTAGGCTTCGATCTTCGGGTGCGCGAGCCGGTTCGGCTCGGCGAGCGTCATGTTCGCGCCCCAGCCGGCAAACACCAGTGCGTTCTCGCCGGAATCGGGGCCGAATTCGAGCACCTCGGCGTCGCGGAACAGCCGCGGCGGCAGCACCAGCTTGTCCGAAAACAGCTCGCGCCGCTGGCTGGCGTAGGCGTCGAGCTCGCTGGACGACTTGAAATTCCCGAACGTCGGCAAGACGTCCTGACGTTCGTAATAGTTGAAGAGCTTGTCCTCAGCCATGCTTACGACCTTAGCGCCGCCTCGAGGCGATCGAGCTCGCTCCAGATGTCGGAGGGCGCGAAGATCGAAACGATCTGCAGCGGACGCTTCGCGGCCTCGCGCAGCCGGCTGCTGACCTTGGCCTCGTTTTCCTCGTTGACAGCAAGAAGACAGATGAGCGGGCCCGACTTGCCGGCGAGATCTTCGGGCGAGCGAATCGGAATGCCGGTGCCCGGCAGGAACAATCCCTGACGCTCCTTCTGGTCGTCGACCGAGACGTCGACGAGCTCCGCCAGCTCGTGGGCGTTGGTGAAAGTGCAGGCGCGGCAGCCGGCACCGTAGATGGCGATCTCGGCGCCGCTGGCGCGGGCTTTTGCGAGAATCGGGCGGAGACGTGCGCCATACTCTCTCGCGAGCTGCCCGAATTTCTCGCCGACGCCGGATGGCGCGGGCGGCACCGTCACCGTGCCCGCGGCACGGCGAGCGGCGATCGCGAGACTGCCACCGCTAAAATTGTATTTCTTCACGGACACGGCCTCGAAGCCGTGGCGCGCAAGCAGCGCGACCAGAGTCGGCTCGGTGAAGTAGCTGACATGCTCTTCCCAGAGCACGGAGAGATCTCCGACTGCCGAGCCGGGGGCAAAATCGGGCACGTCGATGAACAGCAGCCCGTCCTCCTTCAGCGCGATCTTCACGCAGGCGAAGAAGTTCTCGAAATCGACGATGTGCTCGAGCACCTGGCGCGAGATGACGAGGTCGAACTTGCCGGCCTCTGCGACTGCGTCGTGAGCCATCTCCGGGCTGAGCATGTCGGCATAGACCTTGATGCCGCGCTCGCGGGCGATCTTGCCCGACACCGGATTGGGCTCGACGCCGACCATGACCTTGGTGCCGCGCTCGCGGAGCCTGTCCATGAACAGGCCGTCATTGCATCCGATCTCGAACACTGACTCGTGCTTCGAGAATTTCGCGATGGTGTCGAGCTCGTCGACCTGGTGCGGCTCCGGCTTCCAGCTGCTGAAATTGTAGTTGAACTGACGATACAGAATATCAGGGTCGATCGGCTTGACGATCTGAGGCAGGCCGCAATCGCCGCAGGCCAGCACCTCGAACGGATACCGTTCCTCCTGCTCGTTTCGGCTGTGCCGAAGCCGATGCGCAATCGGCATCAGTCCGAGGTCGATCACCGGACGCAGGTTGGTCGAATGGCAAAGGCGGCAATGGTCGGTCACGGCTTCAACTCTTTGCAGGAATAGCAAGGGAACGTCGGCACCCCGAGACGATACGCGGCGCAGTTGAAGCCTATATAGCTCCGCAGGCCGTGCCACAATTCTTAAGTTGCGCCGGGCGGGCTATTCACAACCCGGAGGTCGCCTGAAGCTGGTACCCCGCGGCCTTCGTTGCGGGCTTGCCTTGCCGACATGCACGGAACCGTGGCGAAGCAGACCTAGTGGCAGGTCATGAGCTGATCGAGAGCCGTGACGTCCGCTCGCTGGCCGTTGGGAGACAGACGGTGCTTCACCACCTCGAACGGCTCGATGCCGTAGGCCTGCCGGTAGATCGCTTTCGATCTCGTCCGGAGCGCGGAAATGCCAGCCTCGGCTTCGGGGCTCAGTGTCTGACCGCCATCCTTCCACGTCAACAGCCAGTAGTTTGGAGTTTCGCTATACAGGGCGAATCGCTTCTCCAGCTCGGCGCTCTGAAAGAGATCGGAAAAGCCGTTGAGCCAGAAATCGCAATTTTGCTTCTGAACATAGAACAGCTTGACGCCGAGCGATCGAAGGGCGGCCTCTGCCGTATCGGCGGTCCCTAGTGCGATCTTCCTGAAGTCGCGGGCGACGTCGCTTTCATAGGTGTGGATGACCTTGCCGCGCGTGAGCAACGGCGAGAAATAGCAGGGCACCATCGCGCGGTAGCCGTTGAGGGCGAGAATGCGATCTGCTCCGGTTGATTGCTGCAGTTCGTCACAGCGGCGCCAATTCTGGTTGACACGCGGCATCTGATCGAGCGGACGCCCCTTCACGAAAGCAATGGCCTGGTCATCCCTGAAGGTCTGCCAGGGATAGGTGATGGTCATCCAGGCGGTGACGGCCAGAAGCGCTAGGAGCACGGCAGAGGGAGCCAGCCGCCCCGAGAACCAGGCGAACCCGAACCGCCGTAACAGAACCAGACCCCAGCAAGCGATCCCGGCCGTCGCGAGCGGGAACAGTGCGTTCACGTGAATGGACAGTCTGATCAGGCTGGGAATGTTCAGCGTCATATCCAACAGCCGGACGCTGGCGACGTAGGCGACAACGATGAAGAGACCCGCAGGATTGGGCAGCGGGGGCAACTTCGAGCCTTCCGGTCGGTCGCGGCGGAGCTTCGACTCGACGAACGCGACGGCAGCGATTGCCAGCATGATCAGGAAAGCGACTGCGAGAACCGACTTGGCCTGTCTGAGGAAGGCGACAAGTCCCGCTTTGCTCAGGAAGTCGCTGACCTCCAGCGACTGTGCCAGCACGAAGAAATCCAGAATGTCGAGGCTGCCGAACTGCGAAAATCGTTCGACCGACGCGACACGCCGAAACAGCGAATATGGATTTGTCGCTGGAATTCCGAGATAGAGGTAATTGGCGGAAAACGCGAGGATGCATCCCGCAAGTGCTCCCAAACCCAGCAGGATGCTGGTGACGAGGCCGGGGCGGTCTCGCTGAATTGCCTTGGTGAACACGCCCAGCGACGAGATCACAAAGACGATCGATGCGTACAGCGGATAGGAAGCGGCGACGGCAAGACCGCAAATGCCGGCGGCGAACCTGTCGCGGCTTTGGGACGAACGAATGACAACGAGGAGAAAATAGACGAAGAACGCCGCGGTCTGGAGGTGATATTTGCCGAACTCCATGATGTGGAGGCCAGCCTTGACGCTTGGCATCGTACGCGGCCACGCAAGCCCTAGGACGGCCAAGCCGACCGCGATCGGTATCATTGCGTCTTCCCACGGGCGTCCGAGAGCCCGTAACGGCAGAACAATGCGGGCGAGCTCGAAGATGACCGCACCGATGCCGACGAAGTAGAGAAATGAAATGATCTGGGCCACGTGAGGAGGCAGAAACGTCGCCAGCAGCAAGTGCAGTCCGTTTCCGTGGCCGATCTCGAAGTCGGAGAAGATGGGATTGTCGGCCGCAAGCCAGATGCTGTGATTTCTCGCAACTTCCGCGAGATACGGCGCGTAGAGCTGCGGAACGTCGGTCGAGATGACGTCGGGCATGACGGCACGATCGAGAAACACCGTCGCCAGAAGCCAAAGACACAGCATCGACATCGCGATCAGCGGAAAGGTCACGGTGAACTTGCGCGTTGCCTTGAAGGTGAGGGTGTCCCACAACAGAACCGCGATCGCAGATCCGAGAACGATTTGCGGATACAGTAGGGAAAGCGCGCCAAGTCCAAATCCCGCCAGCATCAGCGTGGCCGCGCCAACGAAGAATTCGTCCACGCGCTGAGCAGGTTCGTGCTTGATCAGGGAAAACGTCAGGCGGCCGGTCGCCATGACGAACCAGCCGAGATACGGCGTCAGCAAGATCCAGGCGACGACGTAAAATCGCGTTGTCCAGCCACCGTCGAAAATCAGCGTTCGGTAGGTATCCGCCCGGTTCAAGCACCAGACGGAAACGGCAGCCGGCGCGAAGATAAGAACGCGCCACCGCAGCGCCTCGAGAACGGTGCGCAAATTCGCTCGGGAAATGGTCATTGCTTTGTCTGGTCCGCTGTCGCGTCGACGAAAAAGGAGCAGATCGACTGCAAGGGGATCAGTCGATTGGTTGCAGGATGAAAGGCTCGAAGGATAGTCATGCCGTTGCTAAATGTGCTTGGCGTCGGCGGGCTCGGCGGTGGCCCGCGCCTCGGCGGCGCTGAAATTGGCGCGCTCAGGCGCGAACAGCCATACCAGCCCACCGAACAGCCCCACGATCAGGCCGCCAAGGCCGAGCAAAACCGATATGGCAAGCGCCTTGTCGGATGCGATCCCTGCGAGGCCAAGCGCTGCAACCATGGCGCCTTCTCGTACGCCCCATCCTCCGATCGAGATCGGAACCGCGGACGACAGAATGACAAGCGGAACAAGAACGAACGCATTGAGCGCGGAGAGCCGTGCATCCAGGCCGATCGCAAGGACATAACAGGCCGCGACCGTCATCAGATGGATGACGACGGCGGCCGCCATCAGCGTTCCGCGCCCTTCAGCCGCCAGCGGAGCCCTGATCAGCCTCGTGAATTGCGCGATCCCGGCCGGCAGGGCGGCGAGGATGCGAGGCGGCCAGCGATCCAGCGTGAGCAGCGCGATCAGGCCGAAACACGCAATTGCGAGAACGATGACGATCGCGAACAGGAGCGAGTTATCGCTGATCCGTTGCAGCAGGAACGGCATTCCCGCCAATATGACGGCGCCAAGCGCCAGCAGCGCGAGAAAGCGATCGGCCACGATGCTGCTGATGGTCGGCGACCATTGCACGCCATGCCGCCGCAGCATCCAGATCCGGACCGCGTCGCCGCCTGCCGGCAGCACTTGATTGAAGAAGGTGCTGACCATGAGAATGCGCCAGCCGGGCAGCCAGTCCAGGGGCACTTTCATGGCGCGCAGGATCAGGATCCAGCGATGGCACAGAACGAAGGTCTGGGCGAACAGCAGCAGCACCGCAAGCGCCAGCATGTCCAGTCTGACAGCGAGAAGATCGGCTTGCAGCGACGACAAATCCTGCGCCCGCAACAACAAGACCAGGATGCCGATCGAGACGGCGAACTTGGCCAGAGTAACCAGGGCTTTTGCAGGCGGCTTCATCGGCTGGTGTCGTCCTCGATCAATTCACGGCGGGATCGTCGGGCAGCGTGAGCGGTTGGGGTCTATTGGCTCGCCAACTGCTCCGTGGCGAGCGCAGCAATCCTCGTGACGTAGTCCTGGACCTCGGCCGCGTCGCCGCCATCGGGGGCCCAGTCGGGAAATTCGGTGCGCGAGGGGTCGAACGGGCCGGCGGTGGTTTCGTGAAACACCAGCCATTCAGAGGTGATCAGGATCGAATGGAAGACCTTTTCCGGCATGCGGTAGTAGCAGCGCTTGCCCTGGCCGTAGGGCGCCATCTCGAGCACGTCGCGAATGCGGCCGTCCTCCTCGAAGATCACGACCTGCGCGGTGCCTTCAATCACGTGGAACGATTCAGGCTTGCCGAGATGCTTGTGGGGCCGCACATAGGCCTCGCGATGATGCACGATCAGCATCTCGTGGAGGCTGGACGAAGGATCGGGATGCGTGCACAGCCGGCTGCGCAGGCGCGGGTTGCCGGCGGCGATGCGTTTCAGCTCCGCGATCGTGGCGTCGTCGGCCGTGACGATGGCGTCGTCCGAATAATAGACCTCGGGATTTTGCGCGCGCAGCGAGGTCGGCAGGCGCCGACTCGTTGCCTCATTCGAAGAAGATGAACCCATGGTCGCCCCGATACCCGCATTTGTCATAGATCCACGCCCAGGTTTCCGGGCCGTGGAAGCTCAGGCAGGTGAGCTGCCAGTAGAGCAGATTGGCTTTCTCGCGCTCGTTGCGGAAGGATTCCACCATCAGATATTTCGAGGTGCCGCGTCCGACGCGTTCGATCTCGGGCACCGCGCGGAAGACGTCCTCGAGCGGCAGGTTGTGCAGCACGCCGAGCGACACCACGAGATCGAAGCTGTGATCGGGGTAGGGGAGCTCAACGGCGCTGCCGACCTTCAGCTGCGGCCGCACCTCCTCCTTGGCGTTGGCGATGCCGTAGTCGGAGATGTCGATGCCGGCGATGGTGAGGTCGGGGACGAACTGGGTGAACTCGTAGAGCAAATAGCCCTTGCCGCAGCCGACATCGAGCACGCTCATGCCTGGCTTGATGCCGTAGCGATCGATCAGGGTCTGGGCGAGCGGGCGCCAGCGTCCGTCGTAGCGATAGCCGCCGTAGCCATAGCGCCGGTCGCCGTCCCAATAGTCGCGGCCCCACTGGCGCGCGATGGTGGCCGAGTCCGCCTTGTCGTGCTCGACCACGCGCTGAACGTAGTTCCGCTGGGTCGAGGCGTGCATCGGCTGGAGCAGGTTGACTTCGGCCATGATCGTCAACCGGTCCGCGGCATCGTCACAGGATGGTCGCGTATTGATTGACCAGCAGGATGTCCTCGACGGCCTGGATGTCCTTCGGCGACGACAGCGTGATTTCCTCGACGGCTGCATGCAGATCGCAGCCTTCGCGCAGCACGCGGTCGTAGATCTCCCGTCGCCGCGCCTCGTCGGGCGGCAGCATGAAGATGCTGTAAAGGATCATGCCATTCAGGCGCGGCAACTCGTCCAGGATGTCCTCGAGCACCATATAGCTGCCGGGCATGATGTGCTCGACGGCGCTGAGCAGGAATTGCAGGTTCTTGCGCCGCGCGTAGTCGCGGATCACGATGTTCTGGACGTGCTGCGGGGTGCGGCTGCCGTTCAGCGGTCGGGCGCCGATATAGCCGCGATGGCCGGCTCGCTCAGCCATGGAAGCCTCCCGGCAGCTTGTATTGCATGCCGACCCGGGTCGCCGGGCGCAGCAGGATCGGCTCGAAGAACTCGCCGAAGCGCTTGTCCGCGTAAGGCGACATGATGCTCTTGAACCGGCAGTTCATGCTCCAGCGCGTGCCGGGCTCCTCGTTGACGCGATTGCCATGCATCAGGGTCTGGTTGAACAGCATGACGTGACCGTAGGGGATCTCGATGAAGGTCGCGTGTGGCTTGATCGTCTTGTACAGCTCCTCGGCGCTGCGCAAGTCGGCCATTTTGTCCTGCATCTCGCCGTTCAGCGACGGCGGCAGCAGATACATCGCCTTGGTGTGGTGGACGTCCACCAGCGGCACCCACACCACGACCTCGAACGGCGAGTCGCCCGACCAGACGTCGGAATGGGTGGCGAGCAGCGAGGAATCGTCGCCGGGCATCTGGATGCTGAGATTGACGCGGCGCTGCATGCACAGCTCGTTGCCGACGATGGTCTCGATCGTCGAGCGCGCCAGGCGGAAATAGGTCGGCCGGAACCAGGCTTCAGCGTTGAGGCCGTTGAAGACGTGCAGCCGCAGGCCGTTGAGATCGTCGACGCTCACCCGCGTGTGGATGCTGTCGAGCATCGCGTAGGGATCGTTGCTGTGCGGCAGCTTCAGATAGTCCGCCGCGAGCTCGGCGGCGCGCCGCTGGATGCGGTCGAGCCCGGCGCGGTCGTCGGCCGGCGTGGTGACGAAGCCGTTGTCGATGAAACGCTGCGCCAGCGCCTGCTCGTCGGCCTGAAGGAAGTCGGTATCCGTCATGCAAAATACTCCCGGGCGGTCGCGCAGATGTAGCTGATATCGGCGGCCGACAGGAACTGGTTGATGGGAAGCGTGAGGATCTGGTCCGCCTGGCGCTCGGTCACGGGAAACGCGCCGCGGCCTTGGCCCAGATGCGCCGCCGCCGGCTGCAGGTGGATCGGCACCGGATAATGGATGGCGGTCTCGATGCCCTTGTCGGCCAGATATTTCTGGAAGTCGTTGCGGCGGTCGGTCTGCACCACGAAGGTGTGGAAGGTGTTGAACTCGATGTTGCGGCAGGGCGGAATGAACAGAGGCAGCCCTTCGAGCTCGGCGCGGTACTGCGCGGCGTTGCGCCGGCGTCGTTCGATCACCGAGGGCAGGTTGCGCAGGCGAATGCGCAGCACCTCGGCCTGCAGCGTGTCGAGCCGCGACACGATGCCCCATTCCTGGACGTCGCTGCGGTTGATCAGGCCGTGATTGCGCAGCCGGCGGATGCGCGCGGCCATCTCGGCGTCGCCAGTGACGAGGAAGCCGGCATCGCCGGCGGCATTGAGATTTTTCAAGGGGTGGGCCGAGAAGCAGCCGAACGTGCCGATGGTACCGCTCATGCGGCCGTCATAGGTCGAGCCGATGGCCTGCGCGCTGTCCTCGATCACGGCGAGCGTGTGCTTTTCCGCGATCGCCATCAGCGGCGCCATGTCGGCCATGCGCCCGGTCAGGTGCACCGGCATGATCGCCTTGGTGCGCGGCGTGACCGCGGCCTCGACCGCGGCGGGGTCGATGTTCTGGTCCGGCAGCACGTCCGCGAACACCGGCGTGGCGCCGACTGCGACGACCGCGGCGGTCGATGCCACGAACGAGTTCGGCGGAGTGATCACCTCGTCGCCGGGCCCAATGTCGAGCGCCCGCAAGGCGAGGATCAGCGCGTCGGTGCCGGAATTCAGCGTCACGACATGCGGCGATCCGAGATAGGCCGACAGCTCCTCCTCGAGCTTTCCGACCGCCGCGCCGCCGATGAAATCGCCGCGCTGGAAGACACCCTCCACCGCCTGCATGATCTCGGCGCGCTCTTCCTCGAATTGCGCGGGAAGATTGACGTAACCGATGCGCCGGCGGCCGGTGTCAGCGTCCATGGCAGAACTTCCTGACGGTCTCGATGACGCGGTCCTGCTGCGCGCGCGTCAGATGCTGGTCGACGGGGAAGCTGATGACTTCCTTGGCGTGGCGATCGGTGACCGGGAAGGTGCCGGGCGCGTAGCCGAGATGCTTCAGGCCTTCCTGCTGATACAGCGGGATCGGATAGTGGATCTTGGCCTCGATGCCGTTGTCCAGGCAGTATTGGTAGAGTTCGTCGCGGCGCTCGGCGAACACCATGTAGAGATGGTAGACGTGCTTCACGTTGGGCCGGCGCGCGGGCACGCGCAGGCCGGGCAGGCCGGCAAGGCCCTTGTCGTAATAGGCCGCGTTCTCGATCCGGCGCCGCGTGATCTCGCCGGTCTGGCCGATCAGCCAGTTGCCGACGACCGCCTGGAGAGAGTCGAGGCGCGAATTGCAGCCGAGGATCGAGATCTCGTCGCGGTTCTTCATGCCGTGATTGCGGATCAGGCGGAGCTTCTCGTTCATGCCGTCGTCATTGGTGACGACGACGCCGGCATCGCCCCAGACGTTGAGGTTCTTGAGCGGATGTAGCGAGAAGCCGGCGGCGATGCCGTGAGTGCCGGAGCGCTTGCCGGCGAACTCCGACAGGATGCCCTGGCAGGCGTCCTCGACGACGGGAAGGTTGTGGCGCTGCGCGATCGGCATCAGCTTGCCCATGTCGGTGACCTCGCCGGTCAGTTGTACCGGCATGATCGCCTTGGTCTTCTTGGTGATCGCGGCCTCGACCTGGTCGACATTCATGCAGAAGGAATCGTCGCAATCGACCAGCACCGGCGTCGCGCCGGTCTCGGCGATCGCGCCGACGGTGGCGATGAAGGTGTTGGCGGCGGTGATGACCTCGTCGCCATGGCCGATGCCGAGCGCCTTGAGCGGCAGCTTGAGCGCATCGGTGCCGGATCCGACGCCGATCGCGTGACGCACGCCGATCAGTTCGGCGAAACGCTTCTCGAATTCGGCAACCGGCTTGCCAAGGGTGAAGTCTCCGGTCGCGACCAGTCGGCCGATCTCGGCGAGGATCGGTGCGGGATCGGAGAATTGCTCGAGCAGATAGGAATATCGAACGTCGTACATTTGACCCGTCAGGTGGAATGGAGTTGAGGAGAGGGGGTGTGCGAGGCGGCATGCGCGCGCTCGATCGAGGTTGCGATCGCGGCTGCGGAAAGCCCGTGCTTCTTCAGCAGCGAATCCTGCGAGCCGTAATTGTGCATGAAGCGGTCCGGCAGCGACAGCCGCAGCATCGGCGGCAGGCCGGAGCCGAGCTTGTCGATCAGCGTCTCGGCGACCGCGCTGCCGAGGCCGCCGGAGGGCACGTGCTCCTCCAGCGTTGCCAGCAGCTTGACGCCGCGGATGGCCTGCAGCAGCGCTTCGGTGTCGAGCGGCTTCACCGTATGCATGTGCAGGATGCCGGCGCGGATGCCTTGCGCAGCGAGCAGGTCGGCTGCGGCCAGCGCGCGCTGAAGCATGATGCCGGTGGTCACCATGAGGACGTCGCCGGGCGGCCGCATCAGGATGGCCTTGCCGATCTCGAAGCCGTGCTCGGCCTTGGAGACGACGGCGTCACCGCCCTTGCCGAGCCGGATGTAGATCGGTCCGGTCCAGTCGAGCGTCTTTTCCATCATGCGTGCGGCCTCGTCGGCATCGCACGGGCAGATCACCGTCATGTTCGGCAGCGCCCGCATGATGGCGATGTCCTCGATCGCCTGGTGGGTCGGGCCGAGCGGCGCGTAGACCAGCCCGCCGCCATTGGCGATCAGCCGCACCGGCAGATTGTGCAGACAGAGATCGACCGCCACCTGCTCGTAGCAGCGGCGGGTGAGGAAGGTCGCGATGGTGTTCACGTAAGGAACAAAACCCTCCATCGCGAGGCCGGCCGACATGCCGATGATGTGGGCTTCCGAAATGCCCTCGATCAGATGGCGCTTCGGAAACTCCTTGCTCATCGCACGCAGCGTGCCGGCGCCGGGATCGGAGCCGATGTAGAGCACACGCTCGTCGCGCGCGGCGAGCTTGTGGACCATGTTCATGGCGGTGTTGCGCATGGGGAGCCGATCAAAAATCGCCGACGGCGACGCGGATGGCGTCGAGCTCGCTGTCGGACAGCTTGTTCTTGTGATGCCAGTCGGCGTTGGATTCTGCGGGCGGCAGACCCTTGCCCTTGACGGTATGGCAGATGATGGCAGTCGGTTTGCCGGCAACGGCCGGGACCTGCTTCAGGACGGTGCGCAGCGCGCCGACGTCGTGGCCGTTGACCTCCTGCACGGCGAAGCCGAAGCTGCGCCACTTGTCCGCGAGCGGCTCCAGCGGCAGCACGTAGTCGGTGGGCCCGTAGCTCTGCAGCTTGTTGTAGTCGATCATGGCGACCAGATTATCGAGGCCGTGCTTGGCCGCGCCCATCGCAGCTTCCCACACCGATCCCTCGTTGATCTCGCCGTCGCCGAGCAGGACGAAGGTGCGGTAGCTGCGCTCGCGCATGCGGGCGGCCAGCGCGAGGCCGACGCCGATCGACAGGCCGTGTCCGAGCGCGCCGGTCGAGGCCTCGACCCCCGGCACCATGCCGTATTCGGGATGTCCGCCCAAAATACTGTCGGAGCCGCAGAAGCCGTCCAGCTCCGAGAGCGGGAAGAAGCCGCGGTCGGCCAGCAGCGCATAGAGCGCCAGACAGCCATGTCCCTTGCTGAGAATGGCGCGGTCGCGATTCGGATCGCGCGGATCTTTCGGATCGATCCGCAGCACGTCGTCGTAGAGCACGCGGACCATCTCGATCAGCGACAAGGCTGGACCGACATGGCCGCGTCCGGCCGAACGGACAGAACCGAGGACCAGGCGGCGCAAATAGAGACTGCGCTCGTCCAGCGTGCAGGTGAGGGCGGCTTCAGCGTGGGGTGAGATCTGGATCACGTTGGCAAATCGTTTGATGGAGCCGGCGGGCTTTGTCGAGCTGGCCGGCAAGGCGGACCGTCAGATCGCCTCCTTGCGCAGCCAAGGCGCGCCGGGAGCGGCTTTCCGGCAAATAAGCATTCAGGACAATCAGGCACCAAATCGCCCCGAACACAGGATACAGTACGTCACGGCGGATCGCAAACGCGTCATCCCCAGCCTCGAAGGCGTGCGAGAGCCGTTCGATCAACCGGTTCGCACTGGCCTCCGGCAGATCGCTGCCCGGGTGAATCGCGGTGTCGGACACCAGCTTGACCGGATCGTCCCAGCCGAAATATTCGAAGTCGATGAAGCGCAGCCGGCCGTCTTCGGCGCGCAACGCGTTGTGCAATCCGAAATCCGACGGGCTCAACGCGCGATGCGCGGGCAAAAGGTCCGCGCCGGGGTCCCGGCCCAGTTCCGCATAGCGCTGGCGGAGCCGCCGGATGGCGGTGGCGGTGCTCGGAACCAGGCTGTTGTCGATGAACGCACGCAGCTCCGGATGATCGGACGAGGCCTGCCGCAGTCCATCGAGGCGCTGCTGGTATTGGGCAACGGCTTCTTCGGGCGAAAAGATGCTGGCAGAGGCGTTCCGCAGACCCCGCGCACCTTCCGCGTCGCGCAGCTTCTGCAGCTCGATCAGGAAGTCGGCGAGCTGCTCGGCATCGTCCGGCTGGGGACGCAGCACCGCCGCTTCACCGTCGAACCATTGATACAACGCGCAGAACGCGTCCGCATCCTTTGCGACCGGGCGCGGCGTCAACATGATGCCGTGGCGCGACAGAAACGACAGCGCGTCATATTCCTGTCCCAGGCGATCGCGTCCGTCGGACGGATATTGCTTGAGGGCGAGGGGCGGACCCTGCGCCATCTCCAGCCGGAACACCCTGTTGTTGCCACCGGACCGCGCCGGGTGAGCGGCCGCGACCCGTGCCCCGGCGAGGCGGCTGCCGATCGAGACCGCTTCCTGCGCGCTCAGGTCCGGCTCGCTCATGGCGCGAACACTCTGCGGCTTATATCCGCCCAGGTCGCGATCGGTTCGCAATGCGCGGGATGAGGCGGCCGCGACTGCGTGAACAGGATCGATCGCGTTGCCTTCGGAAAATGCGGCTGCTCGAAGACGTCGACGAGATCGTCAATGAAGATATCGAGCTCGAGGCTCGCGAGCCGCTCGACCTTGGCCGCCAGCGTGTCCTCGAAATAGACGTTGTCCGCCGCCAGCGCCGCGTCGGCTGCGTCGATCAGCCCTTCGCCCTTGAGCCAGCCGCGCGCGGCCTCGCGCAAGTCGACGCGATCAGGATCCTGGTGGCCGAACCGGGTCTTGTGGCTGACGATGAAGACGCTCGCGCCGGCTTTGCGGCAGCTTGCGAGAAACTCGCGGACGCCGGGATAGATCTCGGCGCCGCCGATGCCCTTGCCGTAGACGTAGCCTTGCAACCCCTGCCAGGCCAGCTCGCCGCCGGCGCGGGATCGCAAGAAATCCCGCACCTCGGTCTTCAGCCCCATCCAGCCCTCGGGCACCAGGCCACGCTGGCGCGCGGCGGCGGCAAAGACCTTGTCGTAGCAGATGATCGTGTTGTCGAAATCGATGCCGATCCGCACGCCGCTCACTTCAGGCTGATGTTCTGCATCATCTTGATGTTGAAGTACCGGGGATCGTTCAGCGAGTTCGGCAGGCGGCCGCCCCTGAAGGCGTCGACGAGTCCGGACACGGCCTGCTCGATGGTGTGCGTCGGCGCAAACCCGAGCTCGCGGCGGATCTTCTCCGAGGAGACGTGGTAGGAGCGCAGATCGTCGGTCGGCTCGACGGCCACCTCGACGTTGTTTCCGACCACCGACTTGACGATGTCGGCGATCTTCATCAGCGAGTGGTTCTCGTAGCCGATATTGTAGGTCTTGCCGTCGATCTTGGCGTCGTCCTGCTGCAGCAGGAACAGATAGGCCGCCGACATGTCCTGGATGTGCAAATTGGGCCGCTTCTGCGTCCCGCCGAACACGCGGATGCGGCCGGTGTTGACCGCAAGGTTGGTCAGGATGTTGACGACGACGTCGAGCCGCTGCCGCGGAGCGTAGCCGCAGACGGTGGCGGGACGAACCGTGCAGGTGACGAAGCCGGACGCGGCTTCTTCAGCGAGGTCGGTCTCGCACATCGCCTTGAACTTGGAGTAGTCCGTGAGCGGCTCGCAGGACAGCTCCTCGGTCACCTCGGCCTCGTCCTTGATGCCGTAGACGCTGGAGGAGGAGGCATAGATGAAGCGCTTGATGCCGGCCTTCTTGGCGGCGCGCACCATCGGACGGAAGCAGTCGTAGTTGATGGACTTGCCGAGCCCAGGATCCAGCTCGAACGAGGGGTCGTTGGAGATGCAGGCGAGGTGGATCACCGCGTTGTTGCCGCGCAGGGCCTCGTTGATCGCGGCCTCATCGCGGATGTCGCCCTTGATCAGGCGCAGGTTCGGATTGTCGCGAACCGCGTTGAAGACGTCCTCGCCGTACATGAAGAGGTCGAGCACGGTGACCTTGTGGCCCGCCGCCAGCAACTGGGGAACCAGCACGCTGCCGACATAGCCGGCGCCACCGGTGACCATCACGTTCCATTTCTGATCAATCACTGTCGTTCTCCAGATTTTTCGATCGCGCTACTTCAACAACGCGGTGACAAACTTGACCAGCGGCGCCTTCTCGACCGAGCTGCGGTGACCGACGATGCCGACCTTGATCGCGCCCGCCGCGTTGCCGATGAAGGCGACGTCCTCGATATTACCGCCGGCTGCCACCAGCGGTGCCGTAATCGTCAGGAAGGCATCGCCGGCGCCGACCGTGTCGACCACGGTCTTGGTGAAAGCGGGCACGCGCGCGACGCCGGTCTTCGACGAGAAGGGATAGCAGCCGAACGAGCCGTGCGTGATGATCATGTTGTCGCAATCGATCTTGCGGTGCAGGCCGTCCTCGATCACCGACGCGATGTCGTTGAACTTGTCCGTCGCAGCCAGGCGCGCTTCCGGCGCGTCGATGCAGACGTAGTCGGCCTTCGGATACTTCGTGATCAGATTGTAGCCGTGGTTGCCGCTGTTGCTCTGGGCGTTGACGGCCAGGAACTTGGAGTTCTCGATCAACGTGTCGATCGTGCTGGATGCGATCATGCCGTGACCGAAATCGGTGACGATGACGACGTCCGCGCTGCGCACGCGTTCCGCGGTGACCTTGTCGATCTCCTTGCGCGCGGTCTCGTCCAGCGGCGTATCGTCCATCGTGTAGACTTCGAACAGCTTGTGCAGATAGCCCATCTCGACGTAGCGCAATTTGCGCGTCGTCGGCCGGCCCTGAATCCGGATCGGCGTGAGCTTGACGTTCGGACGGACGTGCGCGCGAATGAACTCTTCGGGGTAGTCGTTGCCGCCCAGCGTCGTGACGATCTCGACCGACTTGCAGAAGCTCGCCACGTGATTGGCCGCGGCAATGACGCCGCCGGCAAATTGCTCGCCGTTCTTGAACAGCGTGGCGACGATGTTCTCCTTGGAAGCCTTCCCGAGCGCGGTGACGTATTGGTATTCGTCGATGATGGTATCGCCGACCAGGACGACGTGCATGTCCTGGATCTTGTCGATCAGCTTCAGCAGGCGTTCGGCGCCGCCGCCTTCGCGCACCTTCTGCAGGTAGTCGCGCAGGGGCGGATCGTAGATGTCGAAGTAGCGGTTCAGCAGCGAGGACGAAGAGAACGTCACGTCGCGCGTGAAGACGACTCGTCCGCCGTGACGTTCGACGGCGTCGCGCTCGACGGCGATCTTGCCGGTGACGTCGTCCTCGGGGTTTTCGTAGTCCGAGCCCTTGACGTAGATGTCGGGCCGCACGGTATCGAGGACCGGCTCGGCGCTGGAGGTCTGGTTGATGCCGACCCAATCGACCGTGCCGAGCGCAGCCAGCATCTCGGCGCGCATGTTCTCCGGGAAGATCGGCCGACCCGGGCCCTTGTTGACGAAACGGTCGGCGGTGATGGTCACGATGACCACGTCGGCCTCGTTGCGCGCCGCCAGGATGTGCCGGACGTGGCCCAGATGCACGAGATCGAACACGCCGTGGCAGAGCGCGACGGTCAGGCCCTTCGCCTGCGCGGCGCGCGCAACCTCGCCGAGCTGTTCGATCGTCTTGATCTTGTCGTGCGGTGCCGGATGGACGGCCGGCTTGTCTGTCGGAGCATTACCCATGTGAATTACCCAAAGCGCCGGTAGGTCTCAAATGGCCGCCCGGAAATGATCGAATCGCGGCAACGATATCCCGCGAACCTGTTCAAGAGCTTGCCTTCGGCGCGCCCTTGTCGTCACCGAGATATTTGAACCAGTCCTTGGTGGCGTCGGCGATCTTGTCGACCGTCCACAGCGGCGCGTCCTTGTACTGATCCATCGATTTCAGCATCGTCGCAACGCCGTCCTCGAATTTCACCTTCGGCGTCCAGTTCAGGACCCGCTTGATCTCAGTGATGTCGGCGTAGGTGCAGTCGGGCTCGCCCGGACGTTTGGGAATGTGGACCTTTTCGCCGCCGAGAAGCTCGACCAGCCGGTTGACGCTGTAGGTGTTGTCCGAGCCGACGTTGAGTACCCGGTGCGAGACGTCGGAGCGCGCGGCGGTCACGAAGGCGTCCGCGACGTCGCTGACGAAGGTGAAGTCGCGTGTCTGTTCGCCGTCGCCGACCACAGTGAACGGCTTGCCGGCGAGCTTCTGCGCCATGAACACGCCGAACACGGCACCGTAGGTGCCGGTGGTGCGATGGCGCGGCCCGTAGACGTTGAACAGGCGCAGCGCGACCGCGGGCAGCTTGTAGACCTGGCACCAGTGCATGACGCACTGCTCGCCGAGATTTTTGGTAAGCGCGTAGGGATACATCGGCCGGATCTCGGCGCTCTCCGGCGTCGGGTAGACGTCGGGAATGCCGTAGCAGGACGACGATGCGGCGTAGACGAAGCGCTTGGCGCCCGCGTGCCGTGCCGCCTCGAGCACGTTGACCGTGCCGTCGACATTGGCGCGATGATACGGGATCGGCGACTCGATCGAGGGAACGATGTCGGCGAGCGCCGCGAGGTGGAAGACCCAGTCGATACCGTGGAAATACGGTTTGATCGATTCGAGGTCGGTGACGTCAGCCCGGACGACTTTCAGCTGGCTCGAACTGGCGCGCGAGGCGAGATTTTCGGGGCGGCCGATCACAAAATTATCGAGCGCGACGACTTCGTGGCCATCGTCCAGGAGCCGATCGACGAGGTGGCTTCCGATGAATCCTGCGCCACCAGTAACAATGCATTTCATGGGGAACATCCGTGACGCGAATGCCCAGCGAAACAGGCCCGCCAATGTTAAGTGAAACCCGAAAGCCGACTATCAGCCGCTCGCCGACTTTGCAAGTATTATACCTTTGCAATCCTTGGTAATAGCCGGTATCACCCGGACATGTTGCAATCGAGCCGCCAGCCCATGCCCGCCGTGTCCGTCGATCCCGATCACAAGGCTTTCCTCGACGATTACGTGGGGCGCCTCCATCGCGCGACGGCGGTCGACGAGCGCGTTTTCGCCGCCATCTCCGCCACCCGCGCCATCTGGCTGCGCGTGCGCGAGCAGGGCGGCCGCGTCATCTTCATCGGCAACGGCGGCTCCGCCGGCATCGCCTCGCATCTGGCGATCGATCTTTCGAAGAACGCATCGGTGCCTGCGCTCTGCTTCAGCGACGCGAGCATGATGTCGTGCCTCGCCAACGACTACGGTTTCGAGGATTGGATCGCGCACGCCGTGCGGCTCAACGCCCGTGCCGGCGACTGCCTCGTCGCGATCAGCTCGTCGGGACGCTCGAAGAACATCCTCAACGCGGTCGCGCAGGCGCGGTCGATGAAGCTCGACGTGATCACGCTGTCGGGGATGAATGCGGACAATCCGCTGCGCAATCTCGGCGACGTCAATTTCTTCGTCGACAGCCGCAGCTACAACATCGTCGAGACCACGCACCAGTTCTGGATGATGGCCGCGATCGACCTCGTCATCGGTCGCGCGGAATATCCGGCATCTTGAGGCAGGGCATCCGATGCAGTCGCGGTTCAAACAGGCGGCCCTGTTTTCGGTAAAGCTGCTGCTGTCGATCGCGGTGCTGGTCTACATCGCGCGCGGTCTCGACCTGCAGCAATTGCGCAATCATCTCGTCTCGGCCGATCCTTTCCTGTTCGTCCTCGCGCTGGCGCTGATCTTCTTCCAGACCTTCGTACTCAACGGTCGATGGGAGCTGATCATGCGCGCGCTCGGCGTGTCGCTGGATTGGCTCGCGGGCTGGCGCATCCTCATGATCAGCCTCTGGTTCAATCAGGTGTTGCCGTCGTCGGTCGGCGGGGACGCGGTGCGGATGTGGCTGCTCCGCCAGCGGGGCGTGCAATGGCCGGAGGCGGTCAAGGGCGTTGCGGCCGACCGTTTTACGGCGTTGATCGGGTTGATCGTGCTGATGGTGGCCGGATTGCCGTTGCTGCTGTCACGCGTGTCCAACCAGGCGGCGATCCTGGCCATCGGCGGGCTGACGCTGGCAGGCGTCGCCGGCACCGTGGTGCTGCTGACGCTCGATCGTTTGCCGAAGCGCCTCATCGTGCATCCGGCGATCGCAAGCTTCGTCCGGTTCGGAACGCTGGTCAGGTTTCTGCTGCTGCAGTCCGAGCGCCGCGCCTTGTTGTTCGGATCGGCGCTCCTGATCCATCTCGTGACCGCGGCGGCCTGCTACGCCTTGGCGCGTGGTGTCGGAGCGCAGCTCTCGGTGCTGGACGCCGTCGTCCTGATTCCGCCGGTGGTGCTGTTGACGGCCGTCCCGATCTCGATCAGCGGCTGGGGTGTTCGCGAGGGGGCGATGGTCGCCTGCCTCGGTCTGGCGGGCGTGCCCTCCGAGGAAGCGCTGTCGGTTTCGCTGCTGCTGGGCGCCATCAGCGTGATCATCGGGCTCGTCGGCGGCGGGATCTGGCTGGCAAGTCCGGAGCGTGGCTCGTATTCCGCGGACAAGGCCGCCAAGGCGGCGGAGGAAGCCCCCAGCTACGACGGGCTGGGCAAGGAAGTCTCGAGCCACCCATGACCCGCTTCAGTACCCGCTTCAATCCATTGCTGCGGTTCTTGTCTTCACGGGGTGAGATTGCCTCACCCGCCTGCGCATCTCATTTTTCGGTTCCACGATGAAAAACCTGTTCTACGTCCGCCATACCTGCCGCCTCTGTCATTCGGACCAGCAAGAGCTGGTCGTTCCGATGGCAGGCATGCCCATCGGAACGCCTAACTTCCAGGTCCCCGACGCCAGCGTCGACGATCCGGTGTTCCGGGCCGCGGTGCCGATGGCGCTGCATCTGTGCCGGGATTGCGGTCATCTCCAGATTCTCCATGTCGGCAATCCCGAGATTCAGTACCGCAACTACGTCTACACAACCTCGCTCTCGCTCGGCCTGCGCGAGCACTTCGCCGGCTATGCCAACGACGTCGTCAGCCGCTTCGGCATCGCGCCGGGCTCGCTGGTCGTCGAGCTCGGCAGCAACGACGGATCGCTGCTCGGCTACTTTAAGGAGCGCGGCATGCGGGTCCTGGGTGTCGATCCCGCGGTCGATATCGCCAAGCGCGCGACCGAGGCGGGGATCGAGACCATCGGCGATTTCTTCACCGATGCGATCGGTCACCGCATCCTCAAGAGCCACGGCCCGGCGAGCGTCGTGATCGCCAACAACATGATCGCCAATGTCGATAATCTCGATCCGCTGGTGATCGGGGTTCGCGACGTGCTCGCGCCCGACGGGTTGTTCGTGTTCGAAACACAATACGGCGTCGACGTCACCGAGAAGAACCTGCTCGATACCGTCTATCACGAGCATCTGTCCTATTTTAACATCAAGCCGCTGATCCGTTTCTTTGCCCGGCTCGGCATGGAACTGATCGACGTCCAGCACATCTGGACCAAGGGTGGCTCGATCCGCGTGACCGTGCAGCGGGCCGGTGGCGCCAAGAAGCCATCCGCCGAGGTCGCGCGCTTCGTCGCCGAGGAAGAACGCCTCGGCGTCGATCAGCCGGCCTATTACGCGCCTTACGTGAAGCGGATCGCCGCGATCCGCGACGAGCTGGTCGCGATGGCCGATGCCGCTCATGCACGCGGGCAGCTCGTTGCCGGCTACGGTGTCTCGGTCGGCACCACGACGCTGCTGCCGCAGTTTGGCCTGGAGAGCAAAATCGACTTCCTGGTGGACGACGACCCCAAGAAGGCGAACGTGATGGCCGGCCCGGGTTACGACATCCCGATCCTGCCGCCCGCCGCCCTTTACGAGCGCAAGCCGGCCTTCGTGGTCGTGTTCGCCTGGCGCTATGTCGACCCGATCCGGGCCAAGCACGCCCGCTATTTCGCCGAAGGCGGAAAGTTCGTGGTGCCGCTGCCGGGCATTTCGATAGTCGACCGGGCGGACTGACGGCCGTCGAGGCGGGAAGGGGACGCGGCACCAGGCCGCCCCCTGCACCGGTGGATCATCAGGGCCGGTAAAGCCTTGATTCGCTTGGAATCTGCCGGAGCCTGGGGCGGATCCGGGGAGCTTGGCGGGCCCACCGCTACCTTGACCTTTGCTCTCATCCGCAGTAGATACCCCGCACTCGCAGCCGGCCCGTTAGACGCGGATCTCCGGCGCGGCTTTGAAATCCCCGAACAATCGAGCCCGGTTTCCGGCTCATCCTTCGCGACAGAGGGCTGGGCCAACGGCGGCTGTTCGGATCCCTGAAATTCATTCGCGTCTGTCGACGGACGTTGGACATCAAAACGATGGCAGTCAGCCCGTTCAAGTTCTTGCAGGAAGTGCGTTCGGAGACCGCCAAGGTCACCTGGCCGACCCGCCGTGAGACCACGATCACCACCATCATGGTGTTCGTCATGGTCGCCGTGGCCTCGATCTTCTTCTTCGCCGCCGACCAGATCATCCGCGTCCTCATCACCTTCCTTCTGGGCATTCACTGATGGCAACAGCAACCGCTCAACTGTCTGACAAGCGCTGGTACATCGTCCACGCCTATTCGAACTTCGAGAAGAAGGTCGCCGAATCGATCCGCGAGCAGGCTAAGCAGCGCGGGCTCGAGGAGCTGTTCGAGCTGGTGCTGGTTCCGACCGAGAAGGTCACGGAAGTGCGCCGCGGCCGCAAGATCGACGCCGAACGCAAGTTCTTCCCGGGCTACGTGCTGGTGAAGATGAAGCTGACCGACGAGGCGTTTCATCTGATCAAGAACACGCCGAAGGTCACGGGCTTCCTCGGTGCCGAAAACAAGCCGATGCCGATTTCGGAAGCCGAGGCGATGCGGATCCTGCACCAGGTGCAGGAGGGCGTGGAACGGCCGAAGGCGTCGGTGTCGTTCGAGATTGGCGAGAACGTGCGCGTGGCCGACGGCCCGTTCGCCTCGTTCTCGGGTGTGGTCGAGGAAATCGACGAGGCGCGCTCACGCGTGAAGGTCGCGGTGTCGATCTTCGGCCGCGCCACGCCGGTCGAGCTGGAATTCGGTCAGGTCGAGAAGGTCTGATCCGATGCTGTCATTGCCGGGCTTGACCCGGCAATCCATCTGCTTCGTAACAAAGCACTTTACGAAGCGGGATGGATGCCCGGGTCAAGCCCGGGCATGACGAGAGTGGAGGCGGCGACGTCTCTGAAGAGGCCGTGGGAGGGAGAGGGCGGTTGCCAGCCGCATCCGACCCAGACCACGAACCTGAAACCGCCGGCGCTGCCGGCACAACAGGAGTGATACATGGCAAAGAAAGTGACCGGATACCTGAAGCTTCAGGTCCCGGCCGGTGCGGCGAATCCTTCGCCCCCGATCGGTCCCGCGCTCGGTCAGCGCGGTCTCAACA
>Ga0102590_1000869_pt1 | contig 55153 bp, 51 predicted proteins | sample AraplaMF_Col_mMF_FD_76859 | JGI IMG/M metagenome (GOLD analysis project Ga0102590, IMG submission 76859) | Arabidopsis root microbial communities from the University of North Carolina, USA - plate scrape MF_Col_mMF | ecosystem: Host-associated > Plants > Roots > Endosphere | place: USA...
TGGAGAAGGAGACGTCCTTCACCACGCTCTTGATGACGAACACGTTCATGCCGACCGGCGGGTGGATCAGGCCGAGCTCGACCGTCATCACGATGATGACGCCGAACCAGATCGGATCGAAGCCGAGATGCATGATGACGGGGAAGATGATCGGCACGGTGAGAATGATCATGGCCATCGCGTCCATCAGGCAGCCCAGCACCAGATACATCACCATGATCAGCGCGAGGACGCCGTAGGGGCCGAGACCGAGGCCGGTGAGCAGCTCGGTCACCTTCTGCGGGGTCTGCGTCACCGTGAGGAAATAGCCGAAGATCAGCGCGCCGATCAGCACGGTGAACACGGCGGCCGCGGTGCGGGTCGCCTGCAGCAGCGACGCCAGGATCTTGTCCTTGTTGAGCCGTCCGGTGAACACGCCGATCAGGAACGCGCCGGTGGCGCCGACGCCGCCGGCTTCGGTCGGCGTGAAGCGCGGCAGGAACGGCAGGCCGTAGAGCCCACCGATCACGAAGATGAACAGCAGCACCGGCGCCCAGATGCTCTTCAGGCCGGCAAAGCGCTCGCGCCAGGTGGTCTGCGGCCCCGTCGGCAGGAAGTTCGGGCGGAACCAGCCGATCAGCGCGATGGTCAGCATGTACATGGTCATCGCCAGCAGGCCGGGAATGATGCCGGCGATGAAGAGTTTTCCGATGTCCTGCTCGGTGATGATGCCGTAGACCGCAAGCACGGTCGACGGCGGCAGCATGGCACCTAACGTGCCCCCGGCCGCGATCACGCCGGTGGCAAAGGATTGCGGATAGCCGAAGCGGCGCATCTCGGGATAGGCGACCGCGGAGAAGGTCGCGGCAGTCGCCACCGACGAGCCGCAGATCGCGGCAAAGCCGCCGCAGGCCGCCACCGTGGCGATGCCGAGCCCGCCGCGCAGATGCCCGACAAAGCCGTTGGCGGCGCGAAACAGTTCGCGGCTCATGCCGGAATTGGACACGAACGTTCCCATCAACAGGAACATCGGGATCACGCCAAAGGTGTAGTCGGTGACCGTGCGCATCGAGGTCTGGCCGACCAGCTTCAGCGCCGGCGCGAAACCGACGAGGTAACCGAAGCCGCAGACGCCGACGAGGCCCATCGCCATGCCGACGGGCACGCGGAGCAGCATCAGCGCAAACAGCGCGACAAATCCGATGACGGCGACGGCATCTGTACTCATGGGGGCCTACTCTACCGTCTTGACCTTGGCGTCATGGATGTCTTCGGGGTGGAAAATCAGCCGGTAGGTACGGATCGCGATCAACAGCACCGCGGCGCCGTCGCCGGCCCAGGCAATTGCGAAGAACGGCCAGGTCGGCATGTGCATGTCGAAGGTGAGGACGTTGTCGTTATAGGTGGTGCGCACCTTGTCGAACAAGGTCCAGGTCTGCACCGTCACCACGAACAGCAGCACCAGCGTCGCAAACACGTCGATCATGCGCTGGTACTTCGGGCCGACATTGGCCCAGATCAGGTCGACGGTGATGTGGCCGCCGCGATAGCTGGTGGCGGCGATGCCCCAGAAGATCAGGATGCCGAGCAGCATGCGCCCGATGTCGAAGGAATCGGGGATCGAATAATTGAGCGTGTTGCGCAGCAGCACGCCGATGAAGATGTTGAGCGCCACGATGCCGACGAAGCCGGCGGCGATCCATTCGATCGTGTCGATGAAACGATCCATCCACGCGCGATTCATGTGCGGAGGTTCCTGGAGTGCAATACCATTGATCAAGTCAGTGGCGCTCAGAATTCAGTTCACCTCTCCCGCCTGCGGCGGGCGAGACGAGCGAAGCTCGCTCTTAGGCCGGCGCGCAGCGCCGGGTGGGGGCTCTCACGCGAAGATTCTCCGTGTGGAGACACCCCCCCGACCCTCCCCCGCGAGCGGGAGAGGGAGAAGAAGGTCTACTGCGCGAGCGCGTTGTACTTGGTCAGCGAGGCCTTGAGCTCGGCCAGTGCCGCGTCGGGGTCGCCGCCGTTCTTCTTGACGCCCTCGCCCCAGGTCTTGACCAGCGGCTCGGCGGCCTTCTTCCACAATCCGATCTGCTCGGGCGTCAGCTTGTAGACCTCGTGGCTGGGCTCCGCCTTGATCTTGTCGATCCCGGCGTCCTCCATCTTGCCCCAGTATTCGCCGACCTTGCCGGCGGTCTCGGTGTTGCAGTTGCCGTCGATCGCCTTCTTCTGCTTGTCGGACATCGCGTTGTACTTGTCCTTGTTGATCACGAAGGCGAAGGTCGTGACATAGAGCGGCGCCTCCATGTCGTACTTCGTCACCTTGTCGATGCCGAACAGCAGGAGCGAGCCCCAGGGAAAGGTGACGGCGTCGGCGACGCCGCGCTCGATGATGTCGCGAACCTCGGGCGCGGACGACTGCACGTTGGTGCCGCCGAGCTGGGTGACGAAATTGGCCATGGTGGCGTGGGCGGGGCGGATCTTCATGCCCTTGATGTCATCGGGCACGACGATCTTCTTGGTCCGCGAATGGAACGAGGACGGCGAATGGACGAAGGCGAGGCAGAACTTGACGTCCTTCATCTCCTTCTCGGCATATTTGCGATACCAGGCGTCGAGCGCCATCGAGCCGCCCTTGGCTTCCGACATCAGGAACGGCAATTCGCCGGCGCCGATGATCGGGAAGCGGCCCGGCTGGTAACCCGGGTTGACATAGGTGACGTCGGCGATGCCATCGCGCGCCATGTCGTAATGGTCAAAGGCCTTGCCGAGCTGCTGCGCCGGAAACACTTTTGACTTGATGGTGCCGCCGGAATCCTTCTCGACCGCCGCCGCCCAGTCCTCCAGCGCCTTCTGCAGCGAATGCGAGGCCGGCACCCAGTGCGAAATCTTCAGGTCGAAATTCTTTTCCTGCGCCAGCGCAGGCGTCACGCTGGCGGCCAGCAGCATCCCCAGAAATGCTTTCTTCATCGGCATCCTCTCCCTTGGCACGCGGGCTGTTCGATCGCCCGACCTCGTTAATTAACATGTTATCTAGCCTGTCCGCCTTTTCAAGGCGGACATTCAGCCGCGGCGTCCCTCTCCCCTGTGCACTGCCGCGAAGCAGACTCGTTTTTCGACAAACGCGAATGAGCTTTGCCAAAACCGTTATGTGATATAACTATCATGGCGCGTCCGGGCCGCCACCGTCGGCCAGGAACCTTATAATACCGGGGAGGAGCGGGTATTGAGGACAAAAGTCGCAATCATAGGTGCAGGTCCGGCCGGATTGTTGCTTGGGCAACTATTACACCTTTACGGCATCGAAAACATCATCCTTGAGCGGCAGACGGGCGAATATGTGCTCGGCCGCATCCGCGCCGGCCTGCTCGAGGAAGGCACGGTGGCGCTGCTCGACGAGGTCGGCGCCGGCGCGCGCGCCCATCGCGAGGGGCTGGTCCACCATGGCGTCGAGCTCGCCTTCGGCGGCGCGCGCCACCGCATCGACATGCACGGCGCCACCGGCAAGACCGTGATGATCTACGGCCAGACCGAGGTGACGCTCGACCTGATGAACGCCCGCAAGGCCGCCGGCCTGACCTCGGTCTACCAGGCCGCCGACGTCACCCCGCTCGATTTCGATACCGACCGTCCCCGCGTCAGCTACGTCAAGGACGGCGTCACCCACGAGATCGAATGCGACTTCATCGCCGGCTGCGACGGCTTTCATGGCGTCAGCCGCGCCAGCGTCAAGCCGTCGGCGATCACGACCTATGAGCGGGTCTATCCATTCGGCTGGCTCGGCATCCTCTCGGAAACCCCGCCAGTCAGCCCCGAACTGATCTATTCCAACCACGCGCGGGGATTTGCGCTCTGCACCATGCGCTCGACCAAACGCAGCCGCTATTATGTGCAGTGTCCGCTCGACGACGATGTCGCGCAGTGGCCGGACGAGCGGTTTTGGGATGAACTGAAGCGCCGGATCGACCAGAAGGCGGCGGACGAACTCGTCACGGGACCCTCGATCGAAAAGAGCATCGCGCCGCTGCGCAGCTTCGTCGCCGAGCCGATGCGGTTCGGGCGGATGTTTCTGGCCGGCGACGCCTCGCACATCGTGCCGCCGACCGGCGCCAAGGGCCTCAACCTCGCCGCCAGCGACGTGCATTACCTCTCGCACGCCTTCCGCGAGTATTACGACGAAAAGTCCTCCGCCGGCATCGACGGCTATTCGGCGAAGGCGCTGGCGCGGGTCTGGAAGGCGGTGCGCTTCTCCTGGTGGATGACCTCGATGCTGCACAAATTCCCCGACGAGGGCGAATTCGGCGCACGCATCCAGCTCGCCGAGCTGGAGTATCTCGTCAGCTCGAAGGCGGCGTCGGCGTCATTGTCGGAGAACTATGTGGGGCTGCCGTTTTAGGATGCTGCGGTAGGGTGGGCAAAGGAGCAAAGCGACATGCCCACCATCTATCATCGAGCACGCTGAGAGATGGTGGGCACGCTTCGCTTTGCCCACCCTACGAAGTCTGGAACCTTCGAAGATTGGCCGCGCATGGGAAGAACCACTGATCTGCGTCGCTCGATCAAGCGAAGCTTCGTCCCATACATTGAGGACAAGGGTTTCCGCATGGACTTGCGGAAAATGCCGCAATTCTTGGACTTTCGTCGAATCACGCCGGAGGGAATACACGTTTGCGACATCCAATGGGAAAAATATGGGCGCCCCCGTTTCGTTCTAAACTTCGGTAGCTGCGGCCCGAACGGCGTGATGTTTTGCGGGAAGGAAGTCGGGCCTGCCGACATCACACCGGCACTCACACCTTCGCGGGGCCGCCTCATGCCCGGGCTTCCCCAATTTATCTCCGGTTGGTTTCGGCAAGACCGCGGCCTAATTCAGCGCTTGTGGAGAGGTTCGCGTTTGAGATCGCCGGACGAAGTCGTCGACGATCTCATTACGTTGTTCCCGGAGGTTGAAGCTTACTGGGAAAACGGCGTCATTGGGCGGCACATTTCGGTTCTCATGGTCGGCCTTTCGGTCAACAAGGCCGATTGATATCTGCGCGCGCTGCCGGCATGCGCTCCGCCAATTTCAAGAACTTCCTAAATCCCGTTTAAAGCTTTGTAGTACCGCAGGGTGGGCAAAGGCGCGCCAGCGCCGTGCCCACGATCTTTCTGTTCGGCTGCGCGAATGGTGGGCACGCTTCGCTTTGCCCACCCTACGAAGTCTTGCTGCCGGCGTGAGCTTCAGCGCTTCCACAAACGTAATCACCATATCCCGCGAAATGCGGGGTATCCAGTACGCCGCGGCTTCTCGGTCTTGTCGCTGACGTCTCTGGCATACTGGGTCACCCGCTTTCGCGGGCGACGACAGCAGGATGCATTTCAAACACCCGTCGTAATGCCGTTTAAAACTTTGTAGGCGGTGACTTCGCCCGGCGCTTGCGTTCAATGACGGCGAACATCATCACGACGCGAGCCGCACATGACCGCATCCGACATCCCCGCAGGTTTTGAACGCCGCACCCGCAGGAGCCCGCTGACCGATCCGTGGGAGCCGCTGTATTCGAAGACGACCGACACGGCCGTCATCATCGGGCTTCGATTGGCAAAGCCGCACACCAACGGCCGCGGCCTGATCCATGGCGGGCTGATCGCCGCGCTGGCCGATAATGCGATGGGCCATAGCTGCGCCCATGTGATGGGCGGGGTGTCGTCGCTGGTGACGATCTCGCTCGCGGTCGATTTCATCGGCACCGCCGAGGTCGGGCAATGGCTCACAATCGAGAGCGACGTCGTCAAGACCGGCAGGACGATCTGTTTCGTGCAAAGCCTGATCAAGGCCGACGACGTGGTGATCGCGCGGGCCAATGCGACGTTTCGCGTGGTGCCGAAGAAGGAGCAGGTCGACTAACCGAAATGCCAGTCGGCCATCTCTGCCACGAGATCGATGAAGGTGCGCACCTTGGCCGATAATAGCCGCGACGTCGGATAGACGATGTGGATCGGCATCGCCGGCTGCTCGAACCGTGCCAGTACGATCCTGAGCCGTCCCGCCTTCAGCGATTCGGCGGCCTGATAGGCCATCACGCGCGTCAGCCCGCCGTCCGCTTCAGCATATTGGATGGCGGCATCCGAACTGTTGGTGGCGAAGCGCGGCGTGCTCGCAACGCGGATCTCGTGGCCGTCCTCGACGAACCGCCAGTCGAGCGCGGCCATCATGGCGCCGAACTGGATGGTGTCATGCGCGGAAATCTCCGCCGGCCGCTTCGGCTCGCCGCGCGCCTTCAGGTATCCGGGCGAGGCCACCACGATCCGCCGCATCTCGCCGACATGGCGCGCCACCAGGGTCGAGTCGGGCAGATGGCCGATCCTGACCGCGAGATCGACGCCGTCCTCCACGAGGTTGACCATGCGGTCCGACAGACGAAGGTCGACGGCAACGTCGCCGTATCGCTTCAGGTAGGCGGTGACGATTGCGCTGACATGCAGCCGGCCGAACCCGACCGGCGCCGAGATGACAAGCTGGCCTTCGGGACGCGTGCGCTCGCCTTCGACGGCCCCCTCCGCCTCCTCGACATCGGCCAATATCCGCCGCGCCCGCTCCAGGTAACGCGCGCCGGCATCCGTCAGCGCCACCTGCCGCGTGGTCCGCTGCAATAGCCGCGCGCCGAGATGTTCCTCCAGCGCCGCGATCAGCCGCGTGACGGCCGATGGCGACAGCGCGAGCTTGCGGGCGGCGGGGGCAAAGCCGCGCAGGTCGGCCACCGCGACGAAGGCCTGCATGGCGTCGAGCCTGTCCATCCAACTATTGCATATCTGGCAATAGTGAAGTGTCAATTCCCATGATTGTTTAAATTACGGAAACGTCCATTTTAGGAGTCGAAGGACGACCGTATTGGCGCTCCATCAGGAGGCTCAGATGTCTGACGTTCACGCCTATTCCAGCGACGTCGCTTTCACCCCGGCGGTGAAGGCGATCCAGGCCCGCAAGGGCTCGCGCGAAGCCTATGCAAATGTCGAAGCGCGCGGCGGCTGGCGTACCGAGATCGACGAAAACCTTGCCGGCTTTCTGGCCGAGACGAGCAGCTTCTATCTCGCGACGGCTGCCGCCGACGGCCAGCCCTATATCCAGCACCGCGGCGGGCCGAAGGGCTTTGTCAAAATCGTCGACAAGAACACCATCGCCTTTGCCGATTACAGCGGCAACCGGCAGTACATCACCCAAGGCAATTTGTCGGAGAATCCGAAGGCGCATATCTTCGTGATGGATTACGCGCATCGCCGCCGCGTCAAGATCTGGGGCGAGGCGCGCGTGGTGGAGGACGATCCGGCCCTGACGGACGCGCTGATGCCGAAAGGCTACAAGGCGCGGCCCGAGCAGGCCATCCTGTTCAGGATTTCGGCGTGGGACACCAACTGCCCGCAGCACATCCCGCAAAAGTTCGACGCCGCCGACGTCGCGCAGGCGCTGGCCGTGCGCGACGCCCGCATCGCCGAGCTCGAGGCCGAGCTGGCGGCCGTGAAGGGCCAGCCTGCCGTCGCCGGCTAGGGAGTGATTGTTTAGGTCAAGCGCAACGCGCCGGTGCTACTTCCGTCATCCTGAGAGGAGGCCGCGTTGCGGCCCTCCTCAAGGTGACGGGTCACATTCGTCACGCCGCCTGCTGCACCGGCGACCAGGCGAATTCCGGGTAGTACAGCAGCATCATCCGGTCGACATAGGCGGTGAGGTTGTCGAACTGCTCGGTGCGCTGGCGCAGCTCCGATTCGAAGAACGGGGTGAGGATTCCGGCGAGCGCGCCGAAGGCGGTGGCGTCCATGCCGCAGGGCGCTTCCCCCATCAAAAACGGCTTGTCGCCGAGCTGGACCGACAGCGCAAACAACGAGCGGACCGCGAGGTCGATATCCTCGTCCGGGGCGTGGCGGCCGAGGCCGCTGAGCAGGTAATTCTCGGCGACGCGGAACTGGGCATCCTCGCGCATCTTCTCGCGCAGATGCATCGGCGCGCTGTCGAAGAAATGCGCCGGGCCCTTGGCGAAATTGTCGCCGTCGACCCAGCGCGCGCCGACCAGCGCCCAATAGATGTGATGCTCGATCATCCGCTCGAAGGCCCAAGCCTGCGCCCGCGCCTGCAGGCTGAGCGGCGCGTCGAAATCGAAGCCGTATTTGGCCTCCAGATGCGCGCGAATGAAGGTGGAATCGGCGATCGTCTCGGCGTCGTCCACGATGTAGGGCAACTGGCCCTTCGGCGAGGACGGCGGCTTGGCCCTCTCCTTGCGATAGGCAAGACCGGCCATCTTGAGCTGGACTTCCGTCTTGGTCACAAAGGGGCTGATCTCCGGCAGGCCAAAACCCGCACCGAAGCCGTAAAGCGTAATCATTCCCGGTCTCCCGATCTTCCTGAAACGTTTGTCCGAGGCTAGGACCCCCCTGCTGCCAACGTGCTGTCAGCAGCAGCAGTGCCGGCCATGGCCTTGCTCGGCCCGGGGTGCGCGCGCCTTGCGCACCCAGGCGACGATCTGGCCATGCGCCAGGGCGCACATTGCCGTGAAAGAGCGCCAGGCCAGCTCGGCCATCGCCCAGCGCAGGTCGGTGGTTGCGCTGTGGATGGAAACCAGCTGTTCCAGAGCAAATCCCCTCGCGCTGACCAGAGGTGCACGGTTTCCGAGGGGGCCGAATTCGCTGAAAATCGTCATGGACAAATTCCCTTCACTTGAGGTGTTGTCCCTATGTACCGCCCCCCTGCTGCCAACATGCTGTCAGCATCGGGCAACTGCCCTTTAGAAAAGAGACCGAGCCATGCGACGGGCCGACCGTCTGTTCCAGATCATTCAGGTGCTACGGCGTACCCGCAAACCGCTGACGGCGGACGCCATCGCCGCCGAGCTGGAAACGTCGAAGCGAACCATCTACCGCGATATAACGACGCTGATCGAGCAGCGGGTGCCGATCCGCGGCGAAGCCGGCGTCGGCTACATCCTGGAAAAGGGCTTCGACCTGCCGCCCTTGATGCTGACCCCCGACGAGATCGAGGCCTGCGTGCTCGGCGCGCAATGGGTGGTCGGCCATGCCGATCCCGCGCTGGCGCGCGCGGCGCAGGACCTGATGGCCAAGGTCGCCGAAACCGTGCCGGAGCGGCTGCGGCCGTTCGTGCTGGAGCCCGCCAGCCGCGCCCGGCGGGCCTGGAACCGGGAGCCCGACCGCATCGACATGGTGCGGACGCGGACACAGATCCACGAGGGCAAGAAGATCACGCTGAACTATCGCGACGAGCACGGCCGCGACAGCCAGCGCACGATCTGGCCGATCGCGGTCGGCTATCACGAGGCGGTGCGGATCCTCGCGGCGTGGTGCGAGCTGCGCAAGGATTTCCGCAGTTTTCGTACCGACCGCGTGGTCGATGCGGTCTATCACGAGGAAAAATACCCTGAACGGCGCGACATCCTGCGCGCGAAGTGGCGGCGCAGCCTGGTCTGGGAGGCGCCGAAGGATACCTGACGCTGATGTTGGTTCGATGAGTTGGCCGCAGACGCGCTTTACCTCTCCCGCTTGCGGGTCGAGACGAGCGAAACTCGCTCTTGGGTCGGCGCGAAGCGCCGGGTGGAGGCTCTCTCCACTCAGGCGGTGTCGCCTGCTGAGGCACCCCCACCCCACCCCTCCCCCGCAAGCGGGAGAGGGAGCGCACCTTCTTCGTGGTCGCTCCTCACCATGAAGGGCGAAGGTTCACTGGCCGTAGCAGTCATTTGCAGCTAAACGCTGACCATGCATCGAATCGCCGCCGACAATGAAAGCCCGTGCCAGGCCTGCGGCGCCTGCTGCAGCTATTCGCAGAACTGGCCGCGCTTCACCACCGAGGACGATGCGGCGCTCGACCTGATTCCGGAAAAATTCGTCAACGACCGCCTGTCGGGAATGCGCTGCGACGGCGACCGCTGTTCGGCGCTCTCAGGCAAGGTTGGCGAGGCGACGGCGTGCCTGATCTACGCGATACGGCCGGAAGTGTGCCGTACCTGCATGCCCGGCGATGCCGAATGCGCGATGGCGCGGAAGCGGCATGGATTGCCGGTGCTGGCGTAGCGTTGATTGTCGTCCCTTCGAAAGCAGGGACTACCGACAGAAAGATCAGGCCGTCACCGCTTCGGCAAGATCTTCGTCGTCGGCCTCATCCTCGATCGGCTTGAAGGTCGAGAGCGGCTTGGTCGAGAGCGTGATCGGCTTGCGGCCGCCGCTGCCAGGCGAAATGGCCGAACGCGCGGCGGGCTCGCGCGACAGCGCGTAAAGCGTGGAACCGACCCGGCCGCCGAAATGGACCAGCTCGCGCTCGGTGCAGCTTGCGGCAATCGCGAGCGCCAGTGTGTGGAGGTGGCTGCGGCGGTAGCAGAACAGCGCCAGCATGGCGCGGACGTCGGACGAAACGCTTTCCACCAGCAGCGCAAGGCCGTGCGGATTGGCGCGATACATCTCGCCAAGCAGTTCGTCCCTGACCGGACAGAAATCGTTCTCGAAGGCGTCGCGGCTTGAAAACATTGCGGGTTCTCCCTTTCCGGAAGATGCCGCTTAATTCTCTAATGAAAGGTTAACCACGCCCAGCAGTAGTATTCCGGGGAACTTGCCAGTCACGACCGAATCGGAATCGCGATTCGTGCCAGCACGGCCGTGACACGACAAAAGCGAGAGCGACCAGAGTGCCACTGAAGGCAGCTCGAACAATTCAAAATCGCAGGGGTCGCCACTTCCGACGCGCCGGCGTTTTCGATTGCCGTGGCACAACGTCACAATGGCAAGACCCCTGCCTCAAATCCGGTGCAAGATCGGCTAGGGTGCGGTAACAACTTGTGGTCGACCAAGTTGCCTTAAATGCAGCATAGGGGGAACCCGCAATGTGTTGCAGGAGGACTCGGGCCGCATCGCCCAGCAATGCCGGATTCCCGCGAACTACGGCCAGCACCAACGCCGGCTTTCGCCATCGCCTCCAGACCCGGCAGCGAGCGCGGGGCCGCTCGGTGAGAACCCTACGAAGCATCGCCGCGCTCTCCTTCATGGTCCTGATCATGGTCTCGGCGCCGACAGGCCATGCCGGTGCGCAGACCGATCCCCTGCCCTCATGGAATGCAACACCGACGAAGCAGGCGATCCTGGCGTTCGTCGCGAAGGTCACACAGAACGGAGGCGCGAACTTCGTACCCCGAGAGCAGCGCGTCGCCGTTTTCGACATGGACGGCACGCTCGTTCCGGAAAAGCCGGTTCCGCTCGCGCTCATTCCGGTGCTCGCCGACATCAAGGAGGCGGTCGCCAGGAAGCCGTTCCTCGGCGACAAGCCGGCGGTCGCGGCGCTCTTCAATGGCGACCACGGGGCGCTGCACGCGCTCGGCGAAGCCGGAATCAACGATCTCATCGCGGTAGCGACCGACGGCAAGACGACGGAGGAGATCGTCAGGAACGTCCGCCCGCTGGTGGCCAAGATACAGAGCGAGAAGTTCGGCGTTCCCTATGCGCGGGCGGTGTACCAGCCCATGCGCGAACTGCTCGCCCATCTGGAGGCGAACGGCTTCACGACCTGGATCTGCAGCGGCAGCCCGCTCCTGATCACCCGCGAGATCGCGCCTGAGATGTTCGGCATCCCGCCTGAGCGGGTCATGGGCAGCACGGTTCGCACCAGGCTCGACGAGCGCGACGGCAAGACCGTTCTCGTCTTCACCGGGCAAGTGGAACACCTGAATGACCGGGACGGCAAGCCCGTCACGATCAACAGGGCGCTCGGAATCCGGCCGCTGTTCGTGGCCGGCAACGAGGGCGGGCGCGGCGACATCGCGATGATGCGCTGGTCGAGGGATCGCGACGGCCCGAGCTTTCAGCTCCTCGTCAACCATGACGATGCCAAACGCGAGTTCGCCTATCAGGAGCCGGATAATTTTTCACTGAACGCCGCGAGCAAATACGGTTTCAACGTCGTCAGCATCAAGCGCGACTGGAGGGTCGTCGTCGAGCGGTGAAGGCGACACGGCCGCGCCTTGGCCGGCTTCCGGAAATCATCGAGCAACAGCCCCGGATTCCTGATGGAGAGAACATCCAGAGGACAGCGGCCACTTCGGATCGGATTTCGCACATCGATCATCACGGTGTTCGTCGCCGTGGTGCTGGTCGTCGGCCTGACGCTGGTTTGGCTCAGCTTCGAACGGGTGTCGCTGATCACGCGCACGGCGGCGGCCGGCTTCATCGAAAAGGTGGCGCAGCTCGGCGCCGAACATATCGACGCGCAGTTCAAGAACGTGCGCGATTCCCTGGAGATCCTCGGCGGCATTCCCTCGGTCCAGGAAGCCGACATCGAGGACAATGCGCGGCTGTACGGGCTGATGGCGTCCATGCTCCGGAGCAATCCGCAGCTTTTCAATCTGTATGTGGGATATGAGGACGGCTCGTTCCTCGAAATGGATGCGATCGACCGCGCCAAGCCGGCGTTCCGGGCGAGCCTGAAGGTCGACGAGGACGCGGTCTTTCGTCTGGTCGTGATTTCGCGCACCGGCAACGCCAAACCCGTCACGCGCTTCCTGTCCGAGAACCTGATCGAGGTGGCGCAGGCCGAGGGTCCCAATTCCTACGATCCGCGCACCAGGCAGTGGTACATCGAAGCCTTCAAGAACGACCAGACGCTGTTGACAGGCCCCTACGTTTTCTATGCGACCGGTGAAGCCGGCTACACGCTGCGCATGCCTTTGAGAGAGGGCCGCCGGGGCGTTCTCGCCGGCGACATCCTGCTGGCCGGCCTGGAAGACATGCTGAAGCAGCAACAGCTCGGAGCGTCAGGACTGGCGTTCCTGTTCGATGACGCCGGCCGTATCGTCGGGCATCCCGAGATGGGCCGCCTCATGCATGAAATGCCCGAGCGCGGCAACGATCTGCCAAAAGTCGATGCGATCAAGCTTTCCGGTCTTGGGCCGGCCATCGGGGCGTGGCGGAAGAGCGGCGGCGCGCAGCAGTTCTTCGAGGATGGCGCCGGGCACGACTACGTCGCCGCCTTCCATCGCATCGAGACGGCGGGCAATGCGAACATCCGGCTCGCGGTGGTCGCCCGCCTCGACGAGTTCTTCTCGACGATCATCGCAGAGCGGCGGACCTTGTTTGCGATCGCAATCGCCTTCGTGGCCGCGATGCTGCCGCTGGCGTTCGCCCTGGGGTCCATGCTCGCGGGGTCGCTGCGCGAACTGGCGCGCCAGACCGACGAGATCCAGCATTTCCGGCTCACCGACCGGCCACGGTTCGCGTCCATGATCAACGAAATCGACGAACTCGGCCACTCGGTCTTCACGATGCGGACCGTCGTCCGCAGTTTTGCAAGCTTCATTCCGAGGCCGATCGTCCGGCAACTGATCGAATCCGGCACGGAACTCAAGCTCGGTGGCACGCGGCGCGAGATCACCGTGCTCTTTACCGATGTCGAGAACTTCACGGCGAAGACCGAGAAGGCCGATCCCTCCGACGTGATGATCCACACCTCGCGCTATTTTGCCGGCATGTCGGACGCCATCATGAGCTACCATGGCACCGTCGACAAGTTCATCGGCGACGCCGTCATGGCGTTCTGGAACGCCCCGGCCGAGGACCCCGAGCACGTCGCCAACGGTTGCCGCGCGGTGCTCGAATGCCTGCGAAAGAACGGGGAACTGAACCGCGCCTTCAAGGAGGAGCACTGGCCACCCTATTTCACGAGGTTCGGTCTTCATGTCGGCGAAGCCGTGGTCGGCAACATCGGCTCCAGCGATCGCATGAACTACACGGCGCTGGGGGCGACGATCAATCTCGCCGCGCGCCTGGAAGGCCTCAACAAGAATTACGGAACGCAGGTGCTGGTGACCGAAGCCGTCAGGATGCGGACGCAATCGGCTTTCATCTTCCGCAGCGTCGACCAGATTGCTCCGAAGGGCTTTGCCGAGCCGGTCAGCATCCATGAACTGATCGGCTCACGCGACAGCGCCCGCGAGCCGTCATGGTGCCAGCGCTGGAACGCGATCTACGCCGCAATGCAGAACGAGGGAACCACGGCCTCGCTCGCCAGGGTCGCCCGATATCTTGCCGATCACCCGCAGGACAGCGTGGCAAAATATCACTTCGAACGGCTCCTCGCCGCGGGCGGGCAACGGCCGTCGGACGTCGCCATATGAACCGGCCCGGGCACAAGCGGCCTTGCCTCGCGAGCCGGCGGCAAGTGCTGATCGGCTCGGCGGCCCTCGCGGCGACCTCGCTCGCTTCGCCCGCGATCGGGCAAGCCCGGACAAAATTGCGCCTCGGTTACCTCCATGTCGTCGCGGTCGATGGCCAGATCCAGACCGGCCTCGATCGCGGATCCTTCGCAAAACAGGGAATCGAGTTCGAGCATTCCCGCTACAACACCGGACCGGAAGTGTTCGACGCCCTGGCGGCCGGCAAGCTCGACCTGCTTTCGGCGGGTGGCGTCATCTCGAACTATCTGGCGCTGGGGGCCGGGCGCGCCTTCCTGATCAACGACGTTGAAATCGCGACCGCCCAGCTCTGGGTGCGGCCGGACCGCGGCGTCCGGACGTTCGCCGATCTCAGGGGCAAACGGGTCGCCACCACCAAGAGGACGACCGCACACATCTTCATCGACCGGGCGTTGCGCGCGAACGGCATCGACCCCCGCGAGGTCGAAATGGTCAACGGCAGCATGTCGACCTCGGTCGCTTCCTTCATCAAGGGCGAGGTGCCGGCGGTCGCGCTCTGGGTGCCCTTCAACATCACCGTCCGCGAGAAGCTGCCCGAAGCGGTCAAGCTGGTGGATGCATCCGCCTTCTATCCCCAGTCGGCGGTCGTCGGCGGCTGGGTCGCGAGGGCCGACTTTTACGAGGAAAACAAGGAGGTGCTGGCGAGGATCATCCGGGGCTGGGCCGATGCGAACGACTACATGGTCCGCAACGGCGCCGCGGCCGCGGAAGCCCTGCAGAAAAACCACTACAACGAGGCAAAGGTCGCCGACATCAGCGAGGCCCTGAAGGCCCAGAAAATGTTCTCGTCGCGGGAATGGAAGCGGCTCTATTCCGACGGAACCGTCACGCGATGGCTGCAACAGGTCAGCGACTTCTTCATGGCGGATGCTGGTGTCACCGGCGCGATGAAGGCATCGGAGTATTTCGATCCCAAGCTCTACCTGGCGACGGTATGAGCTCCGATGGGCGCATCACCTAGTTCGCCGCCATGTAGATCGCGAGGCCAAAGCCGGTCAGATGGTGCAGCGCCTGATCGACGCCGATCAGGGTCCAGAACCAGGGATGCTCGTTCTCCAGCGTCACGCCGAACCGGGAAGCGATGATCCCCTTGAGGCGGTCGACCGTGATGTGGATGAAGAAATCGATAAAGGCGACGAACCAGAAACGCGGCGAAACGATCAGGATCAACACCAGCGACACCGCAAGATGCACCAGGCAGTGCGCCAGCAGCGGCAGCGCCCAGCCGGTCTTTTGATCCTTGCCGATCGCCATCCAGGAGGTCTGCAGCATGAAGTCGGCAATGACGTGCTTCACCGTGAGAAGCAGCATCCATCCGACCAGCGCACCTACCAGGATCGAGGACGACATCGAAGGAAACAGCAAAGCTGACGCCCTTTGGCTGGGACTGACGGGGTGGCGAAAAAACCGGGGCCTAGGCTGTCAGCGCAATGTTTTTTTCAAACCCGGACTATTCGAACGTTGCCTTTATTTATGACACCTCCCGTGCCGGAATGCACCTCTTGGTGGTCTGAAAATCGCACGGTGTGGCGGAACTGCGATACTGCGGCAACGACGCGCAGCCAGCCTTGGCAGGCGCCTTGGGTAAGGTTACCAGCGGGCGCGGTTTGCAATCCCATAGGAGGGGGCTATCATTGCCCGGCGGGCAAAATTATCGTTCTTTTCTAGGCATTTACGAATTCATTCGGACGGCCTGCGGCGCCAGTTCGGCAGTGCCACGTCCCTCACCCCCGGGTACGAGCCATGAGCGCTGAAGCCCCAACGCCGCATCCGAAAATGCCGCGGCGCCGCGTTCGGACCGTCAAGAGCAACCGCGCCCAGATCCTGCTGTTTTCCATCCTGACACTGGCCCTGACCGCCGCCGTGGTGTGGGGCGGCCGGACCCTGCTGCGCAATTCCGAAACGCTGGTGTTTGCCGTCGGCGATGCCAACGGCCCCGAAGCGCGTTTCGCCGCGCGGCTGGCGACGGTGCTGAAAACCAATTCCTCCCGGCTGCGGCTGAAGATCGTGGCCAATGGCGACAACACCAAGGCATTGTCGCAATTCGACCGCAAGGAAGCCAACCTTGCCATCCTGCGCACCGACGCCCGCATCCCGCCCCGCGCCCGGTCGATTGCGATCCTCGAGCATGACCTGCTTCTCCTGGTCAGCCCGACCGGCAAGAAGATCAAATCGATCGCCGAGCTGAAGAAAAAGAAGATCGCGGTCATCGCCGACGGCGAGAGCGGCGCCGCGCTGGTGCGCAACCTTCTCGAACTGTCGGATACCCCGGACGCCGCCACGCGGGTCCAGATGGCGCCGCCGAACCAGAGCTTCGAGCAGCTGTTCGCCGCGGGTTTCGGCGCCGTGATCAAGATCGCGCACGCCTCGCAGATCGTAAAGGACAAGAGCTACGAGCAGTATGCCAGGCGCGGCGGCTTCACGCTGAATGCGATCGAATCGGCAAAGGCAATCGCCAGAAAATACCCGGCGATCTCGGAGGAAACGGTGGCGACCGGCATGCTGTCCGCCTCCCCCGCCCTGCCGGCGGAAGACGTCGACACGATCGGGCTCGAATGGCTGCTGGTCGCCCAATCCAAGCTTCCGACCGCGACCGTCAGCGACCTCGCGCGGATCATCTATGAGAACAAGGCCGAGCTCGCGCTGCCCGACGGCTTCGCCTCCAAGATCGAGCCGGCGGCGACCGACAAGGACGCCTTCATCGTGGCGCATCCGGGCGCGGCCGAATATATCAACGACGAGATCAAGTCGTTCGTCGAGCGCTACAGCGATCTGATGTATGTCGCGCTGGCCGCGCTCAGCATCATCGGCACGATGTTTGCCGCGATCTACGCCAAGGTGACGCGGGTTGCGCCGGAAAAGGCCAGTCAGCTCGCCACCGCGATTCTCGATATCGGCGAGCGCATGGAATTCGCCCGCTCCCTCGATGCCCTCGACGAGCTGCAGGACGAGCTGGAAGGCGTCCTGCGCGGCGTGGTGATCGGGCTGCGCGACGGCACTATCTCAAGCGACGGGCTCGACACCTTCAAGCTCGGCTATGAATTCGTCCGCGACGAGATCACCCTGCGCCGCGAGCATCTCAAGCGTCACGCTGCGCAGGATCATGCCCAGGACGACAAGGTCGTGATCGTGAAGACCGCGCAGGGCGCGTAGGTAGCTCGTACCCATCTCCATGCACGCGGGCCGACCTGACGATGGGCACGGTCGCTAACGCTCCTTTGCCCGCCCCTGCGGGTCCGCATTGGACAGCGGCGGTTAAACCTAATTGGCAAGCTTAATCGGCGGTTTTCATCGCGGCGCGCCGTTGCTGCGATATCGTCATCTTGAGACGCGCCGTCTGAAATTGCCGATGATTGAAGGTTGATCGCCTGGCCAGCGAGGGACGCGAATTCGAAAGGAACAGCGGCAGAATGACAAAGCCCTCCGCTCCAACCAAGGCCGACCTGCACAGAATGTTGGCCGAGGCGGTCCGCAACACGCAGCCCCAGCCTGTTGACCCGCTACCCGAGCCCATTCGCAACGATAAGCCTGCCCGCAAGCGCGCAAGTCCATCCCGCAACATCCGCGCCGCGCAGAAACGCACGGCCAACACCAAGCGTGTTCGTGCATCTGCTGGCGGTAACAAGAAACCTCGATAATGCGAACGGCCATGCCGTGCAATCGAACGGCGAAGCCGTCCGTGGGTAAAGCCTCGTTTCCGTTCGGAACAAGTTGCCGATAAGCCACATGACTCGATGGGAATCCGATGCGCGCAATCATTGTCGTAGCGGTGTCAGCTTCTCCGGCTTAATGAAGTTACGTTAGCGAAGACGGCGCGACGTGCGCCGCAACGACTGGAACGTTCAAGTAATCTGCCGCGTGATTGGCGATCAGTCGGTGCAATACCCGAAGGAGTCGAACCGCGACATGAGCTGGGACGGTCAAACAACGAAATCCGATCGATTCCCGGAGGTGTCGGACTCAGCGTCGCCACCATCAGATGCGCAGGAAAACGGAAGTCTTCGATTAGGATTCAAGACGACGGAATTTGTCGTCTATCCGGCGCATGGCGCGGGACAGATCCTCTCGATCGAAAAGCGGACCATTGCGGGAGCCAGCCTGGAATTCTTCGTGATCTATTTCACGAAAAGCAAAATGACCGTGCGCGTTCCCGTTCAGAAAGCTGTCAGCGTCGGAATGCGCAAGCTATCGGATGTCTCGACGGTCCGGGACGCGAAGCGGGTTCTGGGCGAATCCCCCCGGAAAAGCCGTGGCAACTGGTCCCGGCTTGCGCAGGAATACGAAAGCAAGATCAACTCGGGAGATATCATTGCGGTCGCGGAGGTCGCCCGTGATCTCTTCCGACCGGGGGAATCCGAACAGAGTTTTAGCGAACGGCAGCTATATGTGTCGGCGCTGAACCGCCTCTGCGGAGAAATCGCGCTGGTGGACCGAATCCCCGAGGACCAGACCATCATGGAGCTCGAGCGCTTGATGAAGAGCGGTGCGGTCAAGCGTAGCGCGTAGTTCTGCCGAGCACCGTGTCGCGCGACGCCAGCGCGACGTTGTCCGTTATCGGCAGCAGCGCGATCTTCAAGATGACGCCGCCGCATACGCGCCGGCCGTCGCCCGCGCGCGGATTTCGGCGATCTTGCGCCTGAGCGCGGCCTGCCGCGGGGCGGACACGGCGGATAGGTGCCTTTGCCAACCCTACGCCCTGTTTTTGGCGCGCCATTTCGGGCCTGGGCCACGCATGTAGTGCAGCTCGGGCCGGTAGCTGTCGCGGATGTCCAGAGCCAGGTTGTGAACGACGCCGGCGAAGCCGGAGACCGTCTCAGCCGTCTTGCGGGCAAAATCAGACCAGCGCGCAGGAGGCGCTGCAATCGCACGGGGGGCATCGATGCTGTTCCAGATCATCATTTTCTCCGTCCGGTTGGATGTGGGCACCGTGACGATGTAACGGATCGGGGCTGCGGCTGCGCCAGCACGATTGCCGTAGCTGTAGCGCGATTGCTGCCAATGCCCGCGCCTCGCGCCGTCGCCGTATGCTGCTAAATCGTGCCCGCGACTGCTTCGATCTCGACACGAAAGCCGTAATGCAACGCAGGAACCGGAACGACCGCGCGGGCCGGCCGAATGGCGCCGATCCATTCGGAATAGAGCTTGTCGAAGACCGGCCAGTCATTGATGTCGGTGACGTAGACGCGGACGTGAATGAGCCTGTCGACGGTGCTGTTCGCCGCCGCCAGGGCTGCGGCGACATTGGCCAATGCCTGACGCGCCTGGGTCTGAAAGTCCTCGTCAGCGAGCCTCGCCCCGTCGGCAGCGATCGGCAATTGTCCGGACACGAAAACAAAAGCGCCGGCTGTCACGGCATGGCAGTAATGGCCGCCGGGAGCCGCCATTCCCCGAGGTTCGAGGTAGTCAATGTCACCAGCCATTGAACCTCCGCCATGCTTCAATGCCGTTGTCCGTGGCAGCGTGATACTCGGAGAACTGCGCCCCGGTGGCACAGGCGTGATTGGGAAGTATTCGAAGCCGCGTGCCGATCGGGAAGCGATCTTGGGGAGAGACGAGACGTCCGTTCGTCGCGGCGAGGATTCCATGCTCCTGATTTGCCGCGATCATGACCAGCTCTTCCTTGAGCGGCTTTCCCTTCACGTCGCAGGCGATCCCGTATCCGTAATCACGGCGCTGGCGGGCCGTGCCGCGGTCCCGGCTCATCGCCATCCATCCGGCATCGACGATGACCCAGCCTTTTTCCGTCTGGTGGCCGACCACGGTCGTCAGCACGGAAAGGGCGATATCGTCGATCGCGCAGACGCCGACATTCGTCATGAACAGATCGAAGAACACATAGACGCCGGAGCGCACTTCCGTAACGCCGTCCAGCGTGCGGGCGGACAGCGCCGTCGGCGTCGATCCGACGCTCACAACCGGACAGGGAAGACCGGCGGCGCGAAGCCGTTCGGCCGCGCGCACGCTCAAGGCGCGCTCCTGCTCCGCCAGGCGCGCCAGCGCCTCGGGATCGTCGAGGTCGTAGGAGTTTCCGGCATGCGTCAGCACGCCGCCAAGCGTGGCGCCGCCGCTGTGAAGCATGCGGCCGATCTCGATGAGACGCGCATCCTCGGGGCCCACACCTGAACGGTGTCCATCCGTGTCGACTTCGATCAGGACTTCGAAAGGGTTGCGTTGGGTCTGCGCCTCGACGACGGCCCGCGCGGCCTCGACCGAGTCGACCAGAATTTTGAGACGGCAGCCCTGATCGCGCAGTCTTTGCGCCCGGCCGAGCCGGTGCGGAGCGATGCAGACCGCGTAGAGAATGTCGTCATAGCCCGCGGCAAAAAATTCCTCGGCTTCGCGCAGGGTCGAGACGGTGATGCCGCTTGCGCCCGCGGCGCGCTGCCGGTCGGCAACAGCGACGCATTTGGTCGTCTTGACGTGGGGACGGAACCTGACGCCCAGGGCGTTCATCCGGTCCTGCATGCGGGCGATATTGCGCTGCGTGCGCGCGACGTCGACCACGGCGGCGGGCGTTTCGATATCGGAAAGAGATGTCATGCCTAATCCAGATATTCGCCCTTGGCGCGCAGCACCGGAACATCGTGCTCCAGCCCGTGGGCGATCAGCGTGCTGACGGCGCCGGGCTCGAGATCCGCGCCCTGTGGCAGTTCGACGCCGACCGCCGCCATTTGCCGCATGACATCGGGGTCGGCGAGCGCGGCGCGCAAGGCTTCATTCAATTTTTGCCGCACCGGCGCGGGCGTTCCCTTGCGCACGAAGATCGCGTTCCAGGAGCGGAGGTTCACGCCCGGATAGCCGGCCGCCGCCGCAGTGGACACTTGAGGCGCCTGCGGCAGCGGCTGATCGCTCAGCGCCGCGATTGCCTTGATCGTGCCGCCGAGCACTTGAGGCAGCGCGGTGGTGGTCTGGTCGCACATGAAGTCCACGTGCCCGCCCATCAGGTCGTTCATCGCCGGGGCAACGCCGCGATATGGAACATGCGTGATGTTCAGCTTCAGGTTCGACAGCAGCAGAACGCAGGCATAGTGCGAGATCGATCCGACGCCGGCGCTGCCATAGGTGAGTTTTTCGCGGTTGGCACGGGCATAGGTGACGAAGTCCTGCAGATTGGATGCCGGCAAGCCTGGCTTCGCGACAAGAAGCGTGGAGGCCATCCCGGCGAGGCCCACCGGCTCGAAGTCGGCGACCGGGTCGTAAGGCAACCGCTTGAAGAGCGCGACATTCGCGACATGGGTGCCGATGGTACCGAAGCCGAGCGAATATCCATCCGCCGGCGCCTTCAATAGCTTGGTCAGGCCGATGGTGCCGCTGGCGCCGCCGACATTTTCCACGACGATGGCTTGCTTCAGGTGGGCAGCCATGGCCTGCGCCACGGCCCGGCCAAGCGCATCGCTCGGACCGCCCGCGGGAAACGGAACGATCAGCGTCAACTGCCGCTCGGGAAACCCCTGCGCCGCTGCCGCGGAGATGTTCAATGCGACCGCGAGCAAGGCCGCCAATGTGCGCGATATCATGAAAAATCCTCCAGCCACGGAATGAGGCCATCGAGATCGGCGGATTCCCGCTCGGCTGCCGGCGCGCCTTCGGGACGCGCGAGGCCCACGCGATTGTGCCAGTAGGTGCGCAGTCCGACGGCCGAGGTGCCGATGAGGTCGTAGCCGGAGCCCGCGACAAACGCTGCGTCCGCGGCCGGCACGCCCAGCCTGTCCAGGGCCATACGGTACGGGCGGGTGTCGGGCTTATAGAAGCCGGCCTCCTCCGCGGTGATTACGACATCCCATGGCGTACGGAGGCGGCCGGCGGCCATTCGTCCAAGGCGCGTCGAGCAATTGGTGACGACCGCCAGGCGCGTTCGTCCGGCCAGGCGGTCGAGCGCGGCCTGCGCGCCGCTCCAGACCGGGAGCGACGGCCAGTTTGCTTCGAGGGCGTCTGCCACCGACGGCGCAAGACCGGTCGTGCGCGCCGCCTGACGGACCAGATCCTCATACGGGACATAACTCCCGCAGCCATAGGTCAGGCGAAGATACTCGGCCCTCCAGGCCCGGCCCGATGCTTCGGATCCCGCGGCGGCATTCCAGACGCTCCAGGAATCGAGCAGCGCGGTGAGAAGGTCGAAAAGAACGGCGCGGGGCATGGTCATGTCAAACCTCTATCATCCCGATGATCAGTTGTGTTTAATCGAAACTATCTCTTGCCTTCAGGAAAATTGAATGATCGCACTTGAGGATTTGCGGTTCGTGGTGGCCCTGAGCCGGACCGGCTCGCTGAGCGCGGCGGCCAGGGCGCTCGATGTCACGCCGCCGGCGCTTTCGATGCGATTGAAGAAGCTGGAGGCCGTTCTCGGGGTCAGCCTTGTCGTTCGCAACTCCCGAGGGCTGCGCTTCACGCCTGAGGGCGAACAACTTGTCCATGAAGCCCAGTCGCTGCTGGCCCGTGTTGATGGGCTGGCGGACAGTCTCAGCGGCGGCGTATTTGCCGGCCCGTTGCGGGTTGTCGCGCCGTTTGGCTTCGGCCGGGTCCACGTCGCGCCCGTCATGGCGGCGTTCATTCGCGACCACCCGCAGGTGCGTGCGACGCTGGATCTTTCCGAGGCGCCCTGGAACAGCCATGTCGAGGCAGACGTCGTCATCCATATTGGAACGGTCCGGGATTCCTCGTGGGTTGCTCATCTGCTTGCGCGCAACGCGCGCTGGGTCTGCGCCAGTCCCGGCTATCTTCGACGATGCGGAACGCCGTCACACCCGCGAGAGCTGGCGCAGCATGCCTGTCTGTCGGTTCGCGAAAACGAGGAGGACGTGACGCTGTGGCGCTACAAAGACGGCCACGCATCGTCCCGGCGATCGGAGGCGCTGCGAATAAGTCCGGCGCTCACAAGCAACAATGGCGAGGTTGTTCGGGAGTGGGCCGTCGCCGGCCTGGGCATCGCTCTCCGGTCCGAATGGGACGTCGCGCCATCGGTCAAACGCGGCGAACTACGCCGGCTGTTCGTCGACTATGAGTTCGAAGGCGCCGACATCCTGGCGTTGGTGCCGACGCGCCGCGGGGTCTCGGCTCGCGTTTCGCATTTTGTCGAAAGCCTGAAGGCCCGCTTTCAACCGAAGCCGCCCTGGCGACGTCTTTGAGAGTGGGAGCAAACGCTACCCGGACTGCGGCGCCGTCGCATATGCGTCGGCGGTCGCCCGCGCGCGGATTTCGGCGATCTTGCGCTTGAGCGCCGCCTGCCGCGGGTCGGGCACGGCGGCATCGCGCGCCTCGGTGATGGCGCCGGCCAGGTCCGACAGCGCGAGCACGCCGTCGAAGGTCGGCTTGGCGAGCCCGTCGATGATCGCGTTCCAGTCCGCCATGCCTTGCCGGTAGACGTCGCCATATCCGACGATCATGGTCGCGGTGTGAATGATCGCCGGCGCCGCCTGGGGCTGCTTGGTCAGGGCGCGATCGATCATGTGCAGCCAGCGCTCGACCCAGACCCGCTCCTTGCCGTAACGCACCGAAAACAGCCGCCACCGCCGCAGCCCGGCCTCGATCTTGAGGCGGCGAATGCCAACGCGGCTCTTCGTGCTGAAACGGATCGAGACGCGCATGCGGCGCGTCCACCCTGCCCAATCGAGCGCGTCGAGAATGTACTCGGCGATTACAGCCGGCAGCGCGCCGATCAATTCGTCGAGACTGAATTTCCTGACATCGACGGACCCGGCCGCATTGGGACGATCTTCCAGCTCGGCCAGCTTGAGCTGGGCGATGCGGATCGGGTCCTCATAGCTCATGCGCACCGCCATCAGGCGGGCAATATCGGCCAGCATCTGATCGTCGAGGCCCTGCTTGCCGACGAACCGCCGCAGGCGGTCGACATAGAGCCGCGCGTAGCCCGGGCCCTGATAGTCGATGAGGAGATGGACGGCATCGCTCGCCAGCGCCATCACCGGCGCCGGCAACCCTTCGGGCAGGAACGGCGGCTCGTCGTCATCCTCACCGATGAAATCGGCGAACAGGTAACGCAACGACGATACTATACCGCGGTCTGCCACCTCCTTTGCTCCGACTCCTAGGCGGGCTTCGGCTCGCCGGCATTGGCTGCGATCTGCTGCGCCAGCCGCTTTTCCGCCGCCTCGAGATTCTGGAACAGACGCGCGCTGGCGAGACGAAGGAAGTAGAAGCCGAAGGCGGGGTTCTGCACGTAAAGCTCCTCGACCTTGGTGTAGCTGACGCTCAGGATGAGGCCCGCCTCGACACATTCCAGCGTCTGGGTTCGCGTGTTCGACGGCGACAGCATGCCGAGCTCGCCGACGATCGCGCCGACCGGCAGCACGATGCCTGACTCCACCAGCTTGAACTTGCCGCTGACGATATAGAGCATGTCCTCGGCCTTCTCGTCCTTGTAGAACAGGATTTCGCCGGCCGCCCAATTGCGCTCGGTCATGAACGGCTTCAGCCATTCCATCGAGAGGTCGCTGTTGACGGATTTCTTCACGTCGCGCACCAGCTGCAGCATCTGGTGCAGGCGATAGGAGTTGACCGAAAACATGGCCAACTGCACCACCATGACCAGGTAATTGTGGGTTGGAATCGCCGTCACGAACAGAACGACGTTGGCGAGAATGCCGAACACCCGCAGCGGGATCATGGTCTTCATCGTGGTGGTCGCGATCACGAAGATCGATGCGAACAGTGCGCCCGCGGTTCCCGCGTGTTGTGCCAGATGAGACGTGTCCATGGAGGCCAACCAAATTCTTCAGAGATTGGATTTTTCGCGATTCTGCTGCCGTGCCAGCTATGTAACGTCGGCGCGGCCCTTTTGGTATACGAGGAAAGGCTGACGTTTTGTCGGGTTTCTCACTATTTCCGGGGAAAAATCGCCTCCAGGGCGCCGCCACCATGACCCAAACCGGCCCGCCCGATGGCGCGGCGGGCACAGGGCCGTCGTTGACGGGCCTCCCGCTGGCAGGCACTTTGCCGCCCATTGGTCGCCGCGGCGGCCCGCCCACCATTTAAGCCTTGTTGCCCAGGCCCCCACATCCGATGTCCAAGCGGCTCATTCTCTCGGCACTGGCCCAGTTCACCGCCAAGACGGCCGGCCGCAACATGACCACGGCGGCCTATGTCGCGGTTACCGCCGGCGTCGCGGCGATGGCGGTGCTGACGATCGGCCCGGCCTACGAGGCGGCGCACCATTGGATCGGCGCGATGCTGTGGGCGTGCCTTGCCTATTTCGTGTTCGAATGGCTGGTTCGGCTGCGGCACATGGCGGGCCAAGGCCGGCTGTCGCTCTATCTGCTTTCCGGCAGCGGGGTGGTCGATGCGATCGGCGCCCTTGCCGTGCCGCTCGCGCTTCTCGCCGGCGTCGAGCCGAGGACGGCGTGGCTGCTCAGCATCCTCTGGGTGCTGAAGGTGGTGCCGGGCATCCCCGGGCTGCGGCAGTTGCGCCGTGTGCTGGTGCTGGAATCGGGGCCGCTGCTCAGCGTGCTCGTGATCTTCCTGATGGTGGTGTTTCTGGCGTCGGTCGCGGAATATTTTCTGGAGCGCGACGTGCAGCCGGCCACCTTCGGCAGCGTGCCGGCGGCGCTGTGGTGGGCCGTGGTGACGCTGACCACGACGGGCTATGGCGACGTCGTGCCGATCACGCCGCTCGGCCGGATGGTCGCGGCGCTGGTCATGATCTCCGGCCTCGGCGTGTTCGGGCTGTGGACCGGTATTCTGGCGACCGGCTTTGCCGCCGAGACCCGCCGCGACAATTTTTTGAAAACCTGGGAGACCGTCAGCAAGGTGCCGTTCTTCGCGACCCTCGGCCCCGCCGCGATCGCCGACGTCACCCACATGCTGCGGACGATGGACCTGCCGGCGCGCACCATGATCATCCGCAAGGGCCAGCAGGGCGACTGCATGTACTTCATCGCCGCCGGCGAAGCCGAGGTCGATCTGCCCGGCAAGAAGGTGGCGCTCGGCGAGGGCGCGTTCTTCGGCGAGATGGCGCTGCTCGGCAACAGCGTGCGCGGCGCCAATGTCACGACCACCAAGGTGACGCGGCTGCTGGTGCTCGACCTCGTCGACTTTCGCCTCCTGATGGCGCGGCACCCCGATCTCGCCGAGACCATCGACGCCGAAGCGAAGCGGCGCGCGCAAGAGAACAAGTAACAAAAACTGCAAGAAGCCGTCATTGCGAGGAGCGAAGCGACGAAGCAATCCATCTATCACCGAGTCGAAAGGCGGATTGCTTCCGCCTTCGCTCTTTGAGCTACGGCGGACAAGTCGCTACGCTCGCAATGACGGCCGAACAAGGAGAAGAATAATGTCCGACGCAGCAAGCGCGCCCGTCCTCGAAATCAGCGGCGCGCGCGCTACCATCCGCCTCAACCGGCCAAAGCATCTGAACCGGCTGCAGAGCGAGGATCTCGGCGAGCTCATCAAACTGTTCGACCGGATCGAGGCCGATGGCGCGATCCGCGTGCTGGTGTTGACCGGTACCGGCCGCGCCTTCAGCGCGGGCTATGATCTCAATTCGGTGGCGGACCGCGCCACCAGCGAGAAGGAGCAGCAGAGTGCCGGCTCGGCGTTCGAGGTCGTCGTCAACCGGCTGGAGGATCTCGGCGTGCCGACGATCTGCCGGCTCAACGGCGGCGTCTATGGCGGCTCGACGGACCTGGCGCTGGCCTGCGACTTCCGCATCGGTGTCGACAACGCCGAGATGTTCATGCCGGCGGCGCGGCTCGGGCTGCACTATTACCCGAGCGGCATCAAGCGCTACGTCTCGCGCCTCGGCGCCGACAATGCCAAGAAGCTGTTTCTGACCGCGCAAAAAATCACCGCACCGGAGATGCTGCGGATCGGCTATCTCACCGCCATGGTCCCGGCCGAAGCATTGGACGAGGAAGTGGATCGCCTGGCTACGGTCCTCGCCGGCAACGCGCCGCTCGCGATGCGCGGCATGAAGCGCGCCATCAACGAATTCGCGCGCGGCACGCTCGACGAGGAAGCCGCCGACCGCCGCCACCGCGAAAGCATGCGCGGCGACGAGATCAAGGAAGGCATCAAGGCGTTTGCGGAAAAACGCCCGCCGCGGTTCTAGGGGTTGGTCTTCCGGGCATCCGCGTCCTCGACAGACGAGTAAGACGTAGATGGCCGGGACAAGCCCGGCCGTGACGAGCCTCCAAATGATCCGATTCATTCGCCTTTGGCCGGTGCGCGCATAGAGCGCCGCATCCGGGACACGATATTTCGCCCGCCATCGCCGCCACGAAACAATTCTGAAACACGATTCTCCCCCACTTGCATGAACGCGATTTGCCGCCGGGCCGACTGATGGGCAGGGACGCAACAATGGCCTCGTGCCTCGTAACCGGAGAATATTTACGATGTTTCGCAAGATCGCCCTCGGATTGATCGCCGCCACCTCGCTCACCCTGGCCGCTGCGGCGCCCGCTTCCGCCGGTGGATTTCACCACCATCACTGGGGCCATGGCTGGGGCTGGGGTCCCACCGTCGGCGTCGGCTTCGGCGGCGTCTATGTCGACACCGGCCTGAATGGCTGCCTGCAGCAGCGCTGGGTCGAAACCCGCCGCGGCATGCGCCTGCGCACCGTGAACGTCTGCGCCTACTGATCGAATATTTCTGAAACAGGAATCCCGGTCGCGACACGCGGCCGGGATTCTTCAGGTTGGAACTGCGCGTAGCCCATTTGACCGCTGCTCGCGCCGGCCATATGGTGACGCATGCGGTGCAGGCCGCTCCCGGGCCCGCGGGAAGGGTTGAACCCACTTGCAGCTTTCGAGCGATATCTAGAGCCTTTGTGCAGCCGGTATTGCGGGCCTTCGGCGATGTCACGCACGGAGGTGTCTGATGGACCGGTCGCCCGATCGATTGAATCTCGATCATCTGAAGAAACAAGCGAAGGAATTGATCCGCCTTTATCGAAGCCGTGATGCGGCGGCGATGACGCGGTTTCGTGCCGCGCTGCCTGCTGCCGCCGGCCGCGGCGATGAAGACATTTTATCGCTGCAGCTTCGGCTGCACGATGCGCAATCCTGCATCGCGCGTGAACACGGCTTTGCGTCATGGCCCGACCTGAAGCGCTATGTCGAAGTGCAGATGGCGGCGCGCGGTGAGCGCGCCGCACGCGTGCTGCAATGGGTCCAATTGCTTTATTCCGGCGATGTCAGCGGCACGGTCAACCGCGCCCATCCGCGCGTCGCGCTGCGGATGCTGGCGGACGATCCCACGCTTGCGGCCAATGATCCCTATCTTGCCTGCGCCATCGGTGACGAAAACGCGCTGCGGCTGGCGACAAGGGCCGATCCGTCATGGGTCAACCGGCCCGGCGGCCCGCTGCAACTGCCGCCGCTGTTTGCGGTGGCGCATTCGGGCCTGCTGCGGCTGGAAGAATTTCGCGGGCGCCTGCATCGCTGCGCGCAACAGCTGATCGCCGATGGCGCCGACGTCAACCAGCACGTTTTCAGCCGCTGGCCGCCGGGATCGCTCGACAAGCCGGACCAGCGCTATCGGCTCTCGACACTCTATGGCGCGGCCGGCGTCAACCACGATGTTGCGCTGACGAAGCTGCTGCTCGACGCCGGCGCAAACCCGAATGACGGCGAATCGCTCTATCACTCCCTGGAGAACCCGGCATGCACGCGCCTGCTGCTGCAGCATGGCGCGCGCATCGCCGAGAGCAATGCGATCTATCGCGCCATCGACCTCGACGACGACACCGCGCTGAAATTGTTGCTGCAGCACGGCGGTCATCCGAACGAGCCGGCGCGCAATGCACCGCTGACCGATTGGGGTTCGCCGCTGGGGTGGGCGATCTACCGCCGGCGGCCGCGTCATGCGAGGGCATTGCTGGAGGCAGGTGCCGACACGTCGCAACCGACAGCGGATGGCGTCAGCCCGTATCGGCTGGCGCTGCAATTCGGGCTCTCCGACATTGCGGCCCTGCTGCGGGCGCAAACCGACGCGTCCGATATTTCCGACGAGGAACGTTTCGTCGCCGCATGTGCATGTGGCGACGAAGCCGGGGCGCGCGCGATTCAAGGCCGGCGGCCCGATCTGCCGGCGTCGCTGTCGCCGAAGCAATTGCGATTGCTGCCCGACATGGCCGCCGCCGGCGCCGATGACATCGTCAGGCTGATGGTCAGCCTTGGCTGGCCGGTCGCCGTGCGCGGCGGCGACTGGGATGCGTCTGCGCTCAATCAAGCGGTATTCCGCGGCGATGCCGGCCTGACGCGCTTCCTGCTCGAACATGGCGCCGACTGGACCGAGCGGCACGGCTATGACGGCAATGCCCGCGGCACGCTGTCATGGGCATCTCTCAACGAACCGGTCGAAGGTGGCGACTGGGTCGGCTGCGCACGCGCCCTGCGCGACCACGGCATGCCCGGCGTAATTGCGCTTCCCGGCGACACCGAACACGACGGGGTCGCCCGCGTGCAAAGGCAGTTCGCCGACGATGTCGCCGAGGAATTGCTGGGCGAGGCAACCGCACGCTGAGCTGGCGATGGCCGGCCCTTGACCCGGCCATTCACGTCTCTAGTCTCGGCCCGCACCGTTTTGGTGCGTTTTGATTATTGGAGGTTATTGAATGTTTCGTATTACCGCTTTTGTCCTCGCCATCCTTGCCGTCGGCTCGATCGCTGCCAGTTCGATCGCGCAGGCGCAGAAGGCATCCGATCCGAAGAGCCAGCCGGGCAGCGGCCAGTGCCGGCTCTCGAACGGACAGCGCTGCTAAAGCCAGCCTTTAAGAGGACGGCCTGCTGAACTGAAGCCGTTCCATTGAATACTTGCCAGTGAATACTTGCCAACGCTCCACGCTTCTGGAGCGTTTTTGTTTCAACCCACGAACGTTGCGGTATCGGCGACGCCGGCCCGCGAGGTGCGGTAGCTGTTGACCTTGTGGGAATGGTCGGCATAGCCGAACGAGATGCCGCAAACGACGCGGCGGTCATCCGCGAGCTTGAAGTGACGCCGGATCAATCCCGAGTGCCGGGCGAGCGCGGCCTGCGGAATGGTGCCGAGGCCGAGCGCCTGCGCCGCCAGCATGAAATTTGAGACATAGGCGCCGCAATCGACCGCGCCATAGATGCCGAGCGGCTCGTCGGTGTGGATGATGGCGACATGCGGCGCGCCGAAGAAATTGTAGTTCTCCAGCGCCTGTTTGGCGTACGCCGCCTTGTCGCCTCTGGCGATCCCGAGCGTGTTGTAGAGCTGAAAACCGCTCTCGCGGCGGCGCTCGAGATAGACGCCGAGATATTCGCGCGGCGGCGTGAAGTCGTGGTCGTCCCTGGCGCCGGAAGCGGCCTCGGCATAGATTGCCTTGCGAAAGGCCTCCTTGGCCTCGCCGCTCGCGATCAGCACCTGCCAGGGCTGGCTGTTGCACCATGACGCCGTGCGCTGCGCTACCTTCAGAACATGCTCGATGGTTTCGCGCGGTACTTCCCGCGGCAGGAATGCGCGTACCGAGTAGCGCTCGTTGAGGAGTTCTTCGAGCACACCGATGCGGTCGTGTTGATTGGCCATGACGTCCATTGAGCTTGCTCGCTGCGTAGGGTGGGTTAGCCGAAGGCGTAACCCACCGCTTCTATCGCGTCGCGTGTGAGAACATGGTGGGTTACGCTTCGCTAACCTACCCTACGGTCCTTGTTCAGCGTCCCTTGGTCGGGATCTTGTTAAACGGCACGTCCTTGTCGACGCGGATATCGCCGGGCAAACCGAGCACGCGCTCGGCGATGATGTTGCGCAGGATTTCGTCGGTGCCGCCGGCGATGCGCATCGAGGGCGAGGACAGCAGCATCTGCTGGAACTGGCCCCGCGCCACTTCCTCATCCGCGCCGGTCAGCGCACCGGCCGCGCCCTCCAGGTCCATCGCATAGGTCGCGATATCCTGCAGCATCATGCCCGACACCAGCTTGCCAATGGAGTTTTCCGGGCCCGGCCGTTCGCCCTTCGACAGCGAGGAGATGGCGCGGTAGCTGGTATATTTCAGCCCGCTCGCCTTTACCGCCCAGCTCGCGAGTTTCGAGCGCGTCGCGCGATCGTCGATCGCAAGGCCGTCGTCGGTCATCAGGTTCGAGCAGAACTCGAACATTTCCGGAAAACCGGTGGCGAGCCGCGAGCCGATCGACATGCGCTCGTTCATCAGCGTGGTCAGCGACACGTTCCAGCCGTCGCCGACGGCGCCCAAGCGCTGGCTGTCCGGGATCACGACGTCGGTGAAATAGACCTCGTTGAATTCCTGCATGCCGTTGGCCTGCTTGATCGGCCGCACCTCGACGCCCTTGCTCTTCATGTCGAGGAAGAACATCGTCAGGCCCTTGTGCTTGGGCACGTTGGGATCGGTGCGCGTGATCAGAAGGCCGTAATCGGAATAATGCGCGCCCGAGGTCCAGATCTTCTGGCCATTGACGATCCAGTTATCGCCCTTCTTTTCCGCGCGGGTGCGCAGGCCCGCCACGTCGGAGCCGCCGGCCGGCTCGGAGAAGAGCTGGCACCAGATATGTTCGCCGGAGGCGAGCTTCGGCAGATAATGGCGCTTGTGCTCCTCGCTGCCGAACGCCATCACGGTCGGGCCGCACATGCCCTCGCCGATCTGGAACGGCTGCGTCAGCTTGCCGTAGACGCCCTCCTCCTGCTGCCAGATCACCTTCTCGATCGGCGTCGCGCCGCGGCCGCCATATTCCTTCGGCCAGTGCAGGCAGGCCCAGCCGCCCTCGGCCTTCTTCTTCTGCCAGGCCTTGCCGACCTCGACGATCTCTTCCTTCTCCAGGCGGATGCGGCCGAGCGAGGATTTTGACAGCTCCGCCTCATATTGCTTCGGCGCGTTGGCGTCGATCCATTTGCGGGCGGTAGCGCGGAATTCGGCTTCCTGCGGGGTGTCGTCGAAGTTCATGGCGGCTTCCTTTTTTATTCTGCGTAGGGTGGGCTAGCCGAAGGCGTAACCCACCAGTTCTATCGAGTGTCGTTGCTGGCAATGGTGGGTTACGCTTCGCTAACCCACCCTACGATTCTTGTTACGCTCTTCCCTTGGTCGGGATCTTGTTGAACGGCACGTCCTTGTCGACCCTGATGTCGCCGGGCAGGCCGAGCACGCGCTCGGCGATGATGTTGCGCATGATCTCGTCGGTGCCGCCTTCGACGCGGGTGCCCGGCGCGCGCAAGAGCATCGCCTGGAATTTGCCGGCGACCTCGGCATCTTCCGGCCCGCTCAGCACGCCGGCGGCGCCCTGCAGGTCGAGCGCATACATGGCGACTTCCTGCACCATCGATCCCGCGACCAGCTTGCCGATGGAATTTTCCGGACCGGGACGCTGGCCCTTCGATAGCGCCGAGATCGCGCGCATGCTGGTGTATCGGAGCCCGCTCGCCTTCACCGCATAATTTGCCAGCCGCGAACGAACGCTGCGGTCCTCGATCGCAGGCCCATCCTCCAGCATCAGGCTGTTGCAGAAGTCGAATAACTCCGGAAAGCCGGTCGCGACGCCCGCGCCGATCGACATGCGCTCGTTCATCAGCGTCGTCAACGAGACGTTCCAGCCGTCGTTGACCGCACCGAGCCGCTGCGAGTCCGGGATCTTCACGTCGGTAAAGTAGACCTCGTTGAAGTCGGACTGGCCGCTGGCCTGCTTGATCGGCCGCACCTCGACGCCCGGGCTCTTCATGTCCAGGAAGAACATGGTGAGGCCCTTGTGCTTCGGCACGGTCGGGTCGGTGCGGGTCAGCAGAATGCCGTAGTCAGAATAATGCGCACCCGAGGTCCAGATCTTCTGGCCGTTGATGATCCAGTCGTCGCCCTTCTTCTCGGCGCGGGTGCGCAGGCCCGCCACGTCGGAGCCGCCGGCGGGTTCGGAGAACAACTGGCACCAGACCTTTTCGCCGGACGCCAGCGGCGGCAGGTATTTTCGCTTCTGCTCCTCACCGGCGAACGCCATCATGGTCGGCCCGCACATGCCATGGCCGATGATGAACATGCCGGAGAGCTTGCCGAACGGGCCCTCTTCCTGCTGCCAGATCACGCGCTCGATCGGCGAGGAGCCACGGCCGCCATATTCCTTCGGCCAGTGCAGACAGGCCCAGCCGGCATCAGCCTTCTTCTTCTGCCAGGCCTTTGCGACCTCGAGCATGTTGGCGCCCTTCAGCCCGGAGCGGCCGAGCGAGGTTTTGCGCAACTCCTCCTCATACTGCTTCGGCGCGTTGGCTTGTATCCACGCGCGGGCCTCGGCGCGGAACGCGGCTTCCTGCGGGGTATCGTCGAAGTTCATGGTCTCAATCCTCGGCGGCTTCGTAGGATGGGTAGAGCGAAGCGAAACCCATCGTTCTCAGCCCGCGGTTTGATGGGTTTCGCTGCGCTCTACCCATCCTACGGTTCTCACAAACTTACGCCGCGTTCTTCTTGCGCATGCGGTCGATCAACTGATCTTCCCAATAGGACAGGCTGCCGAGCGCCAGCGCCGTGGCGTTGGCGCGGCGGTAGTACATGTGGCAGTCGAACTCCCAGGTGAAACCCATGCCGCCGTGAACCTGGATGTTGTTCTTGGAGCAGTGCTGGAACGCCTGCGTTGCGCTGATGCGTGCGGCCGCGGCGGCTTCCGGCAATTCCCCGGCGTTGGTCGAGAGCGCCCAGGCGCCGTAGTAGCAATTGGAGCGCGCCAGCGTCGCCGAGACATACATGTCGGCCAGCATGTGCTTGACCGCCTGGAACGAGCCGATCGGCCGGCCGAAGGCGATACGGTCGAGCGCGTAGTCGCGGCCCATTTCCAGCGCGCGGTCGGAACCGCCGACCTGCTCGAACGCCAGCAGCACCGCGGCGCGGTCGAGCACCTGGGTCAAGATGCTCCAGCCTTCGCCGGCAGCACCGAGCGGCTCCGCCTTGGCGTTGGTGAAGGTGAGCTCGGCCTGGCCGCGGGTCGGATCGACATTGGTCAGCGCCTTGGCTTCGACGCCGCCGGCCTTGAGATCGACCAGGAACAGCGAAATATCGCCGTCGCGCCCGGTCGAGCCGGTGCGCGCGGCAACGACGGCGAAATCGGCGATCGCGCCATCCGCCACCGGCTTCTTGACGCCCGAGAGCGTGCCACCAGCGGCCTGCAGCTTGATCGCCTTCGGCGACGGATTGCCCTTGCCCTCGAACAGCGCCAGCGTGCCGATGGCTTCGCCAGAGGCGATCTTCGGCAGCCACTTTTGCTTCTGCGCGTCGGAGCCGGCGATCAGCAGCGCCTCGGCGGCGAGATAGACGGTGGAGGAGAACGGCACCGGCGCATTGGCGCGGCCCATTTCTTCCGCAATCACGCAGAGCTCAAGATGGCCGGCGCCCGCGCCGCCGAACTCCTCGGGGATCGCGACGCCGAGGAAGCCCATCTCGGCTAGCCCCTGCCACAGCGCCTTGTCGTACGGCGCCTTGCCGTCGAGCACCTCGCGCACGGCCTTCGGCGGGCATTTTTCGGCGAGAAACTTCCTCGCCTCGTCGCGCATCTGTTTTTGTTCGTCGGAGAAATCGAAGTTCATGGCGGCTTACTCGCGTTAGTGATGGCTCTGTAGGATGGGTGGAGCGAAGCGATACCCATCAATGGCTGGCTTGGGATGATGGGTTTCGCTGCGCTCTACCCATCCTACGTTCAGGTCAGAATGATCACATCGTCTCCCGGCTTATCGGCGTAGAGCCTCTCCACCAGCACCGCGCGGCGTTCGAGGCCGGCGCGCTGGTTGATGTAGCCCTTGTCGGTGAGTTCATTGCCGTCGATCGAGGGCGGCTCGGCCATCAGCATCGCGCGTGCGATCCGCATGCTGCTGCCGGTGGCGGAGGCGTTGTGCGCTTCCAGCCCGCGCTTCAGCCGCGCGATCACCTCGGGATGCCTGATCACGTCCTCGAACGTCGCATCGGGATTGCCGACGATCTGGCGGCAGGCATGGAGATTGGGCCAGGCGAGCAGCCCGATGAATTCCCGATCCTGTCCCGCCACCAGCGCGTCATGCACCACCGGCGTTGCGGCCGCGATCGCATCGGTGCGCAGCGAGCCGACATGGACGAAGGTGCCGGTCGTGAGCTTGAAATCCTCGACCACGCGACCGGCGAAGATGATACCCTGCAGCGGATCGTTGTCGTCGACGAATATGCCGGCATCGCCGATGCAATAAAAACCTTCCTCGTCGAACATCTTCTTCGTCAGGTCCGGCTGGCCGAAATAGCCCGGCGTGACATTGACGCCGCGCAGCCGCAGTTCGTATTTCGAGCCGCACGGCACCAGCTTCAGCTCGACGCCCGGAAATGGCAGGCCGATCAGGCCGACGCGCTCGGTGTCCCAATAGGTGCCGGTGGAGGTCGGCGCGGTCTCGGTCGAGCCCCAGCCGGTATAGAACACGATGCGCTCGCCGGTGGTCTTTACCGCCAGCGCCTGCATGCGGTCGTAGAGATCATCGGGCAGCCGCGCGCCGCCATAGGCCATGATGGAGAGGTTCTTGAAGAAGCTGCGGCAGAGCGCGTCGTCCTTCTCCATGGCGGCGGCGAGCGCCGCGTAGCCAGCAGGCACGTTGGCGTAATAGGTCGGCGACACCTCGCGCAGATTCTTGATGGTTTCCTCTAACTGGCCAGGCATCGGCCGGCCGTCGTCGATATAGAGCGTGCCGCCATCGACCAGGATCGGGTGGAATGCGGCATTGCCGCCCATGGTGTGATTCCAGGGCATCCAGTCCAGCACGGTCGCGATCGGCCCATTGGGATCGCGCGGACGCACCTGCATCATCATCGCCGCATTGGCGCACATCATCTCCTGCGTGTTGATGACGGCCTTGGGCATGCCGGTTGAGCCCGAGGTGAACAGGAGCTTGCCAACGGTGTCAGCCGTAATTTTCGCAATCGACTCCTCGACCGCTTTTGTCGCCGGCGTTGCCGCGAGATCGGCAAAGGACACGCTCTCGATGCCGTCGCAGGGCCGCAAGACATGCACGACTGTGACACCGGTGAGATCGAGCGCCTTCAAGGCCTTCTCGAAGGTCGGGCCGTCCTGCACCATCACGACGGCAGGCTTGATCAGGTTGAAGAGGTATTTGAGCTTGAGGTGATCCTGGCTCATCAGCGAATAGGCCGGCGACACCGGCGCGGCCGGCAGGCGCGCCTGCATCGCCGCCTGCGTCATCAGCGCGTGCTCGATCGAATTGCCGGACAGGATCGCGACGGGGCGGCCTTCACCGAGGCCGAGATTGATGAGGCCCTGCGTGAGCCCATCGACGATGCGCTTGGCTTCGCCGTAGGAGACCTTTCGCCACTGCCGCTCCGGCCCGCCGCGCTGCGCCAGCCAGATGCGCTCGGGCGCTTGCTTGGCCCATTTCGCCAGCGAAGCCGGGATGTGCTTTTCGTAGGGCTGCAGCGGAATGCGCGACTTCAGGATGATGACGCCGTCAGGGCGACGCTCGACCGCAATGTCGCGCGCCAGCCATTCGATCTTGCGAAAGGCTGGTTTTGTCAGCACTGCGGCGGCACTCCCACTCATATTGCGTCTCCCGGAATTCGTCCTTTGCGGATCTCGTAACGCTTGTTCGTTCTACCGCCTGATATAGACAGGCTTTCGCTTTTCGAGAAAGGCCCTGATGCCTTCGTTGAATTCTTCCGAGCGGCTGCACAACACCTGATTGCGGTCTTCCATCGCGATCACGGCTTCAATGGAGCCGGCATCGACGCTCATGTTGAGACATTCTTTCGACAACCTCAAACCGACCGGCGAAGCCGTCATCATCGCATCGACATAAGGCTCGGCGGCGGCGTCAAGCCCGCCCTCCCCGACGACCTCAGAGACGAGACCGACGGCCAGCGCGCGCTCGGCGCCGATGAAGCGGCCGGTGAGAATGAGTTCGGATGCGACGGAGACGCCGACCAGCCGCGGCAGGAAATAAGAGGTGCCGATGTCGCACCCGCCGAGGCCGAGCTTGATGAAGGCGCAGTTCATCCGCGCGGATTTTGTGGCGATGCGGATGTCGGCGGCAAGCGCCAGCGCAAAACCGCCGCCGGCCGCGGCGCCCTGGATCAGCGCGATGATCGGCTGCGGGCAGCGCCGCATCAGCATGACGATGTCGGCAATGCGCCGCTGCGAATCCAGCGACTCGGTGACACCAGGCGGCTCCTGCTGCCCGGCGCGGCGCTTCATGGCGTGCTTCAGATCGAGCCCGGCGCAGAACGAGGCGCCGGCGCCCTTCAGCACCACGACGCGGGTCGAACGATTGCGCTGCAGGCTCTCGAAATAGGTATTGAGCGCGTCGATCAGCGAGGGATCGAGCGCGTTGAGGCTGTCCGGGCGATTGAGCGTGACCCAATCAACCCCGTCATGATGTGCGATCAATAGCGGTTGAGACATACGAGCCTCCAGCATGCGAGTCAGCCGTCGGACGTTACCCTCCCCTGGAGGGGGAGGGTCGGCGCGAAGCGCCGGGGTGGGGTGATCTCTCCACTCGGGCACTGTTCAAGGCGGAGAGACCGTCACCCCACCCCGTTCGCGCTACGCGCGATCGACCCTCCCCCTCCAGGGGAGGGTCAAGAGCGCACCACCGTCGCTTACCGCGGCGCCATGCGGATGGCGCCGTCGAGGCGGATGGTTTCGCCGTTGAGCATCGGGTTCTCGACGATGTGAACCGCGAGGTTGCCGTACTCCGAGGCATCGCCGAGGCGGGCCGGATGCGGCACCTGCGCGCCCAGGCTCTTGCGGGCCTCCTCGTTCAGACCCATCAGCAGCGGCGTCAGGAACAGGCCGGGCGCGATGGTGTTGACGCGGATCTTGAGGCTGGCGAGGTCGCGCGCGGCCGGCAGCGTGAGGCCGACGACGCCGCCCTTCGACGCCGAATAGGCGATCTGGCCGATCTGGCCTTCATAGGCCGCAACGGAAGCGGTGTTGATGGCAACGCCGCGCTCCTCGCCGATCGGCGGCGCGGTGGCGAGACGCTCGGCGAACAGGCGCAGCACGTTGAAGGTGCCGATCAGGTTGACGTTGATGATCCGGACGAATTTTGCCAACGGATAGACGCCGTCCTTGCCGACGACGCGCTGCGAGCCGCCGATGCCGGCGCAGTTCATCAGGACGCGCGCGATGCCGTGCGCGGCCTCGGCCTTGGCGATCGCCGCCTTGATCGCCTCTTCGTCGGTGACGTCGGCATGAAGCGCGACGCCCTTCACTTCGGCGGCGACCTTTTCGGCGTTTTCCTTGTTCTGGTCGATCACGCCGATTTTCGCGCCCTTGGCGGCCATGGCGCGGGCGGTCGCGGCGCCGAGGCCGGAGCCACCGCCGGTGATGAGAACGGCTACGTCTTGCAACTGCATTTTGAGAACCTTTCCTTGGGTAGTTTCTTCTCTGGTTTGGCGAATAGCGAATAGGGAGTAGCGAATGGTCTATTCGCTATTCGCGACTCGCTATTCGCCGGTCAACATTCGCTACTCGCTATTCGCCCATTCAGCATTCCACCGAAGATCAGCGCTTCCATATGCTTGATGTAGTCGCGGCAGACGTCGTCGGTGACCGGACCGACACCGGTCGCCCGCGACATCGCGTGGCGGCCGAAGAACAGGTGATCGCAGGCGCCGATCAGGCTGGTGTAGAACAGCACCGGATCGATATCGCGAAACTCGCCGGCCTTGACGCCCTCGGCGAGCAGGCGGCGGTGAAAATCCAATAGCGGCGCGACGAAGAACTGCGAGACTTCGTCGGCGGCTTCCGTGCTGCTCTCGTGCAGGAGATAGTGGATCAGCCGGTTCATATAGGGGAACTGGTGATAGGCACGGATGATGCCGCCGATATGCAGGCGCAGTTTTGCGGTCGGCGTGATCGGCTGGCTGATCAGATATTCGAGCCCCGACATTTCGGTGGCGGCGTCGCGCGCCAAGAGCGCCAGCAGCAGCCCGTCCTTGTTGCCGAAATGATATTTCACCAGCGCGGCGTTGACGCCCGACTTCTGCGCGATGTCGGACAGCGAGACCTCGATCGAGGCGCGCTCGATCATCAGCTCGCTCGCCGCGACGAGCAGCTTCTCGGCGGTGGCATTTCTGCCGCCCGGAAGCCTGGTCGGTACGCTGGTATTCAACTGCTATCCCGTCACAGCCTGAGGGAAGGAAATCTGGCCGCACATAAGCGCATGCCGCGGCTGCGCTCAAGAGTTAATTGATTGATTGACTAAATCCCGCCGCGCCCCTTAAATCCGGACCAACTTTTCCAACAACAAAGACCAAGGGAGAACAGACATGGCTGAGGCCTATATCGTCGCCGCCGCGCGCACCGCTGGCGGCCGCAAGGGGGGACGTCTGGCAGGCTGGCATCCGGCCGACCTCGCCGCCTCCGTGCTTGATACGCTGGTCGACCGTACCGGCGTCGATCCCGCCCAGATCGAAGACGTCATCATGGGCTGCGTGATGCAGGCCGGCGAGCAATCCAACAACATCGCCCGCAACGCGGTGATGGCCTCGAAGCTTCCCGAGAGCGTGCCCGCCACCTCGGTCGACCGCCAGTGCGGCTCGTCGCAGCAGGCGCTGCACTTTGCGGCGCAGGCGGTGATGGCCGGCAGCATGGACATCGTGATCGCCGCCGGCGTCGAATCGATGACGCGCGTGCCGATGGGCCTCGCCTCGCAGCTCCCGGCCAAGAACGGCTTCGGCCATTACAAGAGCCCGGGCATCGAGAAAAAGTATCCGAACATCATGTTCAGCCAGTTCACCGGCGCGGAAATGATGGCGGAGAAGTACGGGCTCTCCAAGGACCAGCTCGACGAGTACTCCTATAACAGCCACCAGCGCGCGATTGCCGCCACGCAGGCCGGCAAGTTCAAGGACGAGATCGTTCCGCTGCAGATCACCCGCGCCGACAACTCGACCGACACCCACCATATCGACGAAGGCATCCGCTTCGACGCCAGCCTCGACGGCATCCGGGGCGTCAAGCTGATCGCCGAGAACGGCAAGCATACCGCCGCCAGCGCCAGCCAGATCTGCGACGGCGCTTCCGGCGTATTGGTCGTCAATGAAAAGGGCCTGAAGTCGCTCGGCGTCAAGCCGCTGGCGCGCATCCATCACATGACCATGATGGGCGGCGATCCCGTGATCATGCTGGATGCGCCGCTGCACGCCACCAAGCGAGCGCTGGAAAAGGCCGGCATGTCGATTGGCGACATCGACCTGTTCGAGGTCAACGAAGCCTTCGCCGCCGTTCCCGTCGCGTGGCTCAAGACCACCGGCGCCGATCCGGAAAGGCTCAACGTCAACGGCGGCGCGATCGCGCTCGGCCATCCGCTCGGCGGCTCCGGCACCAAGCTGATGACGACGCTGGTCAATGCGCTGAAGCAGCGCGGCAAGCGTTACGGCCTGCAGACCATGTGCGAAGGCGGCGGCATGGCCAATGTGACGATCGTCGAACGGCTCTAAAAGCAAGAAAAGCTGATGGCGACTGGCGGGCAGGAACTGAACTTCCTGCTCGCCATTTTCTTATCGAGGCCCCCATGACCCATCCGTCCGTCCATGCCCGCACCACGCCGAACAAGATCGCCTACCAGATGGCGGCGACCGGCAAGGCGATCACCTATCGCGAGCTCGACGAGCTCTCCAATCAGGGCGCGCATCTGTTCCGCTCGCTCGGGCTGAAGGCCGGCGACCACATCGCGTTCCTGATGGAAAACCGCCTGGCCTTCATGGAGATCTGCTGGGCCGCGCAGCGCAGCGGCCTCTATTACACCGCGATCAGCCGCTACCTCACCGAGGAAGAGATCGCCTATATCGTGAAGGATTGCGGCGCAAAAGTCTTCATCACCACGCCGCAATGTGCCGAGAAGGTCAGGGGCCTGATCAAGGGCGAACCCGGCGAGCCGCTGTTCTTCATGGTCGATGAACCCGCGCCGGGCTTCCGCTCGTGGGACAAGGAAGCGATCGCCATGCCGGTGACGCCGATTGCGGACGAAGTCGCCGGCTACGACATGCTGTACTCATCGGGTACGACCGGCCGGCCCAAGGGCATCAAGAAGGCATTCGAAAACAATCCGATCGATGTGCCGAGCGCGTTTCTCAGAATTCTCTGCGCCGACATGTGCGGCATGTCGTCCGACAGCATCTATCTGTCGCCCGCGCCGCTCTATCACGCGGCGCCGCTCCGCTTCAACATGATGGTGATCACACTCGGCGGCACCTCCATCATCATGGAGCATTTCGACGCCGAGGAATTTCTGAAGCTCGTCGAAAAATACAAGGTCACGTCGTCGCAGCTGGTGCCGACCATGTTCGTCCGCATGCTGAAGCTGCCGGACGAAGTGCGAGCGCGCTACGACATCTCGACGCTGAAGGGCGCCATCCACGCCGCGGCGCCCTGCCCGGTCGATGTGAAGGCCAAGATGATCGAATGGTGGGGACCGATCCTGATCGAATACTACGCCGGCTCGGAAGGCAACGGCGTCACGGTCTCGACCTCGCAGCAATGGCTGACCCATCGCGGCACCGTCGGCCGCGCCGTGGTGGGCAAGGTGAAAATTCTGGATGAGAATGACGAGGAGCGGCCGGTCGGCGAGATCGGCACGGTCTATTTCGCCGACGCGCCCGCCTTCACCTATCACAACGACCCCGAGAAGACGAAGAAGGCCTACAACGACAAGGGCTGGTCGACGCTCGGCGACGTCGGCTATCTCGACGCCGAGGGTTTTCTCTATCTCACCGACCGCAAGAGCTACATGATCATCTCGGGCGGGGTGAACATCTACCCGCAGGAGACCGAGGACGTCCTGATCACCCATCCCGCCGTCTCCGACGTTGCGGTGTTCGGCGTGCCGAACGAGGAGATGGGCGAAGAGGTCAAGGCGGTCGTGCAGCCGCACGACATGTCAAAGGCCGGCAAGGCGCTCGAGACCGAGCTGATCGCGTTCTGCCGAAAACGTCTGTCGCCGATCAAATGCCCCAAGAGCATCGACTTCGAGGCGGAGCTGCCGCGGACACCGACCGGGAAACTGGTGAAGCGGCATTTGCGGGACCGGTACTGGCCGAAGCCGGCGGCGAAGGCCTGAGAGCGCTCACCGGCGTGCCGACAGATGGAGGCCGGCCAAGGACGACCGGCATGAAGTTGCCGATCGAACACGGTTGGCTCATGCACGCGAGCAGAACGTCACTGCTGCGGGGCGCTGGCCCTACCTGATGTGAGCAACCCGGAGTGTTCAAGAGGCTCTTCCCGCCCGATCGAGGGCGTCGTGAACGCAGCATTGCCGCTAGCGCGAGTTCGTTGCTAAAGGCTTGGAGCCGCTCGAAGCAAAAGCTTTTCTAACGGTGGACGTCAACTTCACCCAAGTGCACGACAGCGAGCCTTCTGTCATGCACGCCTCCAATTTCACCCGCTTTGGACGGCGCAAGTTGACAGGCACTGACATCGCGACGACTGGAGGCTTTTCGACGACCGGCTGTTGATCGACGACCGGCTGTTGAAGCTCCGCCAAAGCTGCTTCGCGACGTTGCAAATCAAGGAGGCGCTTATACTCCGAATGAATCCGTGTGCGCTCGCTCGCGGTCGGGTTCGGACCAGCTATATCGAAGCTGCGATGCTGGAATAGATCGTAGTAGGCATAACCTCCGCCTATCTTTCGGCGTCCGGCAAAGCGGGCGCCGCAATCAATAATTCGCGCGACGCGCTCGGCCCCCACAAACATCTTTCGGCTCCACTCCGCGCATTCCTCAAAGTCGTTCCCCGTAGAGGACAAAGGAACGCTTAGTTTTAGCGTGGCAATCACAAGTGCTATCACTGCAACAAAAGTTGCAGGAAGCCTTTTTGGCTCGGATCGCGCCGCAAACATGCCAAAGTTTTTTCCGCATTGAGTCGCAATCACAACGTTTAAGGAATTTTTCGCCTCAATTCTGTGGCGCGCCAGTCACAGTAAGCTTTTTTGACACGGCTGTTGAAATTGAGTTCCCGTGCGTGCGCCGAGAAACCCTTGATCGGAACTCCGCGCGGGTCGTCGGGGACCCAAAAGCACTTTGTGCATTTTTTGTACTTTCGCCGCGGAACGGAAACTCGCCATGGCCGGTGTGCGAAGCACACGGGTGCGAAGGGGTACGAAGGCTGGGTGCGAACCATTCTAAGATCGCCCGAATTGATCTGGTGGTGAGTCAGTTTGATGGTGACAGCCTTGGAGGGCTGGAAAACGGGACGGGCCGGGCGCATATTCGGCGGATGGAAAATGTACACAAATGCACTTCCGTTCTGCAGCCACTAATCGCGGAGGCCAAGACGAACGGTATCCCTCTGGCAGAGAATGCCATCAACGAACTGGTGGCTGTGACGCCCGTGCCCCTTCAAAGGGATGCGTTGGAAAGCGTTCGGTCGGCAGTGAAAGCTCACCGTGACGCAGCCGGATCATCCAGTTCTCAGTGCGACTTTGCCGATACCGTAAATGACTACATCGAGAAGTTAATGACGCGTCTCGTATGAGCCGTGATTTAGGTACTGTGATCCGGCCGCCCTAGATCACTTCACGTTTCTTGGTGCTCATCGCTGGCCGTTGGAGCGGCCTTTGGCGGGGCTCAGCAACTTTACTAGTTTTTGGGGGAAGGAACGGACGAGTGACGCTATAGGTACAACCTGTGTGCGTAACCTCTATTCCATCACAAGAAGTCGAGAGGCCATCCGCGCGCTCTTCCGCGTCATGAACCGCTATATCGGTGCACGCGCAATGGGATGAGGCTAAGGCACTGCAGCGGATGACGCGGTCATGTTGGTGATGGCGCGGCGGATAAGGAAGACAGGGCTGCAGCATAACGCCGGCGCTGCTGATCAGTGGAGGCGGCGCTCCCAGCACAGCAGCCACTCCGGCATCACGTCGAGCGCATGACACAGCTTTATCAGCTCGATCGGGTACAGCCGCGCGCGTCCGCGCTCCCAGCTCACGATCTGTGCCTCACAATAGCCCGTCAGTTGGGCAAGCTCGTGGCGATCCATGTGGGCCTTGGCCATCGCACGCGTTAGGCGCTCGCCGATCCGCTGCTGCTTGGCAACGTAATTCTCTTTAAGCATCGCCGCTCCCTCCCTCCGCCCCACTGAAGCCTACACCAAAATGTTTGGAGGCGGCGGACTTTCCCCCGCCAAAGGATGCGCGCCACTGGATGAGGCCAAGGCGCTGCAACGCCGGGACCCATAACCACCGCTGTTGATCGCTTTACAAAGCTGGGGCTACAGCCTTTTATCGCGGCAAACATTTGTGGTTTTGGGTCCCGGATCGCGCGCGCTTGTCCGGGACGACGGGAGGTCGGCCGGATGAACACAACAGCTTGTCTCCCCGACATCCCGCTGCCCTCCTCCATCCGCTCGCGCTATGCCGACGGCATCAACGGCCTGCGCATGCATGTGCTCGAGGCGGGATTCGAGACCCGCGGCCGGCCCTGCGTGCTGCTGCTGCACGGCTTTCCCGAACTGGCTTATTCCTGGCGCAAGGTGATGCCGGTGCTCGCCGAGGCCGGCTATCACGTGATCGCGCCGGACCAGCGCGGCTATGGCCGCACCACGGGGTGGAACCCCGATTATGACGGCGATCTCGCCCCGTTCCGCTTCCCCAACCTGGTACGCGATGCGCTCGGGCTGGTGTCGGCGTTCGGCTATCGCAGCGTCGATGCCGTCATCGGGCATGATTTCGGCTCGCCGGTCGCGGCCTGGTGCGCGCTGATCCGGCCTGACGTGTTTCGCTCGGTCGTCATGATGAGCGCGCCGTTCGGCGGGCCGCCGCCGCTGCCGTTCAATACCGTGGATGGCGCGGCCAAACCTGCCGCGGAAGATCCTATCCACCGCGACCTCGCCGCGCTGCCGCGCCCGCGAAAACATTACCAGTGGTACTACTCGACGCGCGAGGCGAACAACGACATGCATCACGCGCCGCAGGGCCTGCATGATTTTCTGCGCGCCTATTACCACCAGAAGAGCGCGGACTGGAAAGACAACCAGCCATACCCGCTGAAATCCTGGACGGCGGCCGAAATCGCAAAACTGCCGACCTATTACGTGATGGACCTCGCCAAGGACATGGCCGCCACGGTCGCCGAGGAGATGCCCTCGCCGGCGGAAATCGCCGCCAACACATGGCTGCCGGACAGCGAGCTTGCCTTCTACAGCGCCGAATATGCGCGCAACGGATTCCAGGGCGGCCTGCAATGGTATCGCTGCGGCACCTCGGGCGCGTTCACGCCGGAACTGCAGACATGGTCCGGCCGCACCATCGATGTGCCCTCCGCCTTCATCTCGGGCAAGCAGGACTGGGGCACGTATCAGCGGCCCGGCATGCTCGAAGCGATGCAGACGAAGGCCTGCACTGACATGATCGGCTGCCATCTCGTGGATGGCGCGGGCCACTGGGTGCAGCAGGAGCAGCCGAAAGAAGTCAGCCGGCTGCTGGTGCAATTCCTGCATGAAGCGAAGACGAGGGCCAAGCAGGGCACGACCGGCAATTGACCGCGGCAGGCGCCAATATTAGAATAATTCTAAAGTAAGAAAAGGCGCATGACGTGAAGAATTTCGCCGACCTGACCGAGCGCGAAGTGCTGGCCGTTGCGATCTCTTCGGAAGAAGAGGATAGCCGCATCTATATGAGCTTCGCCGAAGACCTCGCCGAGCGCTATCCCGACTCGGCCAAGGTGTTCGAAGAGATGGCCGAAGAGGAACGCGGCCACCGCCACCGCCTGCTCGAACTCTATGAGAAGCGGTTCGGGCCGCATCTGCCGCCGATCCGCCGCGAGGACGTCCGGGGATTTTTGCGAAGGCGTCCGATCTGGCTGACGAAGAACCTGTCGCTCGACACCATCCGCAAGGAGGTCGAGACGATGGAGCTCCAGGCCGAGCAATTCTACATCAAGGCCGCAGAGCGGGCCGAGGATGTCGGCGTGCGGCGCCTGCTCGGCGACCTCGCGGAGGAAGAAAAGGGCCACGAAAAACTCGCGGTGAAGCTGACCGGCGAAATCCTCAGCCCGGACGTGCGCGCCGAGGAGGACAAGACACGCCGGCGCATGTTCGTGCTGCAATATGTCCAGCCGGGCCTTGCCGGACTGATGGACGGCTCGGTCTCGACGCTGGCGCCGCTGTTCGCGGCCGCCTTTGCCACCCATCAAAACTGGCAGACCTTTCTGGTCGGCCTCGCCGCCTCGATCGGCGCCGGCATCAGCATGGGCTTTGCCGAGGCCCTGTCGGATGACGGCTCGCTCACCGGGCGCGGCTCGCCCTGGCTGCGCGGTGTGACCTGCGGGCTGATGACGACGCTCGGCGGCCTCGGCCACACCATTCCCTATCTGGTGCCGGACAGCTGGCCGAACGCGTTCTGGATCGCCACCGCCATCGCCTGCGTGGTCGTGTTCTTCGAACTCTGGGCGATCGCCTTCATCCGCGCACGCTACATGGACACGCCGTTCCTGCAGGCGGTGTTCCAGATCGTGCTGGGAGGCGCCATCGTGCTCGCAGTCGGGATATTGATCGGGGCGGCTTAGGCGCTCGCCCCCAGGCGTAAGCTCGTCATGTCCGAGCATGACGACGGTGAGAGCTGCTCGGCCATCCCGATTTCCGCAGCGCGGACTATCGTTGCGTTGCCGGCTGTGATGGCGATCACTGCGCCTGCACCGATCTCATCAAGTCCCTCCCGCACTTTTCATTTTTTGTTGATCGCAAGGCCAGCGCGCAAACCACTGTCTCTCCAAGGGCTGGCAAAGAGGCCGACACGCCGCTGTACAGCCATTGCTCTTGCCGCCCGTGCCCAAACTGAGCATCATCCGCGCCGCAATCAGAACAGCGCGGGGAGTACGCCTTGGCCAAATCGCAATGGAGCTTCAAGACCGCCGCCGAACTGTCCGCCGCACTGTCAGCCAAAAAAGTCTCGGCGGTCGAGCTCGCCGAGGACGCCATCGGCCGCATCGAGCGGCATGATGCCAAAATCAACGCCATCTGCGTTCGCGATTTCGATCGCGCGCTCGCCGCCGCCCGCGCCGCCGACGCTGAACTCGCGCGCGGCGTGACCAAGCCGCTGCTCGGCATCCCCCTCACCGTGAAGGAATCCTACAATATCGCGGGGTTGCCGACGACCTGGGGCATTCCGGCGCAAAAGGATTTCACGCCGACGGAGGATGCGCTGTCGGTCTCGCGCGTCAAGGACGCCGGCGGCGTCATCCTCGGCAAGACCAACGTGCCGCTCGGGCTCGGCGACTGGCAGAGCTACAACGAGATCTACGGCACCACCAACAACCCCTTCGACCTCGGCCGCACGCCGGGCGGCTCGTCCGGCGGCTCCTCGGCGGCGCTGGCCGCCGGCTATGGCCCGCTGTCGCTGGGTTCGGACATCGGCGGCTCGCTGCGCGTGCCCGCCTTCTACTGCGGCGTCTATGCGCACAAGCCGACCTTTGCACTGGTGCCGGGGCGCGGCCACACGCCGCCGCCGTTCCAGCCGCTGCCGCTCGACCGCGACCTTGCCGTGATCGGTCCGATGGCGCGCAGCGCCGCGGATCTGTCGCTGCTGCTGGACGTCATGGCCGGCCCCGACCCGCTGGAGGCCGGCAAGGGCTACAAGCTCGCCCTGCCGGCGCCCCGCCACGGCGCGCTGAAGGATTTTCGCGTGCTGGTGGTCGATACCGACCCGGTGATGCCGACCGACGAGGTGGTGCGCGGCACGATCCACCGGCTCGCCGCCAATCTCGAAAAGGCCGGCGTCAAGGCCGATCGCAACAGCCCGCTGCTGCCGAATTTTGCGGAGACATCCCGGCTCTATATGCGGATGCTGATGTCGTTCCTCGCAGCCTCCTTCCCGCCCGAAGTCTATGCCGGCGCGCAGGCCGCAGCCGCCGCGCTGCCGGCGAGCGATGACAGCCTCGCCGCCGAGCGCCTGCGCGGCATCGCGATCAGCCATCGCGGCTGGCTGATGGACGACGGCGCCCGCGCCCGCCTGCGTGCGCAGTGGCGCGAACTGTTCAAGGCCTATGATGCCGTGATCTGCCCGATCATGCCGACGCCGGCCTATCCGCACGATCATTCCGACGAGCAGGAGAAGCGCCGCATCAAGATCGACGGCAAGGATCATGTTTATACCGACCAGCTCTCATGGCCGGGCATCGCCACCCTGCCCGGCTTGCCCTCGACCGCGCTGCCGACCGGTTTCTCGCCGGATGGACTGCCGGTCGGCGTGCAGATCGTCGGCCCATGGCTGGAGGACCGCACGCCGCTCAAACTGGCCGAACTGATCGAGCGGGAGTTCGGCGGCTTCAAGCCGCCGCCGATGTTCGACGATTGAGGGACGAAACTTACCTGCAACGTCATTGCGAGGAGCGCGGGTGAAGCGGTACGGTTGAAAGCGCCATGCGGACCTTCATTCGAAGCGCCATCGCCGTCGTTTCCGGCTTCCTGCTGATGTGGCCGCTTGGCTATGCCTATGCCGCACTCGGCTGGCCAACATTCCACCTGTGGGGGCTCATGCATGGCACCTTTGTCGCGGCCTGGCCCACTTTGTCGATCCTTTCATTCCTGGCGCTGGGGTATCTGCCGCTCTTCCGGAGCATCGACGACACGGCGCTTCTGATCGCCGGCCTTGTTTGGGGTCTATTGCTGGCGACCGGTTTCAACATCCGCCACGCCCTCGGCTTTGAGATCGCGTATGGCCTGTTCGGCGCCACGGCCGTTATCGTTGCGGCGCTATGCATCTTTGCCAAACACCGGCTCCGACTGGCGCTCTTCGTGATATCGCCGCTTGTTTTCCTGAACCTGGATCTTCTGCTGGCGCCACCGGCGCCTGAACAATTGCTGTCTCGCGCCGTCTCTGATCTCAAGGGGCTCTTGCCGCCCGTCGCCTTCTCGCTTGCGGGTTACGTGCTTGGTTCGCTCGCCCGCGCCGCGATCCAACGCTCGCCCAGAACAGCGTGATGGCCGCTCTGCATTGACGAACAGAACCGGAGGAGAATCATGAACAACGACCTCGCAGAGCTGACGGAGCTCAACCACGACTATGTTGCGTCCGTGCAGAATTCCGACGTCAAGCGCTTCGACGAAATCCTCAGCCCCGATTTCTACTGCTCCAATCCTGACAAGTCGCTGGTCGATCGCGCCGCGTTCCTGCAACAGACCGCAAAGCCGGTCGCGATCAAGAACCTGCGCGCGGAGGACGTGAAGATCCGAATTCTCGGCGACTTCGCCATCATCCACGCAGCGACGAGCTACACGACCCCCGATGGCCAGCAGGCCCACGGGCGCTATACCGATTGCTGGGCGAAGCAGAACGGGAAATGGCTTGCGGTCTCCGCGCATGTAACGCGGTAACATGTGACGCGGTAAAGAGAGCCGTCATTCCGGGGCCGCCCGCAGGGCTGAACCCGGAATCTTGTGCCGCATACCGCTTCGAGCTTCCGAGTTCGATGCTTCACATCGCCCCGGAATGACGACGTTATCGTCAGCTATCGAACATGATCACGCTGCGCAGCGTCTTGCCGGCCTTCATGTTGGCAAAACCCTCGTTGATCTCGGAAAGCTTCAGCTTGGCCGAGATCCAGTCTTCCAGGTGCAGCTTGCCGCGCATGTAGAATTCGACCAGGCGGGGCATGTCGACGCGGAAATGGTTGGAGCCCATCGACGAGCCCTGGATCCTGCGCTCGCGCAAGAAGTCGAAGCCGTGCAGCTCGATCTTCTGGCCGAACGGAATCATGCCGACGATGGTCGCCGTGCCGCCCGGCGCCAGCATGCCGAACGACTGTTCCGCGGTGTCCTTGCGGCCCAGCACCTCGAAGGAATAATGCACGCCGCCGCCGGTGAGTTCGCGCACCTGCTGCACGACGTCGCCGTTGGCGGGATCGACGATATCGGTGGCCCCCAGCTTGGTGGCAAGCTGCAGTTTGACCGGGTTGGTGTCGATCGCGATGATGCGGCCGGCGCCGGCGATCGCCGCGCCATTGATCGCGGCCATGCCGACGCCGCCGCAGCCGATCACCGCCACGGTTTCGCCAGCCTGAACCTTGGCCGTATTCACGACGGCACCATAGCCGGTGATGACGCCGCAGCCGATCAGCGCCGCCAGTTCCAGCGGCATGTCCTTGCGGATTTTGACGATGGCGTTCTCGTGCACCAGCATCTGCTCGGCGAACGAGGAGAGATTGAGGAACTGGTGCAGCTTTTCCTCGCGCGCCCAGGACAACCGATTGGACTGGCCGGGCAGCATCTTCACGGTGGTGTCGGTGCACAGCACGGTGCGGCCGGTGGTGCAGTTGTCGCAGGTGCCGCAGAATACCGACAGGCAGGTCACGACGTGATCGCCGGGCTTCACATAGCTGACGTCGGAGCCGACCTTCTCGACCACGCCGGCTGATTCATGCCCGAGCACGGCCGGCAGCGGATGCGGATACAAGCCTTCCATGAAGTGCAGGTCGGAATGACAGAGGCCGGCGACGCGCGTGCGGATCAGGACTTCGCGCGGGCCGGGATTCGGCACGCTGACCTCCTCGATCACCAGCGGCTTGTTGACTTCATGCAGAACGGCGGCCTTCATCGGTGCTCCCCCTTTAGCTTTCTGTTTTTTTGACTTGAACCGACGGCAGCCTACGCTGCGACAAGCAATTCGCCAACCTCGGCCATGCCGACGCTGCGCTCGCCGAGCAGATGGTCGGTGATGGCGCGCTGGGTGGTATTTTCCGCAAGCCGGAACGGATCGCCCGCCGCCACGCGGTGATCGATCACCATGCGCGACAGCAACAGCCGCCTGGCGTCGCCGCGCATCTCGTGGATGCGGCCGCCCTCCCAGGCCAGCGCAACGGCGCTGGCGACATGGTAGAGCAGGCTGGTGGCGCGGCGCGCATCGCCTTCATTGTCGCTGCTTCTGGCCACTTCGCGCGCAAAACCGACGGCGCGGTCGGCCAGTTCGCGCAACCGATTGCGCCAGGCCTGCGGCACGTTGGCGCTGTCATCGAGGCGGGCATGCAGGTCGGCGGCGAGCGCGGCATCGGCGCCGTGACGGCCGACCGCGCGCGTCAGCGCATCGATCGCGACGATGTTGCCGGTGCCTTCCCAGATCGAGCCGAGATGCGCATCGCGCAGCAGGCGGGAGGTGGCGAATTCCTCGATGTAGCCGATGCCGCCGCGCATTTCCAAAGCATCGCCGCAGACCTTGCGGGCATCGCGCGTCGCGCGGAATTTCAGGGTCGGGGTCAGGATGCGCAACAGCGCCGCCGCATCCTGGCTGCCGGCCTCGGCGCGATCGAGCGCATCCGCGGTGAGGAAACTCATCGACAGCGCCTGCTCGGTCGGCAGCATGATCTTCATGAGTTGCCGCCGCGCCAGCGGCAGGTCGATGATCCGCCGGCCGAACACCACGCGGTTCTTCGCCACCGTCATCGCGTCGTGGTGCGCCCGCCGCATCAGCGCGGTGGACTTGACGCCGTTGGAAAGCCGGGACGAGTTCACCATCTCGGCCATCTGCACGAAGCCGCGGTCGAGCTTGCCGACCGCGTACGCAATCGCGCCCTCGAACTTGATTTCGCCCGAGGCCATCGAGCGGGTGCCGAGCTTGTCCTTCAGGCGGACGATCCGGTAGTGGTTCTGCGAGCCGTCGTCGAGGTAGCGCGGCATCAGGAACAGGCCGACACCGCGCGTGCCGGGACCCGCGCCTTCGGGCCGCGCCAGGAGCATCACCACCTTGGCATCGGCGTTCGAACAGAACCATTTCTCGCCATACAGCCGCCAGTGGTCGCCCTCCTGCACGGCTCTCGTGGTCAGCGTGCCGACGTCGGAGCCGCCCTCCTTCTCGGTCATGAACTGGCCGCCCTGCGTCAGCCTGTTCATGTCGGTCTGGGTCAGGCCGTCGAGATATTTCGCCTTCAGTGCCTCGCTGCCGAAATTGTTGAGCAGTTTTGCGCAGCCGTCGGTGACGTTGATCGGGCAGCCCATGCCGAATTCGGTCTGGTTGAACAGAAATGTAAAGGCGTGCTTGGCAACGACCGGATACTTGTCCGGCCAGCCCATGATGCCCTTGCGGATCGACAGCGCGTGGATGCCGAACTCGCCGAACGCGGCCTTCTCCAGCTCGCGATAGGCCGGATGATACTCGATGTACTGCGTATCGCGGCCGAACTTGTCGCGCTGATGCAGGATCGGCGTGTGGCGGTCGGCAAGCCGCGCGCATTCGTCGAGATAGCCGCCGGCCAGTTCGCCAAGACGGTCGAGATGCGGCTCGATATGGCGAAACAACGCATCTGATAGATGAAGCCTGAGCAGATCGGTCAGTGCCGGGTCGGCCCGGTAGAAATTCATCCCCGTCGTATCCGGCGCGAGCAGGCCAGGCTGGCTCGCCGACGCCATAGCGCGATCATGCATGAGTGGATGCATTTTTGGCCCTTGTCCGTTCCGCCCGATATTGCTCAACTATCGATAACGCAGGCGGACGGGCCGTCAACTGACATAATTGAAGCCCACCCATGGCGGACGATTGCCGGGCGGAATCGGGTTCCTAGATACTAAGTCCCACGACCTGAGGACCTCGCCCATGGAAATGCCAAAATACAAGATTGCCCTGATCGTCGGCGCCGGCGAGGGGCTCAGCGCATCGCTGGCGCGGCTGTTCGCGCGCGAAGGCATCAAGGTTGCGCTCGCCGCGCGCAAGATCGAAAAGCTTGGCGCGCTCTGCGCGGAAACCGGTGCCCGCGCCTTTGCCTGCAACGCCACCGAGGCCGAGGAGGTCGAGCGCCTGTTCGGCATGGTCGAGCGCGAAATCGGCACCCCGGATCTCGTCGTCTACAACGCCAGCGGCCGGGCGCGCGGCGCGTTCGTCGATCTGGTGCCGGCTGACGTCGCCAATGCGATGGCCGTCTCGGCCTTCGGCGGCTTCCTGGTGGCGCAACAGGCCGCGCAGCGCATGCTGCCGAACAAGTACGGCGCGATTCTGTTCACCGGCGCTTCCGCCAGCGTCAAGGGCTATCCGCAATCGGCGCCGTTCGCGATGGGCAAGTTCGCGCTGCGCGGCATGGCGCAGAGCATGGCGCGCGAATTGTCGCCGCAGGGCATTCACATCGCGCATTTCGTCATCGACGGTGGCATAAGGAGTGCCACGCGCACGGAGCCCGAGGACAAACCGGACTCGATGCTCGATCCCGACGCGATTGCGTTCAGCTACTGGAACGTGCTGCAGCAGCCGCGCAGCGCCTGGACCTGGGAACTCGAAGTCCGGCCGTGGGTGGAGAAATTTTGAGTCGGAACGCGTAGGGTGGGCAAAGGCGCGCAGCGCCGTGCCCACCATTGTATCCGGATATGCGCTGCGAAAGGGTGGGCACGCTTCGCTTTGCCCACCCTACGCACTTCTCGCGTGACGAAAACCAACAACAACAGGGGAAACCATGACCACCGAGACCACAATCGACACCGGAACCGACGAACTGCTCTGCGTGATCCGCGACCGCGTCGCCATCATCACGCTGAACCGCCCGGAGGCGCGCAACGCGATGTCGGATAATCTTACTCCGGCCTTGCGCAACATGATCAAGGCTTGCGGCGAGAATCGCGATGTCGGCGTGCTGCTGTTGACCGGTGCCGGCACGGCGTTCTGTGCCGGCGGCAACGTCAAGGGGATGGGGGCCAATCGCGACAAGGCAAAGCTCGCAATGTCTCATGACGAGCGGGTCGCCGATCTGCAGGAGCGGCAGCGTCTCCTGACTGGCGCACTTGTCGCGGTGCGAAAGCCAACCATTGCCGCGCTGCCCGGCCCTGCGGTAGGCGCCGGCCTCGCTCTTGCGCTGGCCTGCGACATGCGGATCGCCGCGAAGTCGGCATTCCTTTCCACCGGCTATCTCAAGGTGGGCCTCAGCGGCGATTATGGCATCGCCTGGCTCCTGACACGTTTGGTCGGCACTTCGCGGGCGCGCGAGCTGATGTTCACTTGCGAGAGGGTTGATGCCGACAGGTGTGAGGCCATCGGCTTGGTGAACCGCGTGGTGCCCGACGACAGGCTGCAAGCGGAAGCCTTCGCGCTCGCCAAATCGATCGCCGAGGGGCCGACGATCGCGATCCGCTATATGAAAGACAATCTGGACGAAGCCCTGATGTTCGATTTCGCCACGGCGCGCGACCATGAAGCCGAGCGCATGATCCGGACCCAGATGACCGCCGATCACAAGGAGGCGGTGCAGGCCTTCATGGAAAAGCGCAAGCCGGTGTTCAGGGGTAATTGAGGGTAGCTTGTAGCCCGGATGAGCGCAGCGATATCCGGGAAACTCTCGCCGCGGCGCAACTGGTCCCGGATGTCGCTTCGCTCATCCGGGCTACGAGATCGGGTTCTCGTTGAACAGCCGCGCCACCATCACCGAATCCAGATACGCACGCACGCGCACGATCCCGTCGTCCTTGAAATAGCAGATCCAGCAATAGTGATTGTCGAAGCGGAAGCCGTTCTTGGCGGTCGCTTCCGAATGCAATTCCACGATCGCGACGTCCCCGGTCACGATCAGACCATCGACGTGCAGTTGCGCACCATCAGGCAGCACCTTGCCGAGCTTTGCGAACGTACCGGTGATGAAATCAGTCTTTGACGTGTAGCGGCCGGCGAGCGGATGTGTGCCCATCACGGTCCAGTCGACATCGTCGGCGACGTGGGCAAAGAAGCCTGCGCCGTCGCCCTGTTCGAGGCCCGCAAATATCCTGCGCACGAATCCGGCATCGACGGCCATGACCAGCCCTCCCCTTCGAAGTCGCCGGGAAAAACTAGACCGTGCAAAAGGCATTATCAATCGGCTGCGGCACCATTCGTATCTTGAGAAAATAGCCCGGTCCTGGCGCGGAGCCAGAACCGGGCTGAGTTGTCAAACCGCAAGCGAGGACATTGCGCTGGGAGAGACGGCAGCGAGCCGCCAACTGGCGCATGGGATTTCCTGCGGTTCGACGTGAATCTGCTTCTGGAAGCGCGTCAGCCTCCAGTCGCCGGGACTGTTGGTGAAGGCGTAGCCGGCCTTGCGGGCGAGCGCGATCATGGCCTCGTTGGAGCGCAGCGTGTCGCCGAAAATGCGCTCGCCGCCG
>Ga0102590_1000870_pt1 | contig 55129 bp, 53 predicted proteins | sample AraplaMF_Col_mMF_FD_76859 | JGI IMG/M metagenome (GOLD analysis project Ga0102590, IMG submission 76859) | Arabidopsis root microbial communities from the University of North Carolina, USA - plate scrape MF_Col_mMF | ecosystem: Host-associated > Plants > Roots > Endosphere | place: USA...
GTCGAGCGGCAGCAACCAGTCCTGTTTTGCCCAGATCGGAACTTCATAGGTGCCGATCGTCAGAACGTCGTACTGGCCGCCCTTGGTCGCGATGTCGGTCGTGACCTTCTGGCGCAGCACGTTCTCTTCGAGGGTTACCCATTCAAGGTCGATGCCCGGATTCTTCGCCTTGAAGTCATCCGTCAGCTTCTGCATCCGGATCATGTCGCCGTTGTTCACGGTCGCGATCGTCAGCGTTTCGGCCAGAACGGTGGAGCTGAGTGCTACGGAAATAAAGGCGCCGAGCGCGCCTGCCAAATAATGTCTCATGGATCCTCCCAAGACAACTCACCCCGAAACGTCAGCCATTCCTCCAAAGGTGAGCGTGGGATGCAATTTAAATGGCCAGTGGGAGCAAACTAGCGCTTGAGGAGCCAAAAACCGATACTCTTATGCAAATCTCCGACCGCAAACGATTCTGAACTCCTGCAATTGTATCAGCGTGGCCCCGCCTGACTCAGGGCCGCGACGGCCTGCATGGCTGATGAGGCGAATTCAACGCGCCAAATGGACAATTCAAGCGAATGTGGAAACGTTACCACATTTTCTTGACTCGCAATTCTCCTGCGTTTATTCGAATGTGGAAACGTTGCCATATTTGGGAGGGAGCCTGATGAAGTCCGCGCGGTTGAACCGACTTTTCGGCGTGTCTGGAAATTGTTTTGACGTTGCTATCGATCACGGCATGTTCAATGAACGGACTTTCCTTGCCGGCATCGAGAACATGAAGACTGCCATCGAGGTGATCGCGCAAGCGGCGCCGGATGCCATTCAGCTGCCGCCGGGGACGGCACCCCTTCTGCAGGCTATTCCCGGCAAGCATCGCCCGGCACTGGTGCTGCGCACCGACATCGCCAACATCTATGGCAATCCCCTGCCGTCTCAGCTGTTTTCCGAGATGATCGACAGGGCGGTGGAACAGGGCGTCGCGTTGGATGCTGCCTGTGTCGTCGTTAATCTTTTGATGCTGCCGGACCAGCCGGAAGTCTACCGCGCCTGTGTGCGCAATGTGAACAGCCTGAAACGCGAATGCGAGATCTACGGCATGCCGCTGATGGTCGAGCCGCTCGTCATGCAGGACAATTCCAAGGGCGCCTACATGGTCGATGGCGCGATCGACAAGATCCTGCCGCTTGTGCGCCAGGCCGCCGAACTCGGCGCCGATATCATCAAGGCCGACCCCTGCGACAATGTTGAGGAATATCATCGCGTGGTCGAAATCGCCCAAGGCCTGCCGGTGCTCGTGCGCGGCGGCGGCCGCGTTTCGGATCAGGAAATCCTGATCCGCACCAAGCAGTTGATGGAGCAAGGCGCCCGTGGCATCGTCTATGGCCGCAACGTCATTCAACACAACAATCCCGGCGGCATGACGCGAGCCTTGATGGCGATAGTCCATGACAAGGCTTCCGTCGAGCAAGCCTCGCTGCATATTGGCTGACGCGCGTCTGGGGAGGAGAGGTCATGACGAAAATATTCCGCTTCGGCGTCATCGGCTGCGGTCTGATGGGGCGCGAATTCGCGAGTGCCGCGGCGCGCTGGCTGCATCTGGCCGATGTGAAGGCGCGACCGGAAATCGTCGCCGTCTGTGATACCAACGCGACGCTGCTCGACTGGTTCAAGGATCATGTACCGACTGTTCGGCAGTTCACCGCCGACTATAGGGAGCTTCTGGCCAATCCCGAGGTCGATGCGGTCTATTGCGCCGTCCCGCATGTGCTGCACCAGCAATTCTACATCGACGTCCTGAAGGCGGGAAAGCATCTTCTCGGCGAAAAGCCCTTCGGCATGGACGCCGCGCAGAACCGGGAAATCATGGCGGTTCTGGCCGAGCATCCCGAACTCCTGGTCCGCTGTTCGTCGGAAATGCCTTTCTTCCCCGGCGCACAGAAGGTCATCGCGCTCGCAAAAAGCGGCGAGATGGGGGATATAATCGAAGTCGAGGCGGGTTTCCTGCACTCTTCGGATATTGACCGGCAGAAGCCGATCAACTGGAAGCGCATGGCCGAGATCAATGGCGACTATGGCTGCATGGGTGATCTCGGCATGCATGTGCTGCACGTGCCGCTGCGTCTCGGCTGGCGCCCGACGACCCTGCATGCGCAACTGGTCAAGAAGGTTACCGAACGTCCCGACGGCAAGGGCGGCATGCTGCCCTGCACCACCTGGGACAATGCCACGATCAGCAGCCGCGTACGCACCGGGGATCAGGATTTCCCGATGGTGCTGAAAACCTGGCGCATCGCGCCCGGCGAATCCAACACCTGGTACATCAGGGTTCTCGGCATGAAGAAAAGCGCATTCTTTAGCACGAAGTCGCCGCGCCAGTGGCAGTGGATGGATTATAATGGCGGAGCGCAGGCCTGGAGCACCGAGGATCTCGGCTATGGCTCGCTGTTTCCGGCCATCACAGGCAAGATCTTTGAATTCGGTTTTGCCGACGCCATACAGCAGATGTGGGCGGCCTTCGTCGATGAGCTTGCCGGCGGGGATGCGAACGGTTTCGGCTGTGCGACGCCGGCGGAGGCGCAGGCGCATCATGCGGTCCTGACGGCAGCCCTCAAATCCGGTCGCGAGGACGTCGTGGTACCGGTCGCGTATGACGGGGTGTCCGTTTGATGCAGCGCTCCGCGATCAACGCCGCGTTGCTGCGGGCAACCGAGACCCTCGAGCGCTGGCATTGGTCCCTGCCGGCATGGGGGTATTGGACGGCGGCGGATTTTGCCTCTCATCCGGAGGCATCGGCCTATTTGCGCGCCCATCAGCTGGGTTGGGATGTCACCGATTTCGGCTCGAACCGGTTTGCCGAATGCGGCCTCGTGTTGTTCTGCCTGCGCAATGGCATCGTTGATGTCGAGGGGGAGCGGACCTATGCCGAAAAGCTGCTCTTCGTCGAAGAAGGCCAGGTCACGCCGACGCACCGCCATGCGGCGAAGATGGAAGACATCATCAATCGCGCCGGCGGCGATCTCGTCATCGAATTCGCCGCAACCGACGCCGATGGCAATGTGCTGACGGAGGATGTGACTGTTCCGGTCGACGGGCTGCCGCACCGGCTCGCGGCATGGGAGCCGCTGATTCTTGAGCCTGGCCAAAGCGTGACGATCCGCACCGGGCTTTACCACCGCTTTTACGGCAGGAAAGGGGGCGGACCTGTCCTTGTCGGCGAGGTCAGCCAGGTCAACGACGACAACAGCGACAATTTCTTTCTGGAACCGATCGGGCGCTTTGCCGCGATCGAGGAAGATGAGCCGCCGCTGAGACCCTTGTGGAATGAAGGAGTCAGCTGATGCGAGCCGGGGAGGAGGTTTGCGATCGCGACAGTCAGAAGCAGGGCGGCATCGTCTGCGCGGGAAACTTCATCGTCGATCGCGTCCACACCCTGTCCTATTGGCCCGAACAGGGCAATCTCGCGCATATCCTGCACCAGGATCTGGGCGTGGGCGGCGGGGCGGCCAATGTCGTTACCGATCTGGCCTCGCTCGGATTTCCCGGAAAGCTGGCGGCGGCGGGATGCATCGGCGCTGATCAGGACGGGGAGATCGTCAAGGCCCGCCTTACAATTGCCGGCGTCGATGTCGGTGGGTTGACCGCGCTTGCCGACCGGGTGACGGCGCATACGCATGTCATGAATGTGCCCGGCCAGAACCGCACCTTCTTCTATCATGGCGGCGCCAACGATGCCGTCACGGATGAGCTCATCTCACCAGCCGCCTTCGCTGAGGCCGGCTATCGGCTGTTCTATCTCGGTTATCTCATGCTGTTGCCGGGTCTCGACCGCATCGGTCCTGACGGCCGTTCGGGAGCGTCGCGCCTGCTGGAAGCCGCACGCCGCGCGGGGCTCACGACCTGCGTGGATTTCGTATCGAGCGAAGACCCGGAATTTGCGGCCAAGGTCGGCGTCGCTCTGCCCTTCTGCGATTTCCTGATCATCAACGAGATGGAGGCGGGTCGGGCAACCGGCGTCATCGTTCGCGATGCGAAGGGAGAATTGATCGAGGCGGGGCTTTTGGAAGCGGGCGAGCGCCTGCTTGCGGCAGGCGTCACCAAAGGCGCGATCATCCATGCACCGGAAATCTGCTTCTGGTTTGCATCAGGCGCCTCCCCGATCATGACGCGTTCACGACCCGTCGATCCCGATGACATTGTCAGTACGGTCGGCGCAGGAGACGCCTTCTGTGCCGCCGTGCTCTACGGCCTGCATGAGAACTGGCCGGTCGAGCATATTTGCGCCGTCGCCCATGCTGCGGCTGCGCATTGCCTCGCGGGTGCGACGGCCACCGACGGCATCCCCGACATGTCTGTGCTCCTTCGAGAGGCGAAGGAGACGAACCCCCAACCCGCATAGCCCATTGGCGTCGTCTCAGGAGAGGGCGGCGCCGATCACCATCCAGTCAGAATGGAGGAGCAGACATGAAGCTATTCACGATGGCAGCCGCGCACGGCACCCTTGCCGGCGCAGGTCCGAGCGGGGAGGCAGTGCGATGACCTATACGGAAACGGCGCGGCTCTCGGGCAAGGTGGCATTGGTCACAGGGGGAGCGAGCGGTATCGGCAAAGCAGTATGCGAACGCTTCGCCGCCGAAGGCGCCAGGGTTGTCGTGGCGGATCTCGACGGTGAACGATGCGCACGGGTGGCGGAAGCGATCGGTCCGCATGCCTGGGGTGTGGCGCTTGACGTGACCAGCCAGGACAGCATCGAAGAAGCTGCACGCTTCGCCATCGCCACTGCCGGCAAGATCGATATCCTGGTCAATGCCGCAGGCATTTACGAGGTCGAGTCCATTCTGGAAATATCCCGGGAGCGCACCGCTAGGGTATTTCAGGTCAATATCGAAGGCGTGATTTTCATGACACAGGCCGTTGCCCGGCACATGGTGGAGAGAGGGGAAGGTGGACGCATCATCAACTTCTCGTCCCAGGCGGGGCGTCGGGGCGAAGGACCTGCTGTGGCTTACTGCGCATCCAAGGCGGCGGTCATCAGCATCACGCAAAGCTGCGCTCTGGAGCTGATCCGTTACGGCATCAACGTCAACGCCATCGCTCCCGGCGTCGTCGATACGCCGATGTGGGACGTCGTCGATGCAAAACTCGGCAGCCGGGAAGGTTTGAAACCCGGTGACGTCAAGCGCCGCGTGGCTGCCGCCGTTCCCGCCGGACGATTTGGCGCTCCCCAAGAACAAGCTGCCATGGCGGCCTTCCTGGCCGGGCCTGATGCAGCATACATCGTGGCGCAGTGCTACAATGTCGACGGCGGCAATGTCATGAGCTGAGCGCTTGAGCCGCGTCGCGGGTGCATCATCCTGCAAGGCGGCTTCATCAGCACGATCGGCAATCGAACTTGAGGTCTGGAGGAGTGGAATGAAGGCTGTACGCTTGGAGTCGATCGGGTCTTTGACCATGCGCAACGTTGAGAAACCGGTTGCCGGGCCAGGCGAGCTGCTTGTCCGGGTGGCAGCCGCCGGCATCTGCGGTTCCGATCGCCACATGTACAAGGGCGAATATCCGACAGCGATTCCCGTCACGCTGGGCCACGAATTCTGCGGCATAGTCGAGGAGATCGGCGATGGTGTGACACGGTTTAGCGGTGGGGAACTCGTGACGGTCGACCCCAATATCGCCTGCGGCATCTGTCCGGCTTGCACGCAGGCGCGGCCGAACCTGTGCGAGAGCCTGACTGCCATCGGCGTGACACGGGATGGCGGCTTTTCGGAATATGTGGCGGTGCCGCACGCGCAGGCCTTCAGGCTGCCGGCCGACCTCGATCCCGTTCACGGCGCCTTCAGTGAACCGCTGGCCTGCTGCATCCACGCCATCGACAAGGCAAGGATCCGTCCGGGCGACAGCGTCGCGATCCTCGGCGGGGGCGTGATCGGTCTGCTGATGGTGCAACTGGCCCGCCTGGCGGGGGCGAGCGAGATCATTTTGATCACGCGCCAGCAGTCGAGACGCCAAACCGCTTTGCGCCTGGGGGCGACGCACGCCTTCGACCCGGCCTCCTCGGACACGATCGCTTCCGTGCGAGAGGTTACCAAAGGCGGCACAGACGTGGTCATCGAGTGCGCCGGCGTGCCCGACACGCTTCAAAGCGGTCTGAGGATGGCGCGGCGCGGTGGCACATTCGTGCTTTTCGGGGTCACGCCGGCAGGTGTCGAGGTGCCGGTTCTGCCCTTCGATCTGCTGGTGAACGAAGTCGATATCAGGCCGGCCTACCTCAATCCTTTCACCCATTCGCGCGCTGCTGCAATGGTAGCAAACGGGGCATTGGAGCTGGACGCGCTGGTCACCAAAACCATCGGTCTCGAGGAGGTCGCCGACGTGGTGGGCAACGCGCCATTACCGGGCGAGATCAAGGTCATCGTCCGACCCTAGCTCACGTCGCTCATCTCCGATCGACACTGCCGCTCAGTTGCGGACGGGGCCGGTGGAATCACGCTCGATCAGCGTGACCGGCACTTTTACGACCGCGCCTTGAGATTCGTCCCCTGTTTGGTGCTCCTCGATCAGCGCTTCCAGCAGCCGTGCTGCCTGCCGCCCGACATCGCGGATCGGCTGCGCGACCGTTGTCAGCCGCGGAAAGACATAGGCTGCCTCCGGCAGGTCGTCGAAGCCGACGACCGAATAGTCGTTCGGAACGGAAAATCCGCGATCCTGAATGGCGTGGATTGCGGCAATCGCCGAAACGTCGGTTGTGCCGATGATCGCGGTGATATCAGGTCGAGACGCCAGCAATTCTCGCGCCAGTCGGTAGGTTTCCGCAAAGCTGTGCTCTTCCGCCATCGCCACGATGGCAGGTGCGATGCCATCCTTGGCCATTTCCGCCGTGATGCCCTGAAGGCGAAGCTGGATAGGTTGGCTGTGTGCCGGCGCGCCGACGATGGCGATCGCCCGGTGGCCGAGGTCGATCAGATGGCGCGCCATCAGCCGTCCGCCTTCCGCATGATCGGCCATGACAGCGTCGTCGGCGATGCCGTTCAGCTCGCGGTCAATGGCGATGATCGGAATACGGGCGTCCCTGAGCAGCCCGAAATGCTCGATACTGCCGAAGGCGCTCGCCACGATGACGCCATCGACGCGCTGGGCGAGCAGCATGGAGATATAGCGCACCTCGTGGTCCAAGTTTTCCGCCGTGCTGCAGATCAACGTCTGATAGCCGTGCTGGAACAATTCCTGTTCGATGGCATGGGCCAGGATGCCGAAGAAAGGCACTTCAATCGACGGCAGCATCAGTCCGATCATCCGGCTTGGTGCACCCCGCAGCATACGTGCACCCTTGCTGGGTGTGTAGTTCAGTGATCGGATTGCCGCCTCGACCCGGTCCCTGAGCTCAGGCGAGGCATAACCGCTGTTGTTGAGAACACGCGAGACCGAAGAGACTGACGTTCCTGCAAGCTTAGCAATATGTCTGATGCTGGTCGTCACGTGCTCGCATTTCTTTCTCTACGGCGCCGCGCGTCTTTTCAGACGCGCATAGCACGCTAGCACAGGAGCGGTCGAACATTCATCAGGCGGGCTGCTAAAGTTCACCTCCATTTGTCATTCCACTAGATCACTCGCGGAACGCCGCATCAAGCGCGCCGCTGTTCGAAGACCTTTCTGTCGGTGCAAAACCGCAAGCCTGGCGCTATGCAAGTCAAAATAAAATCACATAAAACCACATTTATAAAGATTGGTTTGTGTTTGCGGTCTGATATTGTCGCTTTGGCGGGCGTCCGAGCCATTTTTTGAGAGAAGCAAAATGATCAATTGCCTCGTAGTCGATTTGGGCGCTGGGAGCGGGCGGGCGATGCTGGGCCGCTTCGACGGACAAAAGATCGATCTTTCGGAGGTTCACCGGTTCTCCGGGATGGAGATGCGCCTCGATGATGGACCTCACTGGGACCTCAATCGTTTGCTTGAGGAAATCAAGAAAGGCTTGCAGCTGGCACTCGAGCGTTGCGCGAAGATCGATTCCATCGGCGTGGATAGTTGGGGGGTAGATTATGCTCTCGTTGACGCCTCCGGAGAGCTGCAAGCTGCGCCTCACCACTACCGGCATAACCGTTCCCAACGAGGCTATGACGCCTTTCCCCTGACACCTGGTGAAATGTTCGAGCGGACCGGTTCGCAGGTTCTCCCAATCAACACGGTCTATCAGCTTTTCAGCGCAGGCAAGGAAGATCCATCGGTGATCGCGACCAGCCAGCGCGTGCTGATGATCGCCGATGCCGTCAATTATCACCTGACAGGGGCAGTCGGCGGCGACCTTACGCTTGCGCGCACCTCCGGCCTTCTCTCGTTGGACGGAAAATGGGATCGTTCGATCTGCAGCAGCGCCGGCATCCCCCTCGGCCTGCTTCCACCGTTAACGCAGCCGGGCACGGTCCTTGGCCGGCTTCGGGAAGAGCTCCAATTGGAACTTCGACTACACAACCGAATTCCCGTGATCTCGGTCGCGGCCCACGACACTGCAAGCGCAGTATGCGGACTTCCACTACGTACGCAGGAAGCCTTCCTGATCTGTGGTTCATGGTCAATCATCGGCCGCGAGGTACGTCACGCGATTACTTCGGAGGACGCCCGGTTAAGCGGTTTCGGGAACGAAGGTGGCATTGAAGGTCGTCAGCTTTTCTTACGAAGTTTGAATGGGTTACATCTGCTGCAAAAGCTTCGTTTGCACTGGTCGGCGCGCGTAGGGCAGGAGATCAGCTTCGCTCAAATGTCAGACCTTGCGACGATTGCCTCCGCACGGGGGATGTCAGCCTCGATCAATCCGTCGGATCCAGCTTTCTTCGATCCGCCCGACATTGTGGCAGCTTTGACGCGCGCCTGCCCCGAACTCGCTGGATGCACCAATGACGACCTCGGCACTCTCGCACTTGCCGTCTACCGCGGGTTGATTGAAGACGTTGCAGAAAGTCTTTTGGCGCTCGAACGGCAGACGAACGAGCCTGTGGCTCGCCTTCGGATCTGTGGTGGCGGGGGCCAGGACGCTCTTTTGTGCCAAATGATAGCAAACCGCACCAGCCGTATTGTCACCGTCGGACCAATCGAAGCAAGCGCTTGGGGAAATATCGCGATGCAGTTGATTGGCCTTGGTTTGATCGAAAACCTTGCGGCGGCTCGCATCGTGATTGAAAAGTCGGCCGATATCCTGAATTACTACCCTCAGAAATAACAATGGGTTTCCCCTAAAAAATGCTCGCAGTCGAACGAAGACAGAAAATTCTTGACCTGGTCTATCGTCACAAGACGGTGCAGGTCACTGATCTCAGCAAGTCTTTTGGCGTCACCGAAGAGACGATCCGCCGCGACCTGCAGACCTTGGATGGAAGCGGGCTTCTGAGCCGTACACACGGCGGGGCGGTAGCAAGGGAAGCCGAAGCGGAAGATCTTCCCTACCGGATGCGTCAGGTCACCAATATCGAGGCGAAGCGAAAGATTGCCGCTCTCGCGGCTGCATTGGTGCACGATGCGTATGCCGTTATGATTGACTCTTCATCAACAGCTTTTGAGGTGCTCAGCGCGCTTAAAGATCATCACGACCTAACATTGATTACCAATTCTGTGCGCATTACCGCCAACCCCGGAGCAACGCAGCATACTATCGTGTCTGTCGGAGGCGAGCTGCGTAAGCAGTCGATGACCTTCGTAGGAACATTGGCGACGCAGGCAATCGCCAAATTCAATGCCGATATCGCGCTCATCAGCTGCAAGGCCATCTCGATATCGGGAGGCGTTATGGATGCAAGCCTTCCGGATGCTGAGGTCAAGCGTGCGTTCATTGCCGCCGCCCGAAAGGTGTGTCTCCTCGTCGACGGAGACAAGTTTGATGGTTCGGCGCTCACCAGCGTCTGCCCTGTTGATCAAATCAACGCTGTTATCACCGATCGTCAGCCTTCCCAGGAATGGATCAAACATTTTCAGAAGCTGGACATCCCAGTTCTCTACTAAAAACAACATTTTCAAACATTAAAATTTCTGTTTTTGTTGACTATGTCGCTGTCGCGGTTATGGTCCTCTCCGGAATTGAAGGTGAGGATCATGGAAAATAATCTCGAACTGCGTGAATTTATCTGCGAGGTGGGCCGACGCGCCTACGCGCGTGAGATGGGCGCGGCCAACGACGGCAATATTTCCGTTCTACTAGATGACGGTACGCTTCTTTGCACGCCGACCGGTGTCTCCAAGGGCTTTATGAAGCCGGAAATGATCTGCCATATCGAGCGCAGCGGAAAGCCCATCGGTGATGGGCTATATCGTCCGTCCACCGAAATTGGCATGCATTTGTGTGTCTACGATCATCGCGACGATGTGCGTTCCGTCGTGCACGCGCATCCGCTTTACGCCACCGTGCATGCCATTTGTGGCAAGCCGCTGACCCAACAGATCATGCCTGAGTCGACAATGTTCTTGGGCGAAGTCCCGTTAACACCGTACGGCCTTCCGTCCACGCCGGAACTGTCGGACGCCATCATACCCTACCTGCAAAGACACGATGCGCTTTTGCTCGAAAACCACGGTGCCCTGACGTATGGGCATGATTTGAACAGCGCCTATTTCAAGATGGAAGCACTCGATTATTACGCCAAGGTCGTCTACCTCGCGGCCTCCTACGGCGGCGCCAAGGAGTTCAATGCAGATCAGATCGAGAGGTTGCTCGATGTTCGCCGCAAGCACTTCAACCAGCCAGGCCGCCATCCGTTTTTGAATCTCGCAGAGCAAGTTCGTCAAGATGATCATTGATCTTCTGAAGTCTATGTGGAGGACACAATGTACGCAGAAAAGTTTCGCCTGGATGGCAAGGTCGCCGTCGTTACGGGTGGCGGACGCGGCATAGGGCTAAGCTGTGTCGAGGCGCTTGCCGAACACGGAGCAAAAGTTGTCATTGCCGATATCGATAAGGCAATGGCCGATGAGGGCGCGGCGGCAATGAAGGCAAAGGGATATGATGTCGCCACCTACCAGGTCGATGTTACGAAATCGGCGGACGTCGATGGGCTGGCCGACTGGGTGGTCTCGACCTATGGCAAGGTGGACATCCTGGTTGCGAATGCAGGGATCGCTCGTTCCGGCGTCGCCGCAGAAGAGGTGACCGACGAGCATTGGCTCCACGTCAATGACGTCAACTACAATGGCGTCTTTTGGTGCAACCGCGCCTTCGCCCGGCATATGCTCAATGCCAATTCGGGCTCGATCGTCAACATTGGGTCGATGTCGGGTCTGATATCGAACCGCCCACAGAAGCAAACCTACTATAACGCCGCCAAGGCTGCCGTGCACCAGATGACATCGTCGCTTGCGGCCGAATGGGCCGACCGTGGCGTCCGTGTCAACGCCGTTGCGCCCACCTACATCGAGACTGCGATGACCACGTATCGTCACGACAATGAGGGAATGATCGATGTCTGGCTGCGAGATACGCCGATGCACCGTCTCGGCAAACCTGACGAGATCGCTTCCGTCGTCCATTTTCTTGCATCGGATGCGTCAAGCCTCATGACTGGTACGACAGTCGTTGCCGATGCCGGTTTTACCTGCTGGTAAATCTATTCCGAATGCATTTTGGCGGCGGATCAAACGACGGGTGAGATCATGTCTAGTTTGAGGTTCGCATCCATGAGGGTGATGGCCAAGCTTGGGCTGCCGGCTTTCAGCCGGTTCCAACTTGCAAACCGAACCGACGCGGCTGAAATCTGCAGCTAGTCTCAGCGAAGACACGTCCACATACCGAATAGTTTGGCGATCACTTTCCCGTTCTCGCGTCGCAACTGCCCATGGACAGTTCTTTGCTCGTCAGAAAAATCAACAAGGTCGAAGAAAACGCTTTCATTTCGTTCGATATTTCCCAGGAAGAAAACGTCCTTACGGACGACCGGCCCCTTGCAGGGAAACCAGTTTTCCAAGGCGCGATCGGCGAGAGCCTGATACTCGGCAAAGTAAAACAGTCCCGCGCCGTTGAACTCCTGCGAGGCACTGGGATCAAACCGAAAAGTTCGGAGCGCTTTGTTGGCGAGGAGAGGAAACCCGAAATGCGTTGCTAACCGCCCATTCCGGATGTCTGCAGCATTCTGGGCCAGAAGACAAGGCTGGAACCGTTGTCCCTGCGGCTCAGGCAACGTCACACGCGCTATCGAGTGATTGTTGTCTTTGATCGTTCTGTAAACGAAGGTTGAGATGAGTTCGACGGCGCCGACGCTTCGTCCGTGGACAGACAATTCGTGTCGGGTCGAAGTCCGGGTTCGCGAGACTGCGGACAGTCTCGAATGGATGGTCAAAATATTGTTCGCCTGCACGACGTCGAAACGCGCATCCGTAAGTGACGTTGCACAGATCGCGGCATAGGCCTCCTCTCCATCGGCCGTTCTGAAATCCGCATTGTCGAGCCCGAGATGACAGGCGAGCATCAGCCAGTGACGATGACCGAGTTCCTTCATCAGCCATGTCTCAGACAGCCCGTTTCCATTCAAATGGGGCATGCCGAGCAGCATATGCGGATCAAGGGTACGTTCCATCAGGTCGCGTGCCGAAGGTCCTGCGGGCGGAAAATCGAGAAGGGCCGCGCTCATCATCAGGCGCTGACCGATTGCTTGAGAGACGATGTCTGCGCCGAACGTCGAGCTGCCAGATGCCCGACCACATGTTCGGCATCTCTACCGACGCTGAGGAACCGGCCCGAGCCCCAGGTCCAGAGCCAGGGAAGTCCGAGCACGTAAATGCCATCGACGGCGGTGACGCCGCGGCGATGAACGGGATAGGCATTGCCGTCGAAGATCGGCAGTCCGACGAAGGACCAATCCGGACTGAATCCCGTGGCCCAGATGACCGAGGTGATCCCTACCGCCTTCAGGTCGAGTTCGGCGATCTCCGCCTCAGGCTCCCAGACGGGGATATAGGGGGACCCGGCCGGAGCCTCGATGCCCTTTTCGGCGATGTGCCGGTCAATCAGGGCATTGATGCCGTTGTAGACACGGTCGGCGCCGTCGAGATTGGCCTTCAGGTTCGGCTCGAACAGCATCCGGCCGGCGGCGACGCCGGACATGCGGCCATAAAGCGCCATGCCCTCCAGCGCGAACTTGCGCAGATCGATATCGCGTCCGCCGTCGCGTCCAGTCAGGTAATGGTTGGTGTCGTGCTTCTTCTTCGTCATGCCATCATGTTCGACCGTGATGTCGTACTGGCCGATATCGGAAAGCCAGTCGACCACATCGCGACCGCGATAGAACCGGGCGCAGCGTGGCGCGTTGCCGGTGACGAGGTGCACCTTGCGGCCGGCCAGATGCAGATCCTCTGCAATCTGGCAGCCAGACTGGCCGGAGCCGACCACGATGACGCCGCCTTCCGGCAGGTGATCGGCGCTGCGGTAGGCGGCGGTGTGGATCTGCATGATGTCCTCGGGCAGGCGCTCGGCAGCACGAGGAATGGCCGGATCCGCATAGAGGCTGGTGGCGATCACCACGGCATCGGCGGTCACCGCGCCCGCCGAAGTCGCGAGCCGGAAGAGGTCGCCGTGCTTTTCGAGCGACGTCACGCTGGTTTGCTCGAAGACCGGCGCCTCGACCTTTTTCACGAAGCGATCGACATAGGCGAGAATCTCGTCCTTGACCATAAAACCGTGCGGATCCGTGCCGTCATAGGGATGGTCGGGAAGCTGGCATTGCCAGTTCGGCGTCACCAGGCAGAAGGCGTCCCAGCGTTCGTACTTCCACTTATGCGCAACGGTCTTCTTCTCGAAGACCACGTGATCGATGCCGTGCCCCTTCAGATAATGAGAGGCCGAGAGCCCGGCCTGGCCACCGCCGATGACGACTGCACTGTAATGGCTCTTGAGGAATGGTGTGGTCATGGTGGGTCCTTTCAAAGGATGAAGCTTTCGCAGCGGACTTCGGCCGCTGCGTCGGTGAGATAGGGAGTGGCGGCCTGTTCGATGCGCGACAGCTGGCCGAGCGCCAGGGAACAGGGATAGCCGTATTTCGCCTTGACCCTGTCGCTGGCGATGGTCAGCGCCGTGCGGCTGCGATCGAGAAAGTCGGACAGCGGATAGCTTCGGCCCTCGGCGAAATAGTCCTTGATTACCAGCGAGGGCGAGTAACAGGTCTCCTTGCGGCCATCCGGCCAGGCAATGACGAACCGCATTTCAGGCATGGTTGGGCTCCAACAGACTGTGATAGCGGGCAAGATGGGCTATTGCGGTTTGGTGCCAGCCATGGCGGGCGGCAACCTCGAGACCACGGGGAATGATCTGCTCGCGGATCGGTGCGACCAGCGCCAGCGCCATGCCCTCGGCAATGGAGACGGGATGGTGCGGATCGCACCAGATCGCATCGCCGGGACCCAGATATTCGGTGAAGGGCGCAATCGAGGACGTCACGACCGGAATGCCACTGGCCATGGCTTCGAGAACGACGAGGCCGAAACCTTCCTTGAACGAGGGAAATACCAGCGCATCCGCCAGCCGGTAGAGGCTGGGCATGTCGGTATCTGCTATCGGACCGGTGATATGCACCGCCGCGGCGTCCCGACCGAGGCAGGCGAGGCAAGAACGGAACTCTTCCTGATAGTCGCCATGGTCCAGGAGCGAGGCGCCCCCGGCAATGACGAGCTGGGCATCCGGCCGGATGGCGCGGACCTGACGAAAGGCTTCGAGAATACCAAGGGTGTTCTTTCGCGCCTCGATGCCGCCGACACTAAGGAAGATCGGCCCGCTTCCCAGCTGCAGCCTGTCGCGCAGAGCGACCTGCTCCCCGCTCCAGGCCGGCGAGAAGCGGTTGGTGTCGACGCCATTGCCGACTACCACCGCATCAATGCCGCGATCCTCTCTCAGCTTGTCCCGCCAGAGGCGGCTGACGGCGAAGACGATATCGGCCGCGTCGATCGCGCGATCTTGCAGAGCCATCAGACGCGGATCGGCGAACTGGTCGATGTGGTGGACCGTGCGGGCAAAATTCGGGATCAGGCCCTCCAGCTTGAGGGTTGCCAGCGCATTGCCGGAAATGCCGTCATGGGCGTGGAACAGGTCGAAGCCATTGGTTCCGGTTCTTCGGAAATAACCGACATAGTCGGCAATCCGCTGCTCGACCATTTGCGTCATGTCCGCGGGTGCCGGCGGCACGGCAATGCAGGCGGTGCCGCAGGAGGGCTGACGAAAGAAGCCCGCCCCCTTGGCATCGGGCGCATGCAGGACCACCTCATGACCGAGCGAGGTCAGCGCTTCCGAAAGCTGCATGGCATGAACCACGCCGCCACGCGGGTTAGTGGAATGGGTCAGCATGGCAATGCGCAGGGTTCGGTGCGGCGGGAGGCTCATGCGGCGACATCCTGCCGACCGAGCTGCAGCAGGGGTGTTTCGGCATGATCGCGCACCACTGCACGGCTCTCGCCATCGACCAGTGCGACCTCGGCACCAGCCACGACTGCGCCGATGACCGCGGCGCTGATGCCGCGCGCGGTGAAGCGGGTGACGACATCGGCCGCATGTTCCGGCGCGACCGAGAGCAGATAGCCGAAGCTCGGAAAGGTGACGAGCCAGCGGTCAAGGCTCACACCGGCGGGCAGGGGAATGGCGGTGACGTCGATATCGATGCCGACATGCGAACATTCGGCCAGCATGATGGCCGTGCCGATGATGCCGCCCTGGCTGATATCCTTCGCAGACAGCGCCAGCCCGGCCTCGGCGATCTCGGGTAGCAGCTCGAGGTCGCCGCGCAGGCGCGCCGGCGCGGCATCGGTGGCGGCTTCCCAGTTGTTGAAGGGTTCGCGGTAACGGCCGCGATGGTCGATCGCTGCAACCAGCACATCGCCCGGCTTTGCATCGAAGCTCGTCAGCAGCGTCTTGGCACGACCGAGAATGGCGACCGACAATTGGCCGCGTTCGGTGCGGATATTGGTGTGCCCGCCGACGATCGGCACGCCAAAGGCGCTGGATGCCGCCCGCATGCCTTCGAGAACGGGTGTCGCGCCAGCCTCGCCATTGGCCCAGACGGCATCAACCACGGCGATTGGCCGGCCGCCCATGGCAACGACGTCGGAGATATTGACCATGACGCCGCACCAGCCGGCGAACCAGGGGTCGGCGGCGACGAACTCGTTCATGAACCCTTCGATGGCAAAAAGCAGATAACCGTCGCCATCGCGCAGCGCGGCGCAATCGTCGCCGACGGCAATCTGCTGCCCCTGCAGGCCGAGCCTTGCCGCGATCGTGCCGATATCCTGCTTGGCGGCGATGCCGCTGCTGGTCGAGAGTTTTGCCGCCAGGGTCTTGATGTCGATCGCGACCATTCTCACGCCGCCTTTCTGGAAAGGGCGGTGAAGCCTGCCTCGGGTGTGACGCAGGGCGGATAATAGGCAAGGTCGGCCTTCATCCTGAGATGCGGCTTGCCGTAGACCTCGAACTCCTCGAGCACATCCCAGTGCAGCCTGCGGAACAGCAGACCGTTCTGAACCTGCACATTGGCGAGAAATGTGTGGCATCCGATCGCATTGGCGGAGGATACGGCGAGCTTGATCAGGGTCGCCCCCAGGGCGCCGATCTTGCGGAAATCCTGATGGACCGCCAGTCGCGATCCCCACCAGAGGCCGGGTTCGGCCTGATGGATGCGCACCGTTCCGACCAACTGGTCGGCGGCAATGCCGAGCATGGAGAGAGCCACGATCGGGATGGCGTCGTCGTCGATCGCGTCGCGGTCGTCGCCTTCGAAGATCTGCTGTTCCTCGCAGAAGACGGCACGGCGTAGCGCATGCGCTTCGCGGCGCTCCCAGGTGGAGGTTGCGAACTTCACCTGGAATTCGCTTGAGCGAAAGGGAGCAAAGGCTTCGAGCATCATTTGGTGAGCATCCTTTCATAGGTGGAAAGGGCGGAGCAGGCGCCGCATTTGCCGCAGCCGGCCTTGATGTCGACGGCCTTCAAGCCGCTGGCGACCAGCATCCTGGACAAGGGTCCGAGGATCGAGTGCATGAAGTCGGGCCGCGGCGCCGGGTGGCTTTCGAGCGGCGTGCCGGAGATTGGTACGAAGGGCACGACGAAGGGATAGACACCGAGCGCAACCAGCTTTTCGCAGATGTCCAGAATGGCTTCACGGCTGTCGCCGAGACCCGCCAGAATGTAGGTCGAGACCTGGCCGCGCCCGAAAACCTCCACTGCGGCCCTGAACGAGGCCATGTATTTGGCGATCGAGACCTGCGCCTTGCCCGGCATGACGCGGGCGCGCACCTCTGGCGTCACGGCTTCCAGATGCATCCCGAGTGCATCGACGCCGGCCTCCTTCATGCGGGTGAACCATAGATCGTCTTCCGGCGGCTCGCATTGCGCCTGGATAGGAATATTGACGGCCGCCTTGATGGCGCGGGCGCTGTCAGCGAGGATCGCAGCACCGCGGTCGTCGCCCTTCGGCGTGCCGGTGGTCATCACCATATGCTTGACGCCGTCCAGTTCGACGGCGGCCTTGGCGACTTCCGCGAGCTGCTCTGGCGTCTTGTGGGCGATAGTGCGGCCGGCGGCCAGCGATTGGCCGATGGCGCAGAACTGACAGGTCTTGGTGCGGCTCTGATAGCGGATGCAGGTCTGCAGCACGGTGGTAGCGAGCACGTCCTTGCCGTGCAGAACGGCGATCTGCGAATAGGGAATGCCGTCGGCGGTCGAGCGCTCGTAGAAGCGCGGGCGCAGGGGAAAGGAAACCTCGCCCAGCACCGTGCCGTCCCGGCTGATACGGCTGCGGCCCATCTCGTCCGGCTTTTCCACCAGATAGGGACTCTCGAACGCAGGTGCGGTGTGAACCGGCACCATCACCGTCATGCCGTCAATGGTCAGCGCCTTGTGGTCGGAAGGTCCGGCACCACCGCGGCGGCTTTCATGTCCGGCTTTGGGGTCAACGAGCCGGGCTCCGTAGGACTGCAATTCGTTGATCAGAATCTCGGTCGGCAGACGTATCGTATTCTCCATCGGAAAGGATCCTTGCTTCGGCTGTGGGGAGGGATGGCTGGGAGGTGGTGACCATTGGCGCCGTGGCGCGGCCATCCATGACAAGATGCAGCAGCTCGGGCCGGGCATAATGGCCGACCGAATCCATCATCCGCTTGCGTTTCACGATCAGGCTCATGTCGAGATCGGCGATCAGGATGCCTTCGCCCTCTGTGAGCGGCGGCACGACGTGTTTGCCTTCGGGCGAGATGATCGCGGTCATGCAGCCGCCGCGCAGGGCCTTCTGCAGGCCGGCGTCGGACGTGATGGAGGCGATCTGCTCGTCGGTCAACCAGCCTGTGGCATTGACCACGAAACAACCGCTTTCCAGCGCGTGGTGGCGGATGGTGACTTCCATCTGGTCGGCAAAAATCGGTCCGACCATCGAGCCCGGAAACTGGGCGATATGGATATCCTCGTGCTGGGCCATCAGGGCGTAGCGGGCCAGAGGATTGTAATGCTCCCAGCAGGCCAGCGCCCCAAGGCGTCCGACGGCGCTGTCGACCACCTTCAGGCCCGAGGCGTCGCCCTGGCCCCAGATCATTCGCTCATGAAAGGTTGGGGTGATCTTGCGACGCTTGAGGAGGAGCGTGCCATCGGCATCAAACAGCAGCTGGGCATTATAGAGCGATCCGTGGTCACGCTCGTTGACGCCAAGCGCCACGACGATGCCATGTTCGCGGGCGGCTGCCGAGACGGCATCGGTGGCAGCACTCGGCACCGTGACGGCTTCCTCATAAAGTCGCACATGCTCCTTGCCGGAAAGAACCGGCGGCAACACGAAAGAAAAATAGGGGTACCAGGGGACGAAGGTTTCGGGAAAGACGATCAGCTCGGCGCCTTTGGCGGCGGCCTCACGAATTGCGTCCAGCACGCGGGCCAGTGTTTTCTCGCGCGAGGTCAGATCCGGCGCGATCTGCGCGGCGGCAACCCGGACGCTCGGTTTTTTCTCCATGACGAAATCCTCGATTGACGGGTGGGGAGGCGGAGCGCCAAGGCTCCGCCGTTTATTTTTTTGGGCGCCGATGCTTAGAGCGTCCAGGTATCAAGGATGAAGGCGCCGTCGCGGCGATGGATCAGGATCAGGTCGAGAACGTCGAGCGGACTGATCGGCGTGATGCCGGGGATCAGCGCGCCTTCGCCATGGCCGTAAAGCGCCTGAAGGGCAAAACGGCACGCATAGACTTTGCCGCCTTCTTCCATGAACTTGACGATCTGGTTGTTGAAATTCAGATGGCCGGGAAAGGCCTCCGCCCCGAGCGTCGGAAAACCGCGCTGGACGCCGAGCGTGACGCCCGGGCCGTAGAGAAGGACCGAGGTCTCGAACCCCTTCCGCTTCAGGCGCGTCGCCTGCAGCAGGTTGACGAATCCGATCGATCCTTCGAAGGCCACTGTATGGAAGGTGACGAGGGCCTTTTCGCCTTCGCCGGCCTGTACGTCCTCAAAAACCTTGTCCTCGTAATCGACAAGAAAGTCGCCTTTTTGATTGGCTGGCTTGGTCACTGCGGGCATGGATGGCTCCTTGATTGAAATCCGATCCCCATCCGGGGAGCATCCATCCAATTGCAAGCGCCATGCCAGATTGATTATGCACAAATAGCAGTCAAATCTGTCGATAATGCATTCAATTATACTATCAATAACGAAAACAAAAATTTTAGAGCTAATTTTCTGAGCGACGGCGTGCAAAAATCGAATGCACGAAAGCTCAAAACAGGTGCATTCAATTGGTCGTCAATCATTGCAGGAAGCATTGATACTTGCGCGGCGCGGGCCAGGATCGAAGCTGTTGTCCGAGCTGAGGCCGCCTTTCCGGCGGCGTCGCAATGCAATGGATGCGTCTCGGTCCGAAGAAGGGCTACGCGTCAACAGGCATTATCGCATCAATCGAAAATATCTAGCTATATTGAATGCAATCAATTAAAGCGGTTGGATGTGTGCGTGAGACCGTTGGTGTACCAACGGAACAAGCCGCCAATTCCGCCGACGGCGAAAGAGGATGCCTGGATTCCGTTCTCGCCGATCACAGTCGTATCGCTCTTTTCAGAAAACAGGAGAAACTATGAGTCATAAACCCACGATCATTCTGGTGCACGGCTTTTGGGGTGGGGCCGCCCATTGGGGAAAGGTGATACTCGAGCTGGCGCATAGGGGCTATCAGTCCGTTCACGCCGTCGAACTGCCGTTGACGTCGCTAGCCGAGGACGCTGAACGGACACGCAAGATGGTGGCCCAACAGAAAGGGCCGGTCCTGCTCGTCGGTCATTCCTACGGCGGTGCGGTCATCACCGAAGCCGGAGATCAGCCGAATGTCGCGGGGCTTGTCTATATCGCCGCATTCGCCCCCGATGCAGGTGAAAGTCCAGCTGCTATCACGCAACGGCATCCGCCCGCGGCAATGGCCAATATCGAGCCGGACAGCGACAGCTACCTCTGGCTCAAGGCCGACAAATTCCATGAAAGCTTCTGCCAGGATCTGCCTCCCGAAGAAGGTGTCGTTCTGGCGGCTACCCAAAAAGCGCCGCTTGCCGGTACCTTTGGTGACGTCATCACCGCGCCCGCCTGGCGGAAGAAGCCATCCTGGTATCAAATAGCAAGTGAAGACAGGATGATTGCTCCCGAAAATCAGAGGGCAATGTCGGCTCGCCTCAATGCTCGGAAAGTCATGACCTTGGAAGCAAGTCATGCTTTGCCGCAATCAAAGCCTCTGGAGGTCGCGGCCTTGATCGATGAGGCGGTCATGGCAGTCTCAAAGTAAGAACAAGGCGCTTGTGGCGGAGGCGTGAGAATAAGCGCACCCCTGCTTTCAGGCCTTGCATGCTCCGGCTTGGAGAAACGAAACTGTTCGGATGTCTGGCTATTCGGCATTAATCGACACGGTTCACCTTGAGAGCTACAGGACAGGTGCATGAGCGACAGCGGCACGTTGAGCGGACAGTGATGAACGACACAGTTCTCCTCTTTCACGGCATTGCCCGGACGAAGAAAAGCATGCAGAAGCTCGCCGGCTTCCTGTCCGGCCACGGTTATCGGGTTGTGAATGTCGGATACCCCTCCACCAGGTTTTCGATCAGCGACCTCGTCGACATCATTCGACCGGAGATCGACGACGCCGTGAAGAAAGCAGGCGATGGCCGGGTCCATTTCGTCGGTTATTCGATGGGTGGGCTGGTCATCCGTGCTTTTCTCGCGCGCTATCGTCCAGCCAAGCTGGGCAGAGTAGTCATGGTCGGAACGCCGAACAACGGCAGTCAGATTGCCGATTTCCTCAAGAGCTGGCCCTTATATAGGAAGGTCTATGGACCGGCAGGACAACAGCTGATTACCGATCAAACCGCCATGACCGAGCTGTTCGGCACGGTCGATTACGAACTTGGCATCATCGCCGGGAATCGGACCATCGACCCGGTCTCTTCCCTTATCATCGGCCTCAGGGTTCCGAATGATGGGAAGGTTTCAGTGGAGAGCACCCGTCTCGACGGCGCGGCGGCGCATATCGTCGTCCCGGCAAACCACACTTTGCTACCCGTCAACAAGACGATGTGGAACCAGACCCTGTCGTTTTTGAAGGATGGGCGGTTTACAAGCTGAATGTCCAAATATTCAAACATCCGCCACATGCCCTCTGCTTAATTCCCCGCGGCACCGGTATCGAAGGAAATGCAATGACCGCCATCCTGCGAAAGAAAGTTCACGGCGCGTCTACACGCGGACAGGTCATCGATGGTGCGCCCGATGTCGGCGTCGCCTATCAGGTGTTTTCCGATACGGTGATCGAAGACGTTATCGTGAAGAATTCTCCTCGAGGCTTCAAATTTCACAATGGCAAGAATCTCACCGTCAGGCGCTGTGAAACGGAGAATGTGAACGGCGACGGCATCTACCTGACGAAGACGACGCACGTGTTGCTGGAGAACAATCGCATCGGCGCAGCACCGGGCGAGGGAGCAGACTGCTGCCAGTTCGCCTATCAAAACAGCGACGACAATATCAGCTCCGATATCGTAATCCGCGGCAACCTCTTCCTGCAGTCGCCGGCGAGCGCATCGAACAAGGGTGCGCTGGTCTGCGACAAAACTCGAAAATACCTGGTCGAGTACAATTTCATCGGCGGCAAGAATTTCTCCTTTTCGTCGATCGGGGATGACGCCGTGGTGCGCAGCAACATCATGCGCGACGGCAGGATGAATGATTATTCCTTCGGCTACGGCATTGGCGACAAGGCCGACCACGCCGGCCATCACGTTTATGACAACTGGATCGAGAACACCAATCGTGGCGTCAGCTTGAGTGGCTTTTCGGATCAGGAGCTGGCATTTCGCAAAGACATCGATATCCACGACAACGTCATTAGCCAATGCGACATCGCATTCTTCGCCAACCGTCGGTGGTCCGGCAGCTTTCGGCGCAACATATTTCTGCGGTGCGAACAGGACATCGTTCTCAAGGGAAACGGCAAAGCGACTGCGGGTGATATCGATGGCAACTATCGCAACGATGGCAGCTTTCTGAATGTCACCCCGCCGCCGCTTCGCTTGAAGCCTGACGGCAAGGCTTCCGTTTCCTCCGGCGAATGGACATCCGAGCCCGACGAAATCCGCATCCAGTGGCGTGACAAGGGGATCGATATCCCAGGCGCCAACCGGCCCTCCATCGCGGTTGAGCCTGGCATGGAATTGTCATGCGTCTTGCTGGCCCGCAAGGAGCAGAATTGGATGCTGGCGATCGCCGAGACTGCCTATGACGACTTCACGCCGCGCGCCTGGCAGGAACACAGGCTGCCTTGGCAGAAGCGCTATCTCTCGATTTAAGTGGTGCGACGGGGACCAGGATCGCGCCAAAATCAGGATCGACGCCAGCCAAGCCTCATGGCCTTTCCAGCGCTGAGCGCTTTGCGAACAGGTTCATCGTAGAGGCGGGTGACGACAATGGCCAACAAGACGATCAGCGGAAGAACGATGGCAAAGATCGCCCAAGCCGGCGGTTGTCCCAGGCCAGCGGCTTTCCAGGCTCCCAATAGCAAGCCCAGCAGCGGAACATGAATTGCATAGAGCGCGTAAGACGCCTCTCCCGCGATAAGAAGCGGCTGCCGCAGCACGCCATCGAAGTTGGCTGTGTAAAGGACAAGCACTGCGATGGGAAATAAAGCGGTGATGACAATCAGGTCCTTAATGCCAACCAAGGCGGCTGGCGCCTGAAAGACAAGAAGAGCAGTCGCGACGACGATTGTTGTCACTGCGGCTGCTTTTCCGATGCCTGAAGGAGAAAGCCGCACGCGGTAGCGGTACATCAAGATGCCGAGGGTGAAGGAAAAGAGAACGCGGGGAAATCCGGAGAGCAAAGCGCCGTCGAGCGGGATCAGGTCGGCGCTTCCATGGGCCAGCGTTTGCGCCGCCAACCAAACCCATGACGCAAGCAGGATGATAACGAGCACGCCGCTGGACAGCATTCGTGCTGCATAGCCGTAGGCCAGGTTGATCACGATCTCCAGGAATAGCGACCATGACGGACCGTTGAAGGGGAACAGGTTCGGCGCCTTCAGCGATGTTCCACCGATCGCCGGCAGAAAGAACATCGAGGCAATCAGGGAGGTGGCAAACAGCATGGGATCGATTTGCTGATTTCTGCTGAGCGACATGCCCGCATATGCGAGTACGCCGAGCAACAAGCCGAACAAATACATCGGATACAAGCGGATGAGGCGCTTGATGGCGAAATCGTTCGCAGAAAGTGAAGACTCTTGAATGAGTTTCCGCTCATAAGCGTGACCGATCACGAAGCCGCTGAGACAAAAGAACAGGTCGACGGCGAGGTAGGCAGCGGGTGCTGCATCGAAACCGACAAAGCCTTCGGTATGATGCACGGCCACACAAATGGCCGCCAGTCCGCGAATCCCATCGAGGCCGACCAGTCTGCGATTCTTGGAACTCACATTTTTAGCCTGATGCATGTTGGTCGCCAGCCTTGGTCGGTTTGCGGAAACGAGAGAGAAACTCCGGCCCAAGGCCCGTCAGTGCGATCACGGTATGGGGCCACAAGATGAAGGGGGCGAGCATCATTCCGGCTTCGGTGAACGCGCCGATCAGGATCAGGAGGATAATGACAACCTCTTTCCTCTTCGTGATGGCCAGCGCTTGACTTAGGGGCGACGAGGTCATCTTCGCCACGAGCCGCACCACCACGAACGAGGTCCAGATTATGGTGGCGGGTATGCCCATGTTCAGCGCGAGTTCGATATAGGTGTTGTGCGTGGATTGAGCATCCCAGGTTAGGCGAACATATTGCTCCATGATTTCGGGCTGTCGGAACAAGGCAAATCCCCAGCCCGTAAGCGGCCGCTCGGAAATCAGCGGCAGCAACTGTTCCCAAACATTCGTACGTCCGCTGAGTGTAAGGTCTTTCCCGAAGGATTCGGCAATCGCCTGGGCCACACCCATTAACGCAACGGAGACGACAAAGCCCAGCAGGGCGAATGCAAGGAGAACAACGAAGGATCTGAAGATGCGGCCTGGAAAGCGCTGAATCCAGCTCATTCCGTAGTATACGGCTATTCCGATCGAAAGCAGGATGATGGCCGTTGACGATTTCGCCAGCACGATGAGCACGAGGTAGAGCAGCATTGCTGCCCATCTGAGGAGATCATAGTAGCGCAGACGCCACATCGGCAGGGCTGGAAGCAGCAATATGAAGTTGGTTGCCGAAAACTGGCCGAGCATGTTTTTGTGGTAAAATGCCCCTTTCACCATCCCGGCATAGCTGCCTCTCATGACAGCGAAGCGTGGAAAAGCTGCGGTGTAAAGAATATTGATGAAAGCCGTTGCAATCGCAAATTTCGCCAGGCTTTCAAATGTGTCGACGGCTCCATAACGGGCCCGGTAAAGAATGGGTCCAGCTGTCAGCAATGCGACGGCCACTAAGGACCGGAGCGAGGATCCTACGCTGACGGAGAAAGCAATCGAGAGAAAGACGCATAGGAAGACTATGCCGACCAGCGGCGAAGCGCTGCGAATCAATTCAAAGACTCGCCTAGGCTCCAGCACACAGTAAAGGCCGATGAGCGGAACGAGCGACATTAGCAGCAGTCGCATCGGCATGGGATCTTTGCCGACACCCTCCTGGAAGTCGGCCGGCAGCCCATACCACATGCCGGTCGCTCTCCAGAGGGAAATATAAAATATTGCCGAGAGGACGATCCGCACGAAGGTTTCACGCCGAATGCGATATTGCGCGCGAGCTCTGGGTCTATGTCTTTGCAGGCCAATCGGTTGGTAGCTGTCAAATGAGGTGCTCATGACATTCCGCCTTACGTTTTGGTAACCACCTGAGCGGCAAAAATCAAAGCTGTAGACCCGCTGCGGCGAGGAAGCTCGTGATCAGCTTGTATGCCCCTTCATTGAAATGAAGATGGTCAGGCTTGTAGTTGGAACATTCCTTATCGCTTGGCTTGCCGCACCGCAACATATCATCGTTCATTTGAACGAACGTGACACCCGGCATTTCAGCCAATGACGATGCTACAAGGTGGTTGGCCGGAATTCGCACATCCTCGTAGAAGGCATAGCGCTTGCCTCGAGGCGGTATAGACAACGCATAAATATGGGCGCCCGGCCAAAGAGCGCGAACCTTGCTGACAACAGCCACGATACCAGCTGCCACGGCGCATGGCGCAGTTTTCACACCCAGGTTGTTCGTGCCGATAAGCACGACGACATCCGCGGGATGGAAATCCGGAAGGTTTAGACCATCGAGGCGGTACAATGCATTTTGCGTGGTATCCCCTGCGACCGCGAGGTTCATCACGGGGCGCGTCGGAAAGCTGTCCTTGATCCAGGGCTGCCAGAGTTCGACAAGCGAATCGCCGACAAGAGCCAGATTGTATCGGGCAGATTTGTCGCGATAGCTGGGAAGAGCGCGATCATATCTCTTACTCGGCGGCTTTTGTTGCGCCAGCGCATTCGACACTTTTGCAGGGTCCGGGCATTCCTGTCCGAAGGACGGGCCAGCATTGCTGACGATGAGAAGGAAATTCAATGCGAGGATAGTGATGAGGTTGGCGAAAAGTCGCAACATTCAGATTACCGATATCCTGACGTCTTGGGAGCTTTCATTATTGAAGAGGAAAATGGCCGTGGCAAGGACAGACTGGCTTTGGTCTCTCCGCCCGCAATGCTCGGCCCATTGGCAGCCGATCCATGAAATGAAAATACACTAACCGCATATGATCGACGAAATCTTCAATTGCCGGAACCAAAGACCGAACCCGCCGTTGATAGCCATGCCCAACCGTGTCCGGGAGGCAGGACAGACATGGCACGTCAGACATTCTGGAAAGGCTATCTCAAGCTCTCGCTCGTCACCGCCGCCGTCTCGCTGACGCCGGCGACGACCGAAAGCAACAAGGTCCGTTTCCACGTCCTCAATCGCCAGACGAAGAACCGCGTCGAAAGCCGCTATGTCGATAGCGTCACCCATAAACCGTTGGCCGAGAGGGACCAGGTGAAGGGCTATCCGCGCGGCGAGGACGACTATGTTCTCCTCGAAGACGAGGAGATCGAGGAAATCGGGCTCGAAAGCACCCGCACCATCGAGATCGACAGTTTCGTGCCGCGCGGCTCGATCGATTGGATCTGGTACGATAAACCGCATTTTCTGGCGCCCGAGGACAAGGTCGGGGTGGAAGCCTTCTGCGTCATCCGCGAGGCGATGAAGGCGAATGAGGTCGTCGGCATCGCCCGGCTTGTCCTTTATCGGCGTGAGCGTGCCGTGCTGCTGGAGCCGCAAGGCAAAGGCATCGTTCTCTGGACCCTGCGCTACGGCGACGAGGTGCGTGATCCGATAGCCGAACTCGACGATAAGGCCGAGATCGATAGCAAGCTGCTGACGCTGATGACGCAACTGGTGAAGGAAGAGACGAAGGATTGGAGCCCGAGCATGGTGCAGGACCCGGTCCAGAAACGCCTGAAGTCGATGATCCGCGGCAAGCAGAAGAGCCTGAAGAAGGCAGCGCCCGTGGCAAAACCCGCACCGGTGAAATCGACCGGCAACGTCATCAATATCATGGATGCGCTGAAGAAGAGCCTGGCAGCGGAAGGCGGCCAGAAGCCGCGCCAATGAAAAAGTGGCCAGCGATTTTGGGAAACAATATACATAAATCAAAGACTTAAAGCATCGCGGGAATCCACTTTGACGCGCTTCAGGTCCCGCGGCTTCGCCGGCGCGACAAACCGTTGTATTCGCGCGAGGTCGGGTGCGCTTGAGATTGCCCATCGCCCGCCAGGGGGCGAGGCCATCTCAGCTTGCCTTCTTGCTGCGGCTGTCGCCGCGCGCCGGCGCCTTCTTCTTCGCCAGGGCCTTCTTTGCTGGCGCCTTGCCGCTCATCTTGGCACTCTGGCGCAGTGCCTCCATCAGGTCGACGACCTTGCGTTCCGGGGCCTGTTTCTTCTTCGGTGGCGCCCGGCCTTCGATCTTAGCCTTCACCAGTTCGACGAGGGCAGCCTCGTAGCGATCCTCGTACGTGCTCGGTTCGAAGCTGCCTTGTTTGGTGCCGATGATATGGCCCGCAAGCTCGATCATTTCCTTGTCGAACTTGATGTCGGGGATATCCTTGAAGACCGTATCGGCAGAACGCACCTCGTGGTCGAAATTCAGCATCGTCGCGACGATGTAGTCGTCATGCGGACGGATCAGCAGCGTCCGGATTCGCCGGAAAAGCACGGCTTCGGCCAGAGCCGCGACCTTGCCGTCACGCATGCCCCTGGCGATCAGCGACAGCGCCTCCTCGTCATGTTCGTCGACGGGCGCGAGATAGTAAGGGCGGTCGAAATAGAGCTTGTCGATATCGTCGAAGGCGATGAAAGCCTTGATATTGAGGATCTTGTCGCTTTCCGGCATGATTTCGGCGATCTCGTCGCCCTCGATGACGATGTAGTCGCCATTCTCCATCTGGTAGCCCTTGACCTGGTCGCCCCGCTCGACCGGTTTACCGGTCTCGCTGTCGACGAATTGCCGTTCCACCCGGTGGCCGGTCCTGCGGTTGATAATGTTGAAGGAGACGCGGTCAGAGGAGGAAACAGCGGTGTAGAGCCCGACGGCGCAGGCAAGGTCGCCTACCTTCAGATGACCCTTCCAGCTTGCCCGAGCGGCCATTCCATCCTCCGTCGCAAATCAGAGCCGGCTGCCGCTCTTGTCGGTTTCGAGTTCCTGAAATGCCCAGCCGCGGCCGTCGGGTGCGGGATAGGCGAGCAGCGCATCGCCATTGCCGATCTTCTGGCGCGATGCGGCGTCCTTGGCATGGACAATCGCTTCGTCAGCTGTCGCATAGGTTTCCGAAAGTGTGTCGCCGAGCTTATAGGCCCAGCCATTGTCATGCGGCACGACCTGATAGGTGATATCGGCCATTTCGGATCTCCTCTTCTCAACTAAATAGGGTGCATGATGTCGTCGGCTAGTTCCGCTTTGATTTGCGCCGTTCATCGAGCGCAATGATCTTCTCCAGCGATGCGATGTCCTCGCTGGTGACGACGGGAACCGGATCGGCAGCGATGGCTTCCAGCACCGCCTGTGAGACGGCGCCATTTCGGATCGCCCATTCCAGCGTTTCGCGGGTTTCCCGCTCGGCCTTCAGCTGCGCATAGAGCGCAACGATCAGCCGATCGCGAGCATCCATCCGCCGGCCTTGGTTATCCATGCTGCGGACGTCAGGCATCGCAATCCACCTTTGTCACTGATTTCGTTCAGGTGTATTCAACTGATGACGGATGGAAAGGTTCCGAAACCCAGGGGCGGCGTTTGCCATTGCCGCCTCGGGCGGAAATCACCATCTGCAAGATATTCGCAAGAGGATTTCAACATGGCCGATCTCAAGGCTCGTCCCCGCCCGACCGGCGCCACCGCCGTTCTCGGCCGTACCGGTTTCCCGCACGTCACCTCCGCCACCAAGGGCGAGATCGATATCGTCACCGCGCCGTCGCAGCCGGGTTTCAATCCGCTCGATCTGCTCTATTCCTCGCTCTCGGCCTGCCTGGTGCTCAGCGCCCGCATCGCCGCCAGCCAGATGGGCGTTCTCGACAAGATCAGCGAGATCACTGCCGAGGTCACCGGCGAGAAGGCGGCGGAAGGCCTTTCGCGCGTCGCCAAGTTCAACATCGCCTTTTCGATCAAGGGCGATATCGACGAGGAAACCCGACAGAAAATCGCCCATGCCGCCGAAGACGAGATCTGCACGGTGAGCAACACCATCCGCGGCAATCCCGAGTTCTCGACGACGATATCGGGATAAGGTTAAATCTGCATAATAATTATAGACAATAGAGGGCGGAGGATTGCGTGACCAATGCCCGGCTTCTATGCTCGGGCATCGAAAGCAATGATCCCGGCCACCATGCAGCCCAAGCCTCTCCCGACGTCTGAACAGCCCGTCGTCGCCATTATCGGCGGCGGTGTCTCCGGCGCCGGCGTCGCCTATCATCTCGCGAGAGCCGACTCCGGCGAGCGCCCTGCCATCATGGTCTTCGAGCCGCGCGCCGAACTCGGCCGCGGCCTTGCCTATGACACGGCCGATCCGGCCCACCGCATCAATGTTCCCGCCGCCAAGATGAGCCTGCAGCCCGATGACCTGGGCGAATTCCTGGCCTGGATCGAAGCCCGCGACGCCGTCGCCGGCGACCCTGAGGCCAGGCAGCCCGATGGCTCGCTCTTCCCGCGGCGCCGGCTCTTCGGCGAATATGTCGCCTCGCTGCTGAAGCCGCTGCTGGAAGACGGTAGCGTGCGTCATTGCCGCGCTGCGGTGACGGCTGTCGAAGCCCGTGCCGGCCGTTGGTCGATCCGCGACGACAGAGGCGGCGTGACGGAGGCCGATATCGTCGCTATCGCCACCAGCCATCCGCCGCCGGTAGCCCCCGGCCGGCTTGCGAGCCGGCTTGCCGCCCATCCCCGTTTCGTCGCCGACACCACCAAGCCGGATGCGCTCGAGGTGATCCGCCCGCATGACCGGGTGCTGGTCATCGGCAATGGCCTGACGGCCGCCGATGTCATTGCCTCGCTGGCGCAGCGCGGGCATGACGGTTCGGTGACCGCGATCTCGCGCCGCGGTCTGCGGTCTCGCGGGCATGCGCCGGTGCCGCAGGAGCTCTTCGGCGATTTCGTCTCCAATGCCGCCCATTCCGCCATATCGTTGTTGGCAGCGATCCGCACTGCCATAAAAGCGGCGAAGGCAGAGGGCATAAGCTGGCATGGCGTGATCGATCAGGTGCGGGCGCAGGGATACGATCTCTGGCAGGCGCTACCGGTTGCCGAACGACGCCGTCTCGTCCGCCATCTGCGTCCCTATTGGGATGTGCATCGTTTCCGTATCGCCCCGCAGGTCGAGGCCGTGCTCGACGCAGCGATTGCCTCGGGCCGTCTGGATATCCTGGCCGGGTCGGTTGCCGATGCGCGCATCGAGGGCGAACTCATTCTTTGCACCCTGCAGCCGCGTCATCAGCGCCAGCTGTTGGAGCGGCGCTATGACGCCGTCGTTGTCACCACCGGCCCGGCGCATGGTGGCATTCTCGAAACCCAGCCCTGGCTCGCGGCACTTGCGGCAAGCGGCCACCTATCGCTCGATCCGACCGGCCTTGGCCTTGCCTGTAACCAGCATTCGCAAGCGATCGGCCCGTCCGGACATGCAGATCCTTCGCTGCTGATCTCCGGCCCGTTGGCACGCGGCACGTTCGGCGAGCTGATGGGCCTACCGCAGGTGACCGAGCATGCGTTCTTCATCGCCGGCGAGATCGCCGAAAAGCTGCGGACCAGCGCGACGAATAGGCATCCTGCCTGATTTTCCACCAATATGTCGCTCTTCGACTGTCCCCGGTGAGCGACCTCTGATAGTCACTCGGCCACCAATTCCCGCCCGGCATTCGGGCGGCCAGAAATATCGAGACCATGTCGCAGGCTGCCTCCACCCTTTCCGAAGCCTCGCCTTCCAATCGTTTCGCCCTCGCGGCGCTGCTTCTCGGCGGGGCGGCGATCGGCGGCTCGCCGATCTTCGTCAGACTGTCCGAGGTCGGACCGATGGCGACGGCCTTCTGGCGCGTGGCGCTGGCGCTGATCCCGATCCTCATCGTCTCGCTGCTGAAGAAGGATGCGGGGCCAAAGCCGCAGAGCCTTTCCGACTATGGCATGCTGATTCTGCCAGGCGTCATGCTGGCGCTCGACCTGGGCGCCTGGCACCTTTCGCTCACCATGACGTCGGTCGCCAATGCGACGCTGCTGGCCAACCTCGCACCGGTTTTCGTCACGCTGATCGCCTTCCTCTTCTTCAGCGCGAGGATCAGCCGCATCTTCATGCTCGGACTTGCCGTGGCTCTCTCCGGCCTCGTCATTTTGAAGGGCGGGCCCGCAGCCATTGGCAACGGCGATTTCAGCGGCGATGGCATCGCGATGATCGCCGCCTTCTTCTATGCCTGCTACATCCTGGCGATCGGCAGGCTGCGCAGCCGGTTCGATACGATCCGCATCATGTTGTGGAGCACAGCCTGCGCTGCGGTCTGCATCTTTCCGATCGGCGTGATCTACGAGGGCCATATGCTGCCCGCAACCGTCTATGGCTGGTCGATCGTTTTCGGCCTGGCCTTTATCAGCCATGCCGGCGGGCAGGTGGCGATCACCTATGCGCTGGCCTATCTGCCGGCGGCCTTTTCCTCGCTGACGCTGCTGTTGCAGCCGGTCGTTGCGGCCATTCTCGCCTGGGCGTTGCTCAACGAGGCGATCGGGACGATGCAGGCGCTCGGCGGCGCCGTCGTGCTGGCCGGCATAATGGTTGCCCGCCGCGGCTGATCGTCAGCGATTTTCCTGCAGCAGCCATTTCTGGATGATCGGAATGTCGGCATCGCCGAGATCGTGGCCGCCGGGGATGACGTCGGAATCGACGGTGGCGCCTGAACTCTTCAGCCTCTCTTCCAACTCGCTCGCATATTTGCCGTAGGCATCCGTCTTGCCGCTGATGACGAGCAGGTCCGTGCCTTTCAGATCGGCATGCGGATAGTCGCTGAGCACAGGCATGGAGCGCAGCAGCACCGCCTTGTGAACCAGGTTCGGGTGCAGGTAGAGCAGCGAGTTCAAAAGGTTGGCGCCATTGGAGTAGCCGACATAAACGACCTTCTGAGGATCGAGCCCGTAGGATTTGACGGCGCCCTCGATGAAGGCCGCGAAGGCCTCCGCCTCGGTCTTGATGTCGTTCTGGTCGAAGGAGAAGGGAGTAATGCGCTTGTACCAGCGTGGAAACCCTTCCTCCGTCGCCCGGCCGCGCACGCCGAGCAGCGTCGCCCGCGGCGCCGCCTTGTTCAGCAGCGGCATCAGCGTCGTCTCGTTGCCGCCGGAGCCGTGCAGCAGCACGAAGACGCTGCCATCGGGGTCCGGGGGCGTATAGAAGCGATGGACGAATGGCAGCTCGCGATAATTGATGCGCGGCTGACCGGGCATTGAAAATTGCGGCAGCATCACCTTCAGGTCATGGAGATTGGTGATGGCTTCGGGTGGCGCGAAGAGCTTGCCCCCGAGGGCGGCGTGCTCTTCGTCCACGGTCATGCCCGGCTTGTCGGTCGCAAACTCCACCAGCGTGCCGCCGGGCTCGCGCGCATAAAGCGAGCGGAAATATTTGCGGTCGTGCATATTGGTCGGCGACGCGTCGGTCGCTTCCAGCGCCTTTCGCACCGAATGCAGCGCCTCCTCGTCGGCGGCGCGGAAGGCGACGTGATCGACCGTGCCGGTGCCCGGCGCACCGGACCAGAAGCCACGTGCATCGCGCACGTCGATAATGTCGCCGGACTGCGACACCAGCCTGTCGATCGTGCCGCGGCTGGCCTGCAAACGGTAACCGAAATGGCTCTCGAGGAAGCTGCGGCTTTCGGCGGGCTTCTCCGTCAGCATGGTGGCGCCGCGCACCCGCTGGATGGCATGCTCGACCGGGATCGAGGCGCCGTCCCAGGCGGCCGGCGATACCAGGTTCTTTGCGCCTGCGAGCTTGAGGATGATGTTATCTGGGTCCTTCAGCCGCAGGACGGGCTCACCGAATTCGTCGGCCGGGCCCTCTGAGCGCAGGCCGAAACTCATGGCGCGCGTCAGCCAGTAGCCGATGCTGGCAGGGTCGATCGACAGCGATATTTCGCTGATCTGGCCATAGCCGGCCCGGCCGGGCGCGCCATCTTCCCAGGCGAGGAAGGTCAGCAGCGACCCCGGCGTCCCTGCCGCATCGCCATAGAAGAGATGAAGTTGCGTCGCGTCCTCGTAACCGGCTGTCTGCTTGACGAGCCGCATGCCGAGAAATCCCGCGTAGAAGTCCACGTTCGCCTGCACCTTTCGGGTGACGGCCGTGACGTGATGTATGCCTGATACCATCGAGAGCAGTCCTGATTGAAGCGGCGTCGTCAGGAGCGCGAGTATGAGAGCTGCGAAGGTCATACCGTTGCCAATGACGATCGCTTAGTTTTGTTCCGCACAAAGCGCAAGCGAATCGCCGCGCTGCAACAACTCCAAATGTTCAACATCTTCGAGCGCCTCTTCCAGTTGCTGCAGGGTCGGCGGCTTGACCATATAGGCGCGCGCGCCGAGATTTCTGGCCCGTCGCATGTCGCTCTCGTCGCTTGACGTGCTGAGGATGCAGACGGGAATTTGCTTGAGGCGGACGTCGGCTGAAAGCGCATGCAGCACCTCGAAGCCGTCCATGATCGGCATGTTGATGTCGAGCAGCATCAGGTCGATCTGCGGCACATCGGCGATGCCTGCGCGTTCTTCGAGCAGCCGCATTGCCTCGCGTCCGTTGGTGGCGACATGCAGGTTGAAATTCACCTTCTCCCGCCGCATCAGCTTGATCTTCAGAATCTGGATGTCGGCCGGGCTGTCTTCCACCAGCAGCACCTCGGCCAGCCTGCCCGAACCTTCGCCTGGCTGCTCCGCCGGCTTGGCGCTGTGCGGGATGACCGATGCGGCAGGCGGCGTGGACCTCACCTCGGCGAGCGGCACTTCGAGAATGAAGGTGGCGCCCGGCCCATTTTCTGCCTCGCACCAGATCGAGCCGCCATGCATCTGCGCGATGCGGCGGCAGATGGCAAGGCCGAGCCCGGTGCCTTCGATGCCACGACCGACGAGGCGCTTGAACGGCTGGAAAATCAGTTCGCGATGCTCCGGATCGATGCCAGGCCCGTTGTCACCCACGGTGAGGCGGCAGATATCGCCCTGCGCTTCGCCTATGATGCTGATCTCCGGAACCTTCTGCTCGCAATAGCGGATGGCATTCGACACCAGGTTCTGCAGGAGCTGGGTCAGCAGCGTCGCATCGCCCATGACCTCCGGCAGCGCCCCGCGGATGATGACGGCGCCGCGGCTTTCGGTCTGCTGACGCAGATTGTCCTCCACCTGGTCGAGCACGGCCGATAGCGAGACCGGCCTGAGCTCCAGCCCGCCGTAGGCCTCGAGCTTGGTGAAACCCGAGACTTTGACGATCAGGTCTTCCATATGGTCGGCGGCGCTGAGTACGTAATCAAGCAACTCCCGGTCTTCGGCCGGGAGCGCGGCAGAGCCGTGCAGGATGCGGCTGAAGGATTTGATCGTCCGGAGCGGCTCCTTCAGATCATGGGCCATGGCGCGAGTGAAGATCTCCAGCGATTGTCGCTTCTGCTCCAGCTTTGCTTCCAGCATGCCGTGCATGATGGCGTTCTGGATGCAGCGATGCAGTGTTTCAGGCGAAAGCGAATCCTTTGTCAGATAGTCGCGTGCCCCGCTCTTCATCACCTCGACGGCGACGGTTTCGTTGCCCTGGCCGGTCAGCATGATGACGTTGGCGGCGGGGTCATCCTCCAGGATATCGGCAAGAACGCCGAGCCCGTCGCGCCCAGGCAGCGAATAGTCGAGCAGGATGCAGTCCGGCCGTTTCCGGCCGTTCAGTGCAAGGCCCTCTTCGCCCGTCTCCGCCTCCACGACGGTATAGGCGGTGCTGGAAACGCGGCCCAATATGCGGCGATAGACCTCGCGATCGTCGATGTTGTCGTCGATGATGAGAATGGAGCAGTGTTCCGCCAATCTGTCAGTCCTCGAGCGGCAGGATGGCGATTTCGAACCAGTATTCCTTCAGCCGCTGGATCGCGGCGAAGAGCCCGTCGAGATCGACCGGCTTCTGCACATAGGTATTGGCGCCGAGCGCATAGCATCCTTCGATGTCACGTTCGTCGTCGGAGGTCGTGAGGATCACCACCGGGATCTTGCGCCAGCCGGCATTCGACTTGATCGCCTCCAGCGTCTTGCGGCCGTCAAGGCCCGGCATGTTGAGATCGAGCAAGATCAGTCCCGGTTTCGGCACCATCGAGGCGAGCATGTCGAGCGCTTCCTGACCGGAAGCCGCCCAGCGGATCGAGTTGCGCAGGTTGGTGCGTTTGAAGGCGCGCATCGTCGCTTCGAAATCGTCTTCGCTGTCTTCGACAATCAGGATCGGTTGCGTGTCACGCTGCTGCATTTTGCCCCTCGCGCTTTTTTCCCAAGGTGAAATAGAATGTTGTGCCGGTGCCGACCTCGGATTCCAGCCAGATATCGCCATTGTGCCGCGCGATGATCTTGCGCACGAAGGTAAGGCCTGCTCCGGTGCCGTCGTCGGAATCCTGCGACTTTTCCAGCCGCTTGAAAATGCGGAAAATATCCTCGTGGAATTCCTGCGGGATGCCCTTGCCGTTATCCTTAACGAAAAACACGTTGCGGGCAACCGTGCCGTCCTTGCCGACGAACCGGTCGAGGTAACCGATCGAGACGAGCGGCGCCGGCTTGTCGTTGTATTTGATCGCATTGGTAATGAGATTGCGGAACACTTCGGTCAGCCGCGGCGCGTCGCAGACCACCTCCGGCAGCCGGCCGTCAATGATGACCTTGGCATGCCGCTCCTCCAGCAGCAGTTCCATCGTCGCGACGACATCCTTGACGATCAGGCCGATATCGGTGCGTTTGACCGCCAGCTGCTGACGCCCGAGCCGGGAGAAATAAAGTAGGTCGTTGACGAGTTTCTCCATGCGTTGGCTGAGACGCACGAGGCGGTTCAGCCGGCGCACGCCGTCCTCGTCGAGCTTGTCTTCATAGTCCTCCAGAAGGAAGCGGGAGTGGTTGTGCAGGCCGCGCAGCGGCTCTTTGAGATCATGCGAGGCGATATAAGCGAATTCATCGAGGTCGTGGTTGCTGCGCTCGAGCTCGGCCGTATAGGCCTCGAGCTGGGAAAGCGTCGTTTTCATCCGTTCTTCCTGCCGGACGCGCTCGCTGATGTCGCGCACGATACCGACGAAGGTCTTTGTCTGGCCGGTGACGACGGCGCTGATGGAAACATCGATCGGAAAGACGATGCCGTTCTTGCGTCGTCCGGAGACCATGCGCGTCGTGCCGATGATGCGCTCCTCGCCGGTCTGCCGGTAATGGGCGAGATAGCCGTCGTGCTCGGAATGGTAGGGTTCGGGCATCAGCATCTTGATGTTCCGGCCGATCGTCTCCTGCGGGGAGTAGCCGAACATGCTTTCAGCCGCCGGATTGAAATTCTTGATCGTTCCACGTTCGTCGATGACGACGACGGCATCAGGGGTGCCGCGCACCAGCGCGCCGAAGCGGACGCGCTCGCCTTCCAGGTGATGGGTGTTGCGCATGAAATAGTAGACGAGGAGCGCGATCAGCCAGAGCGTGGCAGCCGTAATAGTGCGGTTGGCGATCTCCTGCCAGAACGCCGCCTCATTGTGCCTGACGGCGAAAAAGCCGAGCATCAACAGCACTGTGCAGGCAAAGGCGAAGAAAAGCGGCGCACTTCTGTTGCCGAACCAGAGCGCCGTCAGCACCAGCGGCACATAGAGAATGCCGTTGGCGACACCCAGCGGCGTATAGAGATCGACGAGAAGGCCGGTGAAGCAGACCGCAGCCGGGATCCAGAGCGGGATCTGCGCCCGGTTTGCCGGCTGCATCCACCAGGAGCGGGCGAGAAGCCCCGAGCCGAAGATCACGATGCCGATCGCCGTATGCAGCGCCATTGCCGCATAGGGACCCCAGCGGTAACCCTGTTCGGCATCGGTGACATAGCCGGCCAGCGCGATCATGCCGAGCGTGACAACGACATAGCTCGTCAGTTCCTGCACCACCTGGCTCTTTTTCTCCATGTGGAGCGAGAGCAGCAGCGAAAGATTGGCGATCAGGAAGACCAACGCCGTGTTCGGTCCCATGCCGCCGCCGATCTTGGCGATGAAATCGGGAGGAACCAGGAAGCGCGTGATCAACACGTCGACATTGTGAAAAGTCCGCCCGATCGTGACGATTTCCACGAGCCGGGCCGCAGCGATCGCCGCCGCAAGCCCCGCCGTGATCGTTGCCGTCACCCGAAAACGGCGGGCCGCCAGTGTCGAGGCGGCAAGCCCCACGCCGGAAAGCACGAAGCACAGCGCGGTGTTGAAGGCCATCGACGGAAAGCCAGGAACCAGCGAAATGACAATCTCGACCTGCAGCAGCCAGCCGGCAAGGGCAGTCACGCCGAGAAGGAACATCAGGCAGCCGACCGCAATCGCAAAGGCACGGTAGTGCCGCCTTGGCTGGTCCTGCAGGTCCACGTTGCCCTGATCCTGCACCCGTGTGTCCTCCTTCGGTTCGCGCGGCCATCTTTTCCGAAATCGAGGAATACTCAATAGGCAAGGCGGGGCGGTGCCACGCTTTTTGCGAAATGATCTGCGATGAGGTATATCGAATTTCAGTGGAACCGCGATATGGTGATGTCGAAGGACAGCGAGGTTCATTCGAACAATATCCAAATTACGGTGCTAGATGACCACCCTATTTTATGTCGACGACAGCAAGGATGACCTCTTCTATCTCGACTATATCTGCAGAAAGCAGCAGATAGACGTCGATCTATTCTGTTTCTCCGCAGCCGAAATGGCGCTGGAGGCGCTGGAGACGCGCGCGGCGGAAGGCAAGACACCGCCTGACGTGCTGGTCGCCGATCTCTACATGCCACTCGATAGCGGCATCGGCCTGATCACTCGGTTGCGCCTGGATGATCGTTTCAAGGCGATGCGGCTTGCTATCTGCAGCGGATCGGATGCTGCCGAGGACCGCGCGCGCTCACTCGATGCCGGCGCCGATGTCTATCTGGAAAAGCCACTTGACCTTGCCTCGATCATTCTCAATCTTGAGATGTAGAATACGGCGAAAGCCGGATGACCTGTTCCCCCTCATTCGTCCAAGCCATATGACGAACCGCAATTGACAAGGTCGAGGACGCATCACAAGATGCAACCGGAGCGAAGAATATGGAACGCAAAATAAGCGCTGAGAGAACCGATCAACCCGCGTTCGCCGCCACGAACATCAGCCAACCCCTTAGCCGAATGGGTCTATCGGCTCTCTCGCGCTTACGTCTGGCACTGCCTTCTCGCATTCATGGATGTTGAATGCAGGAAGAATACGATACCCAGGTAAGAACTACTGCCCCTCAGTAAAATCTGCCCGTGCATCACCTGTCGTTGAGATAATTGATGATTACCGCCTTACATATCGAAAGTCCCCGTTTTCGATATCCCTCATCAACCGTCTCGCAATTTTTGTAGCTCTTCGCGTTTAAGACGTATATCCCAAGATTTCGGGATTAGAGGTATTGGCGGGAAGAGAGGAAGAGTTGGAATGAGCAATGCCCCGGCAATTCCCTTTCATGCCGGACCGGAGCTTAGCCGGGCGATCAACCGCACCGATTTTTTCCGTCTGCTGAAGTCGGCGGCGCAGCATTACAACTTCAACAATTTCGCGCTTGCCCGCATTTCCGAGGCTTCGGCCCCTTTCGGTGAACGTGATATCGTCATCACCAATGTCGCCGAGCGACGTGTCGGCCTTTTCATCACGACGTTGAAGGAAGCGCTCGGGACCGTCCGGGCAAAGAGCGCCCAGTTCCTGGCAACGCCGGTCCATGGCAGGAGCGCACAGCCGGAAGCTTACCCGTCCAATCTTGTTTTCAACGAATTCCTGAGCGGCGTCTTTCTCTTCATCCCGCTATTTACGCCGGAAGGGCGGCGATATTGCCTCGTGCTTAGCGGCGAGCGTCAGGAGCCGGATCAGAGTGAGATCGCCGACATGCTTCTCGACGCCATGCGCATTTTCGACAAGCTCTACGAGGAAATCCTGACGCCGGAAATGTCCGGACGGCTGACCCAGCGCGAATCGGAAATCGTCAAATGGACGAGCGAAGGCAAGACGTCGGCGGAAATCGCCATCATTCTCGGTCTGTCCGAACATACGGTCAATTCGCACATCACCGCGGCCGCGCGCAAACTTGACGCTGTCAACCGCGTTCATATGGTGGCGATCGCCTTGAGGAATGGTTTGGTTTCGTGAAGTTGGTTTCGGGATTGGGGAAATGAGACGATGATCACCGAAACGAGCCGAAGGAACACTGTCAAGGTTCTCTTTGTCGATGACGAATTCATCGAATTCCGTGCGCTCAAGAAGAAGATCGCCGATCTCTCCGAGCCGGCCGTCGAGGTTGAATATTCGCCATCGATCGGTGACGCGCTGGAAAAGATCCGCTTGGCGCGCTTCGATCTCATCCTGCTCGACAACCGCCTGCTGCCCAATGCCGATTTCCGCGAAACGGTGCCGGAGCTGCGCGGCATCGGTTACACCGGCCCGATCGGCGTTGTCTCGACCGATATATCGGGCGGCTATTTCCAGGAATTCCCGGATTACGGCGTCGATTTCCGCATCGGCAAGGACGAAATCGATGCCCAGGCGCTGCAGCACATCATCCGCGAATATGTGACCTATGACGTCCCGGATTTCTGGAAGGACGATTACAGCATCTAACCATCAAGCGATGGGAAGGCGGATGATGAAACAGCTGCCGCTTGCATCCGAATGTTCGAGGCTGATATCGCCGCCAAGCGCCGTCAGAAACTCCCGCGCCGTCGTCAGTCCGAGACCGGCGCCCTGGACTGCTCCCGGCTTCGGCAATTTCCAGAACGGCTCGAATATCCGCTCCCGATAAGCCGGATCGATGCCCATCCCATTGTCGGCAATCCGGATGAACCAGTCCGTCCCCTCGCGCTCCGCGGCAATGGCCACACGCGGCGACACTTCGCTGCGATAGGTGAGGGCATTGGTCAGTAGATGCCGCAGCACCAGACCGAAGAGGGCAGGGTCGGTACGGATGGAAGGCAGGCCGTCGCTTTCAAGCGTTGCCTCACGGACCGCCGTCTCATCGGTCAGTTCGCCCCAGACATTTTCGGCCAACGCCTGCAGATCGATCTCTTCAGGCGTCACCTGAGGTGTGCCACCGGCAAGGCTCATCAACGCCTTGGTGAGACGCTGCGCCGTCTGCGCCTTTTCCATGATCATCCGGAGGCTCTGAAGCTGTTCGCCGTCGAGCGTCTCCTCGAGATCGTCGAGCAGCAGCTCGGCATACATGGCGATATGGCGGAGCGGCGATTGCAGGTCGTGCGAGGCGGTTGCGAGAAAACGCTTGATGCGCTCCTCGCTGTCTCCGGCAACGGTGGTTTCCGGCGGTCTCGTCGGGTCGGATGACATCTGGCGGTTTCCCCGATCTCAATTGCAGCCCCGCGTGTCTTTTTAGACGCGCTAAGGACGCTCTAACACTTTGAATTGGCACATAATGCAGCAGCCGACAATAGAAAGAGGGCGCCGGCTCTGCAACCGGCGCCCTCTTCAAAGATGCGTTAAAAACGGGGATTTAGCTCGCGGACTTGCGCGGGCGACCCTGTTCCGGCGGGATGATCTCGACTGCCGCATCGGTGGCCGGTGCCTTGGCATGGCGGCGGCGCCAGTCGCCCAGGAAGAGCAGGATGGGTGCTGCGATGAAGATCGACGAGGCGCCGGCCACGAGAATGCCGAAGACCATCGGGATCGCGAAGCTCGAGACGGCACTACCGCCCCAGATCGCCATCGGCACCAGGGCGAGGAAGGCCGTCGCATTGGTGTAGAGGCTTCGCGCCAAGGTCTCGTTGATCGACTTGTCGATGATCTCGCGCAGCGGCATCGATTTATAGAGTCGCATGTTTTCGCGCATGCGGTCATAGACGACGACCTTGTCGTTCACCGAGTAACCGACGAGCGTCAGAATGGCGGCGATCGCCGTCAGATTGAAGTCGAGGCCGGTGATCGCGAAGAAGCCGATCGCCTTGGTGACGTCGAGCACCAGCGTGACGATGGCGCCGACGGCAAACGGCCATTCGAACCGTACCCAGATATAGATGAGCATCGCGAAGCTTGCGATCACGACCGACAGGATACCGGCCCAGGCAAGCTCGCCGCTGACCTTCGGCCCGATGACGTCGGTGCCCTCGATGGTGGCGGTCGGATCGATTTTGGCGACTTCGGCCTTCAGCTTGGTCACCGCTGCCGTCTGTGCCTCTTCGCCGCCTTCCTGCCGTTGGGCACGAACGAGAATGCTGTTCTTGTCACCGAAGGACTGCAGCGAGATTTCGCCGAGACCAAGCGTGTTCAGGCCTTCACGGAACGTCGCAAGATCGGCCGGGGCGGTGGTCCTGACGGCCATCTGTATGCCGCCGCGGAAATCGACGCCGTAGTTGAGGCCGGGATGGATGAAGAGCACGACGGAGGCGATCGAAAGCAGCGCTGAGACGGTGATGCCGAAGAAGCGCGCCTTCATGAACTGGATGTGCTTGTCATAGGGGCTGAACGGGATCAACGGCCGGATGTTCAGCACCTTGAGCTTTCTGCGGCGGGTGATCTCGATCATCGCCACACGCACGAAGGCGACCGACGTGAACATCGAGATGATCAGGCCGAGCGCCATGGTCACGGCAAAGCCGCGAACCGGTCCGGAGCCGAAAAAGAACAAGATGGCCGCAGCGATCAGGGCCGTCATGTTGCCGTCGATGATGGTCGAATAGGCACGCCGGAAACCGGTGTCGATGGCGGCGAAGGCGCTCCTGCCCTTGCGCGTTTCTTCGCGGATGCGCTCGTTGATGAGAACGTTGGCGTCGACCGCAAGGCCGATGCCGAGCACGACACCGGCAATGCCCGGTAGCGTCAGCGTCGCACCAACCAGCGTAAGCGCCGAGAAGGTCAGGATCGTGTGAATCAACAGTGCGATATTCGCCAGGAAGCCCCAGGTGCCATAGAGAACGAAGATGAAGACTGCGACGAGGACAAAGCCGACGATGCCGGAATAAATGCCCATCTTGATCGCATCGGCGCCGAGGTCGGCGCCGACGGTGCGCTCCTCGATAACCGTCAGCTTGGCGGGCAGGGCGCCGGCGCGCAGCATAGCCGCCAGCGTCGTGGCGCTATCGGCCGAGAAGCTGCCGGAGATCTGGCCGGAACCGCCGGTGATCGGCTCGCGGATAACAGGCGCGCTCAGCACCTTGTCGTCGAGGACGATGGCGAAGGGATTGCCGACATTCTGGCGGGTGATCTCGGCAAAGCGGCTGGCGCCGGCGCTGTCGAAGCGGAAGCTGACGATCGGCTCATGCGTGTTCGGGTCGAAGCCGACGCGGGCATCCGAAAGGCGGTCGCCGGAGATTTCGACGCGGTCGAGGACCGGATAGGATCGGCCCTCATCGTCCTTCAGCATCGTCACGCCGGGTCCGGGCGCATTGTTCGGCGCCAGCATGTGGAACGACATCTTGGCGGTGGAACCGAGAAGTTCGCGCAGGCGTGACGGATCCTGCGCGCCCGGAAGCTGGACGAGCACGCGGTTGGCGCCGATACGCTGAATGGTCGGCTCGGAGACGCCGACCTGGTCGACGCGCTGGCGGATGACTTCGAGGCTCTGCTGGACGGCATTGTCGACGTTGGCGGAAATGCCGGCCGGCGAGAAGCCGACGGTGATTGTGGCGCCGTTTGCAGTGACATCAAGATCGGACTGGCCGGCGCTGAGGCCGGTGCTGATCGGGTTGGCGAGTGTCTTGAGTTCGGTGACGGCGGCATCGCTCTGCGAGGCATCGGCGAGCGTCACGACGATCTGGTTCTGGCTGCGGACCACGGCTTTCGGCTGGATGCCCTTTTCGCGCAGAACGCGGCGCGCGTCCTGAAGCAGCGATTGCAGCCGCTCCTTGGTCAGGTCGGCTTCGTCGACTTCCAGAACGAGGTGCGAGCCGCCGCGAAGGTCGAGGCCGAGCGACACCTGCTCATGCGGCAGCCAGGCCGGCACGCGCTGGAGGACGGATTGCGGCAGGACGTTCGGCAGGGCGATCAATAGGCCGAGTAGGATGATCACCGTATAGGTGAACACCAGCCATGGTGAAGTACGCATGTTGTATTCCTTGATATCGAGGGCCGGCGCTCGGGCGCTGGCGGCATGTCGTCAATGTCGGAAGCGCCGATCGGCGCGAGCGTCAGGCAGCGACCGGCGGTGCGCGCGGCTGATGGGTCCTGGAGACTGCGGCGTGAAGCGAAGCTTCGAATGCCGGAAAAGCGGCTGATATGTTCCAGCCGGCGAAATCAAGGGCCGGAGCGGCGGCAAGGGCAGGCGAGCCGGCGTCATGTGCCGTCTGCTTCGGCGCAAGCTTGCGCTCCGTGGCAAGCAGCCCACGCACGGTGTCGCGCGCAGTCAACTGCGGCGGCTGCGGATCTCGACCGGAAGAGGAAAGCGTATTGACGGCAGCGGCTGGCGAGATCACCAGATTGCCGCCGAAAAGCAGGCCGAGATAGGCAAGGATGGCGACGAGGAGAAAAGCGGCGATACGGCTCGTCAGACGGTGCTGGTCCAGCTCCATCTTCTCCGTCCCGGCGATGTCACTCCCGTATCGGCTCAAAAGCGCGCCAATCTCTCATTCTCTTTCCGGCGGAGGGTCGTCCGTCGGCATAATTGTATCAGGCCCATGCCCGTCTTCATAGGGTTCACTCTCATGATGCACTTGGGCGAGCCGGTCAACCATGCCAAGCGCGATTTCACGCTCGCCCATGATGACGGTGTCGGCGCCATAGAGCTTCAGCTCATCGACCTCGGCGTCGGAATGGGCGCGGGCGACGATGAGGATCGATGGATTGACGCTACGGGCCTGCTCGGCGATGCGGCAGGCCTCGAAGGCGTTGGGGATGGCGATGGCAATGCTGCGGGCGCCGGAAAGATTGGCAAGGTCGAGCGTTTCCCGCATCACCGCATTGCCCGCCAGGGTTTCGATACTCTGCACCTTCAGCTCGCCGATGCGCTTGTCGGAGTCCTCGATGACGAGAAAAGGTGTGGCAGACGACTTGAGATTCTGTCCGACGATGCTGCCAACCCGCCCATAGCCGACGAGAATGGCGTGGCCGCTGAGAGCGGTTGGGTGCACCTCGTCGTCTTCGGGCGGCATCTCCTCCTGCGCTGCTATCGCATCCGCAGCGGGAGCAGGGTCTGCCACGACGTCTTCGCGCTTTGCACCATCCAGCAGCGGCCGCATGCGGTCACAGAGGAAAAACAGCAGCGGATTGAGGATGATCGAGATGATGGCGCCGGCAAGGATCAGATCGCGGCCTTCCTCCGGCAGCAGCCCCAGTTCGACGCCGAGGGCGGCGAGGATGAAGGAGAATTCGCCGATCTGGCCGAGGCTGGCCGAAATCGTCAGCGCGGTGCCGAGCGGTTTCTTGAAGGCGAGCACGATCAGGAGCGCGGCGACTGACTTGCCGATGACGATGATGAAGATGGTGGCAAGGATCGGCAGCGGTTTGTCGATCAGGATGTTCGGATCGAACAGCATGCCGACAGAGACGAAGAACAGCACGGCAAAGGCGTCGCGCAGCGGCAGGCTTTCCTGTGCGGCGCGATGGCTGAGCTCGCTTTCGGCAAGCACCATGCCGGCAAAGAAGGCGCCGAGCGCCAGCGATACGCCGAAGAGCTTTGCCGCTCCGAAGGCGACGCCGAGCGCGATCGCCAGCACGCCGAGCCGGAAGAGTTCGCGCGAACCGGTATGGGCGATGCGGTGCATCGTCCATGGAATGAGCTTACGGCCGAAGACCAGCATCAGCGCCACGAACAGCGCCACCTTGACCAGCGTCATGGCGATCATGCCGCCGATGCCGAGATCGAGGTCGAACAGGCGGCTCAGCGCGGCCGAGAGCGGCTCGACGGGAGCGTGACCCTCACCGCCGATGCTGGCTGCGGCCGGGATCAGCACCAGCGCCAGCACCATGGCGAGATCCTCGACGATCAGCCAGCCGACGGCGATCCTGCCGCGCTCCGTCTCGACCAGGCGCCGCTCCTGCAGCGCTTTCAAGAGCACAACGGTGGAGGCGACCGAAAGCGCCAGGCCGAAGACCAGACTGCCGCCGGTCGGCCAGCCCATGAAGGCGCCAAGCCCCCAGCCGAGCAGTGTCGCAAAGGCGATCTGCACGATCGCGCCGGGCACGGCGATGCCGCGCACCGATAGCAGGTCTTTCAGGGAGAAGTGCAGCCCGACGCCGAACATCAGCAGAATGACGCCGATTTCGGCCAGCTCCGGCGCAAGGTTCTGATCCGCCACATAACCTGGCGTATGTGGCCCCACCAGCACGCCGGCGATGAGATAACCGACGAGCGGCGGCATCCGCAGCCGATGGGCGAAGGCGCCGAAGATGAAAGCCAGCACGAGGCCGCCGACGATTGTCGAAATCAAGGGCGTATCGTGTGGCATTGCTGTCTCCCGATCTGGAAATCCCGTTCGTAATATGACATATATGGTCTATATCGACCAATATGGGCAACTTGAAATCATGGGTCAAGGCGCAAGGGAAACAATTCTCACTCCCCCTCTCTGTCGCGCGGCGCGCGGACTGCTCGACTGGACTCAGACCGATCTTGCCGAGAGGGCTGCCGTCTCGCGCAGCACCATCCGCGATTATGAAGGCCGGCACCACGACATCCACCGCGCGACGGAGGCGCAGCTGCGCCTCGCCTTCGAGGAGGGCGGCGTCAAATTCGTGGAGATCGAAGGGGCGGGCACCGGCCTTTGCCTGCCTGATCCAGCCGGCTGAACCGGCTCAGGGTGCCAGGCAGGTGGCTGAGACCTTGTAGATGGAAAGCGCCTTGCCCTTGTAGTTGCCTTCCGTCGGCTGCCAGTTCTTCAGTACCTCGGGCGTCTCGGTGGCGCAGGTGAAGGGCCCGTCCGTCAGGAAAAGCACCTTGCCGGTGATGTCGGCAGGCAGAGCGAACTCCTGCTCGTAATAGCTCTCCGGAAGGCCCGCGGGCGCTCGCGCATAGATCCTGTAAGTCGCATCGCGGAGCGTATAGAAAAGATCTGCGACCATGTCGCGATTGTCGGTGACGATGATGTCGGTGCCGGCCTGAGCTGCGAGTGCTGCGGCCTCGCGGCTGACTTCGGCGCGGCCGAGATAGCGCTTCATCAGCTCGTCGCCGTTCGGCAGCAGCAATTGATGCGGAAAGATCGTCGCCAGCGGAAAAAGCAGGCTGGCGATGCCGTTGATGGTCAACGACAGCCTGAGCCCCTTCGGCCACATCCGGTAAAGCAGCCAGACGGCAAGGATGGTCCCGGCGACATAGGCGGTCACCGCCCAGTTGGCGTAGGCCTTGGCGACCGTTGCCTGAAGCGTGATGAGCACCACCACCGGCATCGACAGCCAGACCAGTATCTTTTCCCGATCGTCGCTCCTGCCCTTGATCATGCGGTAGACCGCCCAGAGCATCGCGAAGAAGATGATCGGCCCGACGACGCCGAACTGGGCGGAGAAGAATTCAAGCCCGCGACGGACATTGATACCGAGTTCGCTCCAATGGGCGATATCCTGCGTATGCCGCACCGTCGTGTTGTCGTGCTGCAGATTCCACCACAGGTTCGGCAGGGCGACGACCGCCGCGACCGCGACCGCGATGATGAAATCCCGGATGGCGATGCGCGCCGCCGGAATGAGGAGGAGGGCAAGCGCGCCGCCCGGAACGACGAACAGCACGGCATATTTCGTCAGGAAGGCGAGGCCGACGCTAAGGCCCATGACGAGCGCCAGCCCGACCGAGCGTCGCTGCGTAAGGCCGAAATAGGCAAGTAGCGCGATCGCGATGAAGAACAGCAGGATCACGTCGGTCGAGAAGAACACCGAAGAAAGCGCAACGCCGGGGAGCGTGATGTAGGTGGCGCCCGTCCAGCCTTCGATCTCCGGCCCGACGAAACGTTTTGCCGTCTTCATCAGCACCAGTGCCGCCGCCATGTGGATCAGCGGTCCGAGCAGCCTGATCCAATAGATGGCGTTGGAGCCGGAAAGCTCGGTCATCGCCCGGATCACCCAGGCAATCATCGGCGGCTTGGAATAATAGCCGAGATCGAGATTCTGCGACCAGAACCAGTACTGCGCCTCGTCGACGAAAAGGTCCGTCGCATCGAAATTGAGCGTGACGACGCGCCAGAGCGTGAAGCCAAGAACGATGAGGAGACCAGATCTGGGGGACATGAACCGATAGTTCCGCTGACATGAAAGGCGCGAGTGCGATACACCAAAGGTGCCGGACTGCCAACGGGGAAGGGTGGATCTAGCGCATCGGCCCGAAAATCGGAATCGATTTTCGGAAAGCACGATGCGTAGATTCAAAGTGTTAGAGCGTCCTTTGTGCGTCCGAAAGGACGCACGGCGCTCTAATGCATGTCGCGCAAAACTGTGCAGCGGTTTTGCGATAACGACATGCGGAAAACAGAGAACTAAAGCGCGAGGAGCGAATCCGAAAGATCGCGATGCGCTTTAGAACACCCGAAGCGCGCGGAGATCGCGGTTTGCAGCGAGAAAATCGAGACGGGCGACGGCGGCAAGCAGCGTCATTGCAATCAAGCAGGAACCCAATCCGAGAACAATCATTGCTCTGTCCTTGTCGACGTCATGTCTTGGTTATCGACCGGCATATAACACGGAGCTTGCGTGTGCCTTGTAGCAGCCGTGCAACTCCGCAGCAGTATTTGCTGTGAACGGCCTTGAATTGCTTCAAAAGCCTGCACCGCGAAAGGCTTATTAACCTTCAAGCAAGGAATTAACCATAAACATTGGGTTACACGTCGGAATGGGAAGATGCACTCGTTCCCACCAGGCATGACGCCGTCCCGCCGTACCGGGTTGATCCGGTATCCATCTCTTCAGACAGCTCCGAAACATAGCTGATCAGGGGGCTCGATCCGCCGGTTGCGACCGGTGGTGAGGACCGTCTCCACGCTTCGCGTTCATCGGATGCTGCGAAAGTTTTTGGCCGGGCCTTTGCCCGGAAAGTGGTTGGGGACAGGCGTTGAGGCAGGATATGCCATCAGATCAGGCTCGTGGCGCGCAGGCAGGCAGCTTGCGCGACCGCCTGCGCTTTGCCGGTCTCGATGCCGACCAGTGCGAGCTGGTGCGCCGCAACCGGCCGGCCCTCGAAGCGCATCTGAAGGCGGGCCTCAGGGATCTCTTCCAGAGGTTCCAATCATTCCCCGACGCCTCGCGCAATTTCGAGAGCGAGCGCCAGGTCGACCGCCTGCACGATCTGCAGTCCTCGCATTGGGACGTGCTGACGGATGCGCGGTTCGACAGCCTCTATGCCGAGCGCGTCAAGGTTCTCTCCGATACCGAAAGCAAAATGGGCCTCGACCCGCGCTGGCACGTCGCCGGCCATGCCGTCATGCTGGAGCATGTCGTTTCCGGTCTCGCCGAGGAGATCGCCGGCCGTCCGCTGCTGCCATCGGCCAAGCGCCGCGCCCGCGAAATCTCCGATCTGATGACGGCGATCATCCGCATCGTCATGGTCGATGTGGAAATTGCCGTTTCGCTCCGCTTCAACGCGCTGCGCGCCGGGGAGCAGCGTGCGCTTGCCGACCAGCGCGCCGACAACGAGGCCGAGATCGCCCGGATCTTCGGCGATGTCATCGACGGTCTTTCCGCACACGACCTGACACGACGCGCGCCCGTCGACGGCGCCTATGCCGGGATCGCCGCCGCGCTGAACGGCGCGTTGGATGGCCTCCAGGCCGAGTTCACCGCCATCACTGAGCGCACGGTCAAGGCGGAAGCGGCGACGGGCTCGCTTGCCGGTCTGTCGCGGCAGTTCGCCGGCACGGCTTCCGGCCAGGCCGATCGGCTGCAGCTTTCCGCTGCGGCCCTTGCCGGCATCGCCGGCAGTGTGCGCGATGGTGCTGCCGACAGCCGCGCTGCCGAACAGGCGGCCGCCACGACGCGCGCTGCCGTCGAGGCAAGCGGCGAGGTCGTCGGCCGCGCGATCAGCGCCATGGCCGATATCGAGCAGTCGGCCGAAAAGATCGGCCAGATCATCGGCGCGATCGACGAGATCGCCTTCCAGACCAATCTTCTGGCGCTGAATGCCGGTATCGAGGCCGCTCGCGCCGGCGATTCCGGCCGCGGTTTTGCCGTCGTCGCCCAGGAAGTTCGCGCCCTTGCCCAGCGCTCGGCCGAAGCCGCCCGCGAGATCAAGACGCTGGTGACAACGACCAAGGCGCAAGTCGACGCCGGCGTGCAGATGGTCGGCCGCACGCAGGATTCGATCGGCAGCATCGTGCGTCAGGTCACCGACATCAACGCCGCCATCGCCGGCATCGCCACTCGAACCGGCGAACATGCCGCCAGCCTCGACAGCGTGACAGCAGACGTCAAGGGCCTGGGTGGCGAAGTGGCGGATAGTGCCGGCCTTGCGGAGCGCTCCGCTGAAGGCGCCGACCACCTCCACACCGTCATTCTCGAGCTCGGCCAGACGATTCGCGAATTCCGCATCGCCCGGGAAAACGCCACTGCCGGGCGTCCAGCACCGGTTCGCATGACACCGCCGCGCGCCATCGAGGCCGCTGCCCGTCCGGCACTGGCCGTGGACGAATACGAAAATGACGATTTTGGCCTTCCACAGCCCTTCGCAGGCGTCGGAGGTGGGCGGAATGTTTACTAACCTATCGGATGATTGCCCCAGCTCGTCTTTTCGGGCCGGGGATAAGGGGACAAGGAAAAGCTGATGGCAGCAAAGAAGAGTGGCAAGACGCTGGATTTGACAGCGGTGCTCGACCTCAACGAGGCTTCCGCCTTGCGCGATAAACTCCTCTCTCTCCGGGGTAGCGGTCTTTCGATAGACGCTTCCGGCGTCGAACGAATCGGTGCTCTTTGCGCCCAGGTTCTGATGTCCGCCGAGAAGACCTGGGAGCAGGACAAGCAGCCGTTCACCTTCTCCAAGGTGTCCGACGCATTTCAGAAAACGATGCAGCTGGTTGGCGTCAATATTGACCACCTGCTTGCCAAGGAGATTCGGCAATGAAGAAAAAAGTGCTCACCGTGGATGATTCCCGCACCATCCGAAACATGCTTCTCGTGACGCTGAACAATGCCGGCTTCGAGACGATCCAGGCGGAAGACGGCATCGAGGGCCTCGAGGTTCTCGAAGAGTCCAACCCTGATGTCATCGTGACCGACATCAACATGCCGCGCCTCGACGGTTTCGGCTTCATCGAAGGTGTCCGCCGCAACGAGAAATATCGGGCGATCCCGATCCTGGTCCTGACCACCGAAAGCGACGCGGAAAAGAAGAACCGCGCCCGCCAGGCCGGTGCCACGGGCTGGATCGTCAAGCCTTTCGACCCGGCTAAGCTGATCGATGCCATTGAGCGTGTAACCGCTTAAACCCAGGATTTGCTCCTATGGATATGAACGAAATCAAAGAGATCTTTTTCCAGGAGTGCGAGGAGCAGCTCGCCGAGCTGGAATCCGGTCTTCTGAAAATGAATGATGGCGATCGCGATCCGGAAACCGTCAATGCGGTGTTCCGTGCCGTGCATTCGATCAAGGGTGGCGCCGGCGCCTTCGGCCTTGACGATCTGGTAGCCTTCGCCCATGTTTTCGAGACTACTCTCGATTGCGTTCGATCCAACAAGCTTGAGCCGAACCAGGATGTCCTGAAGGTGATGCTGAAGTCGGCCGACGTGCTCGCCGACCTGACGAACGCCGCACGCGACGGCGGCAGCGTCGATGAAAGCCGCAGCCGCGGCCTCGTCAAGGAACTTGAGGCGTTGGCCAACGGCGAATTGCCGTCTCCCTCGGCATCGTCCGAAGCGCCGGCGCCGAAGGCCGCCGCAAAGGCTGCTCCGGCCGCTCCGGCGCCGACCCCCAAGCCGACCGACGACAGCGGCTTCCAGCCAGTCCCCTTTTCCTTCGACGATTTCGGCGGCGAGGGCGATGCGGGCGGCATGCCGGCCTATGAAGTCATCTTCAAGCCGCGCTACGAACTCTATTCCAAGGGCAATGACGCCACCCTGCTGCTGCGCGACCTCTCGCGCCTCGGCGAAATGACGATCTACTGCAATACGGATGAGCTGCCGGGCCTCGAGGAACTCGATCCGGAAGGCGCCTATTTCTTCTGGAACGTCACGATCAAGACGGACAAGGGCGAGGACGCCATTCGCACCGTCTTCGAATTCGCCGAGTGGGATTGCGAACTGACGGTGAAGCCGGTCGAAGAAGCAAGGGCGGACGCGACCAGCAACGACGAACTGCCGATGGTGCCGGTCCCCTTCGATCTGTCGATCCTGGACGAAACGGGCGCAACGGAAGAGGTTTCCGCCTCAGACGCGCGGGCCGAGGAGACGGCCGCAGCCGTTGCCGCCGCCGAAACTGCCTCCAACGTCACGCAGATGGCCGCAGCCGCCGCCCGCGTCGAGAAGAAGGAATCGGCAGCCGCCGCAGCGGCCGCAGCAAGTGCTGCCGCCCAGAACAATGCCGCCGGTGCCGGCCAGACGATCCGCGTCGATCTCGACCGTGTCGACCGCCTGATCAACCTCGTCGGCGAATTGGTCATCAACCAGGCGATGCTGTCGCAGAGTGTCATCGAGAATGACACGACCGGCACCTCCTCGATCAATATGGGCCTCGAAGAGCTGCAGCAGCTCACCCGCGAGATCCAGGACTCGGTCATGGCGATCCGCGCGCAGCCGGTGAAGCCGGTGTTCCAGCGCATGTCGCGTATCGTCCGCGAAATCGCCGACATGACCGGCAAATCGATCCGCCTCATCACTGAAGGTGAAAACACCGAAGTCGACAAGACGGTCATCGACAAGTTGGCCGAGCCGCTGACCCACATGATCCGCAACGCCGTCGACCACGGCATCGAAACACCCGAAAAGCGCGCAGCCGCCGGCAAGAACACCGAAGGCACGGTCCGCCTCACCGCCAAGCATCGTTCGGGACGCATCCTGATCGAGCTTGCCGACGACGGCGCCGGCATCAACCGCGAGAAGGTCCGCCAGAAGGCGATCGACAACGACCTCATCCCGGCCGACGCCAACCTGTCGGACGAGGAAATCGACAACCTGATCTTCCTGCCGGGCTTCTCGACGGCCGACAAGATCTCCGACATCTCCGGCCGCGGCGTCGGCATGGACGTCGTCAAGCGCTCGATCCAGGCGCTCGGCGGCCGCATCAACATCACCTCGAAGCCGGGCCACGGTTCGGTCTTCACCATGAGCCTGCCGCTGACGCTCGCCGTCCTCGACGGCATGGTAGTCACCGTCGCCGGCCAGACGCTGGTCGTGCCGCTGACCGCGATCGTCGAAACCCTGCAGCCGGAAGCTGCCGCGATCCATTCCTTCGGTGCCAACCACCGGCTGATCTCGATCCGCAACAGCTTCTGCCCGCTGGTCGATGTCGGCCGCATCCTGAACTTCCGCGCCACCCAGGCCAATCCGGTCGAGGGCGTGGCGCTTCTGGTGGAATCCGAAGGCGGCGGCCAGCGCGCCCTGATGGTCGACGCCATCCAGGGTCAGCGCCAGGTGGTCATCAAGAGCCTGGAAGCGAACTACACCCACGTGCCGGGCATTGCTGCCGCCACAATCCTCGGTGACGGCCGCGTGGCTCTCATCCTCGATGTCGACGCAGTTGTCGGCGCCTCGCGCGGCCAGTCGCTCAAAGCGGAAATGTCGTTAGCAGCGGTGGGCTAAGGGAATGTCGTACACTGTAAAAAATCTGAACGAGGGGGATCGCGAGCTGATCGCGTTCCGCATCGGGGATCAGGAATTTTGCGTGAACATCATGTCGGTTCGCGAAATCCGGGGCTGGACTCCGGCGACCGCGATGCCGCATTCGCCTGGCTATATGCTGGGTGTCATCAACCTGCGCGGTGCGGTGCTGCCGATCATCGATCTTGCGGCCCGGCTCGGCATGAAGCCGGCCGATCCGACCGCCCGTCATGTCATCATCGTCGCCCAGGTCCGGCGTAAGGTCGTCGGCCTCCTGGTCGACGCCGTTTCTGATATCCTGACGGTGACCGACGAAACCATCCAGCCGACGCCCGAGATCTCCTCCGAACTCGAGCGTCAATTTGCCCGCGGCATTCTCGCCATCGAGAAGCGAATGATCTGCCTGATCGAACTCGAATCCCTCTTTCCAGAGACCGAAAGCGAAGCCGCATGAGTGTAATGGGCGCAAAAGATCAGAGACAGGGATCCGACGAGGTCCTGGCGAGCGGAGAATATCCGCTGACGCGCCGCGACCTCACCGAGATCGCCGCAATGATCTATTCGGATGCCGGCATCTTCCTCAACGAGACGAAGGCGTCGCTGGTCTATTCGCGTCTATCGAAGCATATCCGCAATCTCGGTCTGTCCGGCTTTCGGGAATACTGCGAGCTCGTCGCTTCGCCGGCGGGTGCTGCGCCGCGGCGCGAGATGCTTTCGCACCTGACCACCAATTTTACCCGCTTCTTCCGCGAGAACCACCATTTCGACCACCTGCGCGACCATGTCCTGCCGGAACTTCTGCAGCGGGCGAGATCGGGCGGCAGGGTGCGCATCTGGTCAGCCGCCTCCTCCGATGGGCAGGAACCCTATTCGATCGCGCTGACGGTGCTGTCGCTGATGCCGAATGTCGCGGACTACGACTTCAAGATCCTGGCAACCGACATCGATCCGAAGATTCTCGCGATCGCCCGGGCCGGCGCCTATGACGAGAGCGCGCTTGAAACCGTGTCGCCTGCCATGCGCAAGCAATGGTTCAGCGAAGTCGAGATACAGGGCCGCAGGAAGTTCCAGGTCGACGACCGCGTGAAGCGGCTGATCACCTACAACGAGCTGAACCTGATGGCGCAATGGCCGTTCAAGGGCAAGTTCGACGTCATCTTCTGCCGCAACGTCGTAATCTATTTCGACGAGCCGACGCAGATGAAGATCTGGCAGCGTTTCGCCGGTCTGCTGCCGGAGGGCGGGCATCTCTATATCGGCCATTCCGAGCGCGTTTCGGGTGAGGCAAAACACGTCTTCGACAATATCGGCATCACGACCTATCGCTATACGGCCAAAGGTCTCGGGAGGAAGGCATGAGCGCTCCGGCAAGAGTTCTCGTTGTTGACGACTCCCCGACGATGCGGGGCCTGATCACCGCCGTGCTGAGTTCCGACCCCGAGGTCAACGTCATCGGCCAGGCCGGCGATGCGCTGGAAGCGCGCGAGGCGATCAAGCGGCTGAACCCCGACGTCGTGACGCTCGACATCGAGATGCCGAACATGAACGGTCTCGATTTCCTCGAAAAGATCATGACGCTGCGTCCGATGCCGGTGATCATGGTATCCACCATGACCCATCGCGGCGCCGAGGCGACGCTTGCGGCGCTGGAGATCGGCGCATTCGACTGCGTCGGCAAGCCGGCGCCGGGCGAACTCAGGCCGTTTGGCGACCTCGCCGAGAAGGTCAAGGCCGCCGCGCGCACGCAACGCCAGTATTCCCAGCCTGCTGCCGCCGTCGCGCCACCACCCTCGGTCGCCGATTTCCGTGTCGGCCGCAAGATCGTCGCGATCGGCTCGTCGACCGGCGGTGTCGAGGCGCTGATTGCCGTGCTGCAGAAATTTCCGGCGAATTGCCCGCCGACCGTCATCACCCAGCATATGCCGCCGACCTTCACCAAGAGCTTCGCCGAACGGCTGAACCGCCTCTGTGCGCCGGTGGTGCAGGAAGCGACCGATGGTGCCCGTCTCGAAATCGGCAAGATCTATCTGGCGCCCGGCGGCGAGCGTCACCTCCAGGTCAGCAGCGCCTCGGCGCCGTGCTGCCGTCTCATTGACCGGGCACCGGTCAACGGTCACCGCCCCTCGGTGGACGTACTTTTCGATTCGGTCGCGGAACTGGCGGGCCGCAATGCCGTCGGCGTGATTTTGACCGGAATGGGCCGCGATGGCGCCGCCGGATTGTTGAAAATGCGCCACGCCGGCGCCAGAACGCTCGGCCAGAACGAAAAAACCTGTGT
>Ga0102590_1000871_pt1 | contig 55096 bp, 48 predicted proteins | sample AraplaMF_Col_mMF_FD_76859 | JGI IMG/M metagenome (GOLD analysis project Ga0102590, IMG submission 76859) | Arabidopsis root microbial communities from the University of North Carolina, USA - plate scrape MF_Col_mMF | ecosystem: Host-associated > Plants > Roots > Endosphere | place: USA...
TTCAGCCTGCCCCCGTGATGCAGGCACCGAAGGCCATGGATCCGATCGCGCAGACCATCCGCGAAGCCGAGATGGAACGCGAGCTCGAAATTCCGGCCCCGCGTGCTGCCGCACCGCTGCAGCAGCCCGTAGTACAGCAGGAAACCTTCCGTCCGCAGAGCAAGATCTTCGCGCCTGCACCGGAAGCTCCGGCAATGCGTCCGGCCCCGGTGCAGCAGCAGGCTCCGGCGCCCGTCATGAGCCAGCCTGTCATAAGCCAGCCGGTTCAGCAGCAGCCGGTCCGGCAGGAGCCGACCATCCGCCAGGCGCCCGAACCGGTGCGCATGCCGAAGGTCGAGGATTTCCCGCCGGTCGTCCAGGCCGAACTCGACCACCGCACGCAGCCGGCTTCCGCGCATGCGGCGGAGGAGCGCGGTCCGATGGGCCTGCTCAAGCGAATCACCAATTCGCTTGGCCGCCGCGACGACGACGCCGTTGCCGCCGATATGACCGCCGCACCGCCGGCCGCTTCGCAGCAACGCCGTCCGCTGTCGCCTGAGGCAAGCCTCTACGCACCGCGTCGCGGCAATCTCGACGACCAGGGCCGGGCAGTTCCGCAGGCCCGAATGATGCAGGAAGACGACCAGCTGGAAATCCCGGCATTCCTGCGTCGCCAGTCGAATTGAGTGCGTGCTTCGGCACCGTTCATGCCCGGGATCAAGGTCCCGGGCATTGCTGTTTTTCAGCCCGTGATTCGCGAGCAATTTCAATTGCGTGACTTCGTAACAAAGCGAAAGAAACAGTGATTTGGATTGGAGCGCCGGCGCACGTAAGTATGGTGCAAGGAAACTGCACTAGGAGACCTTTCGACAGGCTCCTTGTGCAGAATGAACGATGACCGTGCCGATCGGACAGACCGCCGGTACGGAAGAATAAAGGCAGAATTTATGGCAATTGGCTTGCTGGGTTTTCAAACGACGGTATCGCGTCCGGTGACGCTTTCGGGCATCGGGGTGCATTCGGGCGCTAACGTCTCGATCACCCTGAACCCGGCCGAATCGGACACCGGCGTCATTTTCCAGCGCCTGCATGACAATGGCGACATCACCGAACTGAAGGCCGTCTCCTCGCAGGTCGGCAATACCGACCTCTGCACCGTGCTCGGCTTCTCTCCCGCCCATTCGGTCGCGACGATCGAGCATGTCATGGCCGCCGTCTATGCGCTCGGCCTCGACAATGTGGTGATCGAAGTGCAGGGCTCCGAAATGCCGATCATGGATGGCAGCTCGCTGCCCTTCGTCGAGGCGATCGAGCAGGTCGGTCTCGTCTCGCTCGGCGTCAAGCGCCGCTATATCCGTATCACCAAGCCGGTGCGGATCGAGCATGGCGGCTCCTGGAGCGAATTCCGCCCCTATGACGGTACGCGCTTCGAAGTCGAGATCGATTTCGACTGCCCGCTGATCGGCCGGCAGAAGTGGGCCGGTGACATGACCGCCGCCGTCTTCAAGGCCGAGCTTTCCCGCGCCCGCACCTTCGGGTTCATGCGCGATGTCGAGCGCCTCTGGGCGTCGGGCCATGCGCTCGGCTCCTCGCTTGAAAATTCCGTCGTCATCTCGGACGACAACACCGTCATCAACGTCGAAGGGCTGCGTTACGCCAAGGATGAATTCGTCCGCCACAAGACGCTCGATGCCGTCGGCGATCTGTCGCTTGCCGGTGTCCAGTTCATCGGTTGCTACCGTTCCTATCGCGGCGGTCACAAGATGAATGCCAATGCGCTGAAGGCGCTGCTCGCCGATCCCTCCGCCTACGAGGTTGTGGAGACGTCGACGCCGCGCCAGCGTGTCGCTGCCCGCGAACTGATTGCAGTCAGCGCTTCGGAATTCGCTCCCTGGTCGGCATGACCTCCAGCATATTCTCAAGACCAGGCCGCCTCTTTCCCGGAGGCGGTTTTTTTATGTCCGGCCATATCTGCGGCAATAAACCGATGCTTGGCCGCCACAGGTCGGGAAGAAGTTGAAAAGCCGATCATTCTGCGGCTGCTGCCACAAAAATGCGTTAATGCCTTATCATTGCGTTGCTCTTGATGCACATTTGTGGCTAGAAACGCCAGCGAGGCGTGGCTGCCGTGGAGAGAGCGGCAGCAGTGGGGTTCTTTCGAATGGGTTATGCAGGATCTGAAGGTATGATGAAGACAGCGCGCGCTTTGTTCGCATCGCTTCTGGTGCTCAGCGCAGGCGCCTCGATCTCCGGTTGCCAGTCGGATCCCGACATCGACATCACCAAGCTCGGTCTCGAAACCGATCCGCCTGACGTGCTCTACACCCAGGGTCTTGCCAATATGAAGGCCGGCAACATGGCGGAAGCGGCGCGCAAGTTCGACGCGATCGACCGCGAGAACCCGTTCTCCGAATGGGCGCGCAAAGCGCTTGTGATGAGCACCTTCGTCAAATACCGCCAAGGCCGTTTGGACGACGCGCTTGCTTCGGGCAACCGCTACATGTCGCAATATCCGAAGTCCCAGGATGCTGCCTATGTGCAGTATCTCATCGGTCTCACCTATTCCAAGCAGATCGTCGACGTGACGCAGGACCAGCGCGCCTCGGCCAAGACGATCGAGGCGATGCAGGCCGTCATCGACAATTATCCGAACTCCGAATATGTCGACGATGCACAGGCCAAGATCCGCTTCGCGCGCGACCAGCTCGCCGGCAAGGAAATGCAGATCGGCCGCTACTACATGGAGCGGAAGGAATATCTCGCCGCGATCTCGCGCTTCCGCATCGTCGTCGAGAAATATCCGAATACGAACCAGATCGAAGAGGCCTTAGCGCGTCTCGTCGAAGCTTATTATTCCATGGGCATCGTCGACGAGGCGCAGACAGCCGCTGCCGTTCTCGGTCACAATTACCCCGACAGCCAGTGGTATGCTGATTCCTACAAGCTGCTGCAGAGCGGCGGTGCCGAGCCGCGTGAAAACAAGGGCTCGTGGATCGCAGCAGCGGGCAAGAAACTTCTTCTCGGTTCCTGAGGCCAATGCTGATCCAGCTTTCGATCCGCGATATCGTCCTGATCGAGCGGCTGGATCTTGCCTTCGAGACCGGCCTCTCCGTGCTGACGGGCGAGACCGGGGCGGGCAAATCCATCCTGCTCGACAGCCTGTCGTTGGCGCTCGGTGGGCGCGGCGACGGCGACCTGGTGCGCCACGGCGAGGATAAGGGCCAGGTGACGGCGGTGTTTGACGTCGGCATGGAACACGGCGCCCGCATACTCCTGCGTGAAAATGGCATCGACGACGAGGGCGACCTGATTTTCCGCCGCCAGCAATCGGCGGACGGGCGCACCAAAGCCTATGTCAACGACCAGCCGGTCAGCGTGCAGCTGATGCGCCAGGCCGGGCAGATGCTGGTCGAAATCCATGGACAGCACGACGATCGCGCCCTTGTCGACACCAATGCCCACCGCACCCTGCTCGATGCCTTCGCCGGCCTCACCGACGAGGTTTCAGAGGTCTCCAGGCTCTATCGGCTGTGGCGCGACAGCGAGCGGACGCTGAAGAAGCACCGGGAGAAGGTGGAAAGCGCGGCGCGCGAAGCCGACTACCTGCGCTCGTCGGTCGAGGAACTCGAGAAGCTCTCGCCGCAGGATGGCGAGGAGGAAGAGCTCGCCGATCGCCGGCAGAAGATGATGAAGGCCGAGCGAATCGCCGGCGATATCGCCGAGGCGTCCGAATTCCTGAACGGCAATGCCTCGCCGGTGCCCCATATCGCCTCGCTGGTGCGCCGGCTGGAGCGTAAGAGCCATGAGGCGCCGGGACTGCTCGAAGACACCGTGACGCTGCTCGATGCCGCGCTCGATCAGCTTTCCAACGCGCAGATGGAAGTCGAGGCGGCACTCCGCAAGACCGAATACGATCCGAGAGAGCTGGAGCGGGTGGAGGAGCGGCTTTTCGCGCTCAGGGCCGCCTCGCGCAAATATTCCGTTCCCGTCACCGAACTGCCGGCGCTTGCCGTGCGGATGATTGCCGATCTTACCGATCTCGACGCGGGCGAGGAGCGGCTTGCGCGGCTCGAAGCCGAGGTTGGCCTGGCGCGGGAAAATTACGATGCGGCGGCACGCTCGCTATCCGACAAGCGTCATCATGCCGGCACCGCACTGGCTGCGGCTGTCATGGCCGAGCTGCCGGCGCTGAAGCTCGAACGGGCCCGTTTCATGGTCGAGATCAGCACGGATGCGGGGGAGGCGGCGGCCGAAGGCATCGACGTCGTCGAGTTCCATGTCCAGACTAATCCGGGCACGCGGCCGGGCTCGATCATGAAAGTCGCCTCTGGCGGCGAACTCTCGCGTTTCCTGCTGGCGCTGAAGGTGGCGCTCGCCGATCGCGGATCGGCCCCGACGCTGGTCTTCGACGAAATCGATACCGGCGTCGGCGGTGCTGTGGCCGATGCGATCGGCCAGCGGCTGAAGCGGCTGTCGGAGCGGGTGCAGGTGCTGTCGGTTACGCATGCGCCGCAGGTCGCGGCGCGGGCTGCGACGCATCTCTTAATCTCCAAGGGGCCGGTGGCCGACGGTTCGGAAAAGATCGCCACCCGCGTCGCGACGATGGCGCAGAAGGACCGCACGGAGGAGATCGCCCGTATGCTGGCCGGGGCTTCGGTGACCGAAGAGGCGAGGGCGGCGGCGAAGCGGCTGCTTGCCGGCAACGGCTGATTTTTCTTCCGACGTTCTTTCTGCCCGGGCCGGCGGGATGACAATCACCGCGCATAGCGATATGCGCTGAAGCTTCCGGATCGGCGGCGAGCTCAAGCCATGCGACTTTTCCATTTCAGCGACGATCCCGGTATCGTAGCGTTCGAACCGCGCCCGGTTCGCATTCCCTCCGCCCGCGCGCCCGGCCGGGAATGGCTGAACGGTCCGCTCGTCTGGGCGATCGATGCCGATCATGACTTTATGTATCTCTTTCCGCGTGACTGCCCCCGCATCCTGATATGGGCGAAACCCGAGACGCTGGAGACGGAGCGGCGGCACTGGCTCGGCGACTGGCGCGCCGTCGCCTACGCCGAGCGTCATTGGCTGGAAAGGCTCGAAGCGGAGACGATCCACCGTTATGAGCTGCCGACTGAGGGCTTCGAGAATCTGGATGATGCGGGCATGTGGGTGGCCCGCAGACGCGTTGTTCCCACCGAGCGCACCGCCATCTCGCGGCTCGACCGGGAGTTTGCGCCGCGCGGCGTGGAGCTCAGGGTGGTCGATAGCTTGCAGACGTTGAAGAGCCTCCGGAACACCGGCCTGCATGTCAGCGGCATCCGGCTACGCAATGCCAGGGATAGGGAATAGGCCGGGCAACCGACCTTCCTTTCGCAAGATATGTGGTCTCCCTTTTCATCCAGAAATTTTGCTCTAAAAACAATCCAGATTTCTGACCAGATTCTCTGGAGTGATGTTCCATGTCCACCGAAGGTTCCGCCGTCGATACGTTGACGATCGAAGAGGCTGCCGCCGAGCTCGAACGGCTGGCAAAGGAGATCGCACATCACGATGCGCTCTATCACGGCAAGGACCGGCCGGAGATTTCGGATGCCGATTACGACGCGCTGAAGCGCCGCAATGATGCGCTCGAGGCGCGCTTTCCCGAGTTGATCCGCGAAGACAGCCCATCGCGGCATGTCGGTGCAGCGCCCTCCGTCACCTTCTCGCCCGTCATCCACGCGCGGCCGATGCTGTCGCTCGACAACACTTTCTCGCAGGAGGACGTGCAGGATTTCGTCGCCGGCGTCTATCGCTTCCTCGGCCGGCTGCCCGACCAGTCGATCGCCTTTACCGCCGAGCCGAAGATCGACGGTCTTTCAATGTCGATCCGTTACGAGAACGGCAGGCTGGTGACGGCTGCAACGCGTGGCGACGGCACGACGGGGGAGAACGTCACTGCCAACATCCGGACCATCGCCGAGATCCCCAACGAGCTGCCGAAGGGCGTGCCCGCGGTCGTGGAGATCCGCGGTGAAGTCTATATGGCCAAGAGCGATTTCCTGGCGCTGAACCGGCAGATGGAGGCGGAGGGCAAGCAGACCTATGTCAATCCGCGCAACACCGCGGCCGGATCGTTGCGCCAACTCGACGCCAAGGTGACGGCGAGCCGCAAGCTGAAATTCTTCGCTTATGCCTGGGGCGAGATGTCGGAGATGCCCGCCGACACACAGTTCAGTATGGTTCAGACCTTCAAGGACTGGGGTTTTCCCGTCAATCCGCTGATGAAGCGATTGAACTCGGTCGCCGACATCCTGGCGCATTATGACGAGATCGGCCTCGAGCGCCCGGATCTCGACTACGACATCGACGGCGTCGTCTATAAGGTCGACAGTCTCGAGCTGCAGGCTCGTCTTGGCTTCCGCTCGCGTTCGCCGCGCTGGGCGACGGCGCACAAGTTTCCGGCGGAGCAGGCCTTCACCGAGGTCGAAAAGGTCGAGATTCAGGTCGGTCGCACCGGGGCGCTGACGCCGGTGGCGCGGCTGAAGCCGATTACGGTTGGCGGCGTCGTCGTCACCAATGCGACGCTGCACAACGAGGATTACATCAAGGGCATCGGCAATAGCGGCGAGCGCATCCGACCGGAGGAACACGATATCCGTGAGGGCGATACCGTCATCGTTCAGCGCGCCGGCGACGTCATTCCGCAGATCCTCGATGTGGTGATGGAAAAACGCGCGGCCGACGCACGGCCATACGAATTCCCGAAGACATGCCCGGTCTGCGGTTCGCATGCCGTGCGCGAGGTCAACGAGAAGACCGGCAAGATGGATTCGGTGCGCCGCTGCACCGGTGGCTTCATCTGCCGGGCGCAGGCGACGGAGCATTTGAAGCACTTCGTTTCGCGCAACGCTTTCGATATTGAAGGGCTCGGTTCGAAGCAGATCGACTTCTTCTTCGAAAACGAGGACGCGTCGCTGCAGATCCGCACCGCGCCCGATATCTTCACGCTGGAGAAGCGCCAGCAGCAATCGCTGACCAAGCTGGAGGATATTGACGGTTTCGGCAAGGTCAGCGTCGGCAAGCTCTATGCGGCGATCAACGAACGGCGCAGCATTGCGCTCCACCGCTTCATCTACGCGCTCGGCATCCGTCACGTCGGCGAGACCACGGCGAAGCTGCTGGCGCGCTCCTACGGCACCTATGCCGCCTTTGAGACGGCGATGCGGGAGGCCGAGACGCTTGCCGGCGACGCCTGGAACGATCTCAACGCCATCGAGGGCATCGGCGAGGTCGTGGCGCGGGCTATCGTCGAATTCTACAAGGAGCCGCGCAACGTGGAGGTGATCACCCGGCTTATCGAGGAGGTGACGCCCGAGGAGGCCGAGCAGCCGGTGACGACAGGCAGCCCGGTCGCCGGCAAGACCGTGGTTTTCACCGGCTCGCTGGAAAAGTTTACCCGCGACGAGGCGAAGGCGAGGGCGGAGAGCCTCGGCGCCAAGGTGGCGGGATCGGTCTCCAAGAAGACCGACATTGTCGTCGCCGGCCCAGGTGCTGGCTCCAAGCTCGACAAGGCACGCGAGCTTGGCGTGCAGACGATGGACGAGGACGAATGGCTGGCACTGATCAGCGGGTGAGGGGCTGACGGCAAGCCGCCAGCCCGTTTGCTCATAGCCTGAGCCGCGCCATCGTATAGGCGTCGACATACTCCCCGGATCGAAAGCCGAAGGCCCTTAGCAGGCCTTCCCGTTCGAAGCCGAATTTCCGGTAGAGGCCGATGGCGACATCGTTGTCGGTGTAGACGGTCAGTTCCAGCCGTTTGATATCAAGCCAGTCGTCGGCGGCGTCGACCATCGCGCCGAGCAGGATCCGTCCGAAGCCGCGGCCGGTGAAATCGTCATGCACGCCCATGCCGATACTGGCGACGTGCTGCCGACGGCCGGAGAGGCGGTTGAGGCCGCCATTGCCGACGATCTTGCCATTTTGGGTGACGACGAGGTTGAGCGCGCCTGGCGACGGGTTTTCCATGCGCTTGCGAACCTCCTCGACCCGCTGGTAGGGCGGCCTCAAGGTGCCGGCCCTGTAGCCCGGCAGATTTATGAGATCCGTGATCTCCTCCGCATCGGACAGGCGGACGGCGCGCACCAGGACGCCATCCGGCAGGCGCGCTCGGCCGCGAGGTTCATTCTCTTCGTTTTCGGACATTCATGCTCTCCATCGGTGTCAGGAGGAGAGCCGGTTTCCGAAAACCCTGCTCGCCTCGGCAGGGTTTCGGGATGATGATCGGATCGCTGCTAACGCGCCATCGCTCCCGCGTACCCTTCAAGGGTCGTGGTGTGATGGATAAGCGCTGCCATGGTCACGGAACTGATCATGGCAGCAAGTTTCGATATGCGGGTTAAAAAGTCAACCATGCGTCGTGTCGAATTTGCGCAGCCGGAAGCGGGGCGGTATTCCTGTTCCTGAAGAAACGATTCGGGTTGCTGATTTGAAGACCATCGCGATTGACTTCGAGACGGCGAACGAACAGCGCGGCAGCGCCTGTTCCGTGGGCCTTGCCTGGATCGAGGAGGGCAGGGTGACGCGCGTCGAAGAGCGACTGATCCGACCGCGGGAGATGCGCTTTTCCGGGATGAACATCGCAATCCATGGCATCCGGCCGGAGCATGTCGAGGACGCGCCCGAGTTTCCCGAGGTGATGGACGAGTTCGAGGAGGATTTTCGCGGCGCGACGATGATCGCGCACAATGCTTCCTTCGATTTCAGCGTCTGGCGGGCGAGCCTCGATCTCTACCGGCAATCCTATCCGGAGCTTACCTATCTCTGCAGCCTGAAGATGGCCCAGCGAATCTGGCCGCATTTCCTCTCGCACCGTTTGAACCTGATCGCCGAGCATCTCGGCCTGCGTTTCGTGCACCACAACGCTGCCGAGGATGCTGTGGTCTGCGCGGCCGCGGCGATCGAGATGGCGAAAGCCGTCAAGGCCAACGCCGTTCACGCGATACCGGCGCTGATCGGCATGAGGCCCGGCCGGCTGACGGCGCGGGCCTACGAGCCCTGTACCTGCCGGAAAGGCTGATCCCTTCCACGAGCCCCATTTCTTGCAAAGCATGGGTGCATGCTTATCTAAAATGCGGATTATTCAGGGAGCCGCCATGTCCAGACTGCGCAATCTTCTCCTCGCCGCCTTTTCCTTCTCCGTCCTTTCCGCAGGCGCTGCCTCAGCCGAAGTCGTCGGCAAGGTCGGGGTCGACTGGATCGGCAACGACATCATTGTCGAGGCGGTCTCCGACCCTGAGGTCAAGGGTATCACCTGTCACGTCACCTATTTCGATCGCAGCCTGATCGACCGGTTCAAGAACGGCAACTGGTTCGAGGACCCGTCCAACAATTCCATTGCCTGCCGGCAGACCGGGCCGATCGAGATCGGCAATATCGATCTGTCCAAGGATGGCAGCGAGGTTTTCCGCCAGGGCATGTCGCTGATCTGGAAGACGCTGGTCGTCAACCGCATCTACGATAAGACGAACGACACGCTGATCTATCTCGCCCATTCGCGCGAACTGACCGACGGCTCGGCGAAGATGTCGATCTCGACCATTCCGCTCTATGGGCAGAACGTTGTCTGGAAGAATGGGAAGCCGCAATAGGGCTTCTGCGGTGAGATTTTTGGAAAGAGCGCTGCTTCCCTTTTTCTCTCATTGCAAAATCAAAAAGGCCCGGACGAGCCGGGCCTTCGAATTCCAGATATGGATAGCCCTCAGGCGGCCTGCGTCAGTTCGTCGGCAATGACCGTGTCGAGATTCAAGAAGCAGACCATGGTCTTTTCGAGCGCGACGATGCCGCGGCAGAAGGCGCGCTGGGCTTCCGGGATGATTTCCGGCGGCGGCTGCAGATCTTCGCTCTTGATGGTCATCATGTCGGAAACCTGCTCGACCAGCAGACCGACCAGCTTGCCCGCAATGTCGGTGACGATGATCGCCGAGCGCTCGGAGGGCTCGGTCATCTTCATGCCGAGGCGGCAGGCCATGTCGATGACGGGGATCACCGCACCGCGCAGGTTGATGAGACCCAGCACATAGGGCGGGGTGTGCGGCATCGGCGTCACCGGCGCCCAGCCGCGGATTTCGCGGATGGCCATGATGTCGATGCAGAACTCCTGGTCGCCCAGGTGGAACGAAACGATTTCGAGATAAGCGCCCGACTGCTTGATGGCGTTGTTGTTCATGGTCAGAATTCTTCCCAGTTGTCCCCGACGGGAGAAGCGATGACTTTGGCGGCAGTGCCGCCGTTGAATGCGACCGCGATTTTACCGATCAGGCTGCGCGCGGGTGATGGTCTCGAATGCGAGGCGGCAGGTCCCTCTCGCGGCGTTTGCCGGGCGCTCATGCCCTCGCCAGTCTTGAACTGCATGACCAGTTGCATCAGGTTTGCCGCGTCGATGGCGAGCCTATGGCCTACCGCGTTCGTCTGCGTGACCTGATCCATCTGGCTGATGGATGTATTGATTTCGTTCAGTCCCACGGATTGTTCGCGCGCAGAGGTTACGATTGATTTAACATGTTCATGGATGCGCAAAACATCTTCGCCGATCTGGCGAAGCGCTTCGTACCAGCCGGCGCCGATCATTGTTCCGAAACCTGGAAACGCCGCGCCGTCGAGCGTCGAAAGCCGCTGGCTGGCCGACAGGCTCTTGCGCGCCGTTGAGTTGGTCACGAAATACCCCTTCCGAAAACCGCTCGGATTCGTGTTTGTCTTCCCTCATGCGGAGTCCGGGGTTTTCGCCACGCGGCAGACATCATGTCAGAACGGCAGAAGAGCGCCGCACGCGATTGCTAATATAGATACAACGGCTTAAGCCTTTGCTAACGATATCTATCTCGAAACTGCTTGTTCGGCTGAGAACACATCATCAAAACGTGTTGCTTTCGATTTTTAGCCGATCCGACCGAGGGCACGGCGTCGTCTCCGGTGAGACAATCGATCGCGGGTTAGAAAACATATTGTTGAATTGCGCCCGTCCGGTCGAGACTATAATCACGCGGGGCAAGGGGCGGGCGGTACATATCCGCCTGGATCGAGGATCATGCCAATGAAGACATTCCGCATCGCCGTCTGGATCGGTGTCCTGATACTTGCCGGGTTTCTTGGCGGGTTCACGTACTATCTCAACAGATCGGGGAATGTGGTGGCGGAGGCTCCCTTCGGCGTTCCCTTCACCCTGGTCTCCCAAAGCGGGCAGCAGATCACCGAGCAGGCGCTGCGCGGCAAGCCGACGGCGTTGTTTTTCGGCTTCACCCATTGCCCGGAAGTCTGCCCGACGACGCTTTTCGAGCTGAACGGCTGGATGGAGAAGGTCGATCCGAAGGGCGACAAGCTGCAGGCCTATTTCGTGACCGTCGATCCGGAGCGCGACACGCCCGAGATCATGAACGAATACGTCTCCAATGTTTCCAAGCGCATCACCGGCATTTCCGGCGCGCCTGACAAGATCGCCGAGGTTATCAAGGGGTTCCGCGTCTACGCCAAGAAGGTGCCAGTCGACGAGAAGGATCCGAACGGCGACTATACGATGGATCACACCGCTTCGGTCTTCTTGCTCGATTCGGCCGGGCGCTTTTCCGGAACGATCGCCTATGGCGAAAACCCGGACACGGCGGTAAAGAAGCTGGAGAATCTCGTCAGCAAGGGGTGATGGTTTCAGCGTGATGGGGCGTTGGCTCGACCGATGGCGGGCAACGGAAACGGGAAAGACCGCCTATCGTGAGTGAAATCCGCCTTTACGTGACGACGACCGAAAGCAAGGCCGAGGAGATCCTCGACCTTCTGAGTGCGGTCTTCGGTGAAGAAGACTTTGCCATCGGCACCACCGAGATCGATGAGAAGAAGGATATCTGGGAAGCCTCGATCTATATGCTGGCCGAGGACGAGGCGGAGGTGCATTCCCGCGTCGAGGAGGCATTGAGGACCTCTTTCCCTGATGCCCGGTTGCAGCGGGAAGTCATCCCGGATGTCGACTGGGTGGTGAAATCGCTGGAGGGACTGAAGCCCGTCAGGGCAGGGCGCTTCCTGGTGCATGGTTCGCATGACCGCGACAAGGTTCGCTCCGGCGACATCGCCATCGAGATCGATGCCGGCCAGGCCTTCGGTACTGGTCATCACGGCACGACGGCGGGCTGCCTCGAGGTGATCGATGCCGTGGTGCGCTCGCGCCCGGTCCGCAACGCGCTCGATCTCGGCACCGGCAGCGGCGTACTGGCGATTGCGGTGCGCAAGCTTAGGAACATACCAGTGCTTGCGACCGATATCGATCCGATCGCGACGAAGGTGGCGGCTGAGAACGTGCGCCGCAACGGCATCGCCTCGGGCATCGTCACCAGGACCGCGCCGGGCTTTCATTCAACGGCCTTTTCCGAGCACGGTCCCTTCGATCTCATCATCGCCAACATTCTCGCCCGGCCGCTGATCCGCATGGCGCCGAAGCTTGCGGCGCATCTTGCGCCTGGCGGATCGGTCATTCTCTCCGGCATCCTTGCCGGGCAACGCTGGAAGGTGATCGCCGCCTATAGCGGCGCGAGGCTTCGCCATGTCAGAACCATCTGGCGCAACGGCTGGGTGACCATCCACTTCGACCGACCCTAATGCGCGTCGCATAGAATTTGATTCATGCGACGCGGTTAGATCCTTGTTTTTATGCAATGTCGTGATCCCCAAACTGCTGCACGGTTTGGGCGGCATGCGTCGCATCCCGAAACGGCAAAAGAAAAAGGCGGTGCCGATGGCACCGCCTTGGACCGGTCTATCCGGTCAATGCCCGCGAGCTCAAGGGGAGGAGCGCTCGAGCGGGCTCTACTGCATTCCAATAGGCCGGTCCGGGAGGGAGGAGACGGACTGGCTTTCAGGCTTAGAACGCGTAGCTGAGGGCGCCCTTGTGGCGCGTGGCCCGCTGGCCGGCGCCGAGCAGCTTGAGGCTGTCCTCGTTCTGCGGGCGGCGGGCGCCGATCACGTGACGCACGGTCTGGCGTTCGCCAGCCTGCACCGGGCTGCTATATGCGAAGCGCGAGAGAGAGGCGGTCATTTCAAGAATTCCTTTGTTTATAGGTTCATCGCGAACCGTTCGATGACGCCTATATAGCTATTCTGAAATGCGGAGGCAGAGGGTTTTGCTCATGGGAGCCATGCGGCCAATGCATAAAGCGTGCCAAATTAACTTTTGGCGTCACAGTTCTGTCAAAATGTTGAGCGGCCCCAGAGGTTTCGACTCGTTTGGTCGCTTTTTCTCCCCATCGGTTGAAATTTCGCTAACATGGCCAGCATCCCATTAACCGGATTCGTCTCAATTATTCGGGTTTCCAGCATGTTCCAGTCTTTCGAGGTTACCTCCACGCCGCAATTCGGCAGGGATCGTGTATCGGCGCTGCGGGCCGGTTTCGATTCGCTCGGCATCGACGCCTTCCTCGTGCCGCGCGCCGACGAGTTCAACGGCGAATATGTTCCTGCAGGTTCCGAGCGTCTCGCGTGGCTGACGGGCTTTACCGGTTCCGCAGGCATTGCGCTCATCCTGCGCACGCAGGCGATCGTCTTCGTCGACGGGCGCTATGTGACGCAGCTTGCCGAACAGGTCGACGGTTCGGTCTTTTCGGGCGGCGATCTCGTCAACGAGCCGCCGCATGTCTGGCTTGCCGCAAACGGCAGCAATGGCTTGCGGCTCGGCATCGACCCGTGGCTGCATGCGGGTGCCGAGGTGCGCCGTCTGGAAAGAGCCCTTTCGCAGATCGGCGGCACGCTGGTCTTCCTGCCGCACAATCCGCTCGACAGGCTTTGGAGCGACCGGCCGGCCGAGCCGCTCGGCGCGGTCAGCATCCAGAACGTCGCGCAGGCCGGCGTGCTGGCGAGAGAGAAGATCGCGACGATCGCCGCCGATCTTTCGAAGAAGAATCTTGCGGCGGTTTTGATCGCCGATCCCTCTTCTGTCGCCTGGACCTTCAATATCCGTGGCGCCGACGTGCCGCACACGCCGCATCCGCTGGCGCGCGCCATCATCCATGCTGACGGCCGGGCCGAGATCTTCCTCGACAAGCGCAAGACCGGCATCGAGCCGGAGGCCTATCTTGCGCAGATCTGCACGCAGCTGCCGCCCTCGGCGCTGGAGGAGAGGTTGGCTGCCGTTTCGAGGGATGGCGGCCGCGTGCTGATCGACCCTGATATCGCCTCCTATGCGCTGGCGGAGATCATCCGCAAGGCGGGCGGCGAAGTGGTGGAGGGCGCCGATCCCGCCAAGTTGCCGCGCGCAGTGAAGAACGGCGTCGAGATCAACGGCTCGGCCGCGGCGCATCTGCAGGACGGTGCGGCGATGGTGGAATTCCTCTATTGGCTGTCGCAGACAAAGCCCGGCACGGTGAGCGAGATCGCAGCTGCCGAGCATCTCGAAGCGGCGCGCGCCCGCGTCGGCCAGAGCATGCAGAACCCGCTGAAGGACATTTCCTTCGACACGATTTCGGGAGCCGGCGAACATGCGGCGATCATGCATTACCGTGTGACGACCGAGACCAACCGGATGATCGAGGCCGGCGAACTGTTCCTGATCGATTCCGGCGCGCAATATATCAACGGCACGACCGACATCACCCGCACCGTCGGCATCGGCGCGGTGGCGGAAGAGCATCGGCGCTTCTTCACGTTGGTGCTGAAGGGGATGATAGACATCAGCACCGCGCGTTTCCCGAAGGGCACGCGCGGCTGCGATCTCGATCCGCTGGCGCGCATCGCGCTGTGGCGGGCCGGCGCCGATTTCGCTCACGGCACAGGCCACGGCGTCGGCTCCTATCTTTCGGTGCATGAGGGGCCGCAGCGCATCTCCAGGCTTTCGACGCAGGAACTGCTGCCCGGCATGATCCTTTCAAACGAGCCGGGCTATTACCGGCCCGGCAGCTTCGGCATCCGCATCGAGAACCTGATCTACGTGCGCGGGGCCGAAGAGATCGAGGGCGGCGATGCGCCTATGCTCGGATTCGAGACGCTGACTTTCTGCCCGATCGACCGCAGCCTCGTCATTCCCGAGCTGCTGACCCATGACGAACTGCACTGGTTCAACGACTATCATCGCCGCACCTGCGAGGCGCTGATGCCGCTCATCCATGATCACGATGTCAGGGCGTGGCTCGAAAACGCGACGCTGCCGCTGGAATACTAAGCTGGAATACTAAGATGTCTCGGCGCCGGCCCCGGGCCGGTGCTCAGAACCCGCCGGCATGGCGCCAGATCATCACGACGATCCAGGCGGCGACCAGCATCCATGTGTGGGTGAAGCGCAAGCCGATGAAGAGGGCGACGATCAGCGCCAGCTTCGATTCCCAGCCGCCGATGAAGAAGGCGGGTGCAACCAGCGTCGTCAGCACGGCGGCCGGCACGGCATTCAGCGCCGCCTCCATGCGCGGCGGAATGCTCTTCATTCGGGTGATGAGGATATATCCGCCGATGCGGGTGGCGAAGGTGGCAGCTGCTGCGGCCAGGATGACGAGCGCCATGTGAAGATCGAATTCCATGGCTCAGACCTCGTGCACTTCGGATTGAAGGGCGTCGGCTTCGAGATCAGGCTCTTGCTGCGGCAAAGGCAGCACGGCGGCGAGCACGATGCCGACGGCGGCGCCGAGGCTGACATGCCAGGGCGAGCCGACATAGCGGTAGGCGAGCACGGAAGCCACCGCGCTGACGAGCGCCACCGGCAGGAAATTGTCTCGCTTGCGGAAGCCGAGGACGATGCCAAGGAAATAAGCCGGCAGCAGGATGTCGAGGCCGATGGCCTTGGGATCGCCAATGAAGCCGCCGAGCATGCCGCCGGCGACGCTGATCAGCACCCAGGGGACGTAGATGATGATGGCGAAGCCGAAATACCAGGCGAAGGTGAGTTGCCGGCCGGCCTCGCCGCGCTTGACCGCTTCGGCGAATTGCGGATCGACGAGCAGGAAAAAGGTGAAGAATTTCTGCACCGGCGTGAAATGGCCGATGTAGCGCGCCAGGGCCGCCGAATAGAGCACGTGGCGGAAATTGACGGCGAGGATCGACAGCACGATCAGCCAGGCGTGGACATTGTGACCGAAGAGTTCGATACCGACCATCTGGCTAGCGCCGGCGTAGACGGTGGCGCTCATGAAGGCGGTTTCGGAGAGCGACAAGCCGTTTTCGACCGCAAGCGCTCCGAAGAGAGCGCCAAAGGGCGCGGATGCCAGCGCAACGGCGGAGCCACCCCGCAAACCTTCAACAAAGTCGGCGCGATTCATGCGATCTTGTCCAGTTGGAATACAAGTTTTCCCATATGGTCTATGGCTTGCAACAGCAATTGAATTTCCTTGATTGACCAATCGATTTTGCTGAACCATCAAAGTCCCGATCGCATTCGGCAAAGAGGCAATGATGAAGAAGATCGAATTTTCGAAGGAGGCGAAGGCGACGATCGTTGCCAGCATTCGCCGCTATTTCGAGGCCGAGCTCGACCAGCCGATCGGCGTGCTGCCGGCGGAATTCCTGCTCGATTTCTTCGCGGACGAGATTGGCGCCCATTATTACAACCAGGGCCTTCGTGATGCGCATGCGGCGCTTCTGAGGAAGATGGAGGACCTGGCCGAGGACATCTATCTGCTGGAGCGAGACGACAAGAGCAAAGGCACTGCTGCATAGTTTTAAGGCGTTCCTTGCGCATTTGAAGGGACGCGCGGCGCTGCAGCCGATAACGGGACGCGGCGGCGCCGCGCCCCGCAAAGATTGCGGAAGGCAGAAGGCATCAGCCCTCGCGCTTCATCCTCTCCCGGCGGGCGATTTCGGCCTCGGAGGGCTGCGCCAGTTCGAACGTGCCTGTCTTGATTGCGCCAGCACGCTCGTAGACGCTCATGATGACGCCTGTCGTCGATACCGTGTTGGCGGTGAGCTTCAGCGCCTCCGGCTTGGCGCCTTGACCGAACAGGCGTTTGCCCGGGCCAAGCACGAGCGGGAAAGTCAGAAGCCGTAACTCGTCGATCAGGTCATGCGCCAACAGGGTCTGCAACAGGCCGCTGCTGCCCTGTGTCAGGAGGACGGGGCCATCCAGCTGCTTCAACCGGGCGATTTCGGCAGCTGCATCGCCGCGCAGGGCGACGGAATTTGCCCAGGTGAGCGGCTCTGCGGAAGTGGTCGCGACATATTTGGTCACGGCGTTGAAGACTTTGCCAATCGGATCGTCTTTCCCGACGAAGGGCCAGTGCGCGGCGAAGATTTCGTAGGTCTTGCGGCCGAGCAGCAGTTCGAAGGGATCGGTAAAGATCCCGCCCATGAACTGGCCCATCGGCTCGTCCCAATAGTTGACGGTCCAGCCGCCCTGAGTGAAGCCGCCGGTCGGATCCTCCCGCGGCCCACCGGGCGCCTGCATGACGCCGTCCAAACTCACGAAGGCGGCAGCAACTAACTTTCTCATCTCTCAACTCCCATTGTTGGTGCGTTCAGAGCCAAGGACGGATTGACTTGCACCGATCCGACATTCGATGCGATTTTTTCGGGCGTTATCCGAGCTAAACTAGCCGGCTAGGACCTTGGCGCTGTCGATGATCGCGATGCCATGCGCCCGCATTTCCTCGATGGCGGCGGCGACGCCTTCGGGGGTGATGCCGCGGCTTGCATCCTTGATGAAGCGCACGCGGACACCAGGCATCATCTCCAGCGCGTCGAGCGCAGAGAATTTGACGCAATAGTCGGTTGCCAGTCCGCAGACGTCTAGGTCGGTGACGCCCTGGTCCTCGAGGAAATCGGAAAGGCCGGTCGAGGCGTCGCGGTCATTGTCGCGGAAGGCCGAATAGCTGTCGATATAGGGATTCTCGCCCTTCTGCTGGATCAGGTCGATCTCTTCGGATTTGAGCTCGGGATGCAGTTCGGCATCAAGCGTACCCTGAATACAGTGGTCGGGCCACATCATCTGCGGTTTGCCCGACAGTTCGCCCATCTCGAAGGGGGCGGCACCCGGATGGGCGGAGGCAAAGCTGCCATGGCCAGACGGATGCCAGTCCTGCGAGGCGACGATCAAATCGTATTTGCCGCTATCGATCAGTCTGTTTGCGACGGGAACCACCTTGTCGCCCTCCTGCACCGGCAGATTGCCACCCGGACAGAAGCCGTTCTGAATATCGACGAGCAGCAGCGCTTTCATCAAGGCCAATCCCTTCGCTTTATTGCAGTGCAAGACGCCAAGCACACTGAATGGATCAACTAGTGGATTTCCAGGCGCGGACGCGCAAGTGTTAATTCTGGCACTAGCGGTAGTAAGTCGTCGAAACAGAATGCTCTAATGCAATCATTGCGTTAGCTGGCGGCGGTTCTCGTGTTGAAATGGAGCGGAGGGATGGGAACGGCTCGTGCATGATTTCCGGATCGCAGCCCGCGACGGTGGCAATTGCCGGCAAATCGATCTGCCTGCGTAGGACGCCTTTGTGCGGCATCGATGGATCGAGGCTCCCCCGGCAGAGCCCGGATCTTGGCCAGCTAGACCGCCGCCACGTCATCGGCTGCGGAATCACCTGCTGCGGCGGAAGCGCCGTAGGTATTGCGGTAGGCCTGAAGGGCCGTCTGCATGTCGCTCAACACCTTGGTGAGGAGCGGATCGCTATCACCTGAAGTCTTGATGCTGTTCGGATCGGCGGCGAGGAATTCGGACTCGGTCAACTTGCCGTCGCCATTCGTATCCATCGCGGCAAAGACGCCCTTGGAATCGTCGTCGCTCTGATCGCTGCCGTCGCCCTGATCGTCGCTGCCGTCGGTCTTCTGCATGGACAGCATCAGCGACAGGATATCGGCGGTGATCTTCTTGACGATATCGGTGCTGCTGTCGTCGCTGTCGGTCGACGTCGTGCCCGATGTCGATGACGGCGAGGCGGCGGCCAACTCGTCCGCCGAAATGACACCGTCGCCATTCTTGTCGAGGCTGGAAAGTGGAGACTGGTACTGGGTCACTGTGCTGCCGAGAGATGAAACACTGGTCACTTGAACCTCCTTTGAAAAGTTCGTCGTGAAGCCTGCCTTTCATGGGCGGGCAGCCTTTGGGCTAAGCTGATTTGCGCAAAGCGTCAAAGCGACGTTTTGACAGGGTAGAAGTGCGATTGACGGCGCGGGGCGACGCACGTTAACCTTTCGGTTACCAAAACTGTCTCATTGGAATTATTGGCTTTTTTTGGCGGCCCATGGGTTCTGGCGAGCGGAAGCACATGCGTGCGATAGCAGGAGATCGCGCCGGTGCGGCTTGCGGAAGGGGCGATGGGCGATATACCAGCTCTCCGCCGCTGCGGCATTTCGTCCGCCTTCTCGAAGCGCTAGGCCAGGTCGATCTTGCTCCCTGCCGCGATTTCTGCCTTTCTTGCCTCAGCAGCAAGCCGGAGCGAAGCTATGTCCGAGCCCGATCCAGACGAAAAGATCGATGCGACGTTCCGCAACGGATCGCTGACGGCGGCCGGGATCATCCTCGGCTTCTCCCTTAATTTTATTAGTGTCTGGGTTTCCAATCCCAACGACTGGAGCCGCATCGATATTCCGCCGATGCTGTTTCTGACCATCGGCATCGCCGTCCAGGTGAAGGTCTTTGCCGATCTGCTCGCGCGCGATTCTCTCTTTGCCGTCAAATATGATCGGTCTCGCCGGCTCTTCCTGATTGGATTGGGAATCGTCGCCGCCGGAATCGGCATTGCCCTGATTAACGATATTCTCGGGCTCGGAAGGATGCGGATGCTCGGGTGAAGGTTTTCGCGCCGTGTTGATGCGAGGTCACACGCGCTCGACGAACCCGTCCAAGACCCGCTTCTGTCCGGCCCGGTCGAATTCGATCGTCAGCTTGTTGCCTTCGATGCCGGTGATGTTGCCGTTCCCGAATTTCAGGTGGAACACGCGGTCGCCGAGCGTGAACCTCGACGGTTCCGATGAGGTCGATTTCGCCACCAGCTCGCCTTCGATGGTGCGCCCCTTGGGGCCGCTCTCGCCGTAGCCGATACGTTCGACGGCGTGGCCGGAGCGGGTGCCCCAATTGTCGCGCGTGGCATCGGTCTTGTTGGCCTGGGCGCGTTTCCAGCCGGGAGTGGAATAGGAGTTGGCGAAGGGTTCGGCCTTGTCGAAGCGGGACTGGCCGTAGCCGCCGCGGCCGTACCCGCCGTAGCTCTGCTCCATTTCGGCGACCTCGACATGGGTTTCCGGCAGTTCGTCGAGGAAACGCGAGGGCAGGGTCGATTGCCAGAGGCCATGGATGCGGCGATTGGAGACGAACCAGATGTGGCAGCGGTGCTTGGCGCGGGTGATGCCGACATAGGCGAGGCGGCGTTCCTCCTCCAAGCCGGCGCGGCCGCTCTCATCCAGCGAGCGCTGGTGCGGGAAGAGGCCTTCCTCCCAGCCGGGCAGGAAGACGGTGTCGAATTCCAGGCCCTTGGCCGAATGCAGCGTCATGATCGACACGGCGTCGAGGTTCTCGTTGGTCTCGGCATCCATCACCAGCGAGACGTGTTCGAGGAAGCCGCGCATCGACTCGAAGCTTTCCATCGAGCGGATCAGTTCCTTGAGGTTCTCAAGGCGGCCGGGGGCTTCGGCGCTCTTGTCGTTCTTCCACATGTCGGTATAGCCGGACTCTTCGAGGATCTGCTCGGCAAGTTCGGTATGCGGTGTGTTTTCAAGCAGTTCCTGCCATCGGCGGAAAGATTGAATCACGTCGAAGAGCGCCTTTCGCGCCTTCGGCTTCAGCTCGTCCGTCTCGATGATGTCGGCGGCCGCCGCAAGCATTGGTATATCGCGGGCGCGGGCATAATCGTGCAGCGCACGTACCGTCGTGTCGCCGAGGCCGCGCTTCGGCGTGTTGATGATGCGTTCGAAGGCGAGGTCGTCGGAGGCTTGAGCGACCAGGCGAAAATAGGCCATGGCATCGCGGATTTCAAGGCGCTCGTAGAAGCGCGGGCCGCCGATGACACGGTAGTTGAGGCCGAGGGTGACGAAGCGGTCTTCGAATTCGCGCATCTGGAAGGAGGCGCGCACGAGGATCGCCATGTCGTTCAGCAGATGCTTGCCGCGCTGGAGCTGCTCGATCTCCTCGCCGATGGCGCGGGCTTCCTCCTCCGAATCCCAGGAGGCGTGGACCTGCACCTTGACGTCGTCGGGATCGGAGCGGTCGGTGAACAGCGTCTTGCCGAGGCGGCCCTCATTATGGGCGATCAGATGGGCAGCGGCGCCGAGGATATGTTCGGTCGAACGGTAGTTGCGCTCGAGCTTGATCACCTTGGCGCCGGGGAAATCCTTTTCGAAGCGCAGGATATTGTCGACCTCCGCGCCGCGCCAGCCATAGATCGACTGATCGTCGTCGCCGACGCAGCAGACGTTCTGCGGCTCGCCCTTGGGGCGCTGGGCGAGAAGCCTGAGCCACATGTACTGGGCGGTGTTGGTGTCCTGATACTCGTCGACGAGGATATAGCGGAAGCGGCCGTGATATTCCTTCAAGAGATCCGGGTTCTTGCGGAAGATCGTAATCGGATGCATCAGCAGGTCGCCGAAGTCGCAGGCGTTCAGCGTCGTCAGGCGCGCCTGATAGGCAAAATAGAGATCGCGGCCGCGGCCATTGGCAAAGGCGCGGGCGTCGCCCTCGGGGATATCGGCGGGGCCGAGACCCTTGTTCTTCCAGGTGTCGATCATGCCGGCGAACTGCTTGGCCGGCCAGCGCTTGTCGTCGAGGCCTTCGGCCTGGATCAACTGCTTGATCAGGCGGACGACGTCGTCGGTATCGAGAATGGTGAAATCGGAGCGCAGGCCGACGAGCTCGCCGTGGCGGCGCAGAAGTTTGACGCCGATCGAGTGGAAGGTGCCGAGCCAGGGCATGCCTTCGACGGCGCCACCGACGAGCAGCGCGATGCGCTCCTTCATCTCGCGTGCCGCCTTGTTGGTGAAGGTGACTGCGAGGATCTGCGAGGGGAAGGCACGGCCGGTGTTGAGGATATGGGCAATGCGGGTCGTCAGTACGCGCGTCTTGCCGGTGCCGGCGCCGGCCAGCACGAGGACGGGGCCTTCCAACGTTTCGACGGCTTCGGTCTGCTCGGGGTTCAGCCCGGCGAGGTAATCCGGCCGCTTGCCACCGTCGCGAGCCGCCATGGCGCGCGCCGCGATGCCGCCGCCGGCGACGGGCGCCCTTTCGGCGGCTGCGGCAGGCGGCTGCGGCTTGCGCGCCATCTCGCCCGGCTCTTCGTCGAAGAAGGGCATATCGTCGAAACTATTGCTCATGGCGCGTAATGTAGTGATTCGGGAAGGAAAGACCAGAAAAGATGTTCTGCTTTCATTCCCGAGCCGCCGCTATTCCGGGCGGTAGGTTGCGGGCAGCAATACCGCCGCAGAGCGCGGCCATGGTGGTCACGCGGGCGAGCGAGGCTAAAAATTTCGGTTCGCGGCCTGTCGGAACCGGCGCCGGTGGGGCGTCCTTGGGTCATCGGACAGCAGTCCGGATCGATACCCGTCAACAAGGAGGCCGTTTCATGCCGAAGGTCGTTTCAAATCTCTGGTTCGCCGAGGAAGCACGCGAAGCCGTCGAATTCTATGTGTCTGTTATCCCGGACTCCAGGATCGGCCGCACCACCATTTTGCCGGCGGAAACGCCGAGCGGGCCTCCCGGCAGTGTCGAACTGATCGAGTTCACGCTCGCCGACCAGGCCTTCCTGGCGATGAAGGCCGGCCCGCTCGATAGCTTCAATCATTCCTTCTCGATCGCGATTCTTGTGGAAAGCCAGGCCGAGATCGATCGGATATGGGAGGCATTTCTCGCCAATGGCGGCACGCCGGAGGCCTGCGGATGGCTGAAGGACCGCTGGGGTCTTTCCTGGCAGATCGTGCCGCGCATGCTGTCGGAAATGATCGCCGACAGCAACCGCGAGCGGGCCAGGCGCGTAACCGAAGTGATGCTCGGCATGGTCAAGATCGATGTCGCCGCGCTGGAGAAGGCATTCAACGGCTGAGTCGCGCGGTTAGCGTATGATCACGATGACGGGCGCATAGTCGCGATGCGTCCGTTTCCATCATGTCCGAAGCGGATCGGCACACGCTGTCCTGCATCGACTTTGCGCAGATTGGCTGCCAATCGTCGATTTCTCCAGTGCTCGAATCACGGGCGACATTGCACACCTTTTTCATCTTTCTGTCACGTCGCGAAATGTGCTGATACCGCGATGGCACCCTTCTCCACTACAATAAGGAACAGTTTCGTAGAGTAAAAAAATAACCGGTGCATGCACGTTTTTGTGCATTGCCAGAAACAGCCGGTGAGCGTGGAATATACCTGCGAAACTATTGATTCTTAGGAATGTCGTGTCCATCTCCTTGGTATGACGACCTAGAGCCTGTGGCATTAACCTTGAATGGAGGGCCCATGCTGAGTGAATCCGTATTTGATGCGTTCACCCGCACCTATGATGCGCGTCGCGAAACCGATATGTCGATCGCGGAGTATCTCGACCTTTGCAAAAAGGAACCGCTTGCCTATGCCAATGCGACCGAGCGCCTGCTCGCCGCGATAGGCGAACCGCAGATGGTCGACACCGCCAGGGACACGCGCCTCGGTCGGATATTCATGAACCGGACCATCCGGATCTATCCGGCCTTTGTCGGCTTCCACGGCATGGAAGAGACAATCGAACGCATCGTTTCCTTCTTCCGGCACGCGGCCCAGGGGCTCGAGGAGCGCAAGCAGATCCTTTATCTGCTCGGCCCGGTCGGCGGCGGCAAGTCATCGCTGGCCGAGCGGCTGAAGCTGCTGATGGAGCTTCATCCGATCTACGTGCTGAAGGCGGGTGACGAGATCAGCCCCGTTTTCGAAAGTCCGCTCAACCTGTTCGACCCGGACACGATGGGATCGCTCCTGCAGGAGCAATACGGCATTCCCCTGCGACGCCTGAGCGGACTGATGAGCCCGTGGTGCCTGAAGCGGCTCGATGATTTTGGGGGTGATATTTCCCGCTTCCGTGTCGTCAGGGTACAGCCTTCGCGGCTGCGCCAGATCGCTATCGCCAAGACCGAGCCTGGAGACGAGAACAATCAGGATATCTCGTCGCTGGTCGGCAAGGTCGATATCCGCAAGCTGGAGACCTATTCCCAGAACGATCCCGATGCCTACAGCTATTCTGGCGGCCTCAACCGCGCCAATCAGGGCGTGCTCGAATTCGTCGAGATGTTCAAGGCGCCGATCAAGATGCTACATCCGCTGCTGACGGCGACGCAGGAGGGGAACTATATCGGCTCCGAGAATATCGGCGCCATACCCTTCTCCGGCATCGTCCTTGCGCATTCGAACGAAGCGGAATGGCAAACCTTCAAGGCCAACAAGAACAACGAGGCCTTCATCGACCGTATTTGCGTGATCAAGGTGCCCTATTGCCTGCGCGTCACGGAAGAGCAGAAGATCTACGAAAAGCTGATCGAGGGATCGGAACTGGCCGATGCGCCATGCGCCCCCGCGACGCTTGAAATGCTGGCCCGCTTCTCCGTGCTTTCACGTCTGCGCAAACATGAGAATTCGACGTACTTCTCGAAGATGCGCACCTATGACGGCGAGAGCCTGAAGGAGACGGATCCGCGCGCCCGCAGTGTCCAGGAATATCGGGATGCCGCCGGCATCGACGAAGGCATGGACGGCATATCGACCCGCTTCGCCTTCAAGGTGCTCGCCTCCACCTTCAATCACGACACCACGGATATTGGCGCCGATCCGGTTCATCTGATGTATGTGCTGGAGCAGTCGATCCGCCGCGAGCAGTTTTCCGACGATGTCGAGAAGCGGTATCTGGAGTTCATCAAGGCCGATCTTGCACCACGTTACGCAGAGTTCATTGGCAATGAGATTCAGAAGGCCTATCTTGAGTCCTATGCGGATTACGGGCAGAATCTGTTCGACCGCTACGTGGATTATGCCGATGCCTGGATCGAAGACGTGGACTTCAAGGATCCCGATACCGGCCAGCTTCTCGATCGCGAGCTCCTCAACCAGGAACTGACGAAAATCGAAAAGCCGGCGGGAATCGCCAATCCGAAGGATTTCCGCAACGAAATCGTCAAGTTCTGCTTGAGATCGCGGGCAGCCAACGGCGGAAAGAATCCGTCATGGACGAGCTACGAGAAGATCCGGGAAGTCATCGAGAAGCGAATGTTCTCGCAGGTCGAGGATCTTTTGCCGGTCATTTCCTTCGGTTCGAAGAAGGATTCGGAAACAGAAAAGAAACACAGCGAGTTCGTCTCGCGCATGGCTGCGCGAGGCTACACGGAGAGGCAGGTTCGGCGCCTCGTCGAATGGTACATGCGCGTCAAACAGGCAAGTTAATGTGGAGCCAATATGCACATTGTCGACCGTCGGCTAAATCCGCGCGGTAAAAGTCTGGAAAATCGGCAACGGTTTCTTCGGCGCATGAAAGGCGCCGTGCAGCAGGCGGTAAAGCGTTCTCTGCAAAACCGGAACATTCGCGATGTGCTCGACGGCGGTGAGATCAGCCTGCCGATCGATGGAATGGCCGAACCGAGCCTTCGAAGGGGCGACGGCGGCGTCGCCGACCATATCCTGCCGGGAAACAGGGCCTTTGTCGAAGGCGATATCATTCCACGGCCGCCGGGTAGGAAGGGTGGAAAACCAAAAGATGCAGGCGAAGGCGATGGCGAGGACGGCTTCCGTTTCGTGCTGACGCGCGAGGAATTCCTCGATGTGTTTCTGGATGACCTGGAACTGCCCGACCTTGCCAAGCGGCGTCTGACCGAAACCGAGGAGGAAACTCCGTCGCGGGCCGGCTATTCCGTATCGGGATCGCCGTCCAACATCGCCGTCGGTCGCACGACGAGGCTCGCGATGATGCGCCGCGTCGCGCTTCACCGTCCGCGTCGTGAAGAGATCGAAGCCCTGCAGCGACAGATCGAGGAATGCGAGGACGACGAAAGCCGCCTGACGCTTGAGGCAAAACTCAAATCCCTGACGGAAAAAAGCCGGCGCATTCCCTATATCGATCCGCTCGACGTGCGGTATCGCCGCTTCGAAAACGAGCCGAAGCCTGTGGCGAAGGCCGTGATGTTCTGCCTGATGGACGTCTCAGGCTCCATGTCAGAACACATGAAGGACCTTGCGAAGCGGTTCTACCTGCTGCTCTACCTTTTCCTGTCGAAGCGATACAAGAAAGTAGAGATCGTCTTCATCCGCCATACCGACAAGGCCGAGGAGGTCGACGAGGAAACCTTCTTCTATGGTCCGGCGACGGGCGGGACGCTGGTATCCAGCGCCCTTGCGGCAATGCGCGGGATCATCGCGGCGCGTTTCGATCCGGCAGAGTGGAATATCTACGGCGCCCAGGCTTCGGACGGCGACAACGCCCATTCGGACGGAAACCTGACCGGGCAACTGCTGCGCGAGATTTTGCCGCTGTGCCAGTATTTCGCCTATATCGAGGTCGGCGAAGAGGGCGGCGACTCCTCAATATCCCGTTCACCGCTTTGGATGCTCTACGACGGGATCCGTTCCGAGCTACCGCTTTCGATGCGCAAGGTCTGCCGGCGGAGCGAAATATTCCCTGTTTTCCATGATCTCTTCCAGAAACGTGACGCACAGTCGAGGGTGACGCCATGACTACGACGATGAGACCAAGAGAGCGGCTTTTGTTCGAGGGAGCCGACTGGGATTTCGCGACGCTCCAGCGAATCCACGACGCCTGCGAGGAGATCGCGCTTAACGAACTCGGCCTCGACGTCTATCCGAACCAGATCGAAGTCATCACCTCGGAGCAGATGCTCGATGCCTATTCCTCCACCGGCATGCCGCTCTTTTACCGCCACTGGTCTTTCGGCAAGCACTTCGCGCATCACGAAACCTTCTACCGCCGCGGGATGCGCGACCTTGCCTATGAGATCGTCATCAACAGCTCTCCATGCATCTCCTACCTGATGGAAGAGAACACGGCGACGATGCAGACGCTCGTCACCGCGCATGCGGCCTTCGGCCACAACCACTTCTTCAAGAACAACTATCTCTTCAAGCTCTGGACCGATGCGGAGGGTATCCTCGATTACCTCGATTTCGCCAAGGGTTATATCACCCGCTGTGAGGAGCGTTACGGCGAGACGGCCGTCGAGCGTACGCTCGACGCAGCCCATGCGCTGATGTCGCACGGCGTACATCGATACGCGGGCAAGACCACCATCGATCTTCGCCAGGAGGAGAAGCGGCAGCAGGAGCGCCGCGCCCACGAGGAGCAGATGTTCAACGACCTATGGCGCACGGTTCCGGTCGGCAAGGCCCGGAAGGCGGGTGACATCGGCTTGGAAAAGCGCCGCGCCGCCCTCGGTCTTCCGCAGGACAACATCCTTTACTTCCTTGAAAAATCGGCGCCGCGGCTGCAGCCGTGGCAGCGCGAGATCCTCCGCATCGTCCGCCACGTCGCGCAATATTTCCATCCCCAGCGGCAGACCAAGGTGATGAACGAGGGAACCGCCACTTTCGTCCACTACCAGATCATGAACCGGCTTCACGAGCGGGGGCAGATCAGCGACGGAAACTTCCTCGAATTCCTGAAGTCGCACGCTAACGTCGTGTTCCAGCCGAGCTACGACGACCGGCGGTTCTCGGGCTTCAACCCCTATGCGCTTGGTTTTGCGATGATGCAGGATATCGAGCGGATCGTCACGAAGCCGACGGAAGAGGACCGCACATGGTTTTCCGATATCGCTGGACGAGGCGATGCGATGGCGGTCCTGCGCGACATCTGGGCCAATTACCGGGACGAAAGCTTTATCAGCCAGTTTCTGAGCCCGAACCTGATCCGGCAGTTGCGGCTGTTCCATCTCTACGACGATCCTGAACAGACCGAGGGAGTGCTGGTTTCGGCGATCCATAATGAGCGTGGATACTTGCGCATCCGCCGCCAGCTCTCCCGCGAATATGATATCGGCTGGACCGATCCGGCAATCGATATCGTCGATGTCGATCTCGCCGGCGACCGCCGGCTGTTGCTGCAACACATCATGATGAATGGCTGCTATCTTCAGGAAAATGACACGAAGCTCGTCCTGCAGCATCTCGCCGATCTCTGGGGCTATGACGTATTGCTTCAGGAAATCGACAGTTCCAGCACGGTGGCGAGAGAACACACGGCGAGCCCGCGCAAGATTGTTCAATAATCACTCGTTGTGCTGACGGGCGATAACGTGAACAATTATCGGTGGCAACAAACACAAAGCCTTAGTAGTTTACCGCCGTTGCAATCGCCCACTTGATCTCGACCAGTTTCAGCCTTTGCAGCGATCTTTCCCGGGGCGGATGGCGCGGAGACGAGAGACCATGAGTGAAACGCGGCGCAAGCTGACGACGATCTTCTGTGCTGACGTGCAGGACTATACGCGGCTGATGGGGGCTGACGAGGAGGGCACGCTTGCGAGCCTGAAGCGCTGCCGAGAAGCGATGGGGCGCCTCATCGAAAGCCATGGCGGCCGCGTCATCAATACCTGGGGCGATGGGCTGATCGCCGATTTCCCGAGCGTGGTCGAAGCGGTGCGCGCGGCCGTCGACACCCAGAACGAACTCGCGGGGTTCAACGCCCGCCGTCCGGCCGACGGGCGCATGCTCTTTCGCATCGGCATCAATCTCGGCGACGTGATCGTCGAAGGCGACGACATCTATGGTGACGGCGTCAATATTGCGGCGCGGCTGCAGGCTTCGGCTGCGGCCGGCGGCATCGTCATTTCAAGCACTGTCTACGATCAGGTGCGCAACAAGGTGGCTGTTGGTTTCGAGTTTCTCGGACCGTTGATGGTGAAGAATGTCGATGAAGGCGTGCCGAGCTACGCGGTGAAGATCGGCGATGCCAGGGACGAGACGCCGCCTGCCGAACGATCCGGCCCCGCGCGTCCGCAGCCGCAGCCGGCGGTTATGGCGGCGGCAATCTCCGAGGCAAGGCCGGCACCGCGCGGGAGTAGGCTCTACGGCGTGCTCGCCGTCATCGCCGCTGTCCTGATCTGCATCAATCTGCTGTCATGGCAGGGCATTTTCTGGGCGCGCTTTCCCGTGCTGGCGCTGGCCGTCGTCGCGGCGCTCGCCTGGAATCGCGACCAGACGCTGTTCAACCGCAAGATCACCTCGCTGGCGATCGTGGCGCTCGGCATTGCCGGCATCAACCTCTTCACCTGGACGGGGCAGTTCTGGGCGATGTGGCCGATACTGGGGATTGCGGCCGTCATGGGCGTGCGATGGTCGATGCGCCGATAGACATCCAATCTGCATCGTCAGAGATTTGTGCAATATTTCGCCCGACAATCGGCGGTGTCAAAGACAGCGGCGAGTGTTCGATCAAGCAAAAGTGAGCGGTCGGGTTATTTCCATTCTTTGCTGATATTACAAATCGGTAATGCCGGCTGCTTATGCTTGCCGGTAAGCTGTAAACGCGCGATATTGTCGCATCAGACGGGAATCTTGATCCCGCAGCGCCTCTTTCGACCGACCCAGGTCCAACCTCGAGTCCCTCTGGAGACGTGAATGGCCTTTTGGAAGCAGTTTATACTGTCGCTCATCGTCATTGTTGCCGGCTTTGCCGCGTGGGTTTTCTTTGTGCCCGGCGCCGGCGATACGATGCGCGGTGCAGGTATTCCAGACAGCATCGTTTCCAAGATCGCGCCGAAGGCTGAGGAGACGGCGGATGCCGACGCTCCTGCCCGGGCGCAAGGGAAGCAGCGCGGCGACGGACAAGGGCAGGGACAGAACCGCCGCAATGGCGGCGGGCGCAACAGCGCCATTCTCGTCGCGACGCAGGCTGTCGTCCAGGGCGTCGTCAACGACCGGCTGAACGCCATCGGCACGGGGGACGCGATCCGCTCGGTGGCGGTCACGCCGCAGGCATCGGGCACGATCCGCGAAATCCTCATCAAGTCTGGTGACAGGGTGAAGGCCGGGCAGGTGCTCGCCAAGCTCGACAGCGAGGAGCAGGTGATCGCCCGCGGCCAGGCTGACGTGGCGGTCAAGGCCGCCGTCGAGAAGTCCAATCTCTATCACAATATCAAGTCCAGCGTGTCGCGCATGGACGTCTTCGATTCCGAGATTGCCGAGCAGGGCGCGCGGCTGCAACTGCAGGCCGCCGAGCTCAATCTCGCACGGCGCAACATCACCGCGCCGATCGACGGTATCGTCGGCATCGTGCCGGTTAATATCGGCGACAACGTCACGACGAGCATCCCGATCGTCACGCTCGACGACCGTTCGGAAATCCTCGTCGATTATTGGGTGCCGGAGCGTTTCGCCAATACTGTGTTGGTCGGTCAACCGGTCGAGGCAATGTCGGTGGCGCGGCCGGGACAGGTCTTTTCCGGCGTGGTCGAAGCCGTCGACAACCGCATCGACGCGGCAAGTCGCACACTTCGCCTGCGCGCCAAGATCGACAATAGTTCGGATGAGTTGCGCGCCGGCATGTCCTTCAGCGTCAGCATGAAATTTGCCGGCGACAAATATCCGGCGGTCGATCCGGTCTCCGTGCAGTGGGATTCACAAGGGTCATTCGTCTGGCAGGTCAATGACGACAAGTCGCGCAAGGTGCGGGTCAGCATCGTGCAGCGCAACCCGGATTTCGTGCTCGTTAAAGCTGACCTCAAGGACGGCGACAAGATAGTGACGCAGGGCCTGCAGCGTGTGCGTGAGGGCGGGGCTGTGCGTGTGAGCGCCGATGTCGCCGCGACTGCGGAGGTCGCCACCCAATGAGCGTGACCGAGATTCATCAGGACAGGGCCTCGGGCAAGCAGAGCTTCACCGCACTTTTCGTTCGCCGGCCGATCCTGGCGCTGGTGTTCAACACGCTGATGGTCGTCGCCGGCCTTGCCGCCTATGTCGGCGTCGAGGTGCGCGAACTGCCGGATGTTGACCGTCCCGTCGTCACCGTGCGCACCACCTTCGACGGCGCTTCGCCGCAGACGATCGACCAGGAGTTGACCAAGGTGATCGAGGGGGCGGTCGCGCGCGTCAGCGGCCTGAAGTCGATTTCGTCGACCTCTTCCTTCGGCCAGAGCCGGGTCACTCTGGAATTCTCGGATGCGATCGATCTCGCGGTCGCCGCCAACGACGTGCGCGACGCGATCGGCCGCATCACCCAGAACCTGCCCGACGAAGCGGACGCGCCGCAGATCGTCAAGGCGGATTCGGATTCCTCGGCGATCTTGCGACTTGCCGTCACCTCCACCAAGCTCAACATGGACGACCTGACGCAGCTCGTCGAAAACGAGGTGATCGATCGCCTCGCCTCCGTCGACGGCGTTGCCGACGTCGAGGAGTATGGCGACCAGGAGAAGGTCTTCCGCGTCGACGTCGACCAGGGCGCGCTCGCCAGCCGCGGGCTGACCATCGGCGACCTGACGAAGGCGCTCGACAATGCCGCACTCGACGTGCCGGCCGGATCGCTGAAGAGCAATACGCAGGATATCGTGGTGCGCGCCACCGCCAACCTGCAGACGCCGGCGGATTTTTCCAACGTGATCCTACAGGACCGCGTCCGGCTCGGCGACGTCGCGACGGTGATGCTCGGGCCGCGCGACGGCGAAACGGCGCTGCGCTCCAACGGCAAGCCGGGCATCGGCCTCGGCATCATCCGCCAGGCGCAGTCGAATACGCTGAACATCTCGACCGGCATCAAGGCGGCTGTCGACCAACTGTCGAAGACGCTGCCCGAGGGCACGACGATTGCCATCACCAGCGACGACGCCGTCTTCATCCAGGGCGCGATCCACGAGGTGGTGCTGGCGCTGGTCCTCGCCGCCGTCATCGTCACCGCCGTCATCTATCTCTTCCTGCGCGATTGGCGGGCGACGCTGATTCCGGCGGTCAGCATGCCGGTGGCGCTGATCGGCACGCTGGCGGCGATCTATATGGTCGGTTTCTCGATCAACATCCTGACGCTGCTCGCGATCGTGCTGGCGACCGGCCTCGTTGTCGACGATGCGATCGTGGTGCTCGAAAATATCGTGCGCCGGCGCGCCGAAGGCATGGGACCGCGCGCGGCCGCGGTGCTCGGCACGCGTGAGGTGTTCTTCGCCGTGATCGCCACGACGGCGACGTTGGCGGCGGTGTTCATTCCGCTCTCCTTCCTGCCGGGACAGGTCGGTGGACTCTTCCGCGAATTCGGCTTCGTGCTCGCTTTCTCGGTCGGGCTGTCGTCGATCGTGGCGCTGACGCTGTGTCCAATGCTTGCCTCGCGCATGCTGACGAAGCCGATGCTCGAAGATCACGGCGTGCTCGGCCGCTTCGGCGGGGCGCTTGCCAATCTCTACAAATGGGCTCTGCACGGCTGTCTCAACGCGCCCTTCGTGGTCATCCTGTTCTCGGTGATCTTTGCCGGTGCGGCACTCGTCGCCTTCTCGACGGTCAAGAGTGAGCTGACGCCCGAAGAGGACCGGTCGATGGTGATGATGCGGCTGACGACGCCGCAGGGATCGAGCCTCGAATATACACGAGATAAGATGCAGCTCGTCGAAGAATATCTGCAGCCGCTGGTCGACAGCGGCGACATTCGCAACGTCTTCTCGATTTCCGGCCAGGGCGGTTCGCTGAACAGCGGCTTCATGGTGCTGACGCTTGCCCCCTGGGGAGAGCGCCAGAGGACGCAGGCGGAGATCGTCGGCGATATCAACCAAGCGGCCTCCAGGGTGCCGGCTCTGCGCGGCAATGCTATCTCATCGAACAGCCTGCGCATCCGCGGCGCAGGCAGCGGCGTGCAGATGGCGCTGATCGGCAATGATCACGAGGCGCTGACGGCGGCGGCCGCCAAGCTGGTGCAGGCGCTCGAGGCCACTGGCCAATACGAGACGCCGCGCCTGACTAACGAGCCCAGCCAGGCGCAGGTGTCGGTGACAATCGACCGCGAGCGCGCCTCGGATCTCGGCATCGACATAACCGGGCTTTCGACGGCAATCCAATCGCTGCTCGAAGGGCGCTCGGTGGTCGACGTCTTCGTCGACGGCGAATCCTATCCCGTGCTTCTGACCTCGACGACGCGGCCGATCGACGATCCGACCGACCTCGAGAACGTGTTCCTGAAGACCGGCGATGGAAAGATCGTGCCGATGTCGGTCATTGCCACGATGAAGGAAGGGTCGGTCGCGCCGCAGCTCAACCGCGAGCAGCAGCTCGCCTCCGTCGCGATCACCGCCGGCCTCAGGAACGGCATGTCGCTCGGCGATGCCGTCAGCCGAGTGACGGCTCTTGCCGAGCCGCTGCTGCCGCCAGGCTCTCGCTTGCTGCCGCTAGCGGAAGCGGCGACTCTCGAAGAGAATTCGAGCGGCATGGCGCTGACCTTCGGCTTCGCCATCGTCATCATCTTCCTGGTGCTGGCTGCGCAGTTCGAAAGCGTGCTGTCCTCGCTGATCATCATGTCGACGGTGCCGCTCGGTCTTGCCTGCGCCGTCTTCGCGCTTGTTATCACCGGCTCCAGCCTCAACATCTACAGCCAGATCGGCCTGGTGCTGCTGGTCGGCGTCATGGCGAAGAACGGCATCCTGATCGTCGAATTCGCCAATCAGCTCCGCGACCGGGGCGAGGATGTGCGGTCCTCGATCGAGAAGGCCTGCGCGCTACGCCTTCGCCCTGTGATGATGACGATGATCGCCACCATCCTCGGCGGCGTGCCGCTGGTCTTTGCCCATGGCGCGGGCGCCGAAGCGCGTGTTGCGCTCGGCTGGGTGATCGTCGGCGGTCTCGGTTTCGCGACGCTGGTGACGCTGTTCATCACGCCGGTCGCCTATCTGTTGCTTGCCCGCTTCGCCAAGCCACACGCCCATGAGGAGGCGCGCCTGCACGAAGAGATGTCGGTCGCCACGCGGCCGCGCGCTGCGCCCGACGACGAGCAGCTGCAGGCCGCCGAATAAGGCGTTCATCCGATTTCGAAGGCTGCCGGACTGCCGCGCAACCCTTTAAATTGGAACGGATTTAAGGATAAATTTTGCAGCAATTCAAAGTGCTACGGGTCCTTTGCGAGTCTGAAAAGACGCGGGGCGCTGTAATCCGGCGGCGCTTCTCATGGTGTATGAAACCTTGCGAAATAAGATAAATTACTTCTGAAGTTTAGTCGTTTGTTAAGCATAAACGGCAATGATTGTTATCAGTAACCGACTGGTCTTCTTCGTTTCTTGGAGGCCGCAACGCGCTGGAATTCCAGCGACCCCGGACATGAGAGTCCGCGCGGACGGTTCATTTCTTGTGCAGTTTGCGTCCTGTTGTGTTTTTGGAGTTTAGTTCCGTGAGTATTTACCAGCGCGTCTCGGTGGATGCGGCGCTTCATGTGCTGCGCGATATCAACCGCAATATGGCGGTCACGCAAAACCACATCACCACCGGCAAGCGCGTCGCGGAGGCCAGAGACAATTCCGTCTACTGGTCTGTCGCGACCACTGCGCGAACCGACAACAAGGCGATTTCAGCAATCCAGGATGCGCTCGGTATGGCGGCGGCGACCATGGGAACGGCCTATACCGGCGTTCAGAACGTCATCGATGTCGTCTCGGAGATCAAGGCCAAGCTGGTTGCCGCGACCGAAGATGGCATCGACAAGAACAAGGTCAACGAAGAGATCAAGCAGTTGCAGGAGCAGTTGCGCAGCGTCTCCGAGGCGGCGACTTTCAACAGCGACAACTGGGTGGTTCTCGACAACAACGCGACGCCGACGCAGCCGCGCCAGATCCCGGCCTCCTTCATCCGCAATGCCGACGGCACGATCTCGGTCGGCATGCTGAGCTACCATATCGACACGACGCCGACCGGGAGCACCTCCTCCAAGGACGCGCGCTACCTGATCGACGATCGCGCCACCGGTTCGGGCGAATACGGCGTGCTGACATCGGCCTATTTCGCCACCGAGCTCGGCGCCTCGCAGAACTATGTGCTGATGGAGAGCAAGAACGGCACGACCACGGGGCAGGTGGTGATTTCGCTCTCGGACGTCACGACGAAAGGACAGGTCAGCGAAATGATCAGTGTCGTCGATGCGGCACTGACGCAGCTGACGACAGTCGGTTCAGCCTTCGGCGCGTTGGAGAAGCGCATCAACCTGCAAAACGACTTCGCCACGAAACTCCACGACAACATCACCGCCGGCATCGGACGGCTTGTCGATGCGGACATGGAGGAAGAGTCCAGCAAGCTCAGGGCGCTGCAGACGCAGCAACAGCTCGGCCTGCAATCGCTGAATATCGCCAACGCGACCTACGATACGGTCAGGCAGTTGTTCCAGAATTTCTAAGAGTGCGGTCACCCAGCCATCCGCCCTCGTGGTTCGAGACGGCCTTTCGGCCTCATGACCATGAGGGCTGATTGTCGCGCTGGCCGCAGAGGCTATCGTTCTGCCATACCGTCGCGCAGGCGCACTACTCGCTAAAACTGGTGATATCTGCGCATTCCCGCAACATCGCTTCTGTTTCGGCGCCTGAAATTCCCCTATCAAGGGAACATCTTCATTTTCTTGCCGCAATCCTTGCCATTTGCTCGGATCAGTCGAACGGAGACCGTCCTGTCCATGATCAAAAAATTCGTACTTCTCGCTATTGCCGCAAGTTATCTCAGTGCCTGCACGACGACCGACCCCTATACCGGTGAACAGAAGGTTTCCAATACGGCGGGCGGCGCCGCGCTTGGCGCCCTCGGCGGCGCTCTCGTCGGCGTGGCTGTCGGCGGCGGCGGCCACGGCAAGCGCAATGCGGCGTTGATCGGCGCCGGCGTCGGCGCTCTCGCCGGCGGCGCGATCGGCAATTACATGGACCAGCAGGAATCCGAGCTTCGCGCCCAGCTCGAAGGCACCGGCATTTCGGTGACCCGCAACGGCGACAACATCATCCTCAACATGCCCTCGAACATCACCTTCGACGTCGACCAGGACGCGGTGAAGCCTGGCTTCTATCCGACGCTGAATTCGGTGGCGATCGTGCTGCGCAAGTTCAACCGCACGCTGATCGACGTCAATGGCCATACGGATTCGACCGGCAGCCTGCAGCACAATCAGGACCTGTCGCAGCGCCGTGCGCTGTCGGTTGCCGATTATCTCGGCGGCCAGGGCATCGACCAGCGCCGCGTCTCCGCCGTCGGTTTCGGCCCGTCCCAGCCGGTCGCCTCCAATGCGAGCGAGGCCGGCCGGGCGCAGAACCGCCGCGTCGAGATCCAGATCGCTCCGATCACGCAGGGCTGAACCGGATTTTCTACCTTTGAAGCGGCCGGGCCCAGCCCGGCCGTTTTTGTTAATGCTGCATCGTCGCACCCTTGGTGATCTTGTCGACGATCTTCTTTTCGGCGCGCAGCGCGATGCCGACCACCTTCGCGTCTTCGGGAGCAAATTCGGCGAAGACGGCGCGATTGGCTGCGTCGTGGCCGGTCGCAAACATCTCCTCGATGAACAGCGAGCTGGCAATATCGCGCTCCAGCGCGCGGCGGTGAACGGCTGACATCGTCGCCTCGTCGGCAGAGAGCACGATGATCGGCTGGATCGATAGCGGATTGTAGAGATTGCCAGCGCGGTCCCTATAGGCTTCGCCGATGATCTCCGGATGCCGGCCGGCGATGCCTGTCATCAGGAAGGCGGTGACGTTCAGCTTCTGCCAGCCGGCAAGATTGTTTCGCAGGACGACGGCAATTTTGGTATCAAACATCGGACGGTCTTTCACCTAACTACGGGTTATGGAGTATCGGGCGCGTTGAACCAGGATTTACATCCGCAGGTCTTCGAAGGTCTTGAACGTTTGTGCGCGGGACCATCCGGCAACGCCATCCTGGCTGCGCCGGCCTTTCCCGGCATCGAGCGCATCGCGGCGCAGTTCTCCGGCAATGCCTTCGAGCCGCACCGACACGATACCTATGCGCTCGGCGTGACTCTGAAGGGGGTTCAGACCTTTCGCTATCGCGGCGAGCGGCGCTTCAGCCTGCCGGGGCAGGTGATCGTGCTGCATCCCGATGAGGAGCATGACGGCGGGGCGGGGACCGAGGACGGGCTGCAGTACCGCATGCTCTATCTGGAGCCGTCGCTGCTTCTTGAATGCCTGGAAGCCGATGGCGTCGGCCTGCCTTTTGTCGATGAACCCGTTATCGGCGATCCCGCGCTGGCGGGCGTGCTGCTGGCAGCACTCGGCGAACTCGACCGCGAACTGGACGAGCTTTTCGTCGACGATTTCGTATCGCGGGTGACCGGCGAGCTGTCACGGCATGCGCGCATGCCGCGCCGGCCGCTCGGCGATGTAGCCTGGCGGCAGGCGCAGGCGGCGCGAGATTATCTTGAGGCGCATGCGACCCGGGCAGTGCATTCCCTAGAGCTGGAAGCGGTGACGGGGCTCGACCGTTTCGCGCTGTCGCGGCATTTCCGGGCGGTCTTCGCCACCAGCCCGCATCGCTACCTTTTGATGCGGCGGCTGCAGCGGGCGCGGGCGATGATCGGCACGGGCGAAGGGATTTCCGATGTGGCGGCGGCGACCGGCTTTGCCGATCAGAGCCATCTCAATCGCCATTTCAAGAAGGCATACGGCATGACGCCCGGCCAGTGGGCAGCGCTCGCGCATAACTCCGCGCCGCGCTCTAAAGCGCGTCGCGTCAATCCGGATTCATGCGACGCGCTTTAAGTCTTTGATTTATGCATGTCGTTATCCCAAAACCGCTGCGCACTTTTGGTGCGATATGCATCAAGCGGGATTTTCCGCAAGGCCGGAACGGCGCGCGATGAAACGGGCGAGCATCGGGCCGATCATCAGGATCACCAGGAAACGGCCGGTCTGCATCGCCATGACGAAGGGCACGTCGACATCGCTGGAGGCGGCGATAATAGCGACGGAATCGGCACCGCCGGGGCTTGTGGCGAGATAGGCGGTCAGCGGATCTATGCCGGCGAAGACGTGAAGCGCCACCGCCATGCAGCCGCAGAGCGCCATCAGCAGCACGATGCAGGCCGATACCCTCGGCAGGGCGCGCGCCACGTGCTTGAGGATCGAGCGGGTGAAACGCAGGCCGATGCTCCAGCCGACGAGCGCATAGGCGGTGGCGAGCAGCCACATCGGCAGCTCGATCTTCAGGAGGCCCATGCCCTGCAGCAAGGCGCCGAGAAAGAGCGGCACGATGATCGTGCCGCCCTGGAGGCGCAGGCGCCAAACGCCATAGGCACAAAAGGCCGCAAAAGCCATCGTCGCTGCAAAGGCCGGCCAGTCAATCACGGGAAAGAGGATAAGCGGCGGCGGCTCGGCGCCGTCGGCTGCCACCCACAGGCGCGAGATCACCGAGGCGCCGACGGCGACGAAGACGACGCGCAGATACTGCATGAAGGCGACGAGACGGCCATCGGCGCCATAGGCTTCCGACATGATGACCATGGCGGAGGCGCCGCCCGGCGAGGAGCCCCATACCGCCGTGGTTCCCGGCAGCACCTGCCAGCGCGTCAGCAGCCAGCCGAGGCCGGTGGCGATGGCGATGACCGAGAAGATGAACAGCAGGAAGAGCGGCGCGTCCTTCGCCATGGTGCCGAGAATGTCAGGGGTGATGGTGCGCGCCATCATCAGGCCGACGAGGACCTGGCCGAACTGCAGCGGCCAGAAGGGCACGCGAAGCTTTCCCTTGCCGACGGTCAGCGCCAGTGCGATTGCCGCGACCATCGGTCCGATCAGCAGCGAGGCCGGCAGGGCGAAGAGCTCGAGGAAGACGACAAGAGCTGAGGAAAGCGCGAGCAGCAGCGCCCATTTCGGCAGGCCGGCATCCCGCAGCAGGCGGCTTGCGTCGCTGAGTGACATGATCCCCGTGTCTTTCCTGGCCGGCGCCAAGCCCTGAGGCTGAGATGGGAGGGCTCCGGCATGACGACGAAAGGCCGGCTACAACAGCCGGCTGGCGCGGGTCCGGTATAGGCGGGTGGAAGACAAGCGGTCAATTGCGAAATTTGGCTACTCGGCGCCTTAAGATGCGAATTTGATTCATGTGGCCGCTCTAAGTCATTGTTTTTATGTATGCCGCCCTCCCAGACCGCATGGTTTTGGGCGGGGTACCGTCACAAACGTACATGGCCGGCGAGAAAATCAAGCAGGGCGCGTACACGCGCCGGCAGTAGCCCGCCCTGGCCCATATAGAGGGCGTAGAACTCCTCGAGATCGCCGGGATTGGCCTCTTCGAGCACCGGCGCCAGACGCCCGGCATCGATATCGGCGCGCACGGTGAAGGCGGCAAGGCGGGCAAGGCCGGCGCCTGATAAAGCGAGGTGGCGCATGGCTTCGCCGTCTCCCACCTGCACGCCGGGGGTGATCGGGATCATCAGCGTTTCGCCGTCCTCGCGCAGCGGCCAGCCCTCTACGGCGCGGGCGTAGGAAAAGCCGATGCGGCAATGGCGGCGGAGATCGGCAGCCGAGCGTGGTTCGCCGTGGCGCGATAGATAATCCGGCGACGCGACGATGATCTTGCTGGTGGCGCCAAGCTTGCGGGCGATCAGGCTGGAATTCTTCAACGGGCCTGCGCGGATCGCGACATCGGCGCGTTCTTCCATCAAGTCGACTATCCTGTCGGTATGGGAAATATCCAGCGTCACGACCGGATGAAGCGCCATGAAGGCAGGCACGAGCGGCGCCAGCACATGGTTGCCGAAGGAGCCGCTGGTGTTGATGCGGATGCGGCCCGAGGCCTGTTCGCCTGTCGAGGCCTGACGTTCAGCCTCGGCGATATCGGCAAGGATGGCGATGCTGCGCTCGTAGAAGGCGCAGCCTTCCGGCGTCAGTTGCAGCCTGCGGGTCGAACGGTTGACGAGGCGGGCGCCGAGGCGTGTCTCCAGTCGGGCGACGAGCTTGCTCACAGCCGACGGCGTCATGCGCCGGGCCGTAGCGGCGGCGGAAAAACCGCCACGTTCGACGACGCTGACGAAGACTTCCATTTCGCCGGAGCGATTGATGTCCTGACGGCTCATGATGAATTCAAGTCACAAATGATTTGCTTTTAGGCAATCTATATCATCGGGCGACCAAGGTCTATCTCATAGGAAATACAGGAGACAGATCCATGGACTACAGAAACCTCGGCGCCTCCGGCCTCAGAGTGCCGGTCTTGAGCTTCGGCGCGGGCACATTCGGCGGCAGTGGCCCCCTGTTCGGCGCTTGGGGCAATACCGATGCGGAAGAGGCGCGGCGGCTCGTCGACATCTGCCTTGAGGCCGGTGTCAATCTCTTCGACACTGCCGACGTCTATTCGGCCGGCACCTCCGAACAGGTGCTCGGCCAGGCCATCCGCGGCCGGCGCGACGCTGTGCTGATCTCGACGAAGACAGCACTGCCGATGGGCGAGGGGCCGCAGGACTGGGGAACGTCGCGGGCGCGGCTGATCCGCGCGACCGAGGATGCGCTGCGCAGGCTCGGGACCGACTATATCGACCTCTTGCAGCTTCACGCCTTCGATGCCTCGACGCCGGTCGAGGAGGTGCTGTCGACGCTCGACGGGCTCGTTGCCGCAGGCAAAATCCGCTATGTCGGCGTTTCCAATTTTGCCGGCTGGGAACTGATGAAGTCGCTCGCCGCCGCCGAGCGCCACGGCTATCCGCGTTATGTCGCCCATCAGGTCTATTATTCGCTGGCAGGACGCGATTACGAATGGGAGCTGATGCCGCTTGGCACCGACCAGGGTGTGGGAGCCCTCGTCTGGAGCCCGCTTGCCTGGGGACGGTTGACCGGCAAGATCCGCCGCGGCCAGCCGCTGCCCAAGGCAAGCCGGCTGCACGAGACGGCGCAATACGGCCCGCCTGTGGACGACGAGAAGCTATTCGACATCGTCGAGGTGCTGGACACCATCGCATTAGAAACCAGCCGGACGGTGCCGCAGATCGCCATCAACTGGCTGCTTAACCGGCCGACGGTATCGAGCGTCATCATTGGCGCCCGCAACGAGGAACAGCTCCGGCAGAACCTCGACGCGGTCGGCTGGAACCTGTCGAGGGAGCAGATCGAAAGGCTCGACGCCATAAGCACTGTCACGGCGCCCTATCCCTATTTTCCCTATCGCAGGCAGGAGGGTTTTGCGCGGCTCAATCCGCCGATTGTCTGAGGTGCGGGGACTGCGGACTTGGCTATAGCAACCGGCCTATAACAAAGTAGGAATGAAATCTTCTGCCAATCTTAACTGGACAGCCGCTTTGACTTGCCGCATACCCAGCCTGACCTGCGGAACACGATATGGTTTCTGCGGAATGGCAGGGAGATCAAAGGGATGGCGCTGAAGGACGCGAAGGCGGGCACACGCAACGAGGCCGGAATTGCCGCGGTGCTTGGTATTCTCAAGCAGAGCTTCGGCGAGCGTTTTCAGACCGGCCAGTCCTTCCGCGAACAACATGCCCATACGACCACTTATATCCCGCCGCAGCTGCCGGACGGTGTGCTCTTCGCCGAGAGCGCCGAGGACGTGAAGGTGGCGGTCAGGGCGTGTGCGACCCACAAGGTGCCGGTGATCGGCTTCGGTGTCGGCACCTCGCTGGAGGGTCAGGTCAATGCCGCCAATGGCGGCATTTCGATCGATTTCAGCCGCATGAACCAGGTGCTCGAGGTCAATCCCGAAGATCTCGACTGCACCGTCGAACCGGGTGTGACACGCGAGGCGCTGAACATCCACCTGCGCGATACCGGCCTGTTCTTCCCGATCGATCCCGGCGCCAACGCCTCGATCGGCGGCATGGCCTCGACGCGGGCCTCCGGCACCAATGCCGTGCGCTACGGAACTATGAAGGACAATGTGCTTGCCGTCACCGCGGTCACCGCCAATGGCGAGGAGATCCGCACGGCCCGGCGCGCCCGCAAATCTTCCGCCGGCTACGACCTGACGCGGCTTTTCGTCGGCGCCGAGGGCACGCTCGGCATCCTGACCTCGGTAACGCTGCGCTTGCAGGCGATTCCGCAGAAGATCGCCGGAGGGGCCTGTGCCTTTCCGAGCATCAAGGCCGCTTGTGATGCCGTCATCATGACGATCCAGATGGGCATTCCGGTGGCGCGCATCGAGCTGCTCGACACGGTACAGATGCGGGCCTGCAACGCCTATTCCAAGCTCTCCTATGCCGAAAGCCCGACACTGTTCCTCGAATTTCACGGCACCGACGAGACGGTGCCGTTGCAATCGGCAGCCTTTGCCGAGATCGCGGCGGAATGCGGCGGCGGCGAATTCCTGTGGACGGCCAATGCCGAGGAACGGACGAAGCTCTGGAAGGCGCGCCACGACGCCTATTGGGCCGCAAGGGCGCTGGCGCCTGGGCTTGCCGCACTTTCGACCGATGTTTGTGTTCCGATATCGAGGCTCGCCGATTGTGTTTCCGAAACGCAGGCGGATATCGAGGAGCACGGGCTGTTGGGGCCGATTGTCGGCCATGCCGGCGACGGGAACTTCCATGTGCTGCTGTTGTTCGACGACAAAAGTGCCGAAGACATCGCCAGGGCTGAGAGCTTCGTGCAGCGGCTCAACCAGCGAGCGCTCGACCTGGACGGGACATGCACCGGCGAACACGGGATCGGGCAAGGCAAGATGGCGTTTCTGGAACAGGAGCTCGGCGGCGCGGTGGATCTGATGCGACAGGTGAAACAGGCGCTCGATCCAGACGATATCTTCAATCCCGGCAAGATTTTCCACCATGGCTGAAAACGGAATATTCTCATGAACTTGGGCCTTGCCCCCGGCATGAATAGCGCTAGAACAGAATGATGTTGGGCCAGCTCAACCTGAAATCTGAATCCTGTTCTCAAATAAAGAGTTAGAGCATGATGTCGTCCGAAAACCGCTCACACTTTTCGGCATCATGCTCTAGTGTCGGCAACAGAATCCCGAATGGAGACGCTTTGCATTGGTAGGCCGGTTCCTCGTCTTTCTGGGGGGAGTGATCGTCGTAGTGCTGTTTGTGGCGCTGCTTGCGCCGCTGTTCATCGACTGGACGGATTTCCGCAAGAATTTCGAGGATCAGGCAAGCCGCATTATCGGTAAGAAAGTCACCGTCTACGGCACGGTGGATGCGCGCCTGCTGCCGTTTCCATCGGTGACGCTGCATGATGTGCGCGTCGGCCAGGAAGCGGATGGCACGCCGATCGTCAAGGTCGAGCAGTTTTCCATGGATGCGGAGCTCGCACCTTTCCTGTCCGGCGAAGCGCTGATCTTCGACATGCGCATCGTCAATCCGAAGGTGCGCTTGAGACTGCTCAAGGACGGCACGCTCGACTGGATGCGCGGCAGCCGCGCGGAAATACCGGCAAGGACCGTCGTTCTCGAAAACGTGCATGTCAGCGGCGGCGAGGTCGAATTCATCGACGACCAGTCGGGCCGCTCGCGTCGCATCACCGGCCTCAATGCGGAAATGTCGGCAAAGTCGCTGGCCGGCCCCTGGCGCATCGAGGGCGACGCTGCGCTTGACGGCGAGCACGGCGGCTTCTCGATCTCGAGCAGCCAGCCGGACGACAAGGGCGTGCTGCGCGTGCGCACGAGGCTTTCGCCGGACAAGCACCCTGTCAGCATCGATCTCGACGGCGAGCTGAAGCTCGTCGACAGCAAGCCGAATTATCAGGGCCAGCTTTCGGCGGCGATCGAGATCCGCAACAGCGCCAAGCCCGCCAACAAAAAAGAGCAGCCGCCGCGCGTCAAGGGCCGCTTCGAGCTCACCAATGAACGCATCCGCATTCCCGAATACCGGATGGAGATCGGCCCGACCGACGATCCCTATGTTATAACCGGCGAGGCGACGCTCGATACCGGCAATGCACCGGAATTCCTGCTGACCGCCGACGGGCAACAGATCGACGTCAACCGTATCGGCAATCAGGGCACTGCGGGCAAGACGACGCGCGATGCGGCTGTTTCGGCGCGCCAACGGCTGAATTCGCTGATCGATATCGTCGGGCAGGTGCCGATCCCGCAGGTGCCGGGCAAGGCGAGCGTCAAGCTGCCGGCGATCGTCGCCGGTGATACGACGTTGCGTGACGTGCAGTTGGAGCTCGAGCCGGCCGGCACCGGCTGGATGATCGACAGCGCCACCGGCACGCTGCCGGGGCGCACGCAGGTGGAAGGCAAGGGCAAGCTCCTGCTTCAGGGTGAGGCCTCGTTCAACGGCCAGATCGTGGTGGCTTCCAGCCAGCCGACCGGGCTTGCCTCCTGGCTTGCCGGCTCGGTCGATCCCGCCATCCGGCAACTGCGGCGGGCGGGCTTTTCCGCCAATGTCAGCCTGACGCATGAATTGCAGCGTTTCGAAAATCTCGAGATTGCCATCGGACCGGCGACGCTGAAGGGCCGGCTGGAGCGCCAGGCGATTTCCGGCCAGACGCCGACGCTGTCGGTGGCGCTAAACGGCGATACGCTCGATCTCGACGCGCTGCAGGCGCTGAGCGGGCTTATGACCGGCCAGGATGCCGGCGACAACGTGCTCGACCACAAGATCGCCGCCCAGCTTAAGGCCGACAAGTTCACCGCCTTCGGCGTCAGTGCCGACAATGTCGAGACCACCTTTACGATCTCCGATGGCGCGCTTGCCGTCGACCGGCTGTCGATCAAGGATATCGCAGGCGCCGAGCTGACGGCGACGGGCAGAGCGGAAGGCTCATTGCTCGACTACAAGGGCGCGGGTGAAATCACCTTCAAATCGGCCGATCCCGGCGGCTTCTTTACCATGCTGCGCGAGCACCTGCCGCATCACCCGGTGCTCGACCGGCTGGTGCGCAATGCCGGGTGGTACGGCAATACGGCGCTTCGCGGCGCGCTGACGCTCGGCGGCGACGAGGGCAACGCGCTGACGGTGACACTTGCCGGTGTCTCGAACGGCAGCCGCGTCAATCTCGACTACCGCATGTCCGACCTCTTGGCGCTGACCGGCAATGGCACGACGAGCCTTGAGGCAACGCTCGAAAACGCCGTGCCGTCCATCCTGTTCGGCCAGGCCGGGCTCGACCCGCTGCCGGTCGATGTCGGGGCCAATGGCCGCCTGACGCTGAAGGTGAAGGCATCGGGCAATGATCCCGCCGATGCGGCCCTGAGCTTTGCGACCGACCGGACCTCGTTCACCGCCAACGGCAAGGTCGATGTTCGGCCGGAGACCTTCATGAACGGCCAGATCGGGCTTTCGCTGGACAGTGCCGATATCGACCCCTATCTCATCATGAACGGCATCGCCCTGCCGCAGACCGGAACCGGGTTGCCGCTCGGCCTGCAGGTCAATGCCGCCGTCGACAGCGACAAGATCGTCTTTTCGGATCTCAAGGGGCATGCGGCCGATAACGAATTTTCAGGTGCGCTGACCTTCGACCGGAAGGCTGCGAAGACGACCGCGAGCGGTGGGCTGACACTCACCAAGGCCGATGCCGGCTGGCTCGGCGAGGCGGTGTTCGGCCAGATCGTCGATCCCGCCAACGGTCAGCTGACGACGGCGCCGCTGGGGCTGCCCATCTTCAAGGATCTCGACGTCAACGTGAAGCTGATGGCCAAGCAGTTCTGGCCGGGCCTGCCGGATACGGCGGTGTCGGACTTCACCAGCAACGTCGCCTACAAGGGCGACGAGTTGCAGCTCAACGACATGGCCGGCAACTGGGACGGTGGAAAGCTTTCCGGCAACCTGCTCTTCACCAATGCCAACGGCACCGGCTTCCTGCAGACGAAGCTTGCGCTTGCCGATTCCGATCTTTCCGGCGTCGTCTGGCTGCGCGACGGCGCGCCGATCGCCAACGGCAAGTTCGGATTGTCGCTGTCGATGGAGGCCTCGGGCAAGACGATCGGCGAAATTGCCAGCTCGCTCAATGGTTCGGGCGAACTGAGGCTTGGCGATACCAGCATACGCGGGCTGAATCTTGCCATCCTTCCGCCGCTGCTTGCCGCGACCGATACGATGCAGGAGCAGATCAATGCCGGCAAGGTGCATCCGATCATCGAAACGCTGCTCAGCAACGGCGAGGCGAAGCTGCCGCCGCTCGGCGTCCCCTTCAACATCACCGACGGGACGCTGAGGGTGCAGAATGTCACCGTCGCCAACGATCTCGCCCGCATCACCGCCGATGCGCAGATCGCGCTGCCGGAAGAGCGGGTCAGCGCGACGCTGGGTGTCGGGTTCAATCCGGGCACCGAAGCGCTTTCTGGTGCGGAGCCGGCGCTCAGGCTGAATTTTTCCGGCATGCTGCCATCACCCGGCAAGACGATGGATGTGACCGATATCACCAGCTATCTGTCGCTGCGGGCCTTCGAGCGCGAGCGCCGGCGGGTCGAACGGCTGCAGGCGATCGTGCTCGAAAAACAGCGGCTGCGGCGCGAGGTGGCGCTCTATCGGTTCAACGACGCCGAGCGCATCAAGGCGGCCGAGATCGAGCAACAACGGCAGGCGGAGGAAGAGCGGCTGCGTGCACTGGCGCAGCAAGCAGCCGCTGCGAAGGCTGCAGCCGAGGCAGAGGCTGCACGCGCGGCGGAAGCCAAAGCGAAGGCGGATGCGCAAGCGAGGGCTGCCGCCGAGGCGGAAGCGGCACGGCGCAGCGGGCAAGCACAGCCAGGTCCGCTCAATTTTGACCAGTTGCCGGGCGTTCAGGCGCAGTGAGATTACATAAAATTTGCTTCATGCAAGGCGCTACAGATCTTTGTTTTCATTGATTTTTCGCCCCAAATCGCCCCACGGTTTTGCGCAGCACGCATGAGGTCCGGGTCACGGCTGGCGGTCGCCCCCAGCCTTCAGCCAGGAAAGCACATGCAAGCGCAGCGCCGAGGACAGGTTGCTGTCGGGCGGGCGGTGGTCGTCGATTTCGGAGATCAGGGCGGCGAGCGGTATCGAACGGCCTGCGGCAATCATCTTCAGCTCGGCCCAGAACTCGTCTTCGAGCGAAAAACTGGTGCGATGTCCGTGCAATGTCGCCGAATGCTTGCGGATCATGGAGCGCCTTCACATCCCGGTTAGAGCGCCGCGCGTCCGCGAGGACGCGCTCAAGACGTTTTGTCAAATCATGTGTGGGTTGGCAGATCGATTCAAGGAAACCGCGCAAGTGGCTGATCGCAGAATCCATTCCAGCTTTTCAAGCTTTGCGTGAAACCCTCACGCGCCGTCGTCATCAGTCTCGATCCGGCCGTCGCGATGGATCTTGTCGGCCTTGTCGTTCAGCCTGCGGGTCAGTTGCTTTTCGGCCTTGGCGCGGCCGAAGGAAATACGGTTCTGTTCGGCCTGCTTCTCCTTTTCGGAGCGAGCTTGCTTCTTGCGGAACTGGCGCAGATTGATGATTTCGGCGCTCATGCGTTTGCCTGAATTCCCTATGAAAAAGGGAGGCTTGGCCTCCCTTCAAATCACTGTTTCTTGCGGAAGGAGTCGAGTGAGACGACGGAGCCCGGTTTCTTCTCCTCGCCGTCGGCGGGTTTTGCGCCAGCGGCGTCATCCGACTTTCCAGCCGCATCCACCGGATAGGCGGTGATTTCACCGGACGGCAATTCCTCGCCATCGGCGAGAGGCACGTCGAATTCGAGCTCGAAGTTGACGGAGGGATCATAGAAGCCGCGGATCGCATTGAATGGGATGACCAGCTTTTCCGGAACGTCCGAGAAGGAAAGGCCGATCTCAAAATGCGTCTCGGTGATCTTCATGTCCCAGAACTGGTGCTGGATGACGATGGTCATCTGCTCGGGGTATTTCGACTTCAGATGCTGGGAGATGCGCACCCCGGTCGCGCCCGTGAGGAAGGTGATGAAGAAGTGATGATCACCGGGCAGGCGGCCCGTGGCTGCGACTTCCGCCAATACCTTGCGGATGACGCCGCGAAGTGCATCCTGTGCCAGAATGTCGTAGCGGATATGATCCTGCCCCATGCTTTTCCTGTCTTTCGTCGGTTCGGAGTCTTTTCACAAGGTTGTATGCCACGTCCGGGCGCCTTGGGAAAGACCGGAGCCGAGTCACGTTTTTAAGCAGCATACATGATTTCGGCGGCAGGGAGAAGGTGAAGGCTTCTGTTGCCAGGTGCCTTCGGACCCCGCCTAGAGGTGCGAACCACTAGGACTTTGATTGAAGTGTCACACCGCGATTAAGCAGCGAGACGAGCTTCCGCATAGTTGTCGTTTGCAACTACAATTTTAGCCCGATAACGGCGGTACAATGCCGAGCAAAAAGACGATCTTTACACCCTTGTCGATCCTGTTTCGCCCCCATCAAAAGCCGGCCTTCGAGACCGCCGGTTTTTGGTGGAGGCGCCGGGTACCGCCCCCGGGTCCAATAGGTTTATTACACCGCTCGTTTATCGCCATAGCCGGCCCGAAAGCCAGCATGGGTGATATAGTGGTTTCCTCAGCCCAAGGAAAGGGCAAACGTCATAAAAGCGTTATGCGACCCATCAGAAACATTGGGAAAATGCCCGGCGGTGATTGGTTTCCCGGTTCTGAAGGCTTAAATTAGCCGAAACGGAATCAGCGCGACATGAAGCAATATCTCGATCTCTTGAATCATGTGATGGAAAAGGGCTCCGACCGGGGCGACCGCACCGGCACCGGCACACGCTCAGTCTTCGGCTACCAGATGCGCTTCGACCTGGAAGAGGGCTTCCCCGTCCTCACCACGAAGAAGCTGCATCTGCGCTCGATCATCCACGAGCTTCTCTGGTTCCTGAAGGGCGAGACGAATATCCGCTATCTCAAGGAGAACGGCGTTTCGATCTGGGACGAATGGGCCGATGAAAACGGCGATCTCGGGCCTGTTTACGGCGCCCAGTGGCGCTCCTGGCCAGCGCCCGACGGCGGCCATATCGACCAGATCGCCAATCTCGTCAAAGGCATCGTCAACAATCCGAATTCGCGCCGCCACATCGTCTCGGCCTGGAATCCGGCCGAAGTGGACGAAATGGCGCTGCCGCCCTGCCATTGCCTGTTCCAGTTCTATGTGGCTGATGGCAAGCTTTCCTGCCAGCTTTACCAGCGCTCGGCCGATATCTTCCTCGGCGTGCCGTTCAATATCGCTTCCTATGCGCTGCTGACGATGATGGTGGCTCAGGTGACCGGACTGAAGCCTGGCGATTTCGTCCACACGCTCGGCGACACCCATCTCTATCACAACCATTTCGACCAGGCGAAACTGCAGCTTGCACGCCGGCCGAAGCCGCTGCCGTTCATGCGCATCAATCCTGAGGTGAAGGACATTTTCGGCTTCACCTTCGACGATTTCGAGCTGATCGGCTACGAGGCCGATGCCAGCATCAAGGCGCCGATCGCCGTCTGATCCAGGATATTCCATGGCCGACATCCGCAGGACCATTATCGCCGCCGTTGCCCGCAACGGCATTATCGGCCGCGACGGCGACATGCCGTGGCGGCTTTCGAGCGACCTCAAGCGCTTCAAGGCGCTGACATTGGGCAAGCCTGTGGTGATGGGCCGCAAGACCTACGATTCGATCGGCAAGCCGCTGCCGGGACGGCCGAACGTCGTCATCTCGCGGCAGGCGGCGATAGACCATCCTGATGTCTCCATGGCCCATACGCTGCCGGAGGCGATGACGGCGGCCGAAAGGCTGGCGCTCGAAACCGGCGTCGACGAAATCTGCATTCTGGGCGGCGGGCAGGTCTATGCCCAGGCGATCGGCCTTGCCGACCGGATGTGCATCACGCATGTCGAGGCTGATCTCGATGGAGACGCGTCGTTTCCCGTGATCGATCCCGACACCTGGCAGGCGGGGGAGGCGATCGCGGTTCCGGCCGGCGAAAAGGACAGCTATCCCACGCGTTTCATCGTCTACGAACGCCGTCACGCCTGAAAATGAACTATTTTCCAATTAAATTGACCAAGTTTCTCACGCTGCGTTGAAAGGCGATGCGGCGATACCTATAACGGTCACCAACGCGTCCGCCGGTCAGCCCCCACGGTTTCGGATGCGTGGAGACTTAACGAACAACGAGGTTTTGATGCCCTGGAGCAATCAGAATGGCGGCGGCGGCCCTTGGGGCGGCGGCGGCGGTAATAATCAGGGACCATGGGGACAGGGGCCGAACCGGCCGCGCGGTGGCGGCGGCAAGGGCGGACCGCCTGATCTGGAAGATATCATCCGGCGCGGCCAGGACCAACTGCGCAACATCATTCCCGGCGGCTTCAACGGCGGCGTGGCGGTGATCGTTGCGGCGATCGTCGCCGTCTTCTGGCTGATCCAGTGCATCTATGTCGTGCAGCCGGACGAACGCGGCGTCGAACTGCGGTTCGGCAAGCCGAAGGCCGAGATTTCCATGCCGGGCCTGCATTTCCACCTGTGGCCGATGGAGACCGTGGAGACGGTCAAGGTGACCGTGCAGCAATTGAACATCGGGGCGACTTCGGCATCGTCTTCGAACGGCCTGATGCTGTCCAGCGACAAGAGCGTCATCAACGTGCAGTTCGCTGTCTTCTACACCGTCAGCGATCCCAAGGCCTATCTCTTCAACGTCGAAAATCCGGCAGAGACGCTGCAGCAGGTTTCCGACAGTGCCATGCGTGAAATCGTTGGCCGGCGTCCGGCGCAGGACGCCTTCCGCAGCAATCGCCAGCCGATCGAAGTGGATGTGCTCAATATCCTGCAGGACACGATGAACCGCTATGGCGCGGGCGTGACCGTGACCGGCGTGACGATCCAGAACGTGGCGCCGCCGCGGGAAGTCGCCGATGCTTTCGAAGAAGTGCAGCGTGCCGGCCGTGACCGCGATAGCACGATCGAAGAGGCCAATCGCTACACGAACCAAAAGCTCGGCCAGGCGCGAGGCGATGCGGCCAGAATCCGCGAAGATTCAGCCGCCTACAAGGACCGTGTGGTGAAGGAGGCGGAAGGTGAGGCGCAGCGGTTCACGGCGATCAACGACGAATATTCCAAGGCGCCCGATGTGACCCGCAAGCGGTTGTACCTCGAAACGATGGAGCAGGTGCTGAAGAACTCCCGGAAGGTCATCATCGACGAAAAGCAGGGCGTCCTGCCCTATCTGCCGCTCAATGAGCTCGGCAAACCGGCGCAACAGGGAGGTTGAGTCATGACATCGAACAGACTTCCCATCATTCTCCTCATCCTCGCCATTGTGCTGGTCGGGCTTTATTCGTCCATCTTCGTGGTGAATGCACGTGAGCAGGCCATCGTCGTCCGCTTCGGCCAGATCCAGTCGGTCAAGACCGAGCCTGGGATTTATTTCAAGCTGCCTTTCGGCTTCATGGATGCCGACCGCGTTCAGTTGGTCGAAAAGCAGGCACTGAGGCTCGATCTCGACAATATCCGCGTTCAGGTCCAGGACGGCCAGACCTTCGACGTCGATGCCTTCGTGATCTATAACATCTCGGATGTTCGCCGTTTCCGCGAAACAGTATCGGGCGATCGCGAAGCCGCAGAAGCGCGGTTGAGGGCGCAGCTCGATTCATCGCTTCGCCGCGTCTACGGTCTGCGTGACTACAATGCCGCGCTCTCGGAAGAGCGTGTCGCAATGATGCTGGAGATTCGCGACGATCTGCGCACGGATGCCGAAAATCTCGGCCTGCATATAGACGACGTTCGCATCCGCCGCACCGACCTTTCGCCGGAGGTTGCGCCGAACACCTATAATGCCATGCGTTCGGAACGCCTTGCCGAGGCGGAGCGCATCCGTGCCGAGGGCAATGAGGAAGGCCAAAGGCGGCGCGCCATCGCCGACCGTCAGGTTGTCGAGCTCACCGCGGGCGCCCAGCGTGATGCGGAAATCCTTCGAGGCCAGGGCGATGCGGAACGCAACCGCGTCTTCGCCGAAGTCTTCAGCAAGGATCCAGCTTTCTTCGAGTTCTATCGCTCGATGGCGGCCTATTCCTCCGCTCTCTCGTCGCAGGACACGACGCTGGTGCTGTCGCCGAATTCGGAATTCTTCCGCTATTTCGACAATGCCGCCGGCACCCTGCAGCCGTCGCCAGCAAGCCCGGCAGTGCCGGCTCCGGCAGCGCCTGGGGCACCTGCCCAGCCGACGAATTGAAGCAGGGGATACCCCGATAATCCTGGAAGGGCCGGCCCGAGTGCCGGCCCTTTTTTCGTGGAATGGTCGCGATAATTGGGCTTTTGCGAGGCCACGTCACATTGCACGGGGATTTCGCGAAAAGGTGATTTCGCCCTCCATCATTCCGCCTTATGCTGGTGCTCAATGTGCGCATGACCCCTTATGAGGAAGCTTGATGGCCCCCACGATTCGCTCGCCCTTCAGACGAACGCTCGCGCTTATGGCCAGCGCTGCAATTCTTGCGCATGCCGGCATGAACGGGGTCGCCTACGCCCAAACCGCGCCTGAGACGACAGCACCCGGGGTTGCGACGCCCGCTCCGGTTACGCCTGAGCCGGCTGCTCCCGCACCCACACCGCCGGCCGCGGCTGCACCGGGAACAGCTGCTCCCGCTCCTACGCCTCCCGTACCCGCCGCACCGCAGCAGGCCGCCGCGAGCCAGGCCGTCGTGCCGAATAACGGCCCGGCTTCGGTCGCCGATCTTGCCGAGGGGCTGCTCGACGCGGTGGTCAACATCTCGACCTCGCAGAATGTGAAGGACGACGAGGGTGCAGGCCCGGCGCCGCGCGCCCCCGACGGCTCGCCTTTCCAGGAATTCTTCAACGATTTCTTCAACAAGCAGCAGGGCAACAAGGGCGGCAACCACAATGTCAGCTCGCTCGGCTCCGGCTTCGTTATCGATCCGGCCGGCTATATCGTCACCAATAACCACGTGATCGAGGGCGCCGACGACATCGAGATCAATTTCGCCAACGGTTCGAAGCTCAAGGCGAAGCTGATCGGCACCGATACGAAGACCGATCTTTCGGTGCTGAAGGTCGAGCCGAAGGCACCGCTGAAGTCCGTGAAATTCGGCGATTCCAGCAAGATGCGCATCGGCGACTGGGTGATGGCGATCGGCAATCCGTTCGGCTTCGGCGGTTCGGTGACGGTCGGCATCATTTCCGGGCGCGGCCGCAACATCAATGCCGGCCCCTACGACAACTTCATCCAGACGGATGCGGCGATCAACAAGGGCAATTCCGGCGGCCCGCTCTTCAACATGAAGGGTGAAGTGATCGGCATCAACACGGCGATCATTTCGCCGAGCGGTGGCTCGATCGGCATCGGTTTCTCGGTGCCGTCGGAGCTTGCCTCCGGCGTTGTCGACCAGTTGCGCGAATATGGCGAGACGCGGCGCGGCTGGCTCGGCGTGCGCATCCAGCCGGTGACTGACGATATCGCCGACAGCCTCGGGCTCGACACTGCAAAGGGCGCGCTGGTCGCCGGCGTCATCAAGGGTGGCCCAGTCGACGACGGCTCGATCAAGGCGGGTGACGTCATTTTGAAATTCGACGGCAAGACCGTCAGCGAAATGCGCGACCTGCCTCGTGTCGTGGCGGAAAGCACAGTCGGCAAGGAAGTCGATGTGGTGGTGCTGCGCGACGGCAAGGAGCAGACCGTCAAGGTGAAGCTTGGCCGGCTTGAGGACAGCGATCAGGCGGCTGCATCCGATGATGCGGCGCCTGATGGTTCGCAGGATGACGGCGTGATCACCCCGGACCCCGGCGAGAACAACGACATGGACCAGCCGGATACCGGCGATCAGGCCCAACCCGCACCTGATACACCCGACCAGCATAAGGGCCAGGTGTCGCCGGATGCTGCAACGCCGAAGAACGTGCTCGGGCTGTCGCTGTCGCTGTTGAGCGCCGAGACGCGCAAGGCCTTCGGCATCGCCGAGAGCGTCGACGGCGTCGTCGTCACAGAGGTGACGCCCGGCTCCGCCTCCGCCGAAAAGGGGTTGAAGCCCGGCGACGTGATCGTCGAGGTGGCGCAGGAGTTCATGAAGTCGCCGGATGCGGTCGCCGCCAAGGTGCAGGCGCTGAAACAGGAGGGCCGCCGCAACGCCCAGCTGATGATCGCATCGGCGAATGGCGATCTGCGGTTCGTGGCGGTGCCGATGGAATAAGGGAGCTACGGCGGTAGTGAATTAGCCGCCGTACTCTCCAACTCTCCCTCATTCCTGTGACGAGCACAGGAATGAGGGCGGAGAGGGTGTGCCGGGCGGCCTTTCGAAAGAAGACCGTTGGCGACAGGCTATTTGGCGGGTTTGCGGAGGTTGCCCTTCCGTGCGAGCCGCCAGCGATCGTCCCCGATTTCAGGTATGTCGCTGGTGTCGATTTCCTTGTCCGAGAGAGCATCGAGCGTGCGAAGTTCGGCCAGTTGTTCGGCCGACAAAGGTCGCTTGCTCATACGTTTCCTCTTACGTGGTATCGCCTTCAAGGCGTCACGAAATCCGTCTTCCGGTAGCCCTGGATGTAGAGCAGTGCGGTCAGGTCGCCGTGGTTGATGCGCATCTGCGCTTCGGCAGCGACTGCCGGCTTGGCGTGGAGGGCGACGCCGGAGCCTGCAAGGTGCAACATACCGAGATCGTTGGCGCCGTCACCAACGGCGATCGCTTCTTCCGGCGAAATGCCGAGGCGAGCCGAAATCTCGTTCAGCGCATCGACCTTCGCCTGCTTGCCGAGGATCGGTTCGGCGACGAAGCCGGAGAGAATGCCGCCGTCTTCGAGCAGTGTGTTGGCGCGGTTCTCGTCGAAGCCGAGAGTGGCGGCGATGCGGCTGGTGAAGACGGTGAAGCCGCCGGAGACAAGCGCGGTGTAATGGCCTTTCGACTTCATGGTGGCAAGCAGTTCCGGGCCGCCCGGGGTGAGCGTGATGCGCTTGGCGATCACCTCGTCGACGACCGATATCGGCAGGCCCTTCAGCAGCGCGACACGCTCACGCAGGGCAGGCTCGAAGGCGATCTCGCCGTTCATGGCGCGGGCGGTAATGGTCGCGACCTTCTCTTTCAGGCCGACTTCGGCGGCGAGTTCATCGATGCATTCCTGGCCGATCATCGTCGAATCCATGTCGGCGATCAGCAGCTTCTTGCGGCGGGTTTCCTGCTCCTGGATAACGAGATCGATCGGTGCGTTTGATATGACGGCAAGGATATTGGCCTCGGCCGCTTGCGCATCGGTGCCGTCGCGCAGCGCGATGTCGCAGGCAACGCCATCGGCCAGCCAGTAGAGACCGGAAGCGTTCACGGCCTCGGCCGCCTGCTCGGCGATTTCGGATGTCAGCACGGGATTTGACGGATTGGCAACAAGCGTGGCAACGAGGGCCATGATGGAAAACCTTCTGAGCACAGTGAACGCGATCCTGATAACCGGGCCGACCGCCAGCGGCAAGTCCGCGCTCGCC
>Ga0102590_1000873_pt1 | contig 55074 bp, 54 predicted proteins | sample AraplaMF_Col_mMF_FD_76859 | JGI IMG/M metagenome (GOLD analysis project Ga0102590, IMG submission 76859) | Arabidopsis root microbial communities from the University of North Carolina, USA - plate scrape MF_Col_mMF | ecosystem: Host-associated > Plants > Roots > Endosphere | place: USA...
GGTATTCGTCCTGGCTGCAGCGGTGGAAGCCGAGCCAGAGGCCGAAACGATCCGACAGCGAGACCTTCTCCTCGACCGCTTCGCCGGGATTGATCGCGGTCGAGCGCTCGTTCTCGATCATGTCGCGCGCCAGCAGATGGCGGCGGTTCGAGGTGGCGTAGAGGATGACGTTCTCGGGCCGGCCCTCGATGCCGCCTTCGAGCACGGCCTTGAGCGACTTGTAGGACGCGTCATTGCCGTCGAAGGAGAGGTCGTCGATGAAGACGATGAAGCGGAAGTCGGCGTCGCGCAGCTTCTCCATCAGCATCGGCAGCGTTTCGATGTCCTCGCGGTGGATCTCGATCAGCTTCAGCCTGTCGGCCGCCTTGCGCTCGGCATTGATACTGGCATGTGCGGCCTTGACGAGGGACGACTTGCCCATGCCGCGCGCACCCCAGAGCAGGGCGTTGTTGGCGGGCAGGCCGCCCGCGAAGCGCTCGGTGTTCTCCATCAGGATGTCGCGCATCCGGTCGACGCCCTTGAGCAGGAACAGCTCGACGCGGCTGACCCGCGGCACGGCCGAGAGGCGGCCGTCGGGGTGCCAGACATAGGCATCGGCCCGCTCGAACGACTCGCGCTCGACGGCGGGCTTGCCCTGGGCGGCGAGGTGCGCCGCAATGCTCTCCAGCGCGCGGACGAGGCGCTCCTGGGAGAGGTCCGGGGATGGCTTGGAAGTCGCCTTGGAAGCCGCCTTGGAGGCGACCCTTAGGGCTGCCGTGGGGCGTTTTGCCGCGACGGCGGCGGGCTTCTTGGCAGGGGTACGGGGGCCTTTGCCGGCCGGGCTTTTGCTAAGGTTTTTGGGCATGTCCGAAGTTCCTGAGAATGCAGCCTTATCGGGCCTGACGGCGCGCCGCAAGGTGGCCAAATCGACGGTCTGGCAGCGTTGCAATTGGGGCGGTGGCCGCTATAGTCCGCGCGAATTTGACCGAACCGGTCGCCCTTGAGGGCCTGACCGGCTTTCCCCCGTTCTCACGAGGATCGTCCGAATGTTCATTACCCCTGCGTATGCCCAGGCCGCGGGCGCCGGCGACACCAACAGCATGTTGATGTCGCTGCTGCCGTTCGCCCTGATCTTCGTGATCATGTACTTCCTGATTCTGCGTCCGCAGCAGAAGAAGGTCCGCGACCACGCCGACCTCGTGAAGAACATCCGCCGCGGCGACACCGTCGTGACCTCGGGCGGCCTCGTCGGCAAGGTCACCAAGGTCGTCGACGACGACCAGATCGAGTTCGAGATTTCCGACGGCGTGCGCGTGCGCCAGATGCGCCAGATGATTTCCGGCGTGCGCGCCAAGGGCGAGCCGGCGAAGGAATCCAAGGATAGCGCGAAGGAATCCGCCAAGGACGACGCCGCGTCGAAGTGAGCGCTTCCGCGGCTTCCTCAAGTCTCCTGATCTGACAGGTCCAATCGATGTTGTATTTCACGCGGTGGAGGGCGCTCGGGATCATCCTGACGGCGCTGATCGTGTGCCTCTTCGCGGTCCCGAACTTCTTCTCCGAGGCGACGGTCAAGACCTGGCCCGCCTGGGCGCAGCGCCGGATCGTGCTCGGCCTCGACCTTCAGGGCGGCTCCTATCTGCTGCTCGAGGTCGATTCGAACTACGTGAAGAAGGAGCGGCTGGACCAGATCCGCGACGACGTTCGCCGGACGCTGCGCGATGCCAAGATCGGCTTCACCGGCGGCGTCACCGTGCGCAACGACGCCGCCGAGGTTCGCATCACCAAGGACACCGACGTGCAGCCGGCGCTGGCCAAGCTGCGCGAGCTGTCCCAGCCGCTGGGCGGCTTGATGGGATCGAGCGGACAGCGCGACCTCGAAGTGGCTGACGCCGGCGGCGGCGTGATCCGCCTGACCATCCCGCAGGCCGCGATGCTCGACCGCATGCGCAAGACCATCGAGCAATCGATCCAGATCGTCGAGCGCCGCGTCAACGAGCTCGGCACCGTCGAGCCCGTCATCCAGCGCCAGGGCAACGACCGCATCCTGGTGCAGGTCCCGGGCCTGCAGGACCCGACCCGGCTGAAGGAGTTGCTGGGCAAGACCGCGAAGATGGAATTCCGCATGGTCGACACCTCCGTGCCGCCGGATCAGGCGCAGCAGGGCAGGTTGCCGCCGGAATCCGAACTGCTGATGAGCGCTTCGCCGCCCCCGACGCCCTACGTGGTCAAGAAGCAGGTGCTGGTCGCCGGCGGCGATTTGACCGATGCCCAGGCGAGCTTCGACCAGCGCACGGGTGAGCCGGTCGTCAGCTTCAAGTTCAATACCTCGGGCGCGCGCAAGTTCTCGCAGGCCACACAGGAGAACGTGGGCCTGCCCTTCGCGATCGTGCTCGACAACAAGGTGATTTCGGCGCCCGTCATCCGCGAGCCCATTACCGGCGGTCAGGGCCAGATCTCCGGAAATTTCACGGTCCAATCGGCCAACGACCTCGCCATTCTGCTGCGCGCCGGCGCGCTGCCGGCACCGCTCACGGTGGTCGAGGAACGCACCGTCGGTCCGGGCCTCGGCCAGGACTCGATCGAGAAGGGCGAGCTTGCGGCTTACGTCGGCTCGATCCTGGTCATCGTGTTCATGCTGCTGACCTACCGGCTGTTCGGCGTGTTCGCGAACATCGCGGTGGCCATCAACGTCGCCATGATCTTCGGCCTGCTGTCGCTGCTCAGCGCCACGCTGACGCTGCCGGGCATCGCCGGTATCGTGCTCACCGTCGGCATCGCGGTCGACTCCAACGTGCTGATCTACGAGCGCATCCGCGAGGAGCTGCGCGGCGGCCGCAATGCGATCTCGGCGATCGACGCCGGGTTCAAGCGGGCGCTCGCCACCATCCTCGATTCCAACATCACCACCTTCATTGCCGCCGCTGTGCTGTTCTACATCGGCACCGGTCCGGTGCGCGGCTTCGCCGTGACGCTCGGTATCGGCATCATCACCACGGTGTTCACCGCCTTCACCCTGACGCGGCTGATCGTCGCCGGTTGGGTGCGGTGGAAGCGGCCGCAGAGCGTGCCGATCTAGGAGCCTGATCGTGACTCACACCGTTCTCATCGGGCTCGGCGTCCTCATTGCCATCCTCACCGTGGTCGCGGCCCTTGGCCTGCTGCCGTCGCTGCGCATCGTCCCGGACAATACGCATTTCGACTTCACGCGCTTCCGCCGCATCAGCTTCCCGATCTCGGCCGCGCTGTCGATCCTCGCGATCACACTGTTCTTCACCCACGGGCTGAACCTCGGTATCGACTTCAAGGGCGGCACGCTGCTGGAGGTGAAGGCGAAGTCCGGCACCGCCGACATCGCGGCGATGCGCACCTCGCTCGACGCCCTCGGTCTCGGCGAAGTCCAGCTGCAGCAGTTCGGCGGCCCCGAGAACGTCCTGATCCGCGTCGCGGAGCAGCCGGGTGGCGACGCCGCCCAGCAGGCCGCCCTCGCGAAGCTTCGTGGCGCGCTCGGAGACAGCGTCGACATCCAGCGCACCGAAGTGCTCGGCCCGCGCGTCGCCGGTGAGCTCCTGGCCTACGGCATGATTGGCCTGATGCTCGCGATCATCGCGATCCTGATCTATCTCTGGTTCCGGTTCGAATGGCAGTTCGCGCTCGGCGCCATGATCGCCAACGTGCACGACATCGTGCTGACGATCGGCTTCATGTCGATCAGCCAGGTCGATTTCGACCTGACCAGCATCGCCGCGCTGCTGACCATTCTGGGCTATTCGCTCAACGACACCGTCGTCATCTACGACCGTATCCGTGAAATGCTCCGGCGGTACAAGAAGATGCCGATGCCGCAGCTGCTCAACGAGTCCATCAACTCGACGCTGTCGCGCTCGATCATCACCCACGTCACGGTGACGCTGGCACTGCTCGCGCTGCTGCTGTTCGGCGGTCACGCCATCCACAGCTTCACCGCGGTGATGATGTTCGGCGTGGTGCTGGTCGGCACCTACACCTCGATCTTCATCGCGGCGCCGATCCTGATCTATCTCGGCGTCGGCGAGCATCGCGAGGATGCCAAAGAAGACGCTCCGCCGGCGAAGAAAAACAAGGCATGATCCGAACCGCAGGCCCTCGCATGCGTTTGCGGGGGCAGTAAGCTCATTCGGACGAAACTGATGGCCGGCGATCCCAACGCACCGCATTTCCCGCGCTCGGCGCCGATCGACGCCTATGGCAAGGGCGGCTTCGCCTTTGCCGGCATGTCGCATCGGGGATCGCTGCTGTGCCTGCCCGAGGCGATCTGGGCCTGGGACGTGACCGACCCCGCCAAGATCGACCGCTATTCGCTGGACCGGGTGTTTGCGGCCGCCAACAGCATCGACACGCTCCTGGTCGGCACCGGGACCGGCCTGTGGCTGCCGCCGCCGGAGCTGCGCCAGGCCTTGAAGGCGGTGAGGGTGGTGCTGGACACGATGCAGACCGGCCCCGCCGTGCGCACCTACAACATCATGATCGGCGAGCGGCGCCGCGTTGCCGCCGCGCTGATCGCCGTGCCGTGAACAGCACATGAGCAGCGCTGTGCCGCCGCCTGACAATTTGTCCTTCTGCGCCGATCTCGTGCGCAGCCACGATTTTCCGCGCTATGCCGCGACCCTGTTCGTACCCGCCGTCGAGCGCCGCGCTCTGCTCGCGCTCTATGCCTACAACGTCGAGATCGTCCGCGTCCGCGACCAGGTCAGCCAGCCCTTGCCGGGCGAGATCCGCCTGCAATGGTGGACCGACATGCTGTCGGGCCATGTCCATGGCAGCGCCGAGGGCAATCCGGTGGCGGCCGAACTGCTCCGCGCGATCCGTGATTTCGACCTGCCGGTCGAGCCGCTGTCGCTGCTTGCCGACGAGCACCAGTTCGATCTCTACAACGATCCGATGCCGACGCTGACCGCGCTGGAGGGCTATCTGGCCGCGACCTCGTCGGCATTGTTGGGTCTGGCCGGCCGGGTCATGGGCGCGCCGACCGACGCCGCCGACCATCTCGCGCGGCATGCCGGGCTCGCCCAGGGCATCGTGCAGGTGATTGCCAATCTGCCGCGAGACGCGGCACACCGGCAATTGTTCCTGCCGCAGCAGGTGCTGGAGAGCCACGGCTGCAACATGGAAGACGTGTTCGCCGGCAAGGCGACGCCCAATCTCCAAGCAGTGCTCGCGCAGCTTGCGGGTGAAGCCCGCCAGCATGCGACCACAGCCTTGTCGCTGCTGGCGCAGGTGCCGCCGTCAGTGCGGCCGGCGTTCCTGCCGCTGAGCCAGGCGCAGGTCGACCTCAAGCGCCTGTCGCAGCCCGGGCGCAATCCGTTTGCGCTGCTGCCGCCGTCGCGGCTGCGCACGCTGTGGACGCTGTGGCGCGCTTCACGTTCCCGGGAGTTTACCAAATAGCGGTTGGCTTCTCGCCCGGCCCAAGCAAATGCTCTATGCTGTCCCATGGCTGAGTTGTCCCAAAGCACGTCCTCCGATCTCACTGGCTTGCCGGTCGCGCCCGCCGACATTCATGCCGCCGCCGAGACCATTCGTGGCGCCGTCGTCGAGACGCCCTGCAGCTACAGCCGCACGCTGAGCAGCATCTGCGGCTGCGACACCTGGCTGAAATTCGAGAACCTCCAGTTCACGTCCTCGTTCAAGGAGCGCGGTGCGCTCAATCGGCTGAACGCGCTGACGCCGGAGGAGCGCGCGCGGGGCGTGATCGCGATGTCCGCGGGCAATCACGCCCAGGGCGTCGCCTATCACGCGAGGCGCCTCGGCATTCCCGCCACCATCGTGATGCCGGTCGGCACGCCCATGGTGAAGGTCGAGAACACAAGGCATCACGGCGCAGAGGTCGTCGTCACGGGTACGACGCTGGAAGAGGCGGCCACCTTTGCCCGGAGTCACGGCGAAGCCCGCGGCATGATCTTCGTCCATCCTTATGACGATCCGCTCGTCATCGCGGGGCAGGGCACCGTCGGCCTCGAAATGCTCAAGGCCGTGCCGGAGCTCGACACGCTGGTCGTCCCGATCGGCGGCGGCGGGCTGATCAGCGGCATCGCCATTGCCGCCAAGTCGATCAAGCCGTCGCTGCGGATCCTCGGCGTCGAGGCCTGGCTCTATCCCTCGATGTACAATGCCATCCATGACGGCAATCTGCCGGCGCGCGGCGACACGCTTGCCGAAGGCATCGCGGTGAAATCGCCGGGCAGGATCACCACCGAGATCGTCCGCCGCCTGGTCGACGACATCGCGCTGGTCAACGAAGCCGAGCTCGAGCGCGCGGTCGCGACCCTGATCTCGATCGAGAAGACGGTCGTCGAGGGCGCCGGCGCCGCCGGCCTTGCCGCGCTGATGTCAGATCCTTCGCGTTTTGCCGGCGAGAAGGTCGGCCTGGTCCTGAGCGGTGGCAATATCGACACGCGGCTGATCGCCTCCGTGCTCACCCGCGAGCTCGCGCGCGAGGGACGCCTGACCCAGCTCTCGCTCGACATTCCCGACAGGCCCGGGCAGCTCGCGGCCGTGGCGGCGCTGCTGGCCGAAGCCGGCGCCAACATCATCGAGGTCTCGCATCAGCGGACCTTCTCCGACCTGCCGGCCAAGGCAACGCTGCTGCAGCTGGTCATCGAGACCCGCGACAGCGCGCATCTCGACGAGGTCATGGCCAAGCTCAGCGCCTCCGGGCTGAGCGCGCGCTGCACGTGAGGGGGCACGTCGGGTCGACTTGACGCTATTCCGGCAGACCCGCGATACGAAGCGCCTCGCCAAGCGACGAAGCGAGCGCCGGGTCACAGTTGACGCCTGAGAACTGGCCGCTGTAGCGGAACGCCGGGTGCAGTTCGAGCACACGTGCGGCCGCCGCTCTCGCCTCCTGCAATCGTCCGAGCTTGGCGAGCGCCGCGGCCAATTGCACGTGGGTGATGCTGTGACGAGGGTTGGCCTGAACCGAACGGTAAGCGGCGCGGCAGGCTTCCTCGTATCGACCGCGGTGGAAGTGCCCCAAGGCTTGCGCGTCGAATGCAGCGAAGGCCCAGGAATCGAACGGACTGAGCCGCATGCCCCGTTCGCTCCATTCGATCGCACGGTCGGCGTCGCCGCCCCAACCGAGCATGACGCTGCCAAGGATGTAGGTCAGCGCCGACGACGGGCTGATCGCGAGAGCGGCGTCGAGGGCAGTGAAAGCCGCGTCGCGATCATGCCCATCCATGCCGATCGAAAATCCGGCCAAGGTGAGGGCAAGCGCATCGTCTTGTCCGGCTGCGATTGCGGAGCGCGCATGGCGGATGGACGCCGCGCGATTGGCCTCCTGCAGGCCAGCCCGGAGGAACAGGCAATGGTGACACATCGCGGCGTTGCCGTGGGCCAGCGCATAGTCGGGTTCGAGCGAGATCGAACGTTCGAGCAGCACGAGCGCCTGCGTGACCTGTTCCGGCATGCCGGAATCGACATCCGGCTGAGCTCGCAGAACGAGATCGTAGGCATCGAGGCTGTCGGGCCGCTTGCGCTTGACCCTGTTGATCTCGGCGCGCCGCAGGCTCGGCGCGATGGCGCCGACGACCGACATGGCGATATCGTCCTGGAGCGCGAAAACATCCTCTGAGCGGCGGTCGTAGCGCTCGGCCCACACATGCATGCCGGTCGAGGCGTCGATTAACTGGCCCGTGATGCGCAGCGTCGCGCCGGTCTTTCGAATACTGCCCTCAAGCACGTAGCGCACGCCAAGCTCGCGGCCGACCTGTTTCACGTCCACTGCACGGCCCTTGTATGTGAACGTCGAATTCCGCGCGATCACGAACAGCCAGTTGATGCGTGACAGGCCGGTGATGATGTCGTCAACCATGCCGTCGGCAAAATAGTCCTGCTCAGGATCACCGCTCAGGTTTGCAAAGGGCAGAACTGCGATCGACGGCCGATCGGGCAATGTCAGAGACGACATTTCGGAAGCCGCGGATGTGCGATCCGGTTCGGGCGTCGCGGCGGCCGGACCGACATAGCGATAACCGCGTCGCGGCAGAGTCTCGATCCAGTCTGGCTCTCCGGAGATATCCGCCAGCGTACGTCGTATGGCGGCGATCTGGACGGTCAGATTGCTGTCTTCGATCGCCTGGGCGGGCCAGGCAGCCTCGATCAGATCGTTCTTGGACACCGGCGCGCCGGCTCGCTGTACGAGGAGGGCCAAAAGCAGCACAGCGCGCTTGCCAAGCGGCGTCGGCTCGGCACCGTGGAAGAGAATTCCCACATCGGCGTCGACGCGAAACGGACCAAATTCCAGCCTCGTGCCCATCGCTCAAGAAGGCCACGTTTCGGAGGTTTTTTGCAATGATTTCCGAACGGCTTCACTACTTTCCGGCGCCGTTGGGCCACCATCGCACCAGTTCCAGGCATGCCGCAACGAGCCGAGGAGTGGCACATGAACGCGAAACCGGTGATCCGCAGACCCGGCGAGACGAGGGGGGTCATGCTGCGCGGCCAACCGATGGCCTTTCTGGTCACCGGGGAGGATACCAAGCATACAAGCATGTTCGACTGGACCATCCCGGCCGGGTTCGCCACGGGGCGGCACGTTCACCGCATCCAAGAAGAGACCTTCTACCTGCTTGAGGGCGAGTGCGAATGGCACGTTGCCGAAGAGGTCGTCCGAGCCACCCCCGGCACCTATCTCTTCATTCCTCCGGGCATCCCCCACAACATCACCAATGTGAGCAACAGACCCGCGCGCGTGCTCATGACAGTGTCCCCGCCGGGACACGAACATTACTTCGAGGAGCTGGCCAAGCTGACCGCCTGCGAAACGCCCGATGCCCGGGCCATCAGCGAGTTGCGCGCGCGCTTCGACACCGACCAACTGTCGGCGCTGACGACAAAGCCCTGAAATCCACGGGCGCTATCGCGGCGCCAAGCCGGCGAGGTGAGCGATCAGGCGGTCGACCTCGGCTTCGGTGTTGTAGTAATGCGGCGAGGCTCGCACGACGTTCGGCAATGAGCGCATTTCGGCGTCGATGCGGGTGCTCGCAGGATCCGAGGCGCCGATCGTGATGCCGGCCGCGGCGGCGCTGCGGACGATATGTTCCGCCTCGTGCCCGTCCATCGTGAAGCTGACGATCGCGCCCGGCGTGCGTCCGAGGTCGCGAATGGTGACGCCGCGAATGCCGGCGAGGCCACTGCGAAGCCGGCTGGCAAGCAGGCGGCAGCGCTGCGCGATCGGGCCGATGCCGATCTTCAAGGCATAGTCGACAGCCGTGCCCAGGCCGAGCCGGGCCGCGTAATTGTTCTCCCAGTTCTCGAAACGGCGCGCATCGTCGCGAAGGCGATATTCATCGCGCGAAACCCAGGGCGCCGCGAAATGGTCGATCATCGGCGGTTCGAGCTGTTGCATCAGTGCCCGGCGAACATACAGGAATCCGGTGCCGCGCGGGCCGCGCAGGAATTTGCGGCCCGTGGCGGATAGCATATCGCAGCCGATCGCTTCGACATCCACCTCCATCTGGCCGACCGCCTGGCAGGCGTCGAGCAGATAGGGGATACCGTGCGCCCGGGCGATCTTGCCGATCGCCGCCGCCGGATTGACCAGCCCGCCATTGGTCGGCACCCAGGTGATCGCGATCAGCCTGACGCGCTCGTCGATCATGCGCTCGAGCGCCTGGATATCGAGCTCGCCGGTGGAATCGCTGGGCACGACGTCGATGATCACGCCCGTGCGCTTGGCGACCTGAAGGAACGCAACATAGTTGGCGGCGTATTCCGCTTCGGCGGTCAGGATGCGGTCGCCCTTGCGAAACGGGAGCGAATAGAACGCCATCTGCCAGGCGACGGTGGCGTTTTCCACGAGCGCGATCTCATCGGGAGACGCATTCAGCAGGCGCGCGACGGAGCCATAGACTGCGTCGAGCCGGTCGGACTCGCGGTCGGACGCGGCATAGCCTCCGATTTCGCTCTCGAGGTCGAGATGTTCCTTCATCGCCGAGACGACGGCAGTGGGCATGAGGGCCGCGCCCGCATTGTGGAGGTATGTTCGCCTGGAGGCGGCCGGCGTGTCGGAACGAATTTGGTCGAGATCGATCAATGTCACCTCCGCCTGCTGGCTGCACAGCCAGCATTAGGCGCGATGCTGCGCGTGAGCAAGGCCGTGGCCATGGCGCCAATCTTGGGAAAAATCGGCAGAATTGAGCGCGCGGTTGGTATCTGATTCCAATTCAGCAGCCTCGCTCTCGGCATTTTGAGAAATCCGGCGGCTTCGGACGCGATATTCTCCTGCATCGGAACATCGACCATGCAAGAGAAAACGCAGTCGTCGCGCTCAACGAGCGGTGCGCCCCGAATTAACATCGCCAGGCGGATCGATCTCACGACCCTCAGGCTGTTCATCGCCATCTGCGAAGAGGGCAATTTGACGCGTGCCTCGCAACGCGAGGCGATCGCGCCCTCGGCCGTCAGCAAGCGCATGCATGATCTGGAGGAGGTTCTGGAGGTCGCCTTGTTCGAGCGACAGCCGAACGGGATGGCGCTGACGCCGGCCGGCGAATCGCTGCTGCATCACGCGCGCGTGACGCTGCTCAATGTCGAGAAGATAGCGGTCGACATGGCCGAGCATGCGCGGGGCGTGCGCGGGCATGTGCGGATGCTGGCCAATCTGTCGTCGATCGTCGAGTTCCTCCCCGATGATCTCCCCGGCTTCTTCCGCTCGCACGAGCTCGTGCGCCTCGACCTGCAGGAGCGTCCCAGCGCCGATGTCGTTCGCGGTGTCGAGGAGGGCGTGGCGGAAATCGGCATCTGCTCGGCGGACGTGTCGACGCGCGGGCTGGAGCGTTTCTCGTACCGGCGGGACCGCCTCGTGATCGTGGTGCGCACGGACCATCCGCTTGCATCGGCTAGGGAAGTTTCGTTCGCCGATACGCTCGACTACGACCATGTCGGCCTGTTTGCGGCCAGCTCGATCTACCTGCGCTCGCAATACACCGCGCAGCAGATCGGCAAGTCGATCCGGCTGCGGGTGCACGTTCCGGGCTTCGATGCGGTGTGCCGGATGGTGCAAGCCGGCATGGGCATCGGCCTCATTCCGGATCGTGCGTTCGAAGTGCTCAGTCACGGCATGAACCTGACGGCCATCGAGCTGAGCGACGACTGGGCCGATCGCGAGCTGGTGCTGGTGGCGAGGGATCCTGCGGGTCTGTCGGCGACAAGCCAGTTGATGCTCGACCATCTGCGGATGCCGGGCAGCAGGCCGCACTGACTCGACGTCGTTCGTCATCCGCGAACGCGTGTTCATCAAAGGATATTGGACTTGAGACGGTGAGCTCGGCGACACCTCGATCAAAGACGATCGAGGAGCGCGAGACATGGACGGACCACTTTCCGGAATACGGGTCGTCGAACTCGGAACGTTGATCGCCGCGCCGTTCGCCGCGCGGTTGTTCGCCGAATTCGGCGCCGAAGTCATCAAGATCGAGCAGCCGGGCAGCGGCGATCCCCTGCGCAGCTGGCGCAAGCTGCATCAGGGCACCTCGCTCTGGTGGTATCTGCAGTCGCGCAACAAGAAGTCGATCGCGATCGACCTGAAATCGCCTGACGGACGCGAGGTCGCGCTGCGGCTGGCCGCACAGGCCGATGTCGTGATCGAGAATTTCAAGCCGGGCAGCCTCGAGAAGCTCGGCCTCGGCTGGGACGTGCTGTCGAAGCTCAATCCCGACCTGACGCTGGTGCGCATCTCCGGCTACGGGCAGACCGGTCCTTATCGCGATCGCTCCGGTTTCGGCGCGATCGGCGAAGCCATGGGCGGGTTGCGCTTCACCACGGGCGACCCGGACAGCCCGCCGGCGCGGGTCGGCATCAGCATCGGCGACAGCCTTGCATCCCTTCACGGCGTGATCGGCGCGCTGATGTCGCTGCTGCGCGTCAAGACCGGGCAGGGACGAGGGCAGGTCGTTGACGTCTCGCTCTACGAGAGCGTGTTCAATCTGATGGAAAGCCTTGTCCCCGAATACGATCTCATGGGTCATGTCAGGACCCGCACCGGCGGGGCCTTGCCGGGTATCAGTCCCTCCAACACCTATCCGAGTTCGGACGGACGCCACGTCGTCATCGCCGGCAATAGCGACGCGATCTTCAAGCGGCTGATGCAGGTGGTCGGCCGGCCGGATCTGGCCGACGAGCCGGCGCTGGCCAGCAACGACGGACGGGTGCGCAGCAGCGACATGCTCGACGCCGTGATCGCGACGTGGACGTCGGCGCGAACGATGGACGAGATCCTTGCGCGTCTCGATGCGGCCGATGTCCCCGCGGGCCGGATCTATTCGGTGGCCGACATCGTCGAAGACCCCCATTACGCCGCTCGCGAGATGATCCTGCCGACCGAGCTGCCGGGTGATGTCACCGTCAAGATGCCGGGCATTACGCCAAAGCTGTCGGAGACACCTGGCGAGGTCAGATGGTCTGGCCCGACGCTTGGGCAGCATACAGACGAGGTGCTTGAAGGCCTCGGCCTGCAGGCCGGCGATATCGCGCAGCTGCGCCGCAGCGGAGCAGTGCAGTGATGGCAACGCCTCCGGATATCCTGATCCAGGAAGTCGCTCCGCGCGACGGTCTTCAGATCGAAGCCAAATGGGTCGAAACCGGTGACAAGATCCGGCTGATCAATTCGCTGTCCGCGATCGGCTTTGGCCGCATCGAGGTCTCGTCATTCGTGTCGGCGGCGGCGGTCCCGTCGCTGCGCGATGCGGCGGACGTCTTCGCCGGCATCGAGCGCCGGCCCGGCACGATCTACACGGCGCTGGTCCCGAACCGGAAAGGCGCCGAACTGGCGCTGGCGGCACGTGCCGACGAGCTGAATTTTGTGATGTCGGCCAGCGAGACCCACAACCGCGCCAACATGAACATGACCCATGCGCAGTCGCTGGCGTCGCTCGCCGAGATCGTGAGGCCGGCGCACGCCGCTGGCGCCCTGGTCAATGCCACGGTTGCGACCGCGTTCGGCTGTCCCTTCGAAGGCGTGCAGCCGTTCAAGAAGGTGCTCGACATCTTCAAGCGCTATCTCGATCTCGGCGCCGATGGCATCACGCTCGCGGACACCACGGGCATGGCCAATCCCAATCAGGTCTCGCAACTGGTGGCCGAGGCCTTGATGCTGGTCCCTGCGGACAGGCTCACGCTTCACTTCCACAACACGCGCGGCCTCGGGCTGGTCAACGTCCTCGCGGCCCATGACACCGGCGCGCGCCGCTTCGACGCCGCACTGGGGGGCCTCGGCGGATGTCCATTTGCGCCGGGCGCGACGGGCAATGTCTGCACCGAAGACCTCGTCAATCTCTGCCACGAGATCGGCTTGCGGACAGGTCTCGATCTGCAGCGCCTGATCGATCTCTCGTTCCGGCTCCCCGGGCTGGTCGGACATGAGGTGCCGGGGCAGGTCGCCAAGGCCGGCCGTCCCCTCGATCTGCATCCCATACCCGAACGTTTGCGGCGTTCCGGCTGAACGGCCGCCAACAAATCTCAAAGCAAAATTGGAGGAAACCATGACGATTGCGACGGCGGCCACCGCCGACCTCGATGCTGGAATTACGGAACACCAGGTCATCAGGAAGATTGCCTGGCGGCTGATGCCGCTGATCATCATCTGCTACTTCTTCGCGTTCTTCGACCGCGTCAACATCAGCTTTGCCAAGGCCGCGCTGCAGGCCGACCTCGGGCTGAGCAACACCGCCTACGGATTTGGCGCCAGCCTGTTCGTCGTCGGCTACGTCCTGCTGGAAGTCCCGAGCAACATGCTGCTCTATCGCTTCGGCGCGCGGCGCTGGATCGCCCGCATCATGATCTCCTGGGGGCTGGCGACGGCAGCCATGATCTTCGTCCGCAGCGAATGGCAGTTCTACGCGCTGCGCTTCGTGATCGGCGCCATGGAAGCGGGCTTCGCGCCGGGCATTCTCTACTATCTGACGCTCTGGTTTCCGAAGTCGCATCGCGGCCGCATGACATCCGTGTTCTTTCTTGCGACGGCGTTCTCCGGGATCGTCGGGGCTCCGATCTCCGGCCTCATCCTCAGCTATCTGAACGGGCTGCACGGTCTTGCGGGCTGGCAGTGGCTGTTCCTGGCCGGCGGCATTCCCTGCGTCGCCCTCGGCTTCGTCGTGCTGCTGCGTTTCGACGACGGGATCGCGCAGGCCGAATGGCTGAGCGATGACGAGCGGCGGCTGATCTCGGTCCAACTGGATCGCCAGAACAGCGAGATCGGCGAGCATTCGGCATGGCGCTCGCTGCTCATGCCCGGCGTGCTGCTGCTCGGCTTCATCTACTTCCTGATCCAGATCGCGTCCTACGGCCTCAACTTCTGGGCGCCCGATCTGATCAAGGCGGCCGGCGGCGGCAGCGCAGCTGCGATCGGTTTCCTGACCGCCGTGCCCTACATCTGCGGCGCGATCTGCATGATCATCGTCGGACGCTTGTCGGATGCGTCGGGTGAGCGGCCGAAGTTCGTCGCCGGCCTGGTGCTGGCTGCAGCCGCAGGCTTCTTTGCCTCCGGAGCATTCGACCGGAATGTCGTCACGCTGGTCGGTGCGCTTGCCATCCTCGGTGCCGGCGTCGTTGCGGCCATCCCGACGTTCTGGACGCTGCCGCCGAAGATCCTGACCGGCGCAGGCGCGGCGAGCGGGATCGCGCTGATCAACACGCTGGGGCAGGTCGGCGGCATCGTCAGCCCGATCATGGTCGGCTCGGTCAAGGACATGACCGGCAGCACGACGCCGGCGCTCTATGTGATCGGGGGCCTGTGCCTGCTCTGCGCCGTCCTGTTGTTGACGGTGCTTCCGCGTGAACTGAAGGCCAAGGATCTGGCTGAGCCGATCCGGTAAGGGAGCGACCCGTTCGCCTCAGTCCGGCAATGAACCGGGCCGGGATGCGCTGTCGATGATGTCATCCCAGCTCTTCCCGGCCGCGCGGAGAAAGTCGATGGAGGGGCCGGCCGGATTGCCATATTGGGCAATTGTTCGCGCCTGAATTCTTGTCCTGAGCGGCTCCGGCGTGATGTCCTTGAACGCCCTGGCGATCGCGAGGCGCTCGGCATGGACCGCCCTCGCGATGGTCTCGGCCTCGAGGCCCCGGCGCCGCATGTCCATGGCCATTTCGGCAAGCGTCTGCACCTTCCGTTCGTACGCCGAGCGAAGGTCGTTCATGGGCAATGCGCTCTTTCGTGTCTGGTCGCCTGCGACGACCAGCTCAGATGCAGAGGCTGAGAAGCTTGATGTGGCAGCTGCTGGATTTGGGCTTGGACTCGGATTTGGGCTTGCTTGCGGGCGCAGCCTCGCGTTTCACCGCGACCAGCGGCTCGGTGTCCTTGTTGCCCTTGCCTTTACCTTTGCCCTTGCCTTTGGGCTCGTAATCGCCGGCGATCACCATGGCCCAATAGGTGCGCTTGCCGCTGGCGTTCCTGGCGCTGGCGACGCCGACGCGGGAGGCGTTGTGCAGCAAGAGGTTCTTGCGGTGCCCGGAGGAGTCGATCCACTGGCCCAGCGTCTTCTCGAAATTGTCGTAGCCGTAGGCGATGTTCTCGGCGGCGCGGCCTGCGCCGGCCGGGGCGACGCGCCGGTTGAACGGGCCGAGCGCATCGTGGCTGAGATCGTCCTTCGCCGCCATCGCGCGGGCCTGGTCCATGGCGATGCGGTCGAGCGTGGCATCGCGGACGACGCGGACTTCGCCGTGCTTGAGGCGGAAGCTGGAGATCAGCTCGGCCGCGGAGTCGGCCATCGCCGGGGCGGCCGCAAGCAGCAACAGGCTGGCGATGAGAGCGCCAACCACACGATGCATGACCGTCCCCCGTATGCCCATGACCCCGCCAAGTCCCGAATTGTTCGACCGCTTCTCTATCGCCAATGTGGAGGCTTCATGGCGCGGGCGGTGCTAGCCGGCCGGCAGGTCGGCCTCGAAATTGAAACGGTCGCGCAGGTTCTTGCGCTGCTCCAGGATGTCCTTGAGGAAGGCGCGGTCCTGGTCGCTCTTCATCATCGGCTCGATCAGGTCGAGCTGGTTCATGGCCACCAGTTGCAGGATCTCGGTGCGCGGCTTGCCGCCGGCATCGCGCGGCAGCGCGTGCACCACCTGGATGTGTTCCGGCGGCTTGGGGCCCCTGGCCGCCGATAGCTCGCTGCGAAGCTGGCCCTCGAGCGTGGCCTGATCCGCCTCGACGAAGGCATAGAGGCCAACGCCGGAGCGCCGGTCGGCGAAGGCGACGATGGCGGTGTCGCGCACCGCCGGGTTCTTGCGGATCAGCTCGGCCAGCACCGGCGCATCGTTGACGAGCCGGCGGCCGCCGCCCTCGCGGTCGGTGAAATTGAACAGGCCGCGCGTGATCGCGCGATAGACCTTCTTGCCCGTGGCAAGCCACAGGCTGGCGGCAAACGATTTCTTCGCCAGGATTTTTCGCTCGCGCGGCGTCAGCGCCTCAGGGGCGTAGGAGCGCTTGTGCTTGAGCAGATGCCGCAGATCTTCGTAGGCAAGGATGCGATAGAGGCGGCCGCGCCGCGCAAAGCACGCGGCAAGCTGGAAGTCCGTCACATAAGCGAGGCCGTCGCGGCCGACCAGCCAGTTCTGCTCCTTGGCGAGGTCGTTGTGGCAGATACCGGCGCGGCGCAGCCGCCGCAGCGCCGCCTTGGCCGAGCGGAAATAGGCGAGGTCGCCATGGGGCTTTGCCAGATGCAGCGCAACGCCGTCGACGAAGCCGCGCACCAGCGCGCGGCGTCCGGCCCACAGCAGCTCGGGGCCGACATCGAGGCCCTTGGCGAGGGCCAGTGCATGCTTCTCGCGGGCGAACAGATGGCGCGCGAGCAGGAATGACCACCACGGCACCTCGTCGAGCCGGCGCAGCACGGCGTCGACCTCGCCGGTGTTTGCGCGGAAGCGGCCGCGCTCGACGGTCGAGAACACGTCGCGCTTGAGCAGCACGCCCTCGGTCCAGCGCGCCGAGAGCTCCGCGGCGTCGTCTTTGGGGAGGCTCATCGTCAGCTCACGCAGCGGCAGCGATGCGCAGGTGATCGGCGATCCAGCGATCGAGATCGGCAAGCGCCAGCGCGCTCATCGCCTGCTTCTTGGCCACCGTCTTCTCGTTGCCGCGCAGCCGCGAGCCGTCGGGCTTCTTCGTCGGCGCGCTCGCGAGCGGCGGGAACAGTCCGAAATTGATGTTCATCGGCTGGAACGATCGCGTGCCCGGCTCGATCGTCTCGATATGGCCGCCGGTGATGTGGCCGAGCAGGGACCCAAGCGCGGTCGTGTTCGGCGGGCTCGCAAGCGTCTCGCCGCGAGCGTCCGCTGCCGCATAGAGGCCGGCGATCAGGCCGACGCTCGCGGATTCCACATAGCCTTCGCACCCGGTCATCTGGCCGGCAAAGCGCAACCGCGGCTGCGCGCGGAGGCGCAACTGGCCGTCGAGCAGCTTTGGCGAATTCAGGAAGGTGTTGCGATGCAGGCCGCCGAGGCGGGCGAACTCCGCCTTCTCCAGCCCGGGAATGGTGCGGAAGATGCGCTGCTGCTCGCCATACTTCAGTTTCGTCTGGAACCCGACGATGTTGTAGAGCGTGCCGAGCTTGTTGTCCTGGCGCAGCTGCACGATCGCGTAGGCCTTGGTGGTGGGATCGTGCGGATTGGTGAGGCCGACCGGCTTCATCGGACCGTGGCGCAGCGTCTCGGGGCCGCGCTCCGCCATCACCTCGATCGGCAGGCAGCCGTCGAAATAGGGCGTGTTGGTCTCCCACTCCTTGAACTCGGTCTTCTCGCCCGCGATCAGCGCGGCGACGAAGCCGTCATACTGCTCTTTCGTCATCGGGCAGTTGATGTAGTCGGCGCCGTTGCCGCCGGGGCCGACCTTGTCGTAGCGCGACTGGAACCAGGCCACCGACATGTCGATGGATTCGCGATGCACGATCGGCGCGATCGCATCGAAGAAGGCGAGTGCGTTCTCGTCGGTCAGCTCGCGGATGGCGTCGGCGAGCGGCGCAGAGGTGAGGGGGCCGGTGGCAACGATCACATTGTCCCAGTCGGCCGGCGGCAGGCCTGCGATCTCGCCGCGCGCGATCTCGATCAGGGGATGCTCGTTCAGCGCCTTGGTGACGGCGGCCGAGAAGCCGTCGCGGTCGACGGCGAGGGCGCCACCGGCAGGCACCTGGTTGGCGTCGGCCGCGCGCATGATCAGCGAGTCGAGACGGCGCATCTCCGCATGCAGCAGGCCGACGGCGTTGTTGGCGGCGTCGTCCGAGCGGAAGGAGTTGGAGCAGACGAGCTCGGCGAGCCCGTCGGTGCGGTGCGCCTCGGTCATGCGGGTTGGCCGCATCTCGTGCAGCACCACGGGCACGCCCGATTTGGCGACCTGCCAGGCGGCTTCGGAACCGGCAAGGCCGGCGCCGATCACGTGCACACGATTTGAATGGGATCCTGTCATGGGGCGGACAGGTAGCGCTTTTCGGCGAGGAGTGGAATCGCCGAGATCGAGTTTTCTGCCTCCGGAAACGACAACGCCCGCACGAGGCGGGCGCTATCGGTCCGTTCCGGTGAAGGGCTGAACGATATCAGCCCTGATACTGGCCGGCGGCAACGCGCGGGATGTCCGAGCGATCGAGGCCGATGTCGGCCAGTTCGCGATCGCTGAGCTGGGACAGCTCGGCAACATTGCGCTGATAGTCCCGGAAGGCCTGGATCATGCGGATGAGCGAGAGCAGCATTGGTAGTCTCCTGTAGTTCGATTCAGCCTTTGGCTACGGCGTCATCGTTGAAATGAATATAGGTGAGAGTGGTGCAGTGCGAAAGTTCCGATGTTGCGACGCAGCTAAGCGACTGGCGCATAGCACTGGTAACAGCCGATTAACCTCTCGGCAGGCCCGCCCAATTGCTGGGCGGTTAGCCCCGCCAATTGCAATAAATCACCGTGAAATCACGGGTTTATAGCAAATCATTCGGTTCCGATGACCCTTGAAATAGGTCGCATTTTCGTGATCCGCAAGAAAGCGGGCCAGCCTGTAAGCCCAAGTCTCGCATGCACGAATCGCATGAACGCGGGCAACATACATATGAATATATATTCATATCATTCGATGCTGGTGCCACGCTTGGGCTGCAAAAGGGGTGCGGGACCTTGGAGAGCGCCCGGCTCGGGCCGAGTCCGTTCGACCCTCTCCTCGACCGGAGCATTTGCCTTTGATGCGGTGCACACACGTCACGCGTGCGTCGCCGGGTTACGAAGTTGTAATGAAAATCAGAATTTCCGCATACGCGCTCTGCACCGCGCGCAACATCACGCAATTCTCGCGGGGAATTTATTGCGGCAAGTTGCCGCAACCGGGGAAAGTCATGCCGCAGATTCCGGCAATGTCGCTGGTTCTGGCCCAAAAACAAAAGAAGGAAAGTAACATCATGACGAAGTTACTCGGGGTTATCGCAATTGCCGCCGTCGCATTCGCCGTCGCGCCGGCCCAGGCCGCCAAGCACGCCATGGGCGGTTGCAGCGGGGCCAATCTGGAGAAGACGGAGACCGCGATCGAGGCAATGCCCGATGGCGACAGCAAGTTCGTCGCGCAGAAGGAGATCGCGGCGGCGCAGGACGCGCTGCTCAACGGCAAAATGGGTGTGTGCGGCGCGCACCTGAACAAGGCGATGCACGCCACCATGGGCAAGTAAACGCACCCAAGAGAGGGCCGGTCGCCTGGCGGTCGGCCCTACGCTTTCTACCGATTGTCGCCTTTAAGGAGCGCGCGCCAGCTGGGCGGCGAAATAGGCGACGGTCTTGGAATAGACCTCGCTCTTGTTCCACTGCTGGAGCACCGCGAAGTTCGGGGCGCCCGGCTGCCAGTCCTTGCCCTTCTGCCAGCCATAGCCGGCGAGATAATTGGCGGTGGAGGCGAGCACGTCGGGCGCATTGTGCAGCAGGTCGCGCTTGCCGTTGCCGTCGAAATCGACGGCGTATTTCATCCATGACGAGGGCATGAACTGGGTCTGGCCGAGCTCGCCGGCCCAGGCGCCCTTCATATCGGCCGGCGCGAGGTCGCCGCGCTGGACGATGCGCAGCGCATCCATCAGCTCGCCGCGAAACTGCTCGGCGCGCCGGCAGTCGTAGGCCAGCGTCGCCAGCGAGCGGATGGTGGCGAACTTGCCGGTGTTGACGCCGTAATCGGTCTCCAGCCCCCAGATCGCGACCAGCACCTCGCCGGGCACGCCGTAGGTCTGCTCGATGCGCGACAGCACCGAGCCGTATTGCTTCATCATGTTGGAGCCGCGCGTCATCCGCGGCGGCACCATGCGGCCGGAAAACTCCTCGAAGGTCTGGGTGAAGACCTTTTGCGAGCGGTCGCGCTTGAGCACGCTCTCGTCGAGCGTCACGCCTGCGAGACCGGCGGTAATGGCCTGCTGCGAGATGCCCTTGGCGGCGGCGTCGGTTTTGAAATCCGCAAGCCAGGCGTCAAAATTGCCCGAGCCGCAGGCCACGGCGGCGAGCGCTGGCTGGGCGGACAGGATGGATGCGGAGAGGGCGAGGGCTGCGAGAGCGAGACGAGAAATCGTCGGGGTCATCAGATGAAATGGATTCCGTGAAGTGATCTGACCGGCCACGCAATCTCGGTCGGAACCGCGGCCAAAGCAAGGCGTCTGACGGCGTCCGATCCTGCCCGGAGCCGGGCAGGATCGGAGGTCACGCGATCGTTAGGCGTCTGTCCTGTTACGCCAGGGGAACAGGTTGGCCGGGAAGTCCGCGGCCGGCTTGCGCGGACGATGCGGCGGGGGCGGTACGGGCCGCGCGCCGGGATCGGATGCGATCACCTTGCGATAGAGATGCCAGGTGGCGTGGCCGAGCAGGGGGATGACGACGGCGAGGCCGAGGAACGCCGGGATCGTGCCGAGCGCGAGCAGCACCGCCACGATCACACCCCACGCCGCCATCGGCACCGGATTCTTCGCGACGACGCGAAGCGAGGTGACCATCGCCTCGAACGCGCCGGCATGGCGGTCGAGCATCAGGGGGAACGACACGGCGCTGATGCACAGCGCGGCGAGCGCAAACAGGAACCCCGCGCCGCAGCCGACCACGATCAGCCACCAGCCTTGCCGGGTCGTCAGCACGCGCGTGACGAAGTCCGAGATTCCCGTGACGCCCTCATAGCCGAAGGCCGCGACGTAGATCGCCTGCGCGGTCGCAACCCAGGTCACGAACAGCGCGAGCAGCAACGTACCGAGGCCGAGCATCGCGCCGAACGAAGGCGAGCGCAGCACCTCCATGGCATCCCAGGCGCTGGCCTCCTCATAGCGTTCGCGCCGGCTGGAAAGCTCGTAGAGGCCGAGCGCTGCGAACGGGCCGATCAGGGCGAAGCCCGCGGCCAACGGAAACAGCAGCGGCAATACCGAATAGCCCATCACCACGCGGGCGAGCACGAGGCCCAGCACCGGATAGATCACGCACAGGATGATGGCGTGGCTCGGAACCGCCTTGAAATCCTCCCAGCCGCGCCGGAGCGCCTCGTGCAGGTCGGACAGGTGGATGGTTCGAATGACAGGTCCAGCCGCATCCGCGGGCTGGGCCATGGTGGGGACATTGCCCTGGTAGAGTGTGGCCATGGTCGCTAGCTCCCTTGCCGGGCAGCCGCACGCGACGCCGGCAAACGGCGCAAGCGGCCGCTCTTCTCTGAGTTTCGCGATTCCAACCAGACGCGAAATCCGGAGGGGATCGCGAGTTGAACGGGAAGGCTACTCCCAATTCCGAGTCCTGTCCCTCACGCTTGGGTGAAATTCGATGCCGCAGTGCAACTTCGACGAATGTCATTCGGCCGTCATTTCGCCGCAGATAAGCTCATGCTGCTTGCCGGTTCGCAGAACTCCGCGGGCGCAACGCTGTAACTTCGTCTATAAGTGGGCCACTCTAGGCCCTTCCAACGGATCCTTTTCGGGGAGCAGACATGAGCATTTTCGGAAAAATCATGGGCGCGATCTTCGGTAGCCAGCCGGCTTCCGCCGCGCCCGCCGGTGGCGCAGCTCCGGGTAGTGCCTCCGCAGGGACCGCGCCAAGCGCATCGGCGCCGGCAGGTGCGCCCATGGCAGCCGTCGACGTCGCCGCCGTCGTCGACAAGGCGGTCGCCGCGCACAAGGGCGAGAAGCTGGAATGGCGCACCTCGATCGTCGATCTCATGAAGGCGCTCGACATCGATTCCAGCCTTGCCGCGCGCAAGGACCTCGCCAAGGAGCTCGGCTATACCGGCGACATGAACGACTCGGCCAGCATGAACGTCTGGCTGCACAAGCAGGTGATGTCCAAGCTCGCCGCCAATGGCGGCAAGCTGCCGCCCGAGATCAAGCACTGACCGATCCGATCGGTCGCCAAAGGGCCCGCCATCGCGCGGGCCCTTTTTGCATCAGGCGACGAGGTCGGCATCCTCCGGATGCCTGTCGAGATAATCGACGACGAAGCCGCAGCCGGCGATCACCTTCTTGCCGTCGCGGCGGATCAGCTCCAGCGCACCCTTGACCAGCTCCGAGGCGATGCCGCGGCCGCGCAGCGCGCGCGGCGTCTCGGTGTGGGTGATGATCACCGCCGACGGCGTCAGCCGGTAATTGGCGAAGGCGACCTCGCTGCCGACATCGAGCTCGAAACGGCTTTTGTCCTTGTTGTCGCGTACCGATGCCGTCATGCGAAATCCTTCCGAAGCGCTGCCTGGTGTCCCTGATCTAGGGGGCTGAACCGGCCCTTGCCAAGATGCGACCAAGCAAGGTTGCCGCAGAGGAGATATCCGGAAAATGCGTGTCCAGCTCAGCGTCATGGCGTTGCTCGTCGCGCTTGCTTCGGCGGCTCCGGCGCCGGCTGCGGCCGAAGGCGGTCCGGCCTGGGACGCCTGCTTTGCGCCGGCCAGCACGCCGGATGAGCGGGTGGCGGCCTGCTCGACCGTGATTGACACCAAGAGCGAGACTGGCAGCAGGCTCGCCGGTGCCTATTGCAACCGCGGGCATGGCCTCACCGAGAAGCACGAGCTCGACGCCGCGCTGTCCGATCTCGACGAGGCGGTCAGGCTCGATCCTGATTATGCCTGCGCCTACAACAATCGCGGCCGTGTCTACAACTTCAAGCGCGATTATGATCGCGCCATCGCAGATTACGACCAGGCCATCAAGCTCGATCCGTCGCTGGCGCTGGCCTACAACAATCGCGGTGACGCCCGCTACAACAAGGGCGACCTCGACGGCGCGATCGCCGACTTCGACGCGGCGATCAAGCGCAATCCGAACTATGCCCGGGCCTACGCCAATCGCGGCTACGTCTACGCCCGCAAGCACGACGCGGCGCATGCGCTGGCCGACTACAGCATGCGGATCAAGCTCGCGCCCGACCTGATCGCCTATATCGATCGCGGCAACGTCTATCGCGACAGCGAGCAGCTCGACCGCGCCGCCGCCGATTATGGCGAGGCGATCCGGATTGCACCGATGGATGCGCGCGGCTGGCGCAATCGCGGCATGATCCGGCTCTTCCAGGGCGACTACAAGCGCGGTATTGCCGACTACGACAAGGCGCTGCAATACGACCCCTCGGACGCGTTCTCGTGGAACAATCGCGGCCAGGCCCGCCTGCGGCTTGGCGACAAGAAGGCGGCGATCGCCGACCTCAGGAAGGCGCTGGAATTGGAGCCGGGCCTTGAGAGCGCGCGCGAGGCACTGCAGCGGCTCGGAGCGCTCTAGCTGCGGTGCGATATGATTGCGTGGCCAGCGAACATCGCGGCTTCCGGCGAAATAATCCTCGCCTCCGCTCTTGCGCGGCTGCCCGCGGTTCCCACGTCTTTTGCAGGACATACGTCCGAATGCGGCCGGCAGGGTCGCCATACATTCGGAAGTCGTGATCGCCAGCCGCCGACGTGTGCTCTGTCATAGGAGGGTACGATGTCGGACTTTGGTTTTTTGAATACTCATCGCACGTGGGAAGACTGGGCCGGGATGCTGCTGGGCGCCCTGATCGTGGTCTCGCCGTGGTTTCCCGTCCAGGAACAGCCTTCGATCGCCGCCGACTCCATGGTCATCCTGAATGCGGTTGCGGTCGGCCTAGTCGTGTTTGGCATCAGTCAGCTCGAATATGTGGCGCTGCAGCGCTGGCAGGAGGTGGCGACGATCCTGATCGGATTGTGGCTGATCGCCTCGCCTTACGTCCTCGGCTATTCCGCTGAAGGTTTCCTGCGCATCTATCACACGAGCCTCGGCGCGGCGGTGGTGCTCCTCGGCGTGCTGCTGCTGTGGCAGGACTGGGACCTGAACGACCAGGACATGCTCAAGCACGGGCAGTAGATCGCGGACATCCGCCGGCCCGTCCGGCTACGGGCGGGCCGGTGCGCTCATTGCTTGACGAGGTCCTGATAGTCCGGGCGCTTGTCGATCCAGGCCTTCACGAACGGACATTGCGGGATCAGCTTCAGGCCGGCCGCGCGCACCTGGTCGAGCGCGCCTTGCACCAGCTTCGAGCCGACGCCCTTGCCGCCGAGCTCTTTCGGCACATCCGTATGCTCGAACGTGATGACATTGCCGTCGAGCTTGTAATGCTCGGTCGCCAGATGGCCCTCCACCTCGAGCTCGAAGCGGTGATGGGCCCTGTTGTCGATGACGTCGCTCATGTGGTCTCCAGTCAGCTCTTGAGCGAGTCCGTCAGCATCTTGCGGATCGACCAGGCTTCGCCGTCGGAGGAGCCCCTGATGTCGTCGATCCGCCAGCTGCCGGCCTCGCGCACGAAGTCGTAACGCACTATCAGATCGGCGGGTTTCCGGTCGTTGCGGTGGCCGGTGATGGTGACCGCAACGATCGCCTTGTCCGCCTCCATCTTCTCGGCGTCAACCTTGAACGATTTCACGTCCGGCTCCTGCGAATTGGTCACCGGATCGAAATCGACCGGGCCGACGTCGCCCTTCGGCGTATGCGCATCAGCCTTGGCCCAGAGCACGACCAGTGCCTTGGAGAGATATTTCGCCTTGGCCGCCTTGTTCTCGATGACGAACGCGCCGCCGCCATCGCCCTTGCCCTTGGCGGCGCGGGTGTAGATCGCGGTCAGCATGGCGAGCGGATCGGCGGGGGCGGCGGTCTCGGCCAATGCCGGTGAGATGCCGGCGAGCAGGGAGACGGCGACGAAGCAGCGGCGGGTGAGCATGGGATGTCCCTGAGATGATGGCGCATGGCGGCGGGCCGGGGCCGGCGCGCATCTCTGTAGACCAGCGTGAAGGCGGTTCGGTTCAATCGCTCGCTTTGGCGAGCCTGGAATCTTCCGCCTGCGGCTGCGTCTGGAGGCAGCCCTGGCAGATGACGAGGGAGCGGTTGACCCTCGCGTCCTGCTCGGCCTCGATGCCGTCCTGCGCCTGCCACCATTCCTTGGAATAGGGCTGAAGTCCGGCTTGCGACCTGCTGCGTTCGGCGGCAGTACGGGTGGCTCGCGATGCTCCCGCGGCCGCGCGCGGCTGGTTGGGATTCTCGCCGGCGCCATCCCAGGCGTAGCGGGCAGGCGTGAAGGCGGGGTCGGAAGCGAGATGGGCTTGCGGCCCCATGGCAGCACACCCGGCGAGCGCCAGCGACAACAGCAGGAGGGCGGGCGCTTTGACCATGATGCGGCACTCTGTACGCGAGAACTGGTGAACGTTGCGCTGATCATGTTTAAAATTCCCTGAACGATTGCAGGCCCGCGCACGACCAACGCGAATGAGATATTGGCTGCTCCTGTTGACGATCCTTGCCACGGCTGCACGCGCCGACGACGCAAGGCCTTTCAATCCTGCCGACTATCCGCCCGGCGTGCAGAAGGCGCTGCGCTACGCCAACGAGGAGTGCGCGAGCCAGGATGGCGGCGCGGTCACCTTCGCACCGGATACGGTGCGCAAGCTCGATCTGACCGGCGACGGGCGTGACGACTACATCGTCGATTTCCGCGACACCAAATGCGGGGAACGCGAGACCACCTATTGCGGAACCGGCGGCTGCGTCATGACCATCCTGGTGACGCTGCCGGATGGCAGCATACGTCCGGTGTTCGACGGCTATGTCCGCAGCTACAGGATCGTGGCGCCGCCGGTGAAGCGCGGGGCCGCGCGCACCATTCGCTTCGACCTGCACGGCAGCTATTGCGGCGGCTTTGGTGCGCAGGCCTGTGTCAAGGAGAAGGCGATCACGGCGACGCCGTTCGCGTTCAAGCAGCCGTAGGGCAAATGTGCGGCAGGCGGCCTTGCAGGGGCGCTGGCGATGGCGATAAATGGGCTGCAATGAGTGGGCGGCTTGCGCGCCGTCCGCGCTCCAAGAGGAAGCCCGATGCAGCCCCTGCGCATGTCCCGCCGCGTCATGAATCTCGCTCACATGCTGACCCAGAATGCGCGGCGGCATGGGTCGCGTCCCGGTTTCGTCTGGGGTGATCGATCCTGGACCTGGCGCGAGGTCGATGCGCAGGTCTCGGCGCTGGCGGCGGCGTTCGCCGCGCGTGGCATCACCAAGGGCGACCGCATCCTCGTTCATTCCAAGAACGGCGACGAGATGTTCTTCTCGATGTTCGCCGCGTTCCGCCTCGGTGCGGTCTGGGTGCCCACCAATTTCCGCCTGATGCCCGACGAGGTCAGCTATCTCGCAGAAGCCTCCGGCGCGAAGGCGTTTCTGTGCCATGTCGATTTCCCCGAACATGCCGCTTCCGTGAAGGGCGGGGCGCTCGCGTTCACCTGGAGTGTCGACGGCAGGGGTGCATTCGCCGAGACGTCGGTTGCGGAGGCCATCGCCTCGCAGGCTGGTCGCGTGGTCGAGAACGTCGCGGTCGAGCACGACGATCCCTGCTGGTTCTTCTTCACCTCCGGCACCACGGGCCGCTCCAAGGCCGCGGTGCTGACCCACGGCCAGATGGGGTTTGTCGTCACCAATCATCTCGCCGATCTCACCCCCGGCGTGACGGAAGCCGATGCCTCGCTGGTGGTGGCGCCGCTCTCGCATGGCGCCGGCGTGCATCAGCTGGTGCAGACCGCGCGCGGCGTCTGCACCGTGCTGCTGCCGACCGAAAAATTCGACATCGACGAGGCGTTCCGCCTGATCGAGAAACATAGGGTCGGCAATCTCTTCACGGTGCCGACCATCCTCAAGATGATGGTCGAGCATCCCGCCGTCGACAAATACGATCATTCCTCGCTGCGTCAGGTGATCTATGCCGGCGCGCCGATGTATCGCGAGGATCAGAAGACGGCGCTGAGGAAGCTCGGCAAGGTCATCGTGCAGTATTTCGGGCTCGGCGAGGTTACCGGCAACATCACCGTGCTGCCGGCGGCGCTGCACGATCCCGAGGACGGCCCTTACGCGAAGGTCGGCACCTGCGGCTTCGAGCGCACCGGCATGCAGGTCTCGATCCAGGATGACGAGGGCCGCGAGCTTGGGGCGAACCAGAGCGGCGAGATCTGCGTGATCGGGCCCGCCGTGCTCGCCGGCTATTACGACAACCCGGAAGCCAATGCGAAGGCGTTCCGCAACGGCTGGTTCCGCACCGGCGATCTCGGCCACATGGACGAGGAGGGGTTCCTCTACATCACCGGGCGGGCCTCCGACATGTACATCTCCGGCGGCTCCAACATCTATCCGCGCGAGATCGAGGAGAAGATCCTGACGCATCCCGCGGTGGGCGAAGTGGCCGTGCTCGGCGTGCCCGATGCGACCTGGGGCGAGGTCGGCGTCGCCGTCTGCGTTCCGCGCGAAGGCGCGAAGGCCGTGAGCGAGGCCGAGATGGCGGCGTTCCTTTCGCCGAAGGTGCCGCGCTACAAGATGCCGAAGCGCTTCTTCTTCTGGGAGGCGCTGCCGAAGTCCGGCTATGGCAAGGTGCCGAAGCGCATGGTGCGCGATGAGCTCGAGGCGCGCGGCTTGCTCGACCTCGACAAGACGAAGGCGGGCTGAGCGGACGCGATGCGGAGTATCAAGCAGCCGGGCGCGCCTGTCGCAGCGCGCATCCAATCGGTCGAGGCGAGGGGACGCTCCTTCTCCTTCACGCTTCAGGCAGGTGTGCCGCTGCTGGACGCCGCGCGGCGCGGCTTTGCGGCGGAGGGCTTCGCCGGCGGCGTGCTGAGTTTCGAGCGCGGTGCGCTCGGCCCGTTCGGCTATGTCATGCCGGCGCTGTCCAAGACAGGCGAGAATGCCGCGTTCTACAGCGACACCTACCGGCCGGGCGGCATCACACGCACGTCGCTCGGCAGCATGACGCTCGGCACGCGCGACGGCGCGCCGTTCTTTCACTGTCATGGGCTGTGGACCGAGGCCGACGGCAAGGCGAGCGGCGGCCACATGCTGCCGGACGAGACCATCGTGGCCGAGCCGTTCGAGGTCGAGGCGTTCGGTCTCGACGGTGCGATGTTCACCGCCGAGCCGGATCCCGAGACCAATTTCAAGCTGTTCGGCCCGGTCGCCGCCGCGAGCAGCGGTGCGCGCACGACGAGCCGCGCCTTCGCGCTGCGGCTGCGTCCCAACCAGGACTTTGCCGGCTGCCTCGAAGAGTTTTGCCGCGCGCGCGGTATCTCGCGCGCCAGGATTCGCGGCGGTGTTGGCTCGACCATCGGTGCGCGCTTCACCCATGGCGGCGTCACCGAGCCGTTCGCGACCGAGCTCGCGATAACGTCCGGTGCGATCGCGCCGGGCGCTGCAGGCACGCTCGAAGCCGCGCTCGAAATTGCCCTGATCGACTACACCGGCGGCATCGCGCAGGGCCGCCTGGTCCGCGGCGACAATCCCGTGCTGATGACCATGGAGCTGGTGCTCGAGGTGTTGGACTAGAATCGGCGCGGGATCATCGAGGGCTGGAACGTAGTTTGGCGATCGCCAGGTACGTCGAGTCGCTCAAGCCCGAGCCCGATCCCTGAAAGAGATTGAGCAGGGGAGATTGTGCCTGACCGACGCTCTCGCTGTTCCGGATGTCGTACATGGCGGAAAACCGCCCGAGCAGCTTCTCGACCTTCGCGGGGTCGGAAAGATCCTTGATCTTCATGAATTTGTCCACGAACTTGGCCTGCTGATCGATCGGCATGGCGGCCATTGAGTCAGGCAGATTGAAGGTGGTTCTGAACACCTCCGAAAGCGCCTTGTCGGCAAGGATGTCGTATGCGGACGTGATCTCTCCCGCCTTGCGCTGGAAGTAGAGCGCGAGGCGGATGCCGGGATTCGTATCCCCTTGCTGCTGCTCCAGGCTTTGCTGCAGATAGTTCGCCCGTGTTTCCCGGAATTGATCCTGCTTCTGCGGACCCATCATCGGGAGGCGCGCGACATTGCCCTTGCTATCGAAATTGAACGACGACGCGATCTCGGCAAAGCGCGGATCGGTCTCCGTGTTCGCGAAGCTCTTGGGATTGTTGAGGTCCGAGGCGAAGATCTTCTTCAGATAGTCGGTGCTGACCTTCTTGGGGTCCAGACCCTTGGCGATGAGAACGAAGTCGATCAGATTCCGGTTCGCAAGCAGCTCGGAAACGCTGTCGACGCCTCCGATGGCTTCCTGATAGCCCGTCGCGTCTTTCTGGGCCTGTTCGCGAACTGCCTTCTGCTGCGAGGTGCTTGCCCCTCTCACCACCGCAATGACGTAGTCCTTCGCAATGTCGAGGACTTTAGCCGGGTCCTGGGCCACCAGGGGGGTCGTCAGATTGCCCTTTGCGTCAAAGTTGAAGGCGCGCGCGAGCTCGACGTAGCGATTGTCCTTGAGCGTATAGACAAAGCTCTTGGGATCGCTGAGATCGCTTTCGAGCACAGCCTTGATGGTGGCCTGCGAGGCCTTTGCAGGATCGAGGCCGACGGAGCCCAGCGCAAAATTGTACACCGCCGGTGTCGATACGAACGCCTGCACGGAATTCACCTTGACGACGGCCGATCTGAATTGCGTGATCGCCAGGGCTTCGCTCAGCGGGCTCGCCGCTGCATAGACCTCGGACTTGCTGTCGTCGAACCACTGCTTCGTGAGCGTGACATTTGCGGCGGTCTGGGCCGACTGGCCTGGGGGGAGTGACCCGTCGGGCAGAAACTCGAACGCGCCGGCGAGGTCGACGAGGTTGCCGATCCCCGCGATCTGGTCGCTGAGGCTGGATACGCTCTTGGTGTATGTTTCCAGGTGATATTTTTCGACCAGGATCTGGACGTTCAACTGGTTCACGTCGGCGCCGGGTTGCGAGAGCTGGGCCGTGTAGTCGGCGATCTTGGTATTGGTGGCGGCGACGTCCGATTTGGCCTGCGTGAGCTGGGCGTTGAGGCCGGGCAGCTGAGACGCGAAGGTGGTGTTGACGTAGCTGTTCGGGTCGGATGGATCGCTGCGCAGCACCTGGCTTATGGTGTCGCGCGGCCACTTGCTCTCGTCGATCCCGAAGGCCGAATAGACGTAGTCGCGAAGACGATTGTCGTTCAGGAGCTGGTCTGCGCTGGTGATGCCGCCGATTTTCGAACTGTAGTAGTTCGAGGCGTCGGTCAGCGCATCGACCTGGCTCTTCATCGTCGCCGTGTACAGGCCGATCATCTCGTCGGTCTGGTCCTCCGATTGCGCAACCGGCGTCCCGGTGCCGTTGAAGGAGAATGCCGCGGCAAACTCCCGGTAACGCTTGTCGACCAGCTTGTTGACGAAGCTCGTGCCGTCGGAGAGGTCGCTCTCCAGCACCTTTTTCATGAAGGCCTTGGCATAGGCCATGTCTTCGAGGCCGTATGCCTTCATCGCATAATGATAAAGGCGGTAGTCCTTCATGAAATCATCGACGGTCTTCACCTTGCCGATGTTGGCCTTGTAATAGGCCGCCTCTTTCGCGATGTCGGCTTGCTGCTCGACCCGCGTCAGGGACTGCTTGAGATGGTGCGAGATGTAATTGTAGCTGAAATAGGTAGATACCATCGCGCACTCCTCGCGGCTTCTTACGATCCCGGACGTCCCTCAATCATTGCGGGGTCGCGAGGTGGGATGCTGGCCTCATGCCAGCAGGCGGTCGCACGGCTACGTCCTGGGGGCTCGATCTCAGATCCTGGGGCGCATGAGAGACACGTAGACCGAGTTTGTTGCTGTTTGTTTCCCAATGTTTCTCAAATGCAGCTTTCGTGGGGGTTTCGTTCCTGATATGTTCTGGCTTGAGATGTATCCAAACGACGTCGGAAGCCGGGCATGAGCCGAAGAAGCGGTCGAACGATCAAGCTGCCGGCGCCTTACCTGAGGCGGGTCTGGCTCGACCCGTCGCAAGTCGGGGATCGCGAGTCCTATCCGTTCTGCCTGCCGATCTTCCCGGACGATTTCGAGCTCAACTTCGAGACCGCCATCACGATCATCGTCGGCGAGAATGGCACCGGCAAATCGACGATCCTGGAGGGGATCGCAGCGCTCGCCGGCTATGACGACGCCGGTGGCGGGAAGGGGTACATGCCCGTCGACCACTCCGAGGCGCGGGAGAAGATGGGTGGCCAACTGTCCAGGGCGCTGCGCGCAAGCTGGCTGCCGAAGATCACCAATGGCTGGTTCTTCCGCGCCGAGAGCTTCTTCTCCGTCGCGAGATATCTGGACAAGGCCGCGCGGGATGCCGGCCAAGCCGGCCCGGATTTCCTGTCGCATTCCCATGGCGAAGGCTTCCTGCGCTTCTTCGAGGAGCGCTGCCAGCGTCAAGGCATCTTCATCTTCGACGAGCCTGAATCGGCGCTGTCGCCGGCGCGCCAGATCGAGTTTCTGAAGCTGCTGCGACGCATGGAAGACTCCCGCATCTGTCAGGTCATCATGGCAACCCATTCGCCGATGCTGATGGCCTATCCCGACGCGCGGCTGCTGCGCCTCGGCAAGTACGGGCTCGAACCCGTCACGGTGGAGGAGACGGATCACTACCGGGTGATGCGCGAGTTCTGCGACGATCCGCGCGGGTTCGTGGAGGCGACCCTGGCGGAGTAAGCAGGGGACGGTCTCTCGGTCGTCATTGCGAGCGCAGCGAAGCAATCCAGAATCTCCCCGCCGAGACAATCTGGATTGCTTCGCTGCGCTCGCAATGACGGTTTGGGCGACATGCTTCTTCTTCGATCGGGCCGTTCGAAGTCGCTGATACACTTTCCCGTTCTCGCGGCACATCGTGCCCGAGCCTTGCTGCATCTATCGCCCCCGGAGGTGCCGAGGGCGCAGGGAAGGCCGGGTGCCGGCTGGCACCCACGGTCCACTGTGCGAAAATTGCGCTACGAAAAGCTGCACAGCGGCATACAGGTGAAGCCAAAACATCCGGCCTTCCCTGCGCAGTGGTTTGACGGCTTATGTCGTGCTCTCCCCGGGGAGCGTTGCACTATTGCCCCCGTCGCCCTGCGGATGGCTGATGTTGCGGACCCGGTCGGGCCGCTGCATCACCGCAGGACTTGGCGCACAGACCCCGGGCGCCAGGACCACACAATTTTGCTGTACGCAGGCTGCACCGGTCGTGTGCGCGCTAGCCGTCGCTCACGGAGTGATCCGCCCTGCAACCGCCTTCGCGCCGACGCAGCCTCGCGTCCACCACGTCCCCTCCCGCGTGTCGTGACGATCGCGATACGCCCCTCGGACCGGGCTGGGATGGCCGCAACATGCGATAATTCCGAATTCGCGTAAAGCGAATTGTTTTGGCTTCGGCGCATTGACCTCGACCTTGGTGTTTTGCCCGGTGGGCAACCCAAGCGATGGTGTCGGGACGGGAGCGCGGCCCGCCACAGCCGCGCCACGAACCGGTCTCCCCATGGTCGAAAAATGCGCTACGATGCCCCCAGCGCGCCTCAAGTCGCGCAACTTCAAGGATGAGGAAACGAGATGAGGATGACGATCGGAACGGCGACCGCCGGGGTGGCGGCGCTGGCGGTGGCGGGGATGGCCTTCACGGCCGCCTGGGCCCATGGGCCGACCCGGCAGAAGGTACGGGAATCCATCGAGATCAACGCGGCTCCGGCCAAGGTGTGGGCCGCGATCGGCAATTTCCAGGACATGAGCTGGCTGCCGCCGGTCACCAAGACCGAGGGCGAGAAGGGCAACGAGATCGGCGCGACGCGCAAGCTGACGCTGACGGGCGGCGCCACCGTGGACGAGGAGCTCTACAAGTTCGACGCTGCCGCGATGACCTATTCCTACCGCATCACCAATGTCGACGTGAAGGTGCTGCCGGTCACCAATTATTCCTCGACGCTGACCGTGACGCCGAGCGCCGACGGCAAGGGCTCGACGCTGGAATGGGCCGGCGCGTTCTACCGCGGCTTTCCCAACAACGATCCGCCGCCGGAGCTGAGCGACGAGGCCGCCATCAAGGCGGTGAAGGGGCTCTATCAGACCGGCCTCGGCGCGCTGAAGAAGAAGATCGAGAGCGGAAGCTGACCGTGCGGATCCTGGTCCTGGCGGCGCTCGCCGCCAGTCTTGCTTGTCCAGACGGCGCCTCCGCCGAGGAGGCGTTCGTCACCAATCAGCTCAGCGACGATTTGATGGTCGTGGACCTCGCGACATCGCGCAGCGTTGCGACCATCCCGATCGGCGGCAAGCCGGCCGGTGTCGCCGTCAGCCCGGACGGGCGCTTTGCCTATGTGACGAGCCCCGACGCCAAGGCGGTGACGGTGGTGGACGCCGCCACGCGGCAGGTCGCGGGCAGCATCGAGGTCGGTGGCGGGCCGCTCGGCATTGCGGTGGCGCCCGACGGCAAGACGGTCTATGTCGCCGACTGGTACGCGGCGGCGGTGCGGGTGATCGACGCGGCCTCGCGCAGCGTCACGGCCAGCATCGCGGTCGGGGCCTCGCCGTCGGGCCTTGCGGTGACGCCCGACGGCAAGCTGCTGCTCTCGGCGGACCGCGACGACGACAGCGTCTCGGTCGTGGAGACGACGGCGCGCCAGCGCAAGGCGAGCATCAAGGTCGGCACCCGCCCATTCGGCGTCACCATCGATGCCGAGGGCAAGCGCGCCTACACCGCCAATGTCGGCTCCGACGATGTCTCGGTGATCGACATCGCGGAAGGCCGCGAGATCGGCCGCGTGCCGGTCGGGATACGCCCCTATGCGGTGGCGCTGGCGCAAGGCCGGGGCTTCGTCACGGACCAGTATGGCGGCACCGTCAGCGTGTTCGATCTTACGAGCCTCAAGCCGGTCAAGCGCATCAATGTCGGCGACTATCCCGAAGGCATCAACGCGACGGCCGACGGCAAGCGCGTCATCGTCGCCTGCTGGGAGAGCAACACGCTTCATATCATCGATGTGGCCGAGCTGAAGGTGATCGGCGAGATCAAGACCGGCGACGGCCCGCGCGCGTTCGGGGCGTTCCTGCGCAGGACGGAGTAGGGATTGGGTAGGGTGGGTTAGCCGAAGGCGTAACCCACCACCGGCTATCTCTGCGGAAACTAAAGAGGTGGGTTACGCCAGCGGGCTGCGCTTCGCGCAGCCGCGGGGCTAACCCACCCTACGATCCAGCAAATGCTCGTAATTTCACGAAGAAATCCTTCAGGATCGCGTTGCGGTCCACATAGGTCACGTAGCGGATCGGATGCCGGCGGCGGTCGACGCTCCAGGTCATCTGGTCGGTGAGCACCGGGGCCGGGATGATCACGCTCGGCGCCCACTGGGGATTCAGCAGCCAGCCGACCGGGGCCATGTCCCAGATCTCCTTGGCCCAGCCCATGTGGTCGGGCGCATACTCCTTGAAGCGCATGGCGAGAAACGCGCCGATCCTGCCGTGGGGTTCGACGTATCGCTCGATCTCCGGCACCGTCGAATGAAGCCGCGAGGTCACGCCCATGCATGGGACGAGGACGAGCGGCACGCCGCTGTCGAGCAGAACCTGCGCGCCGCCGACGTCCTGCTTCAGATTGAACTCGACCGTGTGGGGCCATTCCAGCGCATGGCCGCCGAGCCAGACCACGACGATGCGGTCGATGATATCGGGGGCCGTCAGCAGCGCAGAAGCGACGTTGCTGATCGCGCCGATGGCGACGACGTAGAGCGGATCGTCGGGCGAGCCGGCACGCGCCCGGGCGATGAGGTCATCGACGGCGGGTGCCGTCCGCGCCGTCTTGCCCGGGCCGACATAGTCGGCGACGCCGCGGTGGACCAGGCCTTCCGGCGCGACGTTCAGGCGATCCAGCAAGCGCAGGATTTCCTGATAGCTCAGCTCCATGCCGTGGCCGGGACTGTCCGCGCGCGCATTGAAGAACGGCGCGGCGTAGATCGCCTCGACCGCGAAGCGGTCCTTCGACAGCAGCATCTGCACCAGCGCGAACTGGTCGTCGATCTCGTTATAGGTGTCGGTGTCGAGCACGACCTGCAACCGGCCGGCCGGCGGCTCCAGGAGCTTGAGGCGGCTAGCGTCCGTGAGTGTCATCGACCGTCTCCCTGTGCCGTGCGCGGCGACCCGCGGATCAGGCTCTCTGCGCGATCCGGCCGACCACTTCGGCAATCTCCTCCATCTGCGCGAACATGTGATCCGGCGCAAGCGCCCGCAGCGCCGCCGGAGCCGCATAGCCCCAGCACACCGCGCCGCAGGCGATACCCGCCGCGCGCGCCGCCTCGATGTCGCGGACCTCGTCGCCGATCGCGATCGCCTGGGCAGGGTTCACGCCGGCGCGGCGGATCACCCGGCGGAATTTCGAGGCCTTGCCGAACAGCGACGCCGAGCAATCGAAATGCGCGAACAACGCCGCGGCTGGGCCAAGCTTCTCGCGCGCATTGGCTTCGCTGTCGGACGTCACCAGCGCAAGCTGTACGCCATTGTCGGCCAGCGTCCGCAGCATGGTCTCGACGCCCGCAAACAGCGAAATCTCTGCTGCCGCCTCCGCCTTCAGCCGCCGTGCATGCCGCGCGATCGCCGGCAGCTTCCATAAGGGCACCTCCAGCCGGGTGAGGATGTCGCGGCTTGAAGCGTGCCGCAACGGCTCGATGTCCTCATCGGCGATGCGGCGAAAGCCGAAGCGATCGGCGACGTCGTTGATGGTGCGCAGGAACCAGGGAAAGCTGTCGGCAAGCGTGCCGTCGAGATCGAAGATGGCGAGGGAGTAGGGCATGGAGGAGGTGTGGTCTGGTCGAGCCAAGCGGCCGGATGTTACAAGAGTGAAACAGGAAGACACAGATGCCGGTCGATCAGGTCCAACTTAGCAAGTTCCTCAGCTTCGTGCTGAGACACAAGCCCGACGAGATCGGCTTGACGCTCAGTGCCGAGGGTTGGGTCAATATCGACGAATTGGTCGAGAAAGCCAATGCGGCGGGGACGACGTTTGACCGCGCCGACCTGCTCGGCGTCGTCGCAAGCAGCGACAAGAAGAGATTTTCGTTGTCAGCGGACGGGCTGATGATCCGGGCTGCCCAGGGACATTCCGTAGCGGTGGAGCTCGGCTTGCCGCCGCAAGTGCCGCCTTCGCTCCTGTACCACGGCACGGCGACGCGGTTCGTCGATGCGATCCTTGGAGAGGGCCTGAAGCCGCAGGCGCGGCAGCAGGTGCATCTGTCCTCCGACGAGGCGACGGCACAGCGGGTGGGGCAGCGCCACGGCAAGCCGCACATCTTCAGGGTCGATGCGGGCGGCATGCATGCGAAGGGGCTCAAGTTCTACCGCGCCGACAACGGCGTGTGGTTGACCGACCATGTGCCGCCGGAATTCCTGAGCTGAGCGGGCATGATTGTTCGGAGCGCCGCTGTGCAGTTCCTTGGGAAGCGCGCTAGGCCTTCCACACGGTCGCCTCGGTCCAGCCGAGCTCGGCGAACTCGTCAGCCCTGAGCGGCGCTTCGCCTGCTGCGAAGAATTCATCGAGCTGCGGGGGCGCAACGGCCGTTTCGGACAGCATGGCATGCGCCTGGCCGCGATGATGGATCTGGTGCTGGAAGAGGTGCATGAGGAGCCGGTCGCGGCGTTCGGTCTGGACGCTGGTGTCGCGGTTGACCTTCACGACGTCATCGAGCAGCGCCGGCGTCAATGAATCGCAGATGACGATCAGGCGCTTGTCCATCGCGGCTTGCGCGGGCTTCAGCGCGGCGAGGGCGGGAAATGGCACCTCGTTCTTCCAGGCCGCTGGTCCGAGCCAGCCACCTTCGAGCGCATCGATGTAGAAGTGGTCGATGACGTAGATGTGGTTCAGCGTACGCTGCAGGCTCGGAAAGAAGCCGGTGCGGTGGGCGTCGAACTCCGACTGGGACAGCCCGGCGCAGGCGGTGAGCAGGCGATGGTTTGCCCAGGCATTGTTGTAGGCGAAGGCGCGGTAGGTCTGCACGAGTCCTGCGGACATGTCGGTCTTTCCCAATCGTGCAGGGGCGGATGACGCTTTGCTCATCCGCCCTACGGCCGAGGCTGCCTACTCCGCCGCCTCGCTCGTGCTCCGCCGCTTCGGCTTCCTTGCCTTCTTCAGCACCGGCTCCAAAAACTTGCCGGTGTAGCTTCGCGGCGCCTTTGCGATGTCTTCCGGGGGGCCCCAGGCGACGATCTCGCCGCCGCCGTCGCCGCCTTCGGGGCCGAGGTCGATGACCCAGTCGGCGGTCTTGATGACTTCGAGATTGTGCTCGATGACGACCACCGTGTTGCCCTGCGCGACCAGCTCGTGCAGCACCTCCAGCAGCTTCTTGACGTCGTGGAAGTGCAGGCCGGTGGTGGGCTCGTCCAGGATGTAGAGCGTGCGGCCGGTGGCGCGCTTCGACAGCTCCTTTGCCAGCTTGACGCGCTGGGCTTCGCCGCCCGAGAGGGTCGTCGCTTGCTGGCCCACGTGGATGTAGTCGAGGCCGACGCGGTGCAGGGTCTGGAACGTCTCGCGCACGCGCGGGACCGCCTTGAAGAACTCGGCGGCTTCCTCGACGGTCATGTCGAGCACGTCGGCGATGCTCTTGCCCTTGAACAGGACCTCGAGCGTCTCGCGGTTGTAGCGCTTGCCCTTGCAGACGTCGCAGGTGACGTAGACGTCGGGCAGGAAGTGCATCTCGATCTTGATGACGCCGTCGCCCTGGCAGGCCTCGCAGCGGCCGCCCTTGACGTTGAAGGAGAAGCGGCCGGGCTCGTAGCCGCGCGCCTTGGCTTCCGGGAGGCCCGCAAACCATTCGCGGATCGGCGTGAAGGCGCCTGTGTAGGTCGCAGGGTTCGAGCGCGGGGTACGGCCGATCGGCGACTGGTCGATGTCGATGATCTTGTCGATGTGCTCGAGGCCCTCGATGCGGTCGTGCGGCGCTGCGCCTTCGCTGGCGCCGTTCAGCTTGCGTGCGATGGCGCGGTAGAGCGTGTCGATCAGCAGCGTCGACTTGCCGCCGCCGGAGACGCCGGTGACGCAGGTGAACAGGCCGAGCGGGATTTCGGCGGTGACGTTCTTGAGGTTATTGCCGCGCGCGTTCACCACCTTGATGGTGCGGCGGTGGTTCGGCGGACGCCGCTCCGGCACCTCGACCTCGAGCTCGCCGGTGAGGTACTTGCCGGTGAGCGATTTCGGGTTGCGCATGATCTCGGCGGGCGTGCCTTCGGCGACGATGTTGCCGCCATGCATGCCGGCGCCGGGGCCGATGTCGAGCACGTAATCGGCGAGGCGAATGGCGTCCTCGTCATGCTCGACCACGACCACGGTGTTGCCGAGGTCGCGCAGCCGCTTGAGGGTGTCGAGCAGGCGCGCGTTGTCGCGCTGGTGCAGGCCGATCGAGGGCTCGTCCAGCACGTAGAGCACGCCTGTCAGACCCGAGCCGATCTGCGAGGCGAGGCGGATGCGCTGGCTCTCGCCGCCGGACAGCGTACCGGACGAGCGGGACAGCGTGAGATAGTTGAGGCCGACGTCGAGCAGGAAGGTCAGGCGCTCGCGGATCTCCTTGAGGATGCGGCCGGCGATCTCGTTCTGCTGCTTGTTTAGCGCTTCCGGCACGCCCTCGAACCATTCGCCGGCCTTCTTGACCGACAGCTCCGAGATCTCGCCGATATGCTTGCCGCCGACCTTGACGCAGAGCGCCTCGGGCTTGAGCCGGAAACCGTTGCAGCCCCCGCAGGGCACGTCGTGGAAATACTTGGCCAGCTCCTCGCGCGCCCACTCGCTCTCGGTCTCGCGATAGCGGCGGTTGATGTTGGTGATGACGCCCTCGAACGGCTTCTTGGTGTCGTAGGAGCGCACGCCGTCCTGATAGGAGAACTTGATCTCGTCCTCACCGGAGCCGTAGAGGATCGCATCGCGCGTCTTCTTGGCGAGATCCTTCCACTTGGTGTCGACCGTGAACTTGTAGTGCTTGCCGAGCGCGGTCAGCGTCTGCTCGTAATAGGGCGAGGACGACTTGGCCCAGGGCGCGATTGCGCCCTTGCGCAGCGACAGGTCCTTGTCGGGGATGACGAGATCCTCGTCGACATGCTGCTCGACGCCGAGGCCGCCGCAGGCCGGGCAGGCGCCATAGGGGTTGTTGAACGAGAACAGGCGCGGCTCGATCTCGGGAATGGTGAAGCCGGAGACCGGGCAGGCGAACTTTTCCGAGAACAGGATGCGCTCGGGTCCGCTCTTGTCGTGGATTTTTGCGGTCTTCTTTTTCTCTTCCGCCGGCGCGGCTGTGGGCGCGTCGGCGAACTCGACGACGGCAAGACCCTCGGCGAGCTTCAGCGCGGTCTCGAAGCTTTCGGCGAGGCGCTGGCCGATGTCGGCGCGCACCACGATGCGGTCGACGACGACGTCGATGTCGTGCGGGAATTTCTTGTCGAGCGTCGGCGCCTCGGCCAGCTCATGGAAGGTGCCGTCGATCTTGACGCGCTGAAAGCCCTTCTTGAGCCATTCGGCGAGCTCCTTGCGGTACTCGCCCTTGCGGCCGCGCACGACGGGGGCGAGCAGATACAGGCGCGTGCCCTCGGGCAGCGCCAGCACGCGGTCGACCATCTGCGAGACGGTCTGGCTCTCGATCGGCAGGCCCGTGGCGGGCGAGTAGGGCACGCCGACGCGCGCCCAGAGCAGGCGCATGTAGTCGTAGATCTCGGTGACGGTGCCGACGGTCGAGCGCGGGTTCTTCGAGGTGGTCTTCTGCTCGATCGAGATCGCCGGCGACAGGCCGTCGATCTGGTCCACGTCGGGCTTCTGCATCATCTCGAGGAATTGGCGCGCATAGGCCGAGAGCGACTCGACGTAGCGGCGCTGGCCTTCGGCATAGATGGTGTCGAAGGCGAGCGAGGATTTGCCGGAGCCGGAGAGGCCGGTGAACACCACCAGCTTGTCGCGGGGGATCTCGACGTCGATGTTCTTGAGGTTGTGCTCGCGCGCGCCGCGGATCGTAATTGCGCGCTGGCTGGAGCCCGCGTTCTGTTGTTGGCGCTTCGCCTTGATCACTTCATCCATCCGAGTTGCCCTCAAGGAAGCCCAAAGGTGCGCAATCGCGCCAACAAAAAAGGCGCGCTTCGCCCGGAACCGGGATCGGCGCCAATGGGTATGGCAGCGAACGTAGGAAGAACGGAGACGGATTTCCAGAGGGAGTTGCGAATCGTCAACGGAATGTTGGCGCGCTGGCGGCATCTGGCAGCAGGAACTGCGCTGGACCATGCGCGCAAAAACAAAAAGGCCGGCGCGAGGCCGGCCTTTCGTGACGATGGTGCGTCGGAGACGAAGCTCAGTACTTCGCGACGACCGGGCCGTTGAAGTGATAGTTCACGCCGACCTGCACGGTGTGGAAGTTGAGCGTGCCGGTGGGAACGGCGCCGGAGAAGTAGGTCTCGCCGCCGAGGCTGCGATAGAGGTACTCGCCCTTGACCGTCCAGTTCGGAGCGAAATACGCCTCGACGCCTGCGCCGACGGTCCAGCCGGAGTGGAACTTGCTGTCGGAGACCGAGAGCGCGCCCAGGCTGGCGGTGATCTTGTTGTCGATCCAGGCATAACCACCGGTGCCGTACAGCAGCACGTTGTTGACGGCCCAGCCGATACGGCCGCGCACGGTGCCCATCGCGTCGGTCTTGGAGCTCACCGAGGCGGGAATCGCACCGATGCCGGGGACGAAAACCGCGCCAGCCACGGAGGCGTTCACGTCAGCCCAGGCGCCATCGGCCTCGATGCCGAACACGACGTTGGCGGTCTGCCAGTTGTAGCCGGCGGTGCCGCCGACGAAGCCACCCTGCATACGCGGGGAGCCCGAGTCTTCCCAAGCGCCGCCACCGACGACACCGAGGTAGAAGCCGGTCCAGTTGTAGACCGAAGCCACAGCCACCGGGGCCTTGGTGTACGGACGGGCCGCGAGATCAGCCGCCGACGCGGGGGCAGCCAGAGCGAACAAACAGGCCGAAGCCAACAAAACCTTCTTCATTTTCAACTAAATCCCAGTCCCAGTTTCTGTTGTTGCCTTCCCTGAACGGGAAGGGCAGCGGACGCTGTGGTCCAACTGATGACGTCCATACACCAGCAAAGCCGCAAGTTGTGTACCCGAAAAGCCACAACAGTCCCAAAACGTCATAATCGCTGACGGATGGTTCCCGCAGCGCGCGCCACAACGAAAAAGGCCGGCGCGAGGCCGGCCTTTCTCTTCGCGATTTCAGAGAGATATCAGTACCGCGCGATGACCGGGCCACCCCAGCGATAGTTCAGGCGGACGAGGCCGATATCGACGTCCTGGCTGATGCGCTCGGAGCGCGTGGCGACGCCGAGCGGGGCGATGCCGAAGTTGCCAGAACCGGTGAAGCCGATGGTCCGGTTGCCGAGGAAGATGTGGTCGTACTCGACGCCGACGGTCCAGTTCGGTGCGAAGCCGAATTCGAGGCCGGCGCCCACGGTGCCGCCCCAACGGGTCTCGTTGGCCCGGTCGAATTCGAGACCGGTGATGACGTCGTAGCTCCGGTAGCGGTCGCTCACGACCGCGCCGCCGCCCTTCACGTAGAACAGCACGTTGTTCCAGGCGTAGCCGATCTGGCCGGTGAACAGCCCGAACGCGTTGATCTTGGAACGATCGCGAAGGCCGGTGCCGATGAACGTCAAGCTGGTGTTGTCGCCGGAAAAGTCGGCCCAGTTGCCCTGGCCCTCCAGGCCGAACACCCAGCTGGCCGATTGCCAGCGATAGCCGACCTGGCCACCGACCGTGCCGCCGACGGAGTTGTGGCAACCTTCACCGACGAGGACGCCGGTGACGGGAGTGACAAAGTCCCAGCACTTGTGGCTGCTGCCGCCGCCGCCGTTGATGCCGATGTAGAAGCCGCTCCAGTCATAGATGGCCGCGACCATCGGGGCCGGAGCCTTGGTGTAGGGACGCGCAGCGAGGTCCGCCGCGCTTGCTGGAGCCGACAGGCCCAGCGCAACAGTACCAATTGCACCAATCAGAATTTTCTTCATTGCAGTCTCCCCAAGTTAGGTCCGCTTCTTGAAATCCCCGAAGCGGCCTGTCAGGCGCGACGCCCATATGAACAATTCCAGGGGAGAGCCTAACGTCGCGGGCAAGCAGAGTCCGTCTCCGAAATGCAACAGTCCGAGACCATCTGCGCAGCTTCTAACTTGATGAATGTTAAGAGGTTTTTCGGGGGGCGCTGGAACCGGGAAAGGTTCCATCGGTGCATGCAATTCTGATGCACGGTCTCGGGTTGTTCTGCGCGCGCGACGGCGTTTGTAATTGCAGGAACAAATCTGGAACATCCGGGAGGGCGATGCTATATGTGGGGATAAGTTGAGGGGCCATGGGCCGACCGGTCCGCGCAAGCGTATAGGGTCGCTTCAACAGGTTGCAGAGGACCGCGGGGCGCGGCCCGGCCTCATGAATTCAGTGGCATTTGGAGTGGAGAGCGGCGATGGCGGGAAGCGTCAACAAGGTCATTCTGGTTGGAAATCTCGGCAAGGATCCTGAAATCCGCCGCACCCAGGACGGGCGGCCGATCGCGAATCTGAGCATCGCGACCTCGGAGACCTGGCGCGACAAGAACAGCGGCGAGCGCAAGGAAAAGACCGAGTGGCACCGCGTCGTGATCTTCAACGAAGGGCTCTGCAAGGTCGCCGAGCAGTACCTGAAGAAGGGCGCCAAGGTTTACATCGAGGGCGCGCTGCAGACCCGCAAATGGACCGACCAGAGCGGCGCCGAGAAGTACTCGACCGAAGTCGTGCTGCAGGGCTTCAACTCGACCCTGACCATGCTTGACGGCCGCGGCGGCGGCGGGGGAGGCGGCAGCTTCGGTGACGAGCCGGGCGGCGATTTCGGCTCCTCCGGTCCGGTCAGCAGCGCACCGCGCCGTCCCGTTGCTGCCGGCGGCGGTGGCCGCAACAACGACATGGACGACGACATCCCGTTCTGAGGTGGCGCTTTAGTCCCGTTCGGCGGCGGCCTTTCACGGGGCGGGAGCCGCCGGCGCGGAGCGCGACAGGAAGCGGCCCGCGCGGTTTTCGAGGATCCGGACCAGGGCCGGGTCCATGAATTCATAGTCGTCGGGAATGTCGAGGCAGATGACCCGCTTGCCGTTCAGGCTGGATCGGAATTTCCGATTCAGCTTGCTGCGGTGGGCCTTCTCCATCACGAAGATGATGTCGGCCCATTCGACCTGCTCGGCGGACAACACCACGTCCGCATCGTTCGAGAGGCCGGCCGAGTCGGCCTCGATCCCCGGCCAGGTCGAAAAGACCTGTTCGGCGGTGGGGCTGCGGAGGCGATTGGCGCTGCAGACAAACAGGACGTTGGTCACTTCACTGCTCTGAACGATCGGGGAGAGCCCGGCGACCACGCTCCGGAGGACGTGGTGCTCGGTGGCTGATCTCAAAACGTACATGCGCGCCTTCGGGCCGTCGACAGCCGCTACGAGCTCGCGTTCTAAGCTGGTCTGCGCGATGTCCACCCTTGGATTCGCCCGCTCGCGTGAGGCGGCAGGATTTCTTATCAATTGACGGGTAAGGCTCGGGTTTTCCGGGCTTGCCTCATGTGCTGCCTCAACGCTTTGACGGGCTGTGATGTGAATGATATTAACTTCATGTTAATCCTATTCACATGGTGCCATCCGTCGATCGGGGGGAGCCTGCATGAGCCTTGCGCCGCTGCTTGAGGCTGCCCCAGCGATCCCGCTGCATGCCTTTGCCGCCATGGCCGCCTTCCTGCTCGGCCTCGTCCAGTTCGCCGCTCCCAAGGGCACGCTGCCGCACCGGACGATCGGCTGGATCTGGGTCGTCCTGATGCTGGTCGTGGCCGCCTCGTCGTTCTGGATCCACCAGATCCGCCTGGTCGGTCCATTCAGCCCGATCCACCTCTTGTCGATCTTCACGCTCGTGGTCCTGCCGCTCGCGGTATGGCGGGCCCATACCCATCGCGTCGCCGATCACCGGCGGATGATGATCTTCATCTTTGCCGGCGCACTGGTCGTGGCGGGCCTGTTCACGCTGGTCCCCGGGCGCATCATGCACCGGGTGATTTTCGGGGCTTGAGGGGCGGTTCCGCCCGGGCCGTTCCGGCCCTGTCCGCGGCGGTGCCGGGATGGGCGTAAGTCTCTGGAAAAACAGTCGGAAAAAGCGCTTCCAAGACCCCTGCAAGGGTGGTTATCAGGGGTGCGATGCGCTATATGATTCCCAGACAAAAACTCACCGGATTCCCCCTTGGCTGACGACGACAACAAGCCCGGCGACCAGCCGGCGCAACCCTCGGACATTCGCCCCGTTTCGATCTACGAGGAGATGAAGAAGTCCTATCTCGATTACGCCATGAGCGTGATCGTGTCGCGTGCGCTGCCCGATGCGCGCGACGGGTTGAAGCCGGTGCACCGCCGCATCCTGTACGCGATGAACAATCGCGGCGACACGCCGGACAAGAAGCACAAGAAGTCCGCCGGTGCCGTCGGTGAGGTCATGGGTAAGTACCATCCCCATGGCGACCAGGCGATCTACGACGCGTTGGTGCGCATGGCGCAGGACTTCTCGATGCGCGCGCCCCTGATCGACGGACAGGGCAATTTCGGCTCGGTCGACGGCGATCCGCCGGCGGCGATGCGCTACACCGAATCCCGCCTGACCAAGATCGCGCTGAAGCTGCTCGAGGACATCGACGACGACACGGTCGATTTCCAGGACAATTACGACGGTTCCGAACGGGAGCCGGTGGTCCTGCCGGCACGCTTCCCGAACCTGCTCGTCAACGGCGCGGGCGGCATCGCGGTCGGCATGGCCACCAACATCCCGCCGCACAATCTCGGCGAGGTCATCGACGCCTGCGTGGCGCTGATCGACAACCCGTCGCTGACCATCGACGAGCTCAACAACATCATCCCGGGCCCGGATTTCCCGACCGGCGGCATCATCCTCGGACGCCAGGGCATCCGCAGCGCCTATCACCTCGGCCGCGGCTCCATCGTGATGCGCGGCAAGGTCACGTTCGAGACGGTCCGGAAGGAACGCGAGGCGATCGTCATCACCGAGATCCCGTATCAGGTGAACAAGGCGACGATGGTCGAGCGCATCGCCGAGCTCTACAAGGAAAAGAAGATCGAGGGCATCTCGGACCTGCGCGACGAATCCGATCGCGACGGCTACCGCGTGGTCGTCGAGCTCAAGCGCGATGCCGTGCCCGACGTGGTGCTGAACCAGCTCTACAAGTTCACGCCGCTACAGACCTCTTTCGGCGTCAACGCCGTCGCGCTCGATAGCGGCCGTCCGCAGACGATGAACCTGAAGGACATGCTGACGATCTTCGTCGGCTTCCGCGAGCAGGTCGTCACCCGCCGCACCAAGTACAAGCTGCGCAAGGCGCGCGAACGCGCGCATGAGCAGGTCGGCCTCGCCATCGCGGTCGCCAACATCGACGAGATCATCCGCGTGATCCGCCACTCGCCGACGCCGGCCGCGGCACGCGAGACCCTGATGACGCGCGACTGGCCCGCCCGCGACGTCGAGGACATCATCACGCTGATCGACGATCCGCGCCACCGCATCAACGAGGACGGCACCATCCGTCTCTCGCTGGAGCAGGCAAGGGCGATCCTGGAACTGCGCCTCGCACGCCTCACCGCGCTCGGCCGCGACGAGATCGGCGAGGAGCTCGCAAAACTTGCCGGCGAGATCGAGGACTATCTCGCGATCCTGCGCTCGCGCGCCCGCATCCTCGACATCATCAAGACCGAGCTTGCCGAAGTGAAGGCCGAGTTCGCCACGCCGCGCCGCACCGTGATCATGGAGCAGGAAGGCGAGGTCGAGGACGAGGACCTGATCCAGCGCGAGGACATGGTCGTGACCGTGTCGCACGCCGGCTATGTCAAGCGCGTGCCGCTGTCGGCCTATCGCGCCCAGCGCCGCGGCGGCAAGGGCCGCGCCGGCATGCAGACCCGCGACGAGGATTTCGTCAGCCGGCTCTTTGTCGCATCGACTCATACTCCGGTGCTGTTCTTCTCGTCACGCGGCCAGGTCTACAAGGAAAAGGTGTGGCGCCTGCCGATGGCGGCGCCGAACGCACGCGGCAAGGCGCTGATCAACATCCTGCCGCTGGAGCAGGGCGAGCGCATCACCACCATCATGCCGCTGCCCGAGGACGAGTCCACCTGGGGCCAGCTCGACGTGATGTTTGCCACGACGGGCGGCAACGTCCGGCGCAACAAGCTGTCCGACTTCGTCGACGTCCGCCGCTCCGGCATCATCGCCATGAAGCTCGACGAGGGCGAAGCAATCGTCGACGTGCAGATCTGCACCGAGCGCGACGACGTGCTGCTGACCGCGGCCGGCAGCCAGTGCATCCGCTTCCCGGTCCCCGACGTGCGCGTGTTCACCGGGCGCACCTCGATGGGCGTGCGCGGCATTGCCCTCGGCGAGGGTGACAAGGTGATCTCGCTGGCGATCCTGCGCCATGTCGAGACCACGTCCGACGAGCGTTCGGCCTATCTGAAGATGCGCCGCGCCGTCGCCGGCGAAGCCGCTGCGGAAGAGGCACCGGTGGATGCCGAGGCCGAGGAGACCTCAGGCAGCTTCCAGCTGCCGCAGGAGCGTTATGTCGAGATGTCGGCGGCCGAGCAGGTCGTGCTGACCGTCTCCGTCAACGGCTATGGCAAGCGGACCTCGTCCTACGAGTACCGCACCACGGGCCGCGGTGGCAAAGGCATCGTCGCCATGAGCGTCAACAACCGCAACGGCAATTTGGTCGCGTCTTTCCCCGTGGAGGATGCCGACCAGATCATGCTGGTCACCGACAAGGGCCAGCTGATCCGCTGCCCGGTCGAAGGCATCCGCATCGCCGGCCGCTCCACGCAGGGCGTGATCGTGTTCGACACCGCCGAGGACGAGCACGTGGTGTCGGTCGAGCACATCACGGAAGAGGCCGAGAGCGGCAACGGCGAGAACGGATCGTAGTTATGTTGAGGCACAGCTCTGTGTGAGAGTTGTCCTCAATTGTAACTTTGAGTAGTGTCCAGCGATCGATCGCCATCCGTTGCAAAACATGGACACGCAGGGAACGTGCGCGCCATCCGTATCATTTTGATCGCTGGCTGCCTTGCAGCCATGTCAGCCGGGCCGGCTGCAGCTCAGACAGCAGCTTCCAATGCTGTTGCTGAGACGTGCCGCGCGGATATTGACGACAAGAAGCTCGACGCGCGGGAGGTTGTTTGCCTGCGCGAGCTTGGAAAGCTGGCGAGCCGCAACGGCGACCTGCTGTCGCTGCAGTTCGAGAACGGCAAGTCGAAGGCCTATCAAACAAATGCCAAGGCATGCGAGACCGATGATGCGCGGAATTGCATCCAGTACTGGCTCGCCGGCTATCATCCGGTGGCGCATGTCTATTCGATCGCGATCCAGTATTACGAAGGGAGCGGCGTCGAACTGGTGAACGCCCGCACGGGGCAAACCTTGCTTCTTCCCGGCGTGCCGTACTTTTCTGACGACGGCTCGCGCTTTCTCGTCATCGACAATGACTATGCGCATGGCGGCGACGATGATCTCGCGGTGGGTACCACCGAGGGCGACGTGCCCGCGCTGCAATGGAAGCACACATGGCAGGATGGGCCTGTCGAGTGGCGCCATCAGCGCTGGATCGACAATGACCATGTGGCCTTGCGCGTATTTCCGGCCGACACAGCGCCGAACTGCCCGAACAATGATTGCGACGCGGTCTTAACGCGTTTTGACAACGGCTGGGTCGTTCGTAAGCTGCCGGCCATGCAACGATAGTCGACTGGCGCGCCGCACAGTCTCTCGCATGCCTCCGCCCTAAACGCCGTTCGCAAGCTCGCTCGTGAGATCGGCAAGCGCATCACGCTTGCCGATCTGTACCATCCAGCACCAGAGCTCCAGCGTGCAATAAAGGCGGTAGAGAGCGAGCGTCTGCTGCCAGTCGGGTCGCTCGATCCGGCCATAGCCGGCGAGCAGTCCATCTCGCTTCGGCGCATCCTTCGGCGTGAAATAGTATAGCGCCTTCGCGATATCCATCAGGGGATCGCCCGAGGTCGCGTTGTCGAAGTCGACGATGCCCGTCAGATGCGGCTCGCCCTGCGACGTCACCAGCACATTGCCCGCATGGAAATCGTAGTGGCAGAGGCGAGGCGTGGCGGCTCCTTCGAACAGGTGCTGCCGGGCGGTGACGCTGTCCCGAAGCTGCGCGGCCAATGCGGGGTCGCCGCCGCGCGTGCCAAACTCCGCGAGTTTCACCTCGAACTGCGCGGACATGAAGGCACGGTTGCTCGGGTGCGCGGTCAACACGCCGTTCGGGCCGATATAGCCAAAGCTGTCGAGCGTGACGTCGTTGATCCGGCGCAGCGCCGCCCCCATCTCGGCATAGATCGAAAACAGCTGGGCTTCCGACAGCTCAGCCTCGCGCCGGCCGAGCACGGTGCCGTCAACTCTGCTCATCAGCAGGTAGTTCCGGTCGATCACCGACCGCGTGTCGTCGGCGGACTGTATCTCGGGAATGGTCGTGCCGAGGTCCCGCAGGAGACCAAGCACGTGGACCGCCTTGGCCATCTTCCATTGCAGCGATTCAGGATAGATCTTGAGGATGCAGGAGGGCGCATCCTTGAGCGCGATCTCGAGGATGGTGCTGATCTTCCCGCCATGCAGTTCGGTGATGCCGACGACCTCTGCGTGCGGATCCATCCGGCGGACCATCAGTTGCGCCTGATCGACGGAGATCGTCAGCCGGGGTTTGAGCTGTATGGGCGGATCGTCACTGGCTTTCATGGCTTCAAGCTCTTGCGCGGAGCCGGATGGAGCTCAAGCGAAATCCGGGACTCGGCACGCGCGGCAAGGGACCCGGATCAAGCTTGCGCTCCATCCGTGCTACGAACCTGCCTAGATCTCCAGCTCCGTGCCGAACTCCACGACCTGCTTGGTCGGCACGCCGAAGAACGCGGCCGAGCGTTCGGCGTTGCGCTGGAGGAAGGCGAACAGGCCTTCGCGCCAGACCCACATGCCCGGAACGTCCTCGCGCGGGATGATGGTCTCGCGGCCGACGTAATAGGTGATGTCGGAGAGGTCGATGCCGGGCAGCTTGCCCTGGCGGCAGGCGAGCGTCAGTCCCTCGTAGATCGTCGGGTTCTGCATGAAGCCGTAGTGCAGGATCACGCGGGTGATGCCGGATATGATCTCGTGCACCTCGGCGCGGACCTCGTCGGCGACGTGCGGCTCCTCCTCGATCAGCACGGTGACGAGGATGATGCGCTCGTGCAGGACGTGGTTGTGCTTGACGAACTGCGTCAACGCCAGCGGCACGCCTTTCGCCGCGGAGGCCAGGAACACCGCGGTGCCAGGCAGCCGCGCGCTGCACTTGTTGACCGCGGTCTCGATCAGGTCCTCCTCGGGCTGGCGGAGCCGGCCGCGTGCGGCCTCGACCAGCTTCACGCCGCTGCGCCAGGTCAGCATCATGAAGGCGACGAGGGCCGCGAGCATGAGCGGAAACCAGCCGCCCTCGAACAGCTTGACCGAATTGGCCGAGAAGAAGATCACGTCGATCACGAAGAAGAAGCCGTTCACGGCGACCACGAGCCAGGGCGAATAGCCCCACTGGATCGCGACCAGGGCGGCGAGCAGCGTGGTGATCGCCATCAGCAGCGACACCGCGATGCCGTAGGCGCCGGCGAGCGCGTCCGACGTGCCGAAGGAGAGCACCGCCCCCAGCGTGGCCGCGGCGAGCAGCCAGTTCACCAGCGGCACGTAGATCTGGCCGATCGCATCGCTGGTGGTGTGGCGGATCTGCATGCGCGGCAGGAAGCCGAGCTGGATCGACTGCTGCGTCAGCGAGAACACGCCGGAGATGATCGCCTGCGAGGCGATCACGGTCGCCACCGCCGAGAACGCGACCAGCGGATAGTGCAGGGCGTCGGGGCAGAGCTGGAAGAACGGATTCTCGATCATCGTGGGATCGGTGATCAGGAGCGCGGCCTGGCCGAAATAGTTCAGCACCAGCGCGGGCAGGCAGATCGCGAACCAGGCCAGCCGGATCGGCATGCGGCCGAAATGGCCCATGTCGGCATACATGGCCTCGCCGCCGGTCACCGCGAGGAACGCGGCGCCGAGGATGGCGAAGGAGATGTGGAAGTCCTGGTGGATCAGGAAGTCGAAGGCATAGAACGGGCTGAGCGCGGCCAGCACCGCCGGTGCCTTGACGATGCCGTGGATGCCGAGCGCGGCCAGCACGACGAACCAGGCCAGCATGACCGGTCCGAAGATGCGGCCGATGAAGCCGGTGCCCTGCTTCTGCATCATGAACAGCCCGATCAGGATGGCGACCGTGATGGGCACCACGACCGGCGCGAGCGAGGGCGCGTCCACCTTGAGGCCCTCGATGGCTGACAGCACCGAGATCGCGGGCGTGATCGCGCCGTCGCCATAGAGCAGGGCGGCGCCGACGAGGCCGACGACGAGCAGATGCGCGCGCCAGGTGCCGGGCTGGGCGTTGCGGGCGTGCAGCAGGGCCAGCAGGGCGACGATGCCGCCTTCGCCGCGATTGTCCGCGCGCAGGATCAGCAGGGCATATTTCAGCGAGATGATCAGCAGCAGCGCCCAGAGGATCAGCGAGGCAACCCCCAGGACAGCGTCGTGACTTAGCGTGCCGCCATGGGCCGCCGCCTTGGCGGCTTCCTTCAGGGCATAGAGAGGGCTGGTGCCGATATCGCCGTAGACGACCCCGAGGGCGCCCATGGTCATGGCAAGCGGCAGTGGATCAGGATGATGGCCGGAGGCGACTGCGGGCGTACTGGACAAAGGCAAACCCCCCGATGGGATCGCGCCCGGCGGGCCATTCCGACGGGCGCGAGCATGACGCAGTCTGCGACGGGACGTCGCAAATAGCCATGGGGTTTATCTTGGGGTTTACCTTGGGAGCCTTGGCTGACGCGAAACTGACAGAGACGGCTACGGCGTGCGGTCGGCCGTCACGAGACGGGCCTGGCGGATGTCGGCCTTGGTGCCGGCACGGCGCAGGCAGGACGCCTCGAAATTCGGCCAGGCCTGCTGGGAGCAGTCACGGCCGATGGTGCGGATATCGAGCCGGTCGCTCTTGGCCAGCGCCTGCGGCACGCTCGCCTCGACGGTCGGGGCAAAGCCGGGCAGGAGGGTGAGGGCTGCGGCAACACACGCAGAGAGTACGATCGCCGAAAGCGTCTTGATCATTGACTGTCCCCTGTGATGCGGCCGCCTACGCCCAGTGTGCGGCCCGTCTTTCGTTGGCCGGATTAGTAACCATGGCCAGTTTCCGGACGTCTTCGCGGACGCCGGAAATGGTTTCGTTCGCGCTCCGTTTTGTTTCGTCGCTGCCCCGAGGACGAAACAAAGCCGGGCGTGCCGACACCTCGGGGGGCAATTTCCGGCAGAAGGCAGAAAAGAGGGCGCCAAACCGACAAGGAACCTGTCCGGCTTGCCGGGCCGGGCCGGGCGCGGTAGGAGGGGGCCATGCCGCGCATTGCCTTCTATCCGGGTTCCTTCGACCCCATCACCAACGGCCATCTGGACGTGGTCCGGCACGCCGTCCCCCTGTGTGACAAGCTGGTCGTTGCAATCGGCGTCCACCCCGGCAAGAAGCCGCTGTTCTCGACCGAGGAGCGGCTGAAGATGCTTCACGACGTCTGCGGGCCGGTGGCGGCCCAGGCCGGTTGCACGCTCGAAGCCGTGACGTTCGACGATCTGTCGGTGACTGCGGCGCGCAAGGCGGGCGCGACCATCATGATCCGCGGCCTGCGCGACGGCACCGACCTCGACTACGAGATGCAGCTTGCCGGCATGAACGAGGCGATGGCACCCGAGGTGCACACGGTCTTCCTGCCGGCCTCTCCCATGGTCCGCCCGATCACCGCCACTTTGGTGCGCCAGATCGCAGGGATGGGCGGAGATGTCTCGACCTTCGTGCCGCCGCTCGTCGCCACCCTGCTCAAGGCCAAATTCGCCGGATAACGGCGCGCTTTCTCATCTCACCAGATCCGGAGTTTTCATGATCCGTCGTCTCGCAATTCTTGCCACGATCTTTGCCGCGCTGTTGGGCGCGGCTCCGGCGCTGGCGCAGCAACTGCCGGCAAATCTCGACAAGGCCAACGCGCTGGTTATCGACACCACCAAGGGCCGCATCGTCATCAAGCTGCGCACCGATCTGGCTCCGCAGCACGCCGAGCGCCTCAAGCAGCTCGCGCGCGAGGGCTATTACAACAACGTGCCGTTCCATCGCGTCATGGACGGCTTCATGGCGCAGACCGGCGACGGCGAGAAATTCAACGGCACCGGCGGCTCGAAATATCCGAACCTGAAGCAGGAATTTTCCAAGGTGCACTTCGCGCGCGGCATCGTCGGCATGGCCCGCCGCGGCGACAGCGTCGACAGCGCCAACTCGCAGTTCTTCATCATGTTCGCGGACGGCGGCAGCCTCGATGGCCAGTACACCGTGATCGGCGAGGTCGTGCAGGGCATGGACGTCGTCGACAAGTTGAAGAAGGCCCCGGCGGGCTCGCCGAGCGGCGCCGTCACCGATCCCGACAAGATGGTGAAGGTGCAGGTCGCTTCCGACATCAAGTAGGACAGGCCATGGCACGCTGCGGCGACAAGCTTCTGCTGGTTGCCGCGGTGCTGCTCTCCGGCCTGTCGGGCGCGGCCGCCCAGGACGGGCAGGTCAACACTATCAAGGACGTGTTCCGGCATCTGCACAGCTGCTGGAAGCCGCCGCCGCCGGCCAAGGCCCGCCCCCTCGACATCACCGTCGTCGTGAGCTTTAACCGGTCCGGCGACATTCTGGGCCATCCAAGGATTACCTATGAATCCGCGGAGGCCTCCGACAATGACCGGCTGCAATACCGGATCGCGGTGATGGAGGCGTTGCAACGCTGCACCCCGATGCCATTTACCGAAACAATGGCCGGCGCCGCGGCGGGGCGTCCCTTCGCGATCCAGTTCCGTAACCGCAAGACTTCACCCCCAACGCAAGAGAGACGAGCATGAGTGCCACCGAAAACACCCTGATCCTCGAGACCACCCAGGGCCCCGTCACCATCGAGATGCGGCCCGACCTCGCGCCCGGCCATGTCGCGCGCATCAAGGAACTGGTCCGCGAGGGCTTCTACGACGGCATCGTGTTCCATCGCGTGATCGAGGGCTTCATGGCGCAGACCGGCTGCCCGCACGGCACCGGCACCGGCGGCTCCGGCAAGAAGCTGAAGGCCGAGTTCAACAAGGAGCCGCATGTGCGCGGCACCGCCTCGATGGCCCGCGCCGCCAACCCCGATTCCGGCGACAGCCAGTTCTTCATCTGCTTCGACGACGCCCGCTTCCTCGACAACCAGTACACGGTGTGGGGCAAGGTCACCGAAGGCATGGAGAACGTCGACAAGATCAAGCGCGGCGAGCCGGTGCAGAACCCCGACAAGATCGTCAAGGCGCGGATGGCCGCGGACAAGGAATAAGACACACTGACGTCATGTCCCGCGAAGGCGGGACATGACAGGTACCCAACGTGCGCACCGATCTCTTCGATTTCGACCTGCCCGCCGAGCGCATCGCGTTGCGCCCGGCGCATCCGCGCGACTCCGCGAAGATGCTGGTCGTGGAGAACGGCGCGCTGCGCGACCAGACCATCGCCGATCTGCCACAATGGCTGAAGGCGGGCGACCAGCTCGTCGTCAACGACACCAAGGTGATCGCGGCGCAGCTGAAGGGCCGCCGCATCGGCCGCGAGACCGAGCCGAAGATCGAGGCGACGCTGATCAAGCGGCTCGACGGCTCGCGCTGGCAGGCGCTGGTCAAGCCCGCGAAGAAGCTGGTTGCCGGCGACCGCATCCGCTTCGGCAACGAGGGCAAGGTCTGCCTGCTCGGCCATCTCGACGCCGAGGTCGAGGCCAAGGGCAGCGAGGGCGAGGTGACGCTGTCGTTCTCGTTCCACGGGCCCGCGCTCGACCAGGCCATTGCCGATCTCGGCAGCCCGCCGCTGCCGCCCTACATCGCCTCCAAGCGCACGCCCGACGATCAGGACCTCGCCGACTATCAGACGATGTTCGCGGCGAACGAGGGCGCGGTCGCGGCGCCCACGGCCGGCCTGCATTTCACGCCGGCGCTGGAGCAGGCGCTGCACGCGCGCGGCGTGGGCATCAACCGCGTCACGCTGCATGTCGGGGCAGGGACCTTCCTGCCGGTGAAGGTGGACGACACCGAAGGCCACAAGATGCATGCCGAGTGGGGCACGATCTCGGCCGGGACGGCCGAGACGCTCAACACTGCGCGGAAGAATGGCGGCCGCATCATTGCGGTCGGCACCACCTCATTGCGGCTGCTCGAGAGCGCGGCGAGCGAGGACGGCACGATCCAGCCGTTCGCGGCCGAGACCGCGATCTTCATCACCCCCGGCTATCGCTTCCGCGCCGTCGATATCCTGATGACGAATTTCCATTTGCCGAAGTCGACGCTGTTCATGCTGGTGTCGGCATTCTCGGGGCTGGAGGCGATGAAGCAGGCCTACGCGCACGCCATCGCGAACGGGTACCGGTTTTACTCGTATGGCGACGCGTGTTTGTTGTTTCGGGCAGAGCCGTAGGGTGGGTTAGCCGTAAGGCGTAACCCACCACTACTGTCTCTGCGGAAGCGAAAGAGGTGGGTTACGCCGAGCGATTACGCTTCGCGCAATCGCAGGGCTGACCCACCCTAAGCACCTCGTTACGCCATCACCCGCTGCGGCAAGAGCTCGGCAATCTGCACCGCGTTCAGCGCCGCGCCCTTGAGCAGCTGATCGGCCGCCACGAACATCGAGATCGAATGTCCGGAGGGATCGCTGAGGTCCTTGCGGATGCGGCCGACCAGGACGTCGTCCTGGCCCGAGGCGTCGATCGGC
>Ga0102590_1000874_pt1 | contig 54972 bp, 43 predicted proteins | sample AraplaMF_Col_mMF_FD_76859 | JGI IMG/M metagenome (GOLD analysis project Ga0102590, IMG submission 76859) | Arabidopsis root microbial communities from the University of North Carolina, USA - plate scrape MF_Col_mMF | ecosystem: Host-associated > Plants > Roots > Endosphere | place: USA...
CGACGCCTTCGATCATCGTCGCGGTTCCGAAGAAATACTTGTCGATCAGTTCCGACTGCAGGCCGATCGCATCGAAGATCTGCGCGCCGCAATAGGACTGGTAGGTCGAGATGCCCATCTTCGACATGACCTTGAGGATGCCTTTGCCGACTGCCTTGATGTAGCGGTAGACAACTTCGGAAGCATCCACTTCCTTCGGGAATTCGCCCTTGGCATGCATGTCGAGCAGCGTGTCGAAGGCGAGATAGGGGTTGATCGCCTCGGCGCCGTAGCCGGCGAGCAGGCAGAAATGATGGACCTCACGCGGTTCGCCGGTCTCGACAACGAGACCCACCGAGGTGCGCAGCCCCTTGCGGATCAGGTGATGGTGCACGGCAGCCGTCGCCAGCAGTGCCGGAATGGCGATCCGGTCCGGCCCGATCTGGCGGTCGGAGAGCACGATGATGTTGTAGCCGCCCTTGACCGCCGCTTCCGCGCGCTCGCAGAGCCGGTCGAGCATCTCGGGCATGCCTTCGGCGCCACGCTCGATATCATAGGTGAAATCGAGCGTCTTGGTGTCGAAACGGTCTTCCGTATGGCCGATCGAACGGATTTTCTCGAGATCGCCATTGGTCAGGATCGGCTGGCGAACCTCGAGCCGCTTGGCGTTCGCCGCGCCCTCGTGGTCGAGAATGTTCGGCCGCGGCCCGATGAAGGAAACCAGGCTCATGACCAGTTCCTCGCGGATCGGGTCGATCGGCGGGTTGGTCACCTGCGCGAAGTTCTGCTTGAAATAGGTGTAGAGCAGCTTCGGCTTTTCCGACATCGCCGAAATCGGCGTATCCGTGCCCATCGAGCCGATCGCCTCCTGGCCGGTCGTCGCCATCGGCGACATCAGGATGCGTGTATCCTCGAGCGTGTAGCCGAAGGCCTGCTGGCGGTCGAGCAGCGACACGTCGCGGCGCAGCGCCCGCGGTTCCACCGGCTTCAGGTCTTCGAGGATCAGCTGGGTGCGGTTGAGCCAGCTGCGATAGGGATGCGCCGTCGCAAGCTGCGACTTCACCTCGTCGTCGGAGATGATGCGGCCTTCTTCCATGTCGATCAGCAGCATCTTGCCCGGCTGCAGGCGCCACTTCTGGATGATCTTCTCCTCCGGAACCGGCAACACGCCGGCTTCGGACGCCATGATGACGCGGTCGTCATCGGTCACGAGGTAGCGCGCCGGCCGCAGGCCGTTGCGGTCGAGCGTCGCGCCGATCTGCTTGCCGTCGGTGAAGGCGACGGCAGCCGGCCCGTCCCAGGGCTCCATCAGCGCCGCATGATATTCGTAGAACGCCTTGCGTTCTGCCGCCATCGACTGGTTGCCGGCCCAGGCCTCCGGGATCAGCATCATCACGGCATGCGCCATCGAATAACCGCCGCGCACCAGGAATTCGAGTGCGTTGTCGAAGCAGGCCGTGTCTGACTGCCCCTCGTAGGAGATCGGCCAGAGCTTGGAGATGTCCTCGCCGAACAGCGGCGAGGAGACCGAGGCCTGGCGCGCCGCCATCCAGTTGACGTTGCCGCGCAGCGTGTTGATCTCGCCGTTGTGAGCGACCATGCGGTAGGGATGCGCGAGCTTCCACGACGGGAAGGTGTTGGTCGAGAAGCGCTGGTGCACCAGGGCGACCGCGCTTTCGAAGCGCGGATCCGACAGGTCCTTGTAATAGACGCCGACCTGATAGGCCAGGAACATGCCCTTGTAGACCACCGTCGCCGACGACAGCGACACCGGATAGAAATTGCTCTCCTCGCCGTCGAACTCGTCATAGATGCGGTTGGAGATGACCTTGCGCAGCGTGAACAGCCGACGCTCGAACTCGTCGTTGTTTTCGGCATCCTCGCCGGCGCCGATGAAGACCTGCACATGATGCGGCTCGGTTGCGGCAATGGCCGGCGCCTTGGAGAGCGAGGAATTGTCGACGGGCACGTCGCGGAAGCCGATGAAGACCTGACCTTCCTCGGTGATGACGTCCTTGATCACCTTCTTGAAGTGCTCGATCTGCTTTTCATCGCGCGGCATGAAGATATGGCCGACGCCATATTCGCCGACCGGCGGCAGGGTGATGCCCTGCTCGGCCATCTCCTCGCGGAAGAAACGGTCGGGGATCTGCACCAGGATGCCGGCGCCGTCACCCATCAGCGGATCGGCGCCGACGGCGCCACGATGTGTCAGGTTTTCGAGGATGAACAGGCCATCCTTGACGATCTGGTGTGACTTCTGGCCCTTCATATGCGCGACGAAGCCGACGCCGCAGGCATCATGTTCGTTGCGCGGATCGTAGAGGCCCTGTTTCTTCGGCAGGCCGGAGGCGGATTTGGACATATTGGCCGTCGCGCGCAGCTCTGCAGCAGCAAACCGGTCAACTTCCATGGATGGCGTCTTCGTCATCATCTTTCCTCCTGTCGAAGCCCGCGGGGCCGCGGGCGGCTTTTCGTCCCGCGCCGCAACCCGAAGATAGGTTCGGCGCATGACAGCGCTGTTGCATTGTGAAGATCGGCCGCAGACATCTGCTTTAAAGGAAAGCAAACCGTCGCGTTCCGCGCCTGCCATTCGCCTCCGCGCGCCGCCCTTGAGGCTTGACGCTCGGAAGAACTATAGCGTGAAAGCCGGTCTGTTCCAGGGCTTTCGGCGCCTCTTCGGTCATAAAGGCCAAAATAGGACAGCAACACTGTCCTAATTCATCAGTTCTATGCCAGAAAGCATTCGGCTCTGCAAGAGCGCTCCGTCAAAAAACGTCAATTTGCGACGGAAGATTGCCTGGGTAGCGGCGATGACGAAAGAAAATTACGTTGAGCCGTATTATTTTGTTTATTGATTGCGTAGTTCAATTTCCGTGATGTGTCGCAGGCGACAACCTTGATCCTGCGAAGCTTTGGCGTAATGTCCGCTGCGGACTTGCCACCCCCTTCCTTTCTCACGGTTTCCCCACATGTTCTTTGCTTCCGATAACTGGGCCGGCGCCCACAAATCCATTGCCGAACGTCTGCTGACGGAATCGACCGGCTTTGCCGCCGCCTATGGAGCCGGCGATCTCGACAGAAAGGTCGAAGCCCGTTTTTCCGAGATCTTCGAGCGTGAGGTTTCGATCTTCTTCGTCGCCACCGGCACGGCCGCCAACTCGCTGTCGCTGGCAAGCGTCCAGCGCCCCGGCGGCATCACCTTCTGCCATTCGGAAGCCCATGTGATCGAGGATGAATGCGGTGCACCGGAATTTTTCTCCGGTGCCGCCCGTCTCGTTGCCGTTGACGGCGAAGCAGGCAAGATTGACCCGGCGAAACTTTCTGCAAAGATCGCAAGCTTTCCCGAGGACGCCGTCCATCACGGCCGCGCCAGCGCGGTGACCATCACCCAGGCGACCGAGATCGGCACCGTCTATTCCCTGCCGGAGATCGGTGAGATCGCCGCCATATCAAGGAAGCGCAATCTGCCGCTCCACATGGATGGCGCCCGCTTCGCCAACGCCCTGGTCGCACTCGGCGCCACCCCGGCCGAAATGACCTGGAAGCGCGGCGTCGACATGCTGTCCTTCGGCGGCACCAAGAACGGCTGCTGGTGTGCGGAAGCGATCGTCTTCTTCAATCCGGATCGAGCCCGGGAAATGCCGTTCATCCGCAAGCGCGCCGCCCAGCTCTTCTCCAAATCGCGTTTCATCGCCGCCCAGTTCGATGCCTATTTCGAAGACGGTCTCTGGCTCGATCTCGCCCGTCATTCGAACGGCATGGCCGACAGGCTGCGCGCCGGCATCGGCACGAGCAACTCCGCTCGCCTGGCCTGGCCGACCGCATCCAACGAAGTCTTTGCCGTCGTCAGCAAAAGTGCCGCAAAAATTGCGGAGGAAAAGGGCGCGAAATTTTACGAATGGCCGGTCCCGGCGGCAACGCCCGAACTTGTTTCCGAAAGCGAAACCCTGATCCGTCTCGTCACCAGCTTCGCGACCACCGAAGCGGATGTCGATGGCTTCTTGAAGTGCCTGGCCGCCTGATCGCCTGTTCGAAAGGCCTGCCGGCCCGGCAAGCCTTTCGGTGACGGGCAAGGATTCACGCCGACCTCAGTCCCCTCACCTTTTGCAGAATATCCTCCGACAGTGCTGAAACCAGTGCCTGGTCCGCTCCCTTACGCGGCACCAGCACGAATTCCACGTCCTCCAGCACCGGAAGTTTTCCCGCAGCGATCTCCTTCAGGCCCGATGGTGCCATGCTACGCGGCTGCACCAGCACGCCCATCCCGGCTCGCGCCGCTGCCGTCAGCCCGCTCAGGCTGCCGCAGGTGCAGACGATCCGCCACGGCACCCCGTTTCGCCCGAGCGCTTCGAGCGCGATCACCCGTGTGACGCTCGGCGGCGGAAAGGCGATCAGCGGCAGAGGCCCTGAGGCGAGCACGCGCTCGGGATCGCGCGCCAGCCAGACGAGCGGCTCGCGATAGACGAGTTTTCCGCGCGCATCGCCGAGCCGACGCTTGGCGAGCACCAGATCGATCTCGCCATTGTCCTGCATCTCGTAAAGCACACCGGAAAGCGCAACCGTCAGCTCCAGGTCGACCGATGGATGCGAACGCACGAAATCCTCCAGCACCGCCGGCAGCTGGCTGGTGACGAAATCCTCCGATACGCCGAGCCGCAGACTGCCGCGCAGGCTGTTGCTCTTAAACAGCGACTGCACCTGCCCCTCGATCGAAAGCATGGCGCGCGCATGCGACAGCAGTGCCTCGCCATCGCCGGTCAACATCACCTTATGGGTGTCGCGCGCCAGCAGCCTGCGCCCGAGCGCCGTCTCCAGCCGCTGGATGTGCTGGCTGACCGTCGACTGCCCGAGGCCGAGCCTTTCTGCGGCGAGCGTGAAACTGCCCATCTGCTCGACGGCGACGAAACTGCGCAATTGCGAAAGGTCCAGCATGATCCATATTCTCGATAACTGTTATTCCTTGCATCCTGGATCATAATGGACGACAGAACAATGACTGTTTTATCACGCCGCGAGATCGCCATGCGCCGCTTTCTGCCCGATACATTCACCATCCTGCTCGTCTGCACCGTCATCCTCGCGTCGCTGCTGCCGGCAAGCGGCACATTCGCGGATTATTTCGGTATCGCCACTGACCTTGCCATCGCGCTGCTGTTCTTCCTGCATGGCGCCCGCCTGTCGCGCGACGTCGTCATATCAGGCCTGCTGCACTGGCGCCTGCATCTCGTCATCCTGCTGACGACCTTCGGCATTTTCCCGCTGCTCGGCATGGCGCTCGGGCTGATCCCCGACACGATCCTGCCACAGCCGCTTTATCTCGGCATCCTCTTCCTCTGCGTGCTGCCGTCGACGGTGCAGTCGTCGATCGCCTTTACCTCGATGGCGGGCGGCAACGTACCGGCCGCCATCTGCTCGGCCTCGGCATCCAACATTTTCGGCATGTTCCTGACACCGCTGCTCGTCGGCCTGCTGTTTTCCGTCGGCGGCCATGGCGGCTTCTCCTTCGACGCATTGGAGCAGATCCTGCTGCAGCTGCTTGCCCCCTTCATTGTCGGCCAGATCCTGCAGCCCTGGATCGGCGACTGGATCCGCGCCAAGAAGAAGATCCTGATGCCTGTCGACCGCGGCTCGATCCTGATGGTCGTCTATCTCGCCTTCAGCACGGCGGTCGTCGAAGGCCTGTGGCACACCTTTTCGATCGCCGATATCGCCGTCGTCATCGTCGCCGACATGGTTTTGCTGGCGATTGTCCTGGTGCTGACGATGTTCGGCAGCCGCTGGCTGGGCTTCAACAAGGCCGACGAGATCACCATCACCTTCTGCGGCTCGAAGAAGAGCCTCGCGAGCGGCGTACCGATGGCGAACGTCATCTTCGCCGGCCAGTCGATCGGCGCGATCGTGCTGCCGCTGATGCTGTTCCACCAGATCCAGCTGATGGTCTGCGCCGTCATCGCCCAGAAATACGCCGCCGCCGCGGCCCGCCGTGCAACGGACAAGGAAATCGACGAAGCCGCCAGCCCGGCATGAAGCATGTCGCGCAAAACTGTGCAGCGGTTTTGCGACAACGACATGCGTAAAAATAAGGAGCGAAAGCGCGATGAGCGAATCTGAAAGATCGCGACGCGCTTCAAGCCGCAATAGAAAAACGGCGCCCAGAAGAGCGACGTTCATTTTATCCGATAAGGATCTGATTAGCCGTTGATGATTTGCGCTTCGATGGCCTTCGGAGCCTCGACCGGTTCTGCAGCAATCGTAATCTTGCGGGGCTTCATGGCCTCGGGAATATTGCGCAGAAGGTCGATGTGCAGCAGGCCGTTCTTCAGCGAAGCGGCGGTCACCTCGACATGGTCGGCAAGCTGGAAGCGGCGCTCGAAGGCGCGCTTGGCAATGCCGCGGTAGAGGAATTCGCCGCTTTCGGCAGGTTCCTCGTTCTTTTCACCCTTCACGGACAGGACATGGGCATGGGCTTCGATCGAAAGTTCGGTCTCGTCGAAACCGGCAACCGCCATGGTGATGCGGTAGGTGTTTTCACCGGTGCGCTCGATATTATAGGGCGGATAGGTCTGCGCCTGCTCCGGCTGGGCAAGGCTGTCGAGCATGGTGAAGAGCCGGTCGAAACCGACGGTCGAACGATAAAGGGGAGAGAAGTCTACGTGACGCATGATGTCCTCCTGTGGAAGCGACGTGTTGCGATGAAATGCCCCTGAGACCCCATCTTTGGCGGCCTTGGGACGGTTGCGCAGGCCCTGTTCGGCACCCGCAGAAAGGAGATGGTGATGGGATTCGAGGAGTTCAAGACCTTTCCGGAATCACCTTGATCGGCCCGTGAACCCCGCATGAACGACCGGTTCGGAGCGCGTTCAGGCGCATTCGCTAGGAATTTCGGCGTCGGGTGAATCTGGTCCCGATGGCTGAAGTGCATCGTCCCTTCTTCTTCAGCCTCAACTTCGGCCGGCCGCGAGCACCCTCATGCTCCTGCCGGCCCTTTTCCTGCAGCCGGCCTTGCGGGCGCACCGCTTTCCAAGCCGGATGCCATGCGCTATCCCTGAAGGCGAAGCAGTCAGCAGCGGCGCATTGGCAAAGTCATGGATCAGGTTCTCTATTCGACGCCCGACAATCCCGCCCCGGAAAACCGCACGGAGGGGTTCTTCGAAACCCATGACGGCCACCAGCTGCGTTACGCCGTCTTCCGCTCGAGCGCTCTGGTCGCCAAGGGCACGGTCGTCATCCTGCATGGCCGCAACGAATATATCGAGAAATATTTCGAGACGATCCGCGACCTGACGGCCAAGGGCCTCTGGGTCGCGACCTTCGATATGCGCGGCCAGGGCGGTTCGCAGCGGCTGCTGAAGAGCCGCAACCACGGCCACATCCGCCGCTTCGTCGATTACGAGCGTGATCTCGACACCTTCCTCGAAAAGGTGGTGCTGCCGGATACCCGCCTGCCCTTCTATCTGCTCGCGCATTCGACAGGCGGCCTGATTGCGCTGTCGGCCGCGCCCTATCTCACCACCCGTATCGATCGCATGGTGCTGTCGGCGCCCTTCATCGGCCTGACCGGCCAGTCGGCCTCGCCTCGCGTCATCCGCGCTCTGGCCGGCACGCTGACTGCCCTCGGCCTCGGCTTCCTGCCGCTGACCTCGAAACTGAAGGAGCCAAACTTCAGCGACAATCCGCTGACCTCGGACGAACACCGGTTCGAGCGCAATGTCGCGATGATGAAGGCTCATCCGGAACTGACGCTCGGGCCGCCGACGGCCCGCTGGCTGATCGAGGCCTTTCGCACGATGGACCGGGTCACCTCGCCCTACCATCTCTTTTCGATCACCATCCCGACCATCGTCATCGCCCCGACGCGTGACGGTGTCGTGCCCTACACGGCGCAGGAGCGGCTCTCACGTTATTTCCGCGCCGGCCAGCTGGTGCCGATCAACGGCGCCCGCCACGAGATCTTCCAGGAGCGCGATATCTACCGCGCCGCCGCCCTTGCGGCCTTCCACGCCTTCATTCCCGGCAGCGATGCCGAAGAAAACCAGGACGTCGCCGCCCTCGGCACATGATCGGCCAGCATCGCTGACCGCGGAATCAGCACGGCGGGATCACCGCTGCAGAACGGCGATCGCCTGTTCGTAGACCGCCCGGCTGCCGGCGGCGATGATCGAGCCGCCGTTCTCAGGCCGTCCGCCGTCCCAGGTGGTGATGATGCCGCCCGCTCCCTCGATGACGGGAATGATGCCGCCGACGTCATAGGGTTTCAGACTGTTTTCGATGACGAGATCGATATGGCCGGCGGCAAGCAACGCATAGGCATAACAGTCGCAGCCGTAGCGGAAGAGCCGTACCTGGCTCTCGATCTCGCGGTATTTCTCCATCTCCTCGCCGACAAAGAGATGCGGCGAGGTGGTGAACAGGATGGCGTTCGAAAGCGCATCACACTGGCGCGTCGCCAGCCGCCGCTCGCCCTCCGGCCCGGTATAGATCGAGCCGTTCTGATCGGCGAAATAGCGCTCGCCGGTAAAGGGTTGCTCGATCATGCCCATGATCGCCCTGCCATCCCTCTGCAGGCCGATCAGCGTTCCCCACACCGGCACACCGGAGATGAAGGCGCGCGTGCCGTCGATCGGATCGATCACCCAGACATATTCGCGGTCGAGCCCGACATTGCCATGTTCCTCGCCGAGAATGCCGTGGCCGGGGAAACTCTCCTCGATCAGCGCCCGGATGGCGAGTTCGGCCGCCCGGTCACCTTCCGTCACCGGATCGAAACCGGAGGAAAGCTTGTTCGTGACATCGAGGCCGGAGCGGAAGCGCGGCAGCGTCTCGGCTCGGGCGGCTTCCGCCAGGCGGTTGAAAAACGAACGGTCAGGAAACATGATGGATCCGTTTGGCTGGCGGGAGTGGCGCTTTTCATAGCGAAAAGCAATGGGAATGCAAACGTAGCAGGCAATTTGGCTGTAACTGCCCAAAGATATCGCAGCGCAATATATTGCTTGACATTTGTGCAATGCAATAGTAGCGTCTCCATACAGTCTTCTGACTGTAAATACCCTCCTTGGGTGTTTCCTCCCTAGACTTAGCCGCGCTCACAAGCGCGGTTTTTTTTGGCCGGGAAGACGAAGGCCAGACGTCAGCGACATCGAAAAAGAGAGCTATTCGGCGGCCAGCGCCCGCTCGCCGGCGAATTTCTCGACATATTCCGCCATCTGCTGCATGAAGTCCGTGACCGCATCAGCCACCGCAGCGAAATCCTCGCGTTTCTCCAGCGTCAGCTCATCGACGTAGATCGCCCGGTTCACCTCGATCTGCAGCGCGTGCAGTCCGCGCGAAGGCCGGCCGTAATGTTCGGTGATGAAGCCGCCGGCATAGGGCTTGTTGCGGATCGCCGCAAAACCCATTTCCTCGAGGATGGCGATGGCCGCGCGCGAAAGTTCGGCCGAAGCGCTGGTGCCGTAGCGATCACCGATGATGAAATCAGGTCGCGCAGTGCTGCCGGCGACGCGCACATTGCCGGGCATCGAGTGGCAGTCGATCAGCACGCCGAAGCCGAACTGCACATGCGTTCGCGCGATCAGCCGTCGCAGCGCCGCATGATAGGGCTTGTAGACCGCTTCGACGCGGTCGAGCCCCTCCTGCACCGGCAGGCGCCGCGCATAGATCTCCATGTTCTCGGCGACGATGCGCGGAATGGTACCGAGCCCGCCGGCGACCCTGAGCGAATTGACATTGGCATAGGGCGGCAGCAACCCGTCGAACATCCGCGGATCGAGCTCGTAGGGCTCGCGATTGACGTCGAGATAGGCGCGCGGAAAGTTGGCTGCCAGCAGCGGCGCACCGAGTGCGACGGCCGAGCCGAAGAGCTCGTCGACATAGTGATCCTCGGAACGGCGGATGGCGATGCCCTCAAGCCTGGACTGAGCGATAAATTCCGGTGGATAAATGCGGCCGCTATGGGGGGAGTTGTAGACGAAAGGAATGGTCTGCGACACGGGCTCATGGACCTCAAAAAGCTCGTATTCGCGTATTTCCGGCACTTTCGGCCCTCTTTACCATGTCATGAACTGACTGCTTGGCCCATGTTGCCAGTTGCCCGGCTGCAAGTCCATACTATGTAGGAGGGATGGCGGTCACGCACAGACAATTCACCGGTTGTTTACCGGGTAAAGACTAGTGTAAACGGCTGGCAGCCCACCAAAAACCTATGGATCGCGGTCTGGATTGATGACTCAGAAGATACTTCTCGCCGAAGACGACAACGACATGCGCCGCTTCCTGGTGAAAGCGCTCGAAAAGGCCGGCTACAAGGTCCTTTCCTATGACAACGGCGCCAGCGCCTATGACCGGCTGCGCGAGGAGCCGTTTTCCCTCCTGCTGACCGATATCGTCATGCCCGAAATGGACGGCATCGAGCTGGCGCGACGCGCCACCGAGCTCGACCCCGACCTGAAGGTGATGTTCATCACCGGTTTTGCCGCCGTGGCGCTGAACCCCGATTCGAAGGCGCCGAAGGATGCCAAGGTCCTTTCGAAGCCTTTTCACCTGCGCGATCTCGTCGATGAGGTCAACAAGATGCTTGCCGCGTAAGGCTTGCAGGACGGCGCGTCACAAAACTGAAAAAAGCCTATTGACGGCTCCGAAGGTTTTGTGATCTATGCGCCGCCATCGGATGGGCGTGTAGCTCAGCGGGAGAGCACTACGTTGACATCGTAGGGGTCACAGGTTCAATCCCTGTCACGCCCACCATCCGATCTCCCTGACATTGTTGACAAATCCCCGCTTTGGGGATTTTCTGCTTCCTGAGGCTGGCACGCGCTCCAGATCCAGCGCTTTGCGGAGCGAGGGCTTGCGCGTGATTGGTCCGCGACCATGATCCGGGCCGGAATCAATGGCTGTGGGATAGCCCCACACTGGGGAAATTGGGGGACATATGACGCAAAGGACGCGGACACGGAAAGCGATATCCATAATCCTCGGCCTCGCCCTGGCTGGGGCTGGCCTCCTCGGTTTCGGTTATATGCAGTTTCATGTCGTCGAACCCATTAGCATCAAGTTTTGGCTGATTCCGATCACCATCCTCGCGGCTGGGGTAGCGATCCTCTGGGACGATTTCAAAAATCCCTAGCGAGACGACTGCTCTCCCCGTTCGACGCCCGAGCGACCGGCGGCAAGCTGGTGAAAGAGGGCAAATTGAGCAGTTCCACCAAAAGCGCATCTTCGTTGCTTCCCGCCGAGGCGACATTCGCCAGTCACCGATCACTGCCGGTGAGAAGCTGTGGCCCGACATCGGTATGTCCTGGGGCATTGTTCGGCTTTGTCCGATTCGCGCAGATGGCTGTTACGGCGTGTTCACATATGAGGACACGCTCATTCGAGCATCAATTGCATACCGCTGCTGAACATTCAGCCCCTCGTTGCCCACCTGTCCGGAAGCGCGGTTTTGTGACGGACAGATGACGGGATTATGACAAAATGCGTGTGATTTCAGCAATATAGCCACGACATCCTTCTGTCATGATTGATATCGTTATTGCAGCGCAACATCCCTTATGTAACTTCCGCGGCGAGGCAGGCACCGAGCCAAAAAGGTGCCGCTTCGGTCACACGGGGTGAAGACACGTAGGGACTGCCGAGCGCAGACGGTCTTCATCCTCTTGCATCTGAACTGGAGGTTATTCCATGAACATCAAGAGCCTTCTTCTCGGCTCCGCTGCTGCACTTGCAGCAGTATCCGGCGCTCAGGCTGCTGACGCTATCGTTGCTGCCGAACCGGAACCGGTTGAATATGTTCGCGTCTGCGACGCCTACGGCACCGGCTACTTCTACATCCCGGGCACCGAAACCTGCCTCAAGATCAACGGTTACGTTCGTTTCCAGGTTGACGTTGCTCCGCACGCCAGCTCGATCGGCGCCGCCGGCGGTGGTTCTGTCGCCAACGACTCGGACTGGGATGCCCGTACGCGCGGTCAGGTTCAGTTTACGGCCAAGAGCGACACTGAATATGGTCCGCTGACCGGCGTCATCGTCATGCAGTTCAATGCTGACAACGCTTCTGCCCAGAAGGCCCAGCTGGACTCTGCTTACATCGACATCGCAGGTTTCCGCGCTGGTCTCTTTTACTCCTGGTGGGACGATGGTCTCTCCGGCGAAACGGACGATATCGGTTCTCCGGTAACGCTGCACAACTCTATCCGTTATCAGTACGAAACCGACGCCTTCTACGCTGGCATCAGCGTTGACGAGCTGGAAGACAGCCCGTTCTATGATGGCGAAACCGCCAACAACTTCGGCGTTGCAGTCGGTCTCGGCGGCAAGGCTGGTGCATTCAGCTACCAGATCACTGCTGGTTACGACACCGACAACGAAGAAGGTGCCGTCCGCGCTATGGGTACGGTTGCTGTCGGTCCGGGCACGCTCGGCCTCGCAGTCGTCTACGCGACCAACCCGAACGCCTATTACAACAAGGCTGAGTGGGCCATCGCTGCTGAATACGCCATCAAGGCGACCGACAAGCTGAAGATCACCCCGGCCGTTCAGTACTACGACAACTACGGCATCACTGCTGGCGAGTTCAACGACGACGTTAACGCCTGGAAGGCCGGCGTAACGATCGACTACCAGATCGTTGAAAACCTCTCGGCAAAGGTTTCGGTTCAGTACCTCGATCCGGACAATGCTGAAGACGTAACCTCGGGCTACTTCCGCCTGCAGCGCGCGTTCTGATAAAAGGCTGCCGGCTAGAACAGGATGTCGTCCGAAAACCGCTTACACTTTTCGGCATCATGCTAGGGACCGGCAGCTATAAATTCCTGATCTGACTGACCTCCGATCGGGAAAGAATGGGCCTGGACTTCCCTGCCTGGGCCCATTCCCCTTGGCCAGAAGTGCGTCCAAGATGGCAGGCGCGCGATGAGCGCCTAGCTACTGTCGCGTCACATCGGTTCGTTGCCGATGTCCGGCAGCCTATGTCATTGCTGGACCCTGTAACCAGCAGGCTCAACCAACTTTTGACTCACCTGCCGCCGATCGCCGAGCCAGCCCGGCGGCCGACGAAATTTTTGTGCCTCTGGAATAACGGAGCCAAATTCGGACACAGAGCCATGCCATGGCGAACCGTGGATGAGGTGGTGATTCGCCTCGACAGGACATGGGGTTCGAGATCGAAATGAAGTTATCCGCGCTTGCCGCCGCCGCATTTTTTTCCGCTGCCTTCGCCTTGCCGGCCTCTGCCGCGCCGGCCGCACCCGCCGAGACCTTTCCCGGCGCGCCTGGCGTCATCACGCTTTCCGGCAAATGCGCCAAGCTTGTTGTCGCCAAGTTCGACGCCACCAAGGGCTGCAAGAATGAGCTTGCCAGCGTCACGCTGGTCAATGGCCTGGTGACCTTCATCTTCACTTCGGACGGCAAGGCGCTCGGCTTCCAGGGCGACGGCGGCGGCATCAAGCCCGCCTCCAACGGCAATGCCCGCCTGCCGCTCAGCCTCGTCACCACGGGTGTCGGCAACAAGATGACCGGGGAGGTCAAGGTTGCCGGCTTCTGCACCTTCGGCAATCCCTATGCCGGCAAGCCGATTGCGATCGAATGCACCGCCGAAAGCAAGGACTCCTCCTTCACCGGCAGCTTCCGCACCGGCGGCAAGCTGGTGAAAAAAGGCAAATAGCCAGAGCAACTCCAGCAAAAGTGCGCAGCGGTTTTGCGTCGGGAATTGCGTGAAAACAAAGCGAGAGCTTTTCCGTGCATTCGAGAATGGAAATGCTCTACAGCGCCGCGCGTCTTTTCAGACGCGCAAAGGACGCTGTAGCATTTTCAATTGCCGTCAGGCGCACCAGGCGCTGCCGGCAGCCCCAGGTTTACGTGCCAGTCCCTCATTGATCAGCTGCGCGCCGAAAGAGCGCCCGTCGCGCGAGACGACGCGCGGTGCGCCTGAGGACTCGGTCTTGCCCGCGGCATTCATGGTGAAGGGTCCAGCGTTCAGAAGTGCCAGCAGCCGTGACTTGGCGGCAAAGGCCACCCTGCGTTCGCCGTCACAGCGGGCCTGGTCGACGACAGGGCTTGCCATGTCGGCAATCACGATCTTCTCGCCCTTGTACCAGAAGACACCGCCGTCGCCGACGCAATTGATGTGGGCGCCCTGCCCGCAATAACCGAAGGCGACTGTCCCGGTTTCCGAAACGGCAGGAGAGGCCGGAGACGGCACTGCTTTTATCGGTTGGATCATCGGCGTCGGGATCGCGGCCGGCGGCAGCGGCTGCGACTGTGGCACCGGCGATACGGCTTTCGGCATGGGTGCGGCAAGCGCCACCTGCTTCGGAGGCACGTCCTTCCTGACGAGGGGTTTCGGCTCCGCCGTTTCCCGCGTGATCGGCGCCGATTGCCTTGCAAGCATCGGCTGGATGCTCTTCCAATGGTCGTGAGCGACGATGCCGCCGATCGCGGCAATGCCGATCACCGCCCAGGGCAGCAATCCGCCACCGCTGCTGCGCGCTTTGCTCTTTCCTCTGGCCGGCGCCTTGCGGCGGCCGCGTGTCGCTGTCTTGGCCATCTGTCCGATTCCCGTGAGGCCGGGATTATCGCTGCCCAATCCTTTCCGAAAGGTTGGCGCGGCGACAGGATGATGCCTGGTTCGGCGATCTTTTCCTCCAATGACAGGAAAGCGCCGGGGCGCACCGGCGGCGCCTGTGCGGCGCCTGAAACACACGACGAGGAAAAAGCTGAACAAATTCCGGGCTTACACGTTAGCCAGCGAAAAATTCCATCTATTCTAGGGGAAAAATCCATGGATCTCATCATCGCCGACATGATACCGGCGTCGCGCATCCACTATCCGGTCATCTTCGCCCGTCTGCTCGGCGCCATCGTCTTCGGCGCACTGATTGGATTCGAGCGCGAGGCACGCGACCGCCCGGCAGGCTTCCGCACCCATATTCTGATCAGTCTTGCCGCGGCCCTCTTTGCCATCATCTCGATCGAGGCCGTGCACATGCCGGGTTTCGCCGATGACGAGCAGGTGCGTATCGATCCGCTGCGTGTCATCGAAGCCGTAACCGCCGGCGTCGCTTTCCTTGCCGCCGGCATGATCGTCTTTGCCAGAGGTCGGGTGCACGGGCTGACGACGGGCGCCGGCATGTGGCTCTCCGGCGCGATCGGCCTCGCCATGGGCTTCGGCTATTGGCCGATCGCCTTCTTCACGACGCTCGCCGCCATCTGTGTGCTCTTCGCTTTCGGTAAGCTCGAGCAACGATTCGGCTTTAACTCCGGACAGCGGATCGATCGGGATGACCATCAATAGAAAACAAAACGCCCGGCATCATGCCGGGCGTTCGTATCAGCGTGACTGTCTGCTGGTCATTCGGAGCGTGCGGCCGAAGGATCGTTTTTCCCAACCGATGCCGTACCGCCGATGGACGAAAGCGGCTTCTGGCGTTCGCCGATGCCGATATTGATGCGCTCGTCCGCCGCCTCGCGTACGGCCTGCCATTCACTCTCGTGCCGGATGAAGATCTCGCGGGGCACAAAGTTGATCGTCATATGTTTCTCACCCTGTTTCAAATCTACCGTCAGCGCCAAAGAGGCCTCCGGAATATCCGTTATTTCTTGGCGTCAGCATTGCCTTTAATGTCGGGACCACCCTTGGAAAGGTCTGCGCCGGTAACATGGGCGGGCACGTGAATGTCGTGATAGACGCCGGGCGTCAGGGTCAGATCGACATGATGCGGCGGCAGCACCTGCGCCTTCTGCATGCGGTTTGGCTTCGCCCGCTTCATGCGGTCGGACGCCTCCGTGCGCTTGTCGGGAACATGGGTCGAAGTGTGCATCATCGGCCTCCTTTTTTAAGCTCAACAGTGCCTAACGGACGGGCATCAGGATGGTTCCAAAAAAAATTACCCAATCTCGATATGCCTGTCGGCCTTGACTGGCCCGGGAAGCTCATTACCTAGAGCCTATCCTGCAGCCTTCCAGACATCGGCTGACGGGGGAACTTTGGTGCCGGGCCCCTCTGGCGAGAGTTTTTACGGCGCTCTCGTGATGTCGGTACCGCCTGCAGCTTAGCCGGCGGATTTTTCATCGATGAACAAGCTCACCATGCCTGACCCGCATGCCCGTTATGGCATGTCGCGTTTTTCCAATATATCACCCCTCTTCAATGCGATTTGCGGCCGCGAGGTGCGGCCATGAACCAGTCCGTGACCCATAAATCTTCGCTCAGCTATTTCCGCTGGGCTTTCATCGTTACTGCCCTCGGCCTCGTTCTCGGCGCCGTGCTCGGCTGGCAGACGACGGGCACCATCGGCGGCATGGCGACCGTCTTCTTCATCTGCACGGTGCTTGCAGTGCTGGAGATATCGCTTTCCTTCGACAATGCCATCGTCAACGCCAACAAGCTGAAGGAGATGACGCCGGTCTGGCAGAAGCGCTTCCTCACCTGGGGCATCATCATCGCCGTCTTCGGCATGCGCATCGTCTTCCCGCTGGCGATCGTCGCGATCGCGGCACAGATCGGCCCCTGGGATGCTCTGGTGCTTGCCGCCCGCGAGCCGGCCGAATATGCCCGCATCATGAACGACGCGCATCTGCCGATCGCAGCCTTCGGCGGCACCTTCCTGATGATGGTCGGGCTCAACTACTTCTTCAATCACGAGAAGCAGGTGCACTGGATTGGCGGTCTTGAAAAGATGATGGCACGTTCCGCCACCATCAAGGGTATCGAGATCGCCTTCGTGTTGGCGCTGATGCTGGTTTTCTCCTGGCTGATCGGCGGCGAGGAAGCCACCGTCTTCGTCCATTGCGCCATCTACGGCCTGCTTACCTTCCTCGCGGTCGAGGTGGTCGGCGGGCTGCTCGATGCCTCGCAGCAGACGATGAGTGCTGCCGCCAAGGGCGGCCTCGGCGCCTTCATCTATCTGGAGGTGCTGGACGCCAGCTTCTCCTTCGATGGCGTCATCGGCGCCTTCGCGCTGACGCAGAACCTCTTCGTCATCGCCATCGGCCTTGGCATCGGCGCCATGTACGTGCGCTCGATGACGATCATGCTGGTGGAGAAGGGAACGCTTGCCGAATACCGCTATCTCGAACATGGCGCCTTCTACGCCATCCTGATCCTCTCGGTGATCATGTATGCGCAGACGATGGTGCACATCCCCGAAGTCATCACCGGCCTCGGCGGCGCGGCGCTGATCGGCCTGTCCCTCTGGTCATCCATCCGCCACAACAGGCGCGAAAAGGTCGAGGGTCACGTCGCCCGGCAGGAGGAACTTCACGCCTGACAATGCAAGCCGCTGGGCGGCACCCATAGGGATAAAAATAAAGCCCGCGACCATCCGGTTGCGGGCTAATTCATTCATGCATGGCTTGCAGGTGTTAGCGGGAGACCTGACCGAAGGAGGCTGGGTCGATACCGAGCTCCCTGAGGTCGCCGGCACGCGGGCGACGGCCGGCTTCAACGGCGGCGCTGACCGCGTTTGCAGCACCAAGGACGGCGAATGCGCGGCCAAAGAAGCCCGTACGGATTGAATTGCGGAGTGCGGACATTGTCCTTTTCCTTTTGCTCTATGATTGACCACGCATAGATGGCATCGCGCACAGACCTCCACAATGCTCAGAAAATCACCTCAGCCATGCAAAAAACAACAGGCCGGCACATGTCTCCATGGCCGGCCTCGAGGGAGGGGGTGGGTCGTCTTTTTCTTCTTAGAGCGCCGTGCGTCCTTTCGGACGCACAAAGGACGATCTAACATTTTGAAATCTGCGCATCGTGCTTTCCGAAAATCGATTCCGATTTCGGGCCGATGCGCTAGTCTTCGTTTGCCGCCAGTTGCGACAGCACCTGGCCCCTGCCACGCAGCCGCAGAATCAGCGGGATGAGGAAGGCGGCGGCTGCAACGATGAGCAGACCCGCCGCGATCGGCGACATCACCAGCGTCGTCACATCGCCCTGGCTGATCGCCAGCGCCCGGCGCAGCTGCTGTTCGGCAAGCGGCCCGAGGATCAGGCCGACGACGGTAGGCGCGATCGGATAGCCGAAGAGCCGCATCACATAGCCGAGCAGGCCAAAAGTGAGCAGCATGCCGAGCTCGAACACGGATGGATTGGCGCCGATTGTCCCAAGCGTCGCAAACAGCAGGATGCCGGCATAGAGCCACGGCTTTGGAATGGTCAGCAACCGCACCCAGAGCCCGATCATCGGCAGGTTCAGCACCAAAAGCATCGCATTGGCGATGAGCAGGCTGGCGATCAGTCCCCAGACGAGCTGCGGATTGGTGGCAAACAGCAGCGGCCCCGGCTGCAAGCCGTATTGCTGGAAGCCGGCGAGCATGATCGCCGCCGTCGCCGTCGTCGGCAGGCCGAGTGTCAGAAGCGGCACCAGCGTGCCGGCGGCCGAGGCGTTGTTCGCCGCCTCGGGACCGGCCACGCCTTCGATTGCGCCATGGCCGAACTCTTCCGGGTTTTTCGCCAGCCGCTTTTCGGTCGCATAGGAGAGGAACGTGCCGATTTCGGCGCCGCCAGCCGGCATCGCGCCGATCGGGAAACCGATCAACGTGCCGCGCAGCCAAGGCTTCCACGAGCGCGACCAGTCCTCTGCGGTCATCCAGAGCGAACCCTTGACCGCCTCGACCTTCTCCGCGATCCGGTTGCCCTGCGCGGCTATATAGAGCGTTTCGCCGATCGCAAACATCGCCACGGCAAGCGTCGTCACCTCGACACCGTCGAGCAGGTCGGGGATGCCGAAGGAAAGTCGCGCCTGCCCGGTCTGCTGGTCGATGCCGACCATGGCGAGCGCAAAGCCGATGAACAGCGAGGTCAGGCCCCGCAAGGCGGAGTCGCCGAAGGCCGAGGAGACGGTGACGAAGGCAAGCACCATCAACGCGAAATATTCGCGCGGCCCGAAGACCAGCGCCAGCTTGACGATATAGGGAGCGATGAAGGCAAGCCCGAGCGTCGCAATCAGGCCGGCGACGAAAGAGCCGATCGCCGCCGTCGCCAGCGCCGGTCCGCCGCGCCCGGCGCGCGCCATCTTGTTGCCCTCGAGCGCGGTGACGATCGAGGCGCTTTCACCCGGCGTGTTGAGCAGGATCGAGGTCGTCGAACCGCCATACATGCCGCCGTAATAGATGCCGGCGAACATGATCAGCGAGCCGCCGGGATCGAGTTTGTAGGTGACGGGCAACAGCAGCGCCACGGTGAGTGCCGGGCCGATGCCGGGAAGCACGCCGACGGCGGTGCCGAGCGTCACGCCGACCAGCGCATAAACCAGGTTCATCGGCTGCATCGCAACCAGGATACCCTGCCATAGGAATTCGAATGTGCTCATCTTGGTGTCCCAAGCGGCGTTCCCGACCGTCCGATTTCGGGGTCAGGCGCCGCGCAAAATCAAAAGAGCTGACAGCGCGTCCGCGCGGTCAGAAGAACAGATGTTCGAGCGGGCCGGCCGGCAGCGTCAGTTGCAGCAGCTGCGAGAAGATCGCCCAGACGACGAAGCTGAGGACAATGCCAAGCGGCAGCGAGATCCAGAGCTTGCGTTTGCCGAAGCCGCGTGCCGTCAGCGCGAAGAGGATGCCGGTCGCGATCGAGAAGCCAGCGATGCGCAAAAGCAGCATCTGGCCGGCAAGACCGGCGACGATCCAGATGACGGGCGCCACTTCCTGCCGGTCCCGTTCGGGAAAATCGCCGCGCCAGGCTTCGAAGGCAGTCCAGATCCCGAGACAGAAGAGGCCGAACGCTACCACTTGAGGCACTGTCGCCGGACCGATGCGGTCGTACTGCGCGATCGTTTTCAGATGCAAGGCATCCCAGGCCATCACGCCGGCGACGACGAAGAGGAAAACGGCAATGATGAACGCCGCCCAATCAGGGCGACGCTCGGTTGCCGAGGAGGTGTTATCCTCGCTCATTGAACAAGTCCGATATCTTTGAGAATGCCTTCAGTGGCGGAGACATCCTTCTCGAGTTGCGCCTTGAAGGCATCGCCGGAGAGATAGGTGTCGGCCCAGCCCTTGGTCTTCAGGGTTTCCTGCCAGGTTGCGGAGCTGTGCAGCTTCTCGAAATCGGCAGTGACGCTTGCCACCTGCTCGGCCGACAGGCCGGGGGCTGCGGCGACCATGCGCCAGTTCTGGATGGTGACGTCGGTGCCGGCTTCCTTCAGCGTCGGGGCATCGACGCCGTCGATACGCTTATCGCTGGATACGGCGAGAAGACGGAGCGTGCCCGACTTCACCTGCGATTCGAACTCGCTATAGCTCGACACGCCGGCCGTGACCTGGCCACCGAGAATGGCGGCGAGGGCTTCACCGCCGCCGGAGAAGGCGACATAGTTGATCTTGGTCGGATCGACGCCGGAAGCCTTGGCGATCAAGCCGACGGTGATGTGGTCGGTGCCGCCGGCAGAACCGCCACCCCAGGAAACCGCACCCGGATCCTTCTTCAGCGCCGCGACCAGATCGGCCATCGTCTTGATCTCGGACGCGGCAGGAACAACGACGGCCTCATACTCGCCGGTCAGACGGGCAATCGGCGTGACATCCTTGAGCGTCACCGGCGACTTGTTGGTAAGGATCGCGCCGACCATGACATAGCCGCCGACGATCAGCGAATTCGGGTTGCCGGCAGCCTGGCTACTGAACTGCGCAAGGCCGATGGTGCCGCCGGCGCCGGGGACGTTCTGGACCTGCACGTTGCCGGAGATCTTCTCCTGCTGCAGCGCGGTCTGCAGCGAACGAGCCGTCTGGTCCCAGCCGCCGCCCGGAGCGGCCGGCGCGATGATGGTATAATCGGCCGCATAGGCCGGCAGCGCGATAGTCGCGGCAAGAAGAGTTGCGATGAACGTATGCTTCACGATGTGTCCTCCGTGGCGGCTGAGCAGACCGCCTGTTGTTCTCTGGGAATCGGGAGGAATGGGCCGGCCAGCGGACGCAAGGGTCCTGAATGACGAGCGGAATACCTCCCAAGGCTTCAGCTCTCCGCCTCCACGGAGAAGAAGTAGCCAAAGCGACCACAACAAGCTGTCATTTAGCTGACATCGGCGAGATATCCAGAAGGACAGGACACTTTTTTGCCGTAATTGGCGGACGGCGGTCTCATTCCGGTTCTTCGCTGCCGCATGGCCAGCACCACTGGCCGCCGCGAAGCATGGCCGCGAGGATTTCTGATAAGAGCTACGGGCGCAGCGACCCAAAGCTCTCTAAGCAGGGCCAGCCCGCCGAAAGCTGACGCCTTCACTGCATCCGCAGAACCTCGTTCCAGTGCGCGATCAGCCGTGCCCGCTTCACCTGATCGAGATAGACCATCAGCCCGGGACTGACCGGCACCGGCCGAAGTTGGGCGCCGAGCAGTTCCTGCAGCGTATTGGCGGTATTCTCCCCCGCGACCTCGGGGCTCACGGCCGGAATCTGCAGCTCGCGCGCCAGGATCGTCTGCCCTTCCCTCGACATGAAGAAGGTGAGATAGCGTCGCCCGAGCTCCGGCTCGGCGGCCGCCTGCGGCACCAGCCCGATCCGCGACATCACCACGGTATAATCCTTCGGCAGCACGATGCCGACATCGGGATTCCGCGAGGCCCAGTCGGCCGCATAGGAACCGAGAATATTGTAGCCGAGCACGAAGCGCCCGTCGGCAACACGTTCGAGAATCGCCGAACTCGTCGAATAAAGCTTGACGCCGGCAGCCCCCATCGCCCCGATCACTGACCAGATGTCGCCGAACTGTTCCTGGTCGCGCGCCATGAAAAGAAAGCCGACGCCGGAGCGCTCGATATCGTAGGTGCCGATCCGCCCATAGACCTCGTTGCCCTTGCGTTTCAGATAATCGACGAATTCAGCCCGCGAGCTCGGCACCGGCTCATGCGCAAAGCTCGGCTTGTGATAGACGAACACCGCCGGCTCGAAGGTGAGCGCATAGGCGGTGTTGCGCCAGTTCGCCCATTTCGGCCATGCAGCGCTCATCGGCAGGTTGCTGACCTGCGCATATCCGTCGTTGGAAAGCTTCACCTGCAGGTCCATCGCCGAGGAAAAGGCAAAATCCGCCGTCCTCTTGCCGGCATCCGTCTCCTTGACGATCCGGTCGTAGATGTCGCCGGTCAGCATGTCCTCGTATTTGACTGCGACATCGGGATTGGCCTCCAGGAAACCCCGGATCATCGGCTGCGCCAGCGGCTCGTCGAGCGAGGAATAAACCGTCAGTACCGGCGCATCGGCATTGCCGGATTTTGCCGGATAGAACACCTGATCGGCCAGGGCAAAGCCCGGCCAGAGCGCCAGCAGCAAGATGAAAACTCTCCTCATGCAGCAACAATGCCCGAGCGCGCCGAGAGGAGCAAGGGCGCCGGCCAGACGGTGACCCACTCCATCCGCGCATTCTGCGCGTGCAGCAGAAAGGCCTTGGCGGCACGGCTCTGGCAGAGCGGATGTTCCATCGCTTCGGCCGTCACCTCCTGGCCACGCCTGACCGGAGGGCATAGCAGGAAGATCGCATCCTCCGCCAAACGATCGAGCAGATATCCTGATCGACAAACTCACTGCACTGGCCGACAAGGCGTCCATCGCCATCCGGAAGCTCAAGGAGCGGGATTGGGCTGACGGAGGGAGCCATTCTCTGGGCGAACGCGGGCGGGCTGAGTGGCATTTGGGGTCGGGGAGCACCCTACCTAGTAGGCGACCCAATTTCGCGGCCTAGGCATCCCCTACGCATCTAAGCCACATTTGAGCTGGTTTGCTCCTATTCAGTTCTGATGCCTGTGTTTAGCGTCACATAATGACGCGCAACAGCAACATCCATCTCCGCAACTAATAGCTGATAAAGCAATCGAGCACTCTTAGCGCCACCGTCTGCAGCTTTCAACGCAAGATCAATTATTTCCTGAGGTGAGTTGGCCATTCGAAAAGTTGGAGCCACAAGTAGATCATACCCGTCCTTGTTCCATTCAGTGTCACCTTGATCGTCAGATTTTGCTATTTCATCTTCCACTTCACTATTAATTCGCCGCTGTGCATCGGACAGCATTCGTAGGACTTCCTCAAGGTCTCCTTGCTCGATTGGTCTCTTTTGATCCCTCATCCGAGACTTTGCGCGTGTCGCGATCTTCTCTAACTCATGAATGGCCGCCATAGCAGCACCCACTGCGGCGTTGAACTTTTTCGACGGAATCCGCAGGATTTCGGTTGATGGGTCCGGCTCTGCTTTGCGTCGTAGGAAACCAAGCATTGTGTGTTCTCTCGTTCAAGGGGAACCGCCCCGGGTTTGCCGAAGACCGTTTGGTTTAAGTTATGCGGCCATGGCTGGCGCGTCCAGCATGGCGTACTATCGTTCTTCAGCTTCGGCTGTGGAATGTTGCCGACGGGCGCCAGAAGACGGCGGTACCGCCGCGCCAATGAGGACTTCGCCAGTCGCGACACCCTTGAAACCGAGGTCCGGACCTGGCTGCGACGCCGCACCGAAAGCGGCCATCGCATCCGATGGATGTTCTCAACACAGCACGCAAGAGCCAAGATGGCAAAATCATATCCAACGCCATCGCTCAACGAGGCAGGAAAAGTGTGTAGCGGTTTTCCCGGGCAAAGCGCGAAGCGCTTTTGCCGGGAATTGCGTAAAAACAAAAGGCTGGAGCGGTTCTGCGCTTCCCTGAAAGCTGAACCGCTCTAGGTCGCGACCCACTCCATCAGCGCATTTTGCGCATGCAGCAGAAAGGCCTTGGCGGCGCGGCTTTGGCAGAGCGGATGCTCCATCGCTTCGGCCGTCACCTCCTCGCCGCGCCGAACCGGCGGGCATGGCAGGAAGATCGCATCCTCCCCCAGCCGATCGAGCAGATCGCTCCCGATCCGGTAGCTGGTAAGCGCGTCGCCAACAGCGTCACCCGGCCATGAATCGGTGATGACGATGTCGGCATCCAGCACCTCGCCCATATCGGTGCTCACGCGAAAACGTCTGTTGAACAGCGCGGCGTCACTGATGTGCCAGCGTTCGGGATAGACCTGCACCACCTCGATCGGCAATACGATCGACGCTTCGGCCCAGGAGCGGAGGATATTTGCGTCCGCCGCCACGCCAACGACCTTCAGCCCGTCGATCGAGCCGCCGGCTCTTGATATAGGCAAGGTCGCCGAGCGTCTCGCAGGGATGGTTGGAGCGTGTGCGCGCATTGATGACAGGCACCGGCGAGGCCGCCGCCACCGCCTTCAATGTCGCAAGCTCCTTCGTGCGGATCACCAGCATGTCGAACCAGTTGCCGAGATAACCCGAGAGATCGCCGGTTTCCTCCCTGGTATTGAAGGCGATCGGCACTTGCACGCAGATACCACCCATCGCCTGGATGCCGAGATCGAAGGCGGTCGTATTGCGCCAGCCGCCGTCGTCGACAATCAGCGCGACGCGTTTTTCCGCAAGGCTCTGTGGCATCGCACGCTCATCCCAGGCTTCGGCGAGCTCGCCGGCGCGAGCGACAATCGATCGAAGCCCGGCCTCCGGAATATCATGAAACTCCAGAAAATTCCGGGCCGAACCTGTCATCGCTACCTCGTTGCGCTTGAAACCGTCGCCACAATAACCTGGCCCGGCCTCACGGCAATCTTCGAAAGAAAATTCCGCTGAACCTGCCATCCGCAGCAAGTACAAATCGCCACTCCATCGCGGCTTTTTCGAAAGCGACATCATAGACGTCCCACCCCTCGGACGACACGCCCTTGAACGAAATCGACCGTAGCGCACCCGCCCGCTCAAGATCCGCGCGGATCATCGGCATCTGCTCCCGCCCTGCATCGGCAAGTGCGGGAACCATCCTGTCGTAGTCGACCTCGCCGCTCTGATGCTGGGCGATCAGGCTGCGCAGCAGTGCGTCACTATTGTCGACTGGCTGATTGTTTTTCGTCCGGTTCTCCAGGTCGGCGACCAACCTTGCCGCCTCCTCCGCACGGATCCGGGGCGCCTCTTGCTCATATCCGTTCTGATGCAGGACAAGACGGTCCACCCGCCCGTCCGGTCCACGGCGGAAGCTGATCTGCGCCGTCACCACGCGACAGAAGAATTCATCCTCCTTCTCTGGATAAATATCGATGGCCTCCTGCCCGAGCACCTGCGCCGTCAATCCGCCTTCGCGCCGAGCGATCGTGATGGTGCCGCCTGCATCGAAGAGGTAGGCGCCGAGATAATCATCATTGCGCTCAGGCGCGATCGTGCCTTCGGTGCGCGGCCGCGCCTGCTCGTAGCGCCGCCAGGCGACGGCGGATTGGTCGGTCATGCTGGTCTCCTTCGCTATGCTGACGAGTTCGTTGATTGAGATGGGTTCGCCGGCGGCGATCCGCTGCCGCGAGGCGTTGATCCGCGAGAGACTGTCTTCGATCCGGCTGCGCAGCGAAAGCAACTGCGTTTGTTGCATGGCGAGCGTCCGGTCGAGATCGGTCGCGTGGCCGGCCAGCAGTTCGGTGATCCTCGCTAGACTGAGCCCCAGTCGCTTCAGTGCCAGGATCTCATTCAGCCGTGCGATGTCCTCGACACCATAGAGCCGCCAGTTCTTGCCGGTCCGTCGGGGGTTGATCAGCCCGCGTTTCTCGTAGAGGCGAAGCGCTTTTACCGTCAGCCCGATTCGCTCGGCGCATTCGGCGGCCGTCAACCAGAGATTCTCGTTCATCCGCTCGTTCATGATTCCCTCGCGAATCATCTTCTAGGCTATGCCCCTGGGTCCGGCTCAAGCCTTAAATCGATCGGCGATCGGTTGTATGATGCCGATCCCGGAAGCATCGACCAAAGCAGAACACTCCCGCTTTCTCCGATTAGAATCCCCTTTTCATCACAAAGGATTAGAGACTGGCTCCATCCTTCACCCATTTAGAGTATTGATGAAGATCGACGACGTTATATGGTCGCGCTGCCGTATTAAAAACGTCGAAACCGCCCGAATTTCTTATTCGGGGGACGACTCTACGCGACAAAAACTCTATAAAAAGCTAGATTAAACTGGGAAGATCCATGGGAGGGGTCATGGAACGACGACTGAGCGCTATTCTCGCTGCGGATGTCGTCGGCTACAGCCGACTGATGGGCATCGATGAATCCGGCACGTTGCAGGCGCTGAACCGCCATCGCTGCGAGCTGGTCGATATTCGTATTTCAGACTACAAGGGCCGGATCGTCAAACTCACCGGCGACGGCATTCTTGCCGAATTCCAGAGCGTGGTGAACGCGGTCGCCTGCGCCGCCGAAATCCAGCGCAGCATGGCCGCCCGCAACGAGAACGTGCCCAAGGACGAGCGCGTCGAATTCCGCATCGGCATCAATCTCGGCGACGTCGTGGTTGAGAACGGCGACATATTCGGAGATGGCGTCAATCTCGCCGCCAGGCTTGAACGTATCGCAGCGCCGGGCGGCATCGCCGTGTCGGCCTCGGTGCGCGATCAGGTCGGCTCACGCCTCAATCTCGGCTTCGAATTCATCGGCGAACATATGCTGAAGAACATCAGGCAGCCCGTTCAGGTCTATACCGTCAGCTTGGCGCCGCCCTCCTCCGCCAGATTGGTGGCGCAGAACCGCAATACCTGCTTCATCGCGGTACTGCCCTTCACCAATATGAGCGGTGATGCAGATCAGGATTATTTCTCCGACGGCATTACCGAAGACATCATCACCGATCTCTCCAAGATCTCCAGCCTGCACGTCGTGCCGCGCAATACCATCTTCACCTACAAGGGCATATCGGTGAAGGTGAAGCGGCTCGCCCAGGAGCTTGGCGTGCGCTATGTGCTCGAGGGAAGCGTCCGCATCTCCGGCAATCGTGTGCGCATTTCCGGCCAGCTGATCGATACCGCCAATGGCGACCATCTCTGGGCCGAGCGTTACGACCGCGACATGACCGACATCTTCGCGATCCAGGACGAGATCACCCATGCGATCGTCGGCCAGTTGAAGGTGCGTCTGTTGCCGGAAGAGAAGAAGGCGATCGCGACGGAGCCAACCGCCAATGTCGAGGCCTACACCTATTATCTCAGGGGCCGCCAGCTCTCCCACACCTGGACCAAATCCTATCTCCAGCTCGCAAGGCGCATGTTCTGCAAGGCAGTCGAGCTCGACCCGGATTATGCTCGCGCCTATGCCGGCATTGCCGATTGCGACGCGGCGATCCGCGATTGGGCTCCTGATGACGTGCCGCTGCGGCGCATCCTCGACATGAGCGCTCGTGCCCTAGCGCTTGATCCCGACCTCCCCGAGGCCCATGCCTCGCACGGCCTGGCCCTACATCAGAGCGGCTATGACGATAGGGCGGCGGCGGCCTTCGAACGTGCCTTGGCGCTCGACCCGAACCTCTTCGAGGCGAATTTCCACTATGCCCGGTTCTTCTTCATGCGGGGTAACTTTGCTGAATCCGTTCAATATTTCACCCGCGCTGCCGAAATCCGTCCGGATGACTATGTCTCACCGATCCATCTGATGTCCGCCTACCGCTCGCTCGGCCGTATGGTGGACACGGAAAACTGGGCGAGCCTCGGCCTGCTGCGCGCCGAACGCGCCCTGAACCTCAATCCGGAAAATTCCGGCCCGGCCCATCGCGGCGCGCTGGCGCTTGCCCATCTCGGCGACGCGGCGAGGGCACGCGACTGGGCTGCCCGCGCGATCGCCATCGATCCCGATGACATCGTCGCGCAGTACAATCTCGCCTGCGTCTATTCCGTCCTCGGCGATGTCGACCAGTCGATCGACCTTCTTGAGAGGCTGCTGCCGAATAGCTCCGTCTACCATATCAAATGGTTCAACAATGATTCCGACCTCGACAACATCCGCGACGATCCCCGCTTCCGGAAACTCCTCGCCGCCGCGATGACACAGCGCGAGCGGATCGAAAGAACCGGGAGCTGAAATCGAGCCTTTCCCGGCCGTTCACCGAATCTTCAAAATCGCTGTGACATCGCTCCGCCACCTCTGTAATCTCCTTTGAAAAACAGGGGAAACATCCGTGCGCATCCTGCTCACCGAAGACAATATCGCGCTGGCCGACGGCCTGTCGGCGATCTTGCGCGGCACGGGCCATGCCGTCGATGTCGTCCATGATGGGGCGTCTGCCAATGCGGTCATCGCCGCGGAAAATTTCGATCTGGTGATCCTCGACCTCAACCTGCCCGAGATGGACGGGCTCGACGTGCTGCGCGCCATGCGCGCCCGGCAGAACCAGGCGGCCGTTCTCATCCTGACCGCGCGCGGCACGTCGGAAGAACGGGTGAAGGGCCTCGATCTCGGCGCCGACGACTATCTGATCAAGCCCTTCGACATCGCTGAATTCGAGGCCCGTGTGCGCGTGTTGCTGCGCCGCCAGGCCGGGCTGCGCTCGGCGACGGTCAGCTTCGGCGGCATCTCCTTCGATCTCAATTCCCGCACCTTTTCATCGGGCGCCACGCCCCTCGATATTCCCGCTCGCGAGCTCGGCCTGCTCGAAATCCTCTTCATGCGGGCCGGCAAGGTCGTCGCCAAAGAGGCGATCATTCAATCGCTGACCGCCTTCGACGACGACATTTCCGCAAACGCCATCGAGCAATATGTCAGCCGCCTGCGAAAGCGCCTCTCCCCGCACGGCCTGACCGTGAAGACCGCCCGAGGCATCGGCTATTATCTCGACAAGCTGCCCGAGGCCTCATGAAAGCCGCCTATTCCCTCAGGCGCCGGCTGCTTTTCTGGCTGCTCGTCTCGACAGCCGTCATCGGCACGCTGGCGCTCGCCGATACCTATCGCGAGGCGGTCCAGACCTCGAACATCGTCTCCGACCGCGTGCTCGCCGGCTCAGCGCTGGCAATCGCCGAGCGCGTCGTCGTCGCCGAAGACGGCACGCTGCAGGTCGATATCCCCTATGTCGCGCTTGAAATGCTGACCTCGGCCGCGCAGGATCGCGTCTTCTACCGCGTCGACGGCCCGCCGGGCAAATTCATCACCGGCTACCAGTCCCTGCCGGTTCTGAAGAAGACCCCCGGCGATGGCGCAGCCTTTGCCGACGACACCTTCCGCGGCGAGCCGATCCGCGTCGCCACACTCGAACGCTCCGCCTCGACAGGCATCCGCTCCGTGCCTTTCGTGGTGACGGTCGCCGAAACCACCATTGCCCGTCGGCAGCTGGCGCAGGCGATCCTCGTCCGCTCCGCACTCCGCCTCGCCTTCATGATCGCGGGCGCGGCCGTCATCGTCTGGATCTCGGTCACGGTGGCGCTTCGTCCGCTCTACAAGCTCGGCGATGCCATCGGCGAACGCAGCCCTGATGACCTTCATCCGATTAAGCAGACTGTGCCGAGCGAGGTCGAGCCGCTGGTCGATACGGTGAATTCCTTCATGGTCCGCCTGCAATCGGCGCTCGATGCGCTGCGCCATTTCACCGGCAATGCCAGCCATCAGTTGCGCACGCCGCTGGCGATCATCCGCACCCAGCTTGCCCTTTCCGCCCGCGCCGGCTCGCTTGATGAGGCCCAGGCGGCGGCACTGAAGGGCGACCAGGCGGTTGCACATGCCGAACGCATCCTCGCCCAGCTTCTCCTGATGGCCAAGATCGACGCCGCCACCGCCAAGGAGGCACTGACCGCCTCCGCCATCGATCTTGCCGCCATCGCTCAGGAAATCACCGGCGAGCAAATCCCGACGGCCGCCGTCGCCGGCATCGATCTCGGCTTCGAGGGCGAAAGCCCGGCGATGGTCCGCGCCGAGCCGCTGCTGATCGGCGAAATGCTGCGCAACCTTGCCGGCAATGCCATCGCCTATGCCGGCAAGGGAGCTGAGGTCACCGTCCGTATTATCGCCGCGTCAGAGACGATCCGCCTCGAAGTCGAGGACAATGGCCCCGGTATTCCCCGCGAGAAGCTGGAGGCGGTGCGCCGGCGTTTTTCGCGCGGCAATGAGTCCGGTGCGCCCGGTGCCGGCCTCGGCCTGCCGATCGTCGAAGAAATCGCCAATCTTTTCAACGCCGACCTGACACTGGAACCGGGCGCAGATGGCAAAGGCCTGAAGGCGGCCGTCACCTTTGCCAAGGCGGCGTAAGAGCCATCGACCTTTCCGCCTTGCTTTCTTTCGCTGCATTGCACACACTGATTTTCGGGAACAGCAAGCCGCACGACGATGCGCGCCGGATAAAAAGAGAAATATGTCGATCAAAGCCAGCATCTATCATCTGACGCATTACACCTATGACAAGCCGGTCCGCCTCGGCCCACAGATCATCCGGCTGAAACCTGCCTCGCATTCGAAGACACGGGTGCTCAGCCATTCGCTGAAGGTCTCGCCCTCCAACCATTTCGTCAACCTGCAGCAGGACCCTTACGGCAATTACCTTGCCCGCTATGTCTTTCCGGATCCGGTGACGGAATTCAAGATCGAGGTCGATCTCGTCGCCGACATGACGGTCTACAATCCCTTCGACTTCTTCGTCGAGGAAGAGGCGACCAAGTGGCCCTTCGGATACCCTGAAACGATCCAGGAGGATCTGTCGATCTACATGACGCCGGAGCCCGCCGGTCCGCGCCTGAAGGCGCTGCTGCCGACGCTCGACTGGTCGCCCGACCAGCCGACGGTCGATATGATCGTCGGCCTGAATGCCCGCCTGCAGCGGCAGATCGGCTATGTCATCCGCATGGAAACCGGCGTGCAGACGCCGGAGGAAACGCTGGAAAGCGCCAAGGGCTCCTGCCGCGACACCAGCTGGCTGCTCGTCCAGATCCTTCGCCATCTCGGCCTCGCCGCCCGCTTCGTCTCCGGTTATCTCATTCAGCTGACGCCGGACCTGAAGGCGCTCGACGGCCCCTCCGGCACCGAAGTCGATTTCACCGATCTGCACGCTTGGGCAGAAGTCTATCTGCCCGGCGCCGGCTGGGTTGGCCTCGATCCGACGTCCGGCCTGCTGACCGGCGAAAGCCACATCCCGCTTGCCGCAACGCCGCATTATCGCAACGCCGCTCCGATTTCCGGCGGTTATTTCGGCGAGGCCGAAACCGAGTTCGCCTTCGACATGAAGGTCTCACGCGTCGCCGAACACCCGCGCATAACCAAGCCCTTCTCCGATGAAAGCTGGGAGGAGCTCAACGAACTCGGCGAGAAGGTCGATCGTGTCCTCGAAGCCGAGGACGTGCATCTGACGATGGGCGGCGAGCCGACCTTCGTTTCGATCGACGATTTCCAGTCGGAGGAATGGAACACGGCAGCAGTCGGCCCGACCAAGCGCGAAAAGGCCGACATCCTGATCCGCAAGCTGCAAGAACGTTTCGCCCCCGGCGGTTTCCTGCATTACGGCCAGGGCAAATGGTATCCGGGCGAAAGCCTGCCGCGCTGGACCTTCTCGCTCTACTGGCGCCGCGACGGCAAGCCGGTCTGGCAGAACCTCGATCTGGTCGCCGCCGAAGGCAAGGATACCGGCGTCACCGCCGAGGATGCCGAGAAGCTCCTGACGGCGATCGCAAAGGAACTGGCGATCAAACCTGAGATGGTGCAGCCGGCCTATGAGGATCCGGCCGACTGGATCATCAAGGAAGGCAACCTTCCCGAAAATGTCGATCCGGCAAATTCGAAGCTGAAGGATCCCGAGGAACGCAACCGCATCGCCCGCGTTTTCGCCCGCGGCCTCACCGTCGCGACCGGTTACGTCCTTCCGGTCCAGGCATGGAACGCCAAGGCAGCGGAAAGCCGAGTCTGGATCAGCGAGAAATGGCGCACCCGCCGCGGCAAGATCTTCCTCGTCCCGGGCGACAGCCCGATCGGTTATCGCCTGCCGCTCGGCACGTTGCCCTATGTCCCCCCGGCGCGTTATCCCTATATCCACCCCGCCGATCCGACGATCCCGCGCGGACCGCTGCCAGATGTCTTCGTACCGGCCGGCCGGGCCATGCCGGAAGCCTCTTTCCATGCCGACGAGAGCAATCGCGGCCGGATCGAACAGACGCTCGGTGAACTCCGCGGTGCCGTGCGCACCGCCATGTCGGTCGAGCCGCGCGACGGCAGGCTCTGCGTCTTCATGCCGCCGGTCGAGCGCATCGAGGATTATCTCGAGCTGATCGCGGCTGCCGAAAACGCCGCCGCCGAGCTCAAGCTTCCGGTCCATATCGAAGGTTACCCGCCGCCGCAGGACGAGCGCATCAACGTCATTCGTGTCGCCCCGGATCCCGGCGTCATCGAGGTCAATATTCATCCAGCCTCGAACTGGAAGGACTGTGTCGACATCACCACGGCGATTTACGAGGAGGCGCGCGCGACGCGGCTCGGCGCCGACAAGTTCATGATCGATGGTCGCCACACCGGCACCGGCGGCGGCAACCACGTCGTCGTCGGCAGCGCCAATCCGAACAACAGCCCCTTCCTGCGACGTCCCGATCTCTTGAAGAGCGTCGTCCTCCACTGGCAGCGCCATCCCTCGCTCTCCTACCTCTTCTCCGGCATGTTCATCGGCCCGACCAGCCAGGCGCCGCGCATCGACGAGGCTCGTCACGACAGCCTCTACGAGCTGGAAATCGCCATGGCGCAGATCGCCGCTCCCGGCCGCGGCCAGCAGCCGCTGCCCTGGCTCGTCGACCGCCTGTTCCGCAATCTGTTGACCGACGTCACCGGCAACACCCACCGTGCCGAGATCTGCATCGACAAGCTGTTCTCACCCGACGGCCCGACCGGACGGCTCGGCCTCATCGAGTTCCGCGGCTTCGAGATGCCGCCGAACGCACGCATGTCGCTTGCCCAGCAATTGCTGGTGCGCGCGCTGATCGCCCGCTTCTGGGTCAACCCGGTCGACGGCAAATTCGTCCGCTGGGGTACGACCCTGCATGACCGCTTCATGCTGCCGCATTTCGTCTGGGCCGATTTCCTCGACGTGCTTGCCGACCTTCGTGAAAATGGCTTCGACGTCAGCCCGGAATGGTTCAAGGCCCAGCTCGAATTCCGCTTCCCCTTCTGCGGCGAAGTCGAATATGAGGGCTCGAAGCTGGAACTGCGCCAGGCGCTGGAGCCTTGGCATGTCATGGGCGAGGAAGGCGCGCCGGGCGGTACCGTCCGCTACGTCGACAGCTCCGTCGAGCGCCTTCAAGTGCGGCTCGAAACCAGCAATACCGCGCGTTATACCGTCACCTGCAATGGCCGCACCCTGCCGCTGACGCCGACCGGCACCGCCGGCGTGTCGGTGGCCGGCGTCCGCTACAAGGCATGGCAACCGTCCTCCGGCCTGCATCCTGTCCTGCCGATCAACACACCTTTGACCTTTGACATTTATGATACATGGTCGAAGCGTTCGATCGGCGGCTGCATCTATCATGTTGCCCATCCGGGCGGCCGGACCTATGACACCTTCCCGGTCAACGGCAACGAGGCGGAAGCAAGGCGGCTCGCCCGCTTCGAGCCGTGGGGACATACGGCGGGCGGTTATATCCCGCGCGCCGAGACAGGTTCGCTTGAATTCCCGCTGACGCTGGATTTGAGGCGGCCCGCCGGAATTTAAGGCCGAGGATTGGGGCCGGGGGTAAGGCTGAATTTTGATGGGTAAGAGGCCGGCAGCGGAGCGCAGGGGAGAGGCAGAGGAACGTATCGTCAAGGATGCGGCCTTCGACTATGCGCCGCTTCCTGGTTCCGCCGACGAGATGGTCGACAACAAAGGCGCTGTCCGCCCGGTCTGGCAGCGTTTCCTCTCGCATCTGAGCACGATGCCGGAAAAGGATCTCGCCGAGCGTTTCGCCCGCGCCGACCGCTACCTCCGGGATGCGGGAGTCTTCTACCGCGCCTATGGCAGCAAAGGCACCGGCGAACGCGCCTGGCCGATCTCGCATATCCCGGTGCTGATCGACGAGCGCGAATGGAAGACACTGTCGGCGGGCCTCGTCCAGCGCGCCGACCTGCTGGAGGCGATCGTTGCCGATATCTACGGCGACAACCGACTGGTGGAGGAAGGCGTCCTGCCGCCGGCGCTGATGGCCGCCAATCCCGAATTCCAGCGCCCGCTCGCCGGCATCCGGCCAGGCTCCGGCCATTATCTGCATTTCTGCGCCTTCGAGATCGGCCGCGGACCTGACGGCAACTGGTGGGTGCTGGCCGACAGGACGCAGGCGCCCTCAGGCGCCGGTTTCGCGCTGGAAAGCCGCGTCGCGACAACCCGGGCCTTCTCGGATATCTATGCCGAAACCCCGGTCCATCGCCTCGCTTCCTTCTTCGGCGCCTTCCGTGACGCGCTTCAGGGCATGAAACATTCGGGCGACGACCGGATCGCCGTGCTGACGCCCGGCCCCGCCAACGAGACCTATTACGAGCACGCCTACATCGCCCGCTATCTCGGCTTCATGCTGCTCGAGGGCGAGGACCTGACCGTCGTCAAGGGCCGCGTCATGGTGCGCACCGTCGCCGGTCTGAAGCCGATCGGCGTACTCTGGCGCCGTCTCGATTCGGCCTTTGCCGATCCGCTGGAGCTGAACCAGAATTCGCATATCGGCACGCCCGGCCTGGTGGAAGCGCTGCGCGCCGAAAGCGTCACCATCGTCAATGCGCTCGGCACCGGCGTTCTCGAAACCCGGGCGCTTCTGGCCTTCATGCCGACCATCTGCCACCGTCTGCTGGGGGAGGATCTGCAACTGCCCTCGATCGCCACCTGGTGGTGCGGCCAGAAGGAAGAGCGTGAGCACGTCGCAAAGAACATCGAGAAGATGGTCATCGGCCCGGCCTATTCCCGGGCGCCCTTCTTCGACGACAACGGCGAATCCGTGCTCGGCTCCTCGCTGCGTGCCACCGCCAGGGATTCCATCACCGACTGGCTAAATTCGGATGGCCCGAAACTGGTCGGCCAGGAGGTCGTCACGCTGTCGACGACGCCGGCCTGGGTTGACGGCAAGCTCGTGCCGCGGCCGATGTCGCTGCGCGTCTTCGCCGCCCGCACCGCAAATGGCTGGCAGATCATGCCCGGCGGGTTTGCCCGAATCGGCTCCGGCGCCGATGTCGCAGCCATCGCCATGCAGTCGGGCGGAGCGGCCGCCGACGTCTGGATCGTCAGTGACAAGCCGGTCGAGCGCCACACGCTGCTGCCGGCCGAGGGCAGCTTCACCCGCAACATGCCGGGCAGCCTGCCGAGCCGGGCAGCCGATAATCTGTTCTGGCTCGGCCGCTACATCGAACGCGCCGAAGGGGCGCTGCGCATCCTGCGCGCCTGGCATGCGCGTTACGCCGAAGCTGCCGATCCGAACCAGCCGCTGCTCGCCGATGTCTCCGAGTATCTCACGGCCGTCGATATCGATACCGCCGAGGCCGTGCCGGAAACGCTTTTGCGCAACATCGACAGCGCCGTCTATTCGGCGAGCAACATCCGCGACCGTTTCTCGCCGGACGGCTGGCTGGCACTCAACGATCTCGCCAAGACCGCCCGCCGCTTTCACGTCACCGTCGCTGCCGGCGACGATGCCAGCCATGCGATGACGATCCTTCTGCGTAAACTCGCGGGCTTCGCCGGCCTTGTGCACGAGAACATGTACCGCTTCACCGGCTGGCGCTTCCTCTCGCTCGGACGCTATATCGAGCGCGGCCTGCACATGACGCGCCTGCTCGGCCACATGTCCGGCCCGGAAGCGCCTGACGGCGCCCTCGACATGCTGCTCGAGATCGGCGACAGCGTCATGACCCACCGCCGCCGCTACAACGTCAACACGGCGCGGCTGACCGTCACCGACTTGCTGGCGCTCGACCCCCTTAACCCCCGCTCGGTCCTCTTCCAGGTGAACGAGATCCATCACGAGGTCGAGCAGCTGCCGAATGCCCTGATCAACGGCCAGATGTCGCCCTTCTACCGCGAGGCGATGCGGCTCCATTCCGGCCTGGCGGTGATGACGCCGGAGGGCATGGGGGTCGAGGTCTATCAACGGCTCGAACGCGAATTGGAGCAGCTTTCCGATCTGCTCGCCCAGACCTATCTCGGGTGACGGCGATGCTCTACGATCTCTCCCTCCACATGGGTTACATCTACGACGTGCCGGCCTCCGGCGCCCGCCACGTCATGCGCCTGATGCCGCTGTCGCTGCCCAACCGGCAGCGCCTGGTCGCCGGCTCGATCACCATCTCGCCGACGCCGGACGAGCAGTCACATTTCGTCGATTTCTTCCATCATCCCACCACCTCCTTCATGCTGCGCGCGCCGCACGAGACGCTCGACATTCGCATGCAAGCCCGCGTGCAGGTGGAAAGCCAGCCGATCGCCGCCGATTTCTCGCCGTTGCTTGCCGACTTGCCGGAGGAGATATCAGGCATCTGGTCGTTGGCGCCGGATTCGCCGCACCATTTCCTTGGCGACAGCCCGCGCCTGACCCAAGCGCGCGAGATCGCGGACTATGCGCGAAGCTGCGCCATGCCTGAGCTGACGGCGATGCAGATCGCCCATGCGCTCTGTGCCCGCATCAACAAGGATTTCACCTACGACCCCGACGCGACGACGGTGGACACGACGCCGCTCGAGGCGTTCAAGTTGAAGCGCGGCGTCTGCCAGGATTTCACCCACATCATGATCCTGGCGCTCCGAAGCCTCGGCATTCCGGCCGGCTACGTCTCCGGTTTCCTGCGCACCATCCCACCCCCCGGCAAGGAACGGCTGGAAGGAGCGGACGCCATGCATGCCTGGGTGCGGATCTGGTGTGGTGAGACGATCGGCTGGATCGAGCTCGATCCGACCAACAACATCCCCGCCGGCACGGACCACATCGTCGTCGCCTATGGCCGCGACTATTCCGACGTCGTTCCCGTCATCGGCGTATTGAAAAGCTATGGCGGCCAACGCGCCGTCCAGGCGGTCGACGTGATCCCGCTAAAATAATCCCAAAACTGGAAAAATCCGACGATTCGTTAAAATTCTATTGACGCCGTAAGGACAGCGGAAAGGAGGGGCGTGGCTAATATCACCTCACAGGGCCTCCAGTTGGGTGAACATGATGAGCACCTCCTTTTTGCAAAATCCCTGCCTGCGTCGCATGCTTGGCGACCGTGGCGGTAATTTCGGAATGATGACGGCGATCCTGCTGCCCGTCCTTTTTGGGGCGGCCGGCATGGCGATCCAGGTGGGCGATATGCTGCTATCGAAACAGCAGTTGCAGGAAGCAGCCGATTCGGCGGCGCTCGCAACCGCCACCGCGCTGGCGAACGGCACGATCTCAACCGCTGAGGCCGAAACGTTTGCACGGAATTTCGTCGCGGGGCAGATGGCGAATTACCTGCAGAGCGGCACCGATATCAAGAGCTCAACGGGCGTGAATGTCCAAACAACGACATCGGGCAAATCGACATCCTACCAAGTAACGGTTTCGCCGAGTTACGACCTCACGGTCAATCCGCTGATGCAGGCGGTTGGCTTCAAGACACAGCATCTCTCGACCTCTGGCACGACGGTCGGCGGGCATTCACAGACCCAAGGCTCGATCTCTATGTTCCTCGCACTCGATAAATCGGGGTCAATGGGAGATCCTACCGCCACCGTCACGACGGAATCATACACCTATAAATGCAACCCTCACCTCAACCAAAACGGTAAGACGACAATCTACGACACCTGCACCGGCACGCGTACGCGTTATTATACAAAAATAGAAGCACTGAAGCTCGCCGCCGGCAATCTTTTTGATCAGCTCAATAGCGCGGATCCCAATGCCGAATATGTACGCACAGGCGCGGTATCCTACGATCTCGTTGAGTACACGGCGAGCAAGCTCGCTTGGGGAACTACTGCTGTCACCGGCTATGTCAACGCGCTTCAGTCGGGAGGTGGCACGAATTCAAGCGGCGCGGTGAATACGGCTTACACGTCTCTCACCGCCAAGAACGCCGCGGGCAATGACGCCGAAGACGCCGCCCACCAGCAGAAGACCGGGCAAGTGCCCAAGAAGTACATCGTTTTTATGACAGACGGCGACAATAACAATGATAGCAGCGGCGGCCGTTCCTACGACACCGCGACCAAGAAGACATGCGACGCCGCCAAGTCCAAGGGCATCGAAATCTATACGATCGCCTTCATGGCACCCGCGGGCGGGCAGGCGCTGCTGCATTACTGCGCCTCCGATGACGCGCATTATTTCCAGGCGGAAAAGATGGAAGACCTCCTGGCCGCTTTTCAAGCGATCGGAGCGAAGGCCTCCGCACAGCTGACGCGCCTGACGAACTGACGATCGGTCCCGGCGAAAAGCCGAACAAAAAAGCCGCTGCGGAACAAACCGGAGCGGCTTTTCGTTATCCTCGTTCGGCCCATCAGATCGAGAAAAGCGATTGAAATCAACCCCCTCAACCCGTGTGAATATGAAGGTTTCGCAAATTTTTCGTTTGCCCAAATCCCTTGTTGCAAGTGCTTAGTAACGATGCATAAACTGTCGGCTGCGCAAGCGACAAATTGATTGAATCAGGCATAACATCCTGAAACAAAATTAAAATTGGCGAGACCTGACGATGAACACTGTTTCCAAGCCGATCATCCCCTCCCCCGCCCCTCGCAGTTCAAGGCCGGAAATTCTCGCTGAAGAAATCATCGAACGTCTGACCTACCGCATCGGCAAGGACGCCAAGGTGGCAAAGCCACATGACTGGCTGACGGCGACGATCCTGGTAGTGCGCGACCGCATCATCGACAGGTGGATGGCGTCTACCCGCGAGGTTTATGCAACCGGCGCCAAGCGCGTCTATTATCTTTCTCTTGAATTCCTGATCGGCCGCCTGATGCGCGACGCCGTTTCCAACCTCGGCCTGATGGAGGAGGTGCGCGATGCGCTCGCTTCGCTCGGCGTCGACGTCAACGTCATTGCCGGCCTGGAGCCGGATGCCGCACTCGGCAACGGCGGCCTCGGCCGTCTGGCTGCCTGTTTCATGGAGAGCATGGCGACGGTCGACGTTCCGGCCTATGGCTATGGCATCCGCTACGTTCACGGCCTCTTCCGCCAGCAGTTGGCCGACGGCTGGCAGGTGGAACTGCCGGAAAACTGGCTCGCCCATGGCAATCCCTGGGAATTCGAGCGCCGCGAAAGCTCCTATGAAATCGGCTTCGGCGGCGCCGTCGAATTCGTCACCACCCATGACGACCAGCCGCGCTACGTCTGGAAACCGGCCGAGCGCGTCATTGCCGCCGCCTTCGACACGCCGGCCGTCGGCTGGCGCGGCAAGCGCGTCAACACGCTGCGCCTCTGGTCGGCGCAACCGATCGATCCGATCCTGCTCGATGCCTTCAACGCCGGCGACCACATCGGGGCGCTGCGCGAAAGCAACAAGGCCGAAAGCCTGACCCGGGTTCTCTATCCTGCCGACGCCACCCCGGCCGGCCAGGAACTGCGTCTGCGCCAGGAATTCTTCTTCTCGTCGGCCTCGCTGCAGGACATCCTGCGCCGCCATCTGCAGCAATATGACGATTTCACCTCGCTGCCGGACAAGGTGGCGATCCAGCTGAACGACACCCACCCCGCCGTCTCGGTCGCCGAACTCGTGCGCCTGCTCTGTGACGTACACGGCATGGACTTCGATCAAGCCTGGGAAATCACCCGCAATACCTTCTCCTACACCAACCACACGCTTCTGCCCGAAGCGCTGGAAAGCTGGGCGGTGCCGCTGTTCGAGCGTCTGCTGCCGCGCCACATGCAGATCATCTATGCGATCAATGCCAAGATCCTGATCGACGCCCGCAAGGGCAAGAACTTCTCCGACGGGGAAATCCGCTCGATCTCGCTGATCGATGAAAGCGGCGACCGCCGCGTGCGCATGGGCAACCTCGCTTTCGTCGGCTCGCATTCGATCAACGGCGTCTCGGCCCTGCACACCGACCTGATGAAGGTCACCGTCTTCGCCGACCTGCACAAGCTCTATCCCGACCGCATCAACAACAAGACCAACGGCATCACGCCGCGCCGCTGGCTGCAGCAGTGCAATCCCGGCCTCACCGGCCTGATCCGCGAGGCGATCGGCGACGAATTCCTCGATGATGCCGAGAAGCTACGCGCGCTCGACGTGCACTCCTCCGATCCGGCTTTCCAGCAGAAGTTCGCAGCGGTAAAGCGCGCCAACAAGGTGGCACTCTCCAACCTGGTCGCCAGCCGCATGGGTGTGAAGCTCGATCCGTCGGCGATGTTCGATATCCAGATCAAGCGTATCCACGAATATAAGCGCCAACTGCTGAACATCATCGAGGCCGTCGCGCTCTATGACCAGATCCGCTCGCATCCCGAGCTTGACTGGGTGCCACGCGTGAAACTCTTCGCCGGCAAGGCGGCGCCGAGTTATTACAATGCCAAGCTCATCATCAAGCTGATCAACGACGTCTCCCGCACGATCAACAACGATCCGTCGGTACGCGGCCTGCTGAAAATCGTCTTCGTGCCGAACTACAATGTCTCGCTCGCCGAAGTCATGGTTCCGGCCGCCGACCTCTCGGAGCAGATCTCGACCGCCGGCATGGAAGCGTCCGGCACGGGCAATATGAAGTTCGGCCTCAATGGCGCGCTGACGATCGGCACGCTCGATGGCGCCAATGTCGAGATGCGCGACAATGTCGGCGAGGACAACATCGTCATCTTCGGCCTCAAGGCCGACGAGGTGTCGAAGGTCCGCAGTGATGGCCACAATCCCCGCGCCATCATCGAGGGATCGCGCGAACTCGCCCAGGCGCTTGCCGCTATCGGTTCCGGCGTCTTCTCGCCCGATGACCGCAATCGCTATACGGCGCTGATCGACGGCATCTATTCGCATGACTGGTTCATGGTCGCTGCCGACTTCGACGCCTATGCCCAGGCCCAGCGGGAAGTCGACCAGATCTGGACCAACCAGTCCGCCTGGTACACCAAGACAATCAACAATACGGCGCGGATGGGCTGGTTCTCTTCCGACCGTACCATCAGGCAATATGCAGACGAAATCTGGAGAGCCGGATGAAAACGCCGAAGACCGTCCCTGAAGTAAAGCTTTCCTGGGAAATTTCGGCAGATGAAATCACGGCGATCCTTGCCGGCTCGCATTCCAATCCCTTTGCCGTCCTGGGTGTGCACCAGGCCGGCGACGCCTTCGTCGCCCGGTGTTTTATTCCGGGCGCGGAGGAGGTGACCGCCATGACGCTCGACGGCAGCGTCATCGGCGAGCTGAAACAGCTTCATGCTGACGGCGTCTTTGCCGGCCCGGTTTCCCTCACGAAGCTCCAGCCGGTGCGTTACCGTGCCCGGCGCGGCGATGCCGAATGGGCAGTCACCGATCCCTATAGTTTCGGTCCGGTGCTCGGACCGATGGACGATTATTTCGCCCGCGAGGGCTCGCATCTGCGGCTGTTCGACAAGATGGGCGCCCATCTCATCAAGCATGACGGCGCCCAGGGCATCCATTTCGCCGTCTGGGCGCCGAATGCGCAGCGCGTTTCCGTCGTTGGCGATTTCAACAATTGGGACGGCCGTCGCCACGTGATGCGCTTCCGCTCCGATAGCGGCATCTGGGAAATCTTTGCCCCTGACGTACCGATCGGCGTCGCCTACAAGTTCGAGATCCGCGGCCAGGACGGCGTATTGCTGCCGCTGAAGGCCGATCCCTTCGCGCGGCGCAGCGAGCTCCGACCGAAGACCGCCTCCATCGCCGCCGCCGAACTGGTCCAGGAGTGGGAAGACGAGGCCCATCTGAAGCACTGGCGCGAGACCGACAAGCGCCGCCAGCCGATCTCGATCTACGAGGTGCATGCCGCCTCCTGGCAACGCCGGCAGGACGGCACGATGCTGTCCTGGGACGAGCTCGCCTCCAGCCTCATCCCTTATTGCGCCGACATGGGCTTCACCCATATCGAATTCCTGCCGATCACCGAGTACCCCTACGACCCCTCCTGGGGTTACCAGACGACCGGCCTCTACGCGCCGACCGCGCGTTTCGGCGAGCCGGAAGGTTTCGCCCGTTTCGTCAATGGCTGCCACAAGGTCGGCATCGGCGTCATCCTCGACTGGGTGCCGGCGCATTTTCCGACCGACGAGCATGGCCTCGGCTGGTTCGACGGCACCGCACTCTACGAGCACGAAGACCCGCGCAAGGGCTTCCACCCGGACTGGAGCACGGCGATCTACAATTTCGGCCGCACCGAGGTCGTTTCCTATCTCGTCAACAACGCGCTCTATTGGGCCGAAAAATTCCATCTCGACGGTCTGCGCGTCGACGCCGTCGCCTCGATGCTCTACCTTGATTATTCGCGCAAACACGGCGAATGGATCCCGAACGAATATGGCGGCAACGAGAACCTCGAAGCGGTCCGTTTTCTGCAGGATCTCAACATCCGCCTCTACGGCAATCATTCCAACGTCATGACCATTGCCGAGGAATCGACCTCCTGGCCGAAGGTCTCGCAGCCCGTGCATGAAGGCGGCCTCGGCTTCGGCTTCAAGTGGAACATGGGCTTCATGCACGATACGCTGAGCTACATGAGCCGCGATCCAATCTACCGCGGGCACCACCACAACGAGCTCACCTTCGGCCTGCTCTACGCCTATTCGGAAAATTTCGTCTTGCCGCTCTCGCATGACGAGGTTGTTCACGGAAAAGGCTCGCTGATCGCCAAAATGCCGGGCGACGACTGGCAGAAATTCGCCAATCTGCGCGCCTACTACGCCTATATGTGGGGCTATCCCGGCAAGAAGCTGCTGTTCATGGGTCAGGAATTCGCCCAGTGGAGCGAGTGGAGCGAGGAGAAGTCGCTCGACTGGAACCTGCTTCAGTATCGCATGCACGAGGGCATGCGGCGTCTGGTGCGCGACCTCAATTTCACCTATCGCAGCAAGCCGGCACTGCATGAGCGTGACTGCGAGGGCGAAGGTTTCGAATGGCTGGTCGCCGACGACCACCAGAATTCCGTCTTTGCCTGGCTGCGCAAGGCGCCGGGCCAGAAACCGGTCGCCGTCATCACCAATTTCACCCCTGTCTACCGCGAGAACTACTCGATCCGCCTGCCGTCCGCAGGCCGCTGGCGGGAAATCCTGAACACCGATGCCGACATTTACGGCGGCAGCGGCAAGGGCAACGGCGGGCGCGTGCAGGCCGTCGATGCCGGCGGCAACATCACCTGCTCGATTACCTTGCCGCCCTTGGCGACAATCATGCTTGAACCTGAAAATTAGTGACTGGTGGGAGGAGAAAATGGTAGAAAAACGCGTTCAGCCACTTGCCCGCGATGCAATGGCTTATGTCCTGGCGGGCGGTAGGGGAAGCCGTCTCAAGGAACTCACCGACCGGCGTGCCAAGCCGGCCGTCTATTTTGGCGGCAAGGCCCGCATCATCGATTTCGCCCTGTCGAACGCCCTGAATTCCGGCATTCGCCGCATCGGCGTCGCGACGCAATACAAGGCGCACTCGCTGATCCGTCACATGCAGCGCGGCTGGAACTTCTTCCGCCCTGAGCGCAACGAGAGCTTCGATATCCTGCCCGCCAGCCAGCGCGTCTCCGAAACGCAATGGTACGAGGGCACGGCCGACGCCGTCTATCAGAACATCGACATCATCCAGGATTACGGCGTCGAATACATGGTCATTCTTGCGGGCGACCACGTCTACAAGATGGACTACGAATGGATGCTGCAGCAGCACGTCGATTCCGGCGCCGACGTCACCATCGGCTGCCTGGAAGTGCCGCGCATGGAAGCGGTCGGCTTCGGCGTCATGCATGTCAACGACAAGGACGAGATCATCGCCTTCGTCGAGAAACCGGCCGATCCGCCGCCCATTCCCGACAAGCCGGATTTCGCCCTCGCCTCGATGGGCATCTACGTCTTCCACACCAAGTTCCTGCTCGATGCGCTACGCCGCGACGCCGCCGACCCGACCTCGAGCCGCGACTTCGGCAAGGACATTATCCCCTATATCGTCAACAACGGTAAGGCGGTCGCCCACCGTTTCGCCAAGTCCTGCGTCCGTTCGGATTTCGAGCACGAACCCTACTGGCGCGACGTCGGCACGATCGACGCCTATTGGCAAGCCAATATCGACCTGACGGCGATCGTTCCGGAGCTTGATATCTACGACAAGTCCTGGCCGATCTGGACCTATGCCGAGATCACCCCGCCGGCGAAATTCGTCCATGACGACGAGGATCGCCGCGGCTCGGCCACCTCCTCCGTTGTGTCAGGCGATTGCATCATCTCGGGCGCCATGCTGAACAACAGCCTGCTCTTCACGGGTGTCAGGGCCAACTCCTTCTCCAAGATGGAAGGGGCGGTCATCCTGCCGAACGTGAAGATCGGGCGGCGCGCGCAGCTCAAGAATGTGGTGATCGACCATGGCGTCGTCATTCCGGAAGGTCTGGTCGTCGGCGAGGATCCCGAGCTCGATGCCAAGCGCTTCCGGCGGACGGAAAGCGGCATCTGCCTGATCACCCAACCGATGATCGACAAGCTGGATATCTAACTTATGAAAGTTCTTTCGGTTTCGTCCGAAGTCTTCCCTTTGATCAAGACAGGGGGTCTGGCCGATGTGTCCGGCGCCCTGCCGATTGCTCTGAAAGCCTTCGGGGTCGAGACCAAGACCCTTCTACCCGGCTATCCCGCCGTCATGAAGGTCATTCGCGACCCGGTCGTCAGGCTCGAATTCCCCGACCTGCTCGGTGAGCGGGCGACCGTGCTCGAGGTCCAGCACGAGGGCCTCGACCTGCTCGTCCTCGATGCGCCGGCCTATTACGACAGGCCCGGCGGGCCCTATCTCGATCCGCTCGGCAAGGACTATCCCGATAACTGGCGTCGGTTCGCCGCCCTGTCGCTCGCTGCCTCCGAGATCGCCGCCGGCCTGCTGCCCGGCTGGCGGCCGGATCTCGTCCACACCCACGACTGGCAGGCGGCGCTGACGTCGGTCTATATGCGCTATTATCCGACGCTGGAACTTCCGAGCGTACTGACCATCCACAACATCGCCTTCCAGGGCCAGTTCGGTTCCGAGATCTTTCCCGGCCTGCGCCTGCCTGCCCATGCCTTCGCCACCGAAAGCATCGAATATTACGGTACTATCGGCTTCCTCAAAGGCGGCCTCAAGACTGCGCATGCGATCACGACGGTCAGCCCGACCTATGCCGATGAGATTCTGACGTCGGAATTCGGCATGGGGCTGGAGGGCGTCATCGCCAGCCGCATCGACGATCTGCATGGCATCGTCAACGGCATCGACACCGATATCTGGAACCCGGCGACCGATCCTGTCGTCCACACCCATTACGGCCCGACGACGCTGAAGAACCGCGAGGAGAACCGTCGCTCGATCGCCGAATTCTTCGGCCTCGACAATGACGACGCCCCGATCTTCTGTGTCATCAGCCGTCTCACCTGGCAGAAGGGCATGGATATCGTCGCCAATGTCGCCGATGAGATCGTCGCCATGGGCGGCAAGCTCGTCGTGCTCGGCTCCGGCGAAGCTGCACTTGAAGGCGCGCTGCTCGCCTCCGCCAGCCGCCATCCCGGCCGCATCGGCGTCTCGATCGGCTATAACGAGCCGATGTCGCACCTGATGCAGGCCGGCTGCGATGCGATCATCATCCCCTCGCGCTTCGAACCCTGCGGCCTGACCCAGCTTTACGGCCTGCGTTACGGCTGCGTGCCGATCGTCGCCCGCACCGGCGGTTTGAATGACACGGTGATCGACGCCAATCACGCCGCACTTGCGGCGAAAGTCGCAACCGGCATACAATTTGCGCCCGTAACCGAAACAGGCATGCTACAGGCAATCCGCCGTGCGATGCATTTTTATCAGGACCGAAAACTCTGGACCCAATTGCAAAAGCAGGGCATGAAATCGGATGTCTCCTGGGAGAAGAGCGCCGAACGCTACGCTGCCCTCTATTCAAGCCTCGTCTCGAAAGGCATGTGAACTAAAATGATCAAGTCCGTCCCCACCACGCCCTATCTGGACCAGAAACCCGGCACGTCGGGTCTGCGCAAGAAGGTTCCGGTCTTTCAACAGCCGAACTATGCGGAGAACTTCATCCAGTCGATCTTCGATTCGCTGGAAGGCTATCAGGGCAAGTGCCTCGTCATTGGCGGCGACGGACGCTACTACAATCGCGAGGTCATCCAGAAGGCGGTCAAGATGGCCGCGGCCAACGGCTTCGGCAAGGTCATGGTCGGCAAGGGCGGCATCCTGTCGACGCCGGCCGCTTCCCACATCATCCGCAAATACAAGGCTTTCGGCGGCATCATCCTCTCCGCCAGCCACAATCCCGGCGGCCCGACCGAAGACTTCGGCATCAAATACAACATCAACAATGGCGGCCCGGCGCCGGAAAAGATCACCGACGCGATCTATGCGCGCTCCAAGACGATCGACAGCTACAAGATTGCTGATTTCGCAGACGTCAATCTCGACCGCATCGGCAAGGACGAGCTTCCCGGCGGCACGATCCTCTCGGTCATCGACCCGGTCGAGGACTATGCCGCGCTGATGGAAGAACTGTTCGATTTTGGCGCCATCCGCAATCTGATCAGCCTTGGCTTCCGCATTGCCTTCGATGGGATGAGCGCCGTCACCGGCCCCTATGCCAAGGAAATCTTCGAAAATCGTCTCGGCGCTCCCTCGGGTTCGGTGCGCAACTTCATGCCGCTGCCGGATTTCGGCGGTCATCATCCCGATCCGAACCCGGTTCACTGCAAGGAACTCTTCGATGAGATGATGGGCGATGACGCGCCCGATTTTGGCGCCGCCTCCGACGGCGACGGCGACCGCAACCTCATCATCGGCCGCGGCATCTTTGTCACCCCTTCCGACAGCCTGGCGATCCTTGCCGCCAATGCCAATCTCGCCCCCGGCTATTCGGGCGGCCTTGCCGGCATCGCCCGCTCCATGCCGACATCAGGCGCGGCCGACCGTGTCGCCGAAAAGCGCGGCATCGGCATGTATGAAACGCCGACCGGCTGGAAGTTCTTCGGCAACCTGCTCGACGCCGGCATGGCGACGATCTGTGGTGAGGAAAGCTCCGGCACCGGCTCCAGTCACGTCCGCGAAAAGGATGGCCTCTGGGCCGTGCTGCTGTGGCTGAACATTCTGGCCGTGCGTGGCGAGAGCGTCGCCGATATCGTCACCCAGCACTGGCAGACCTACGGCCGCAACTATTATTCACGCCACGACTACGAAGGCCTCGACACCGATGCCGCAAACGGCCTGGTGGACAATTTGCGCAGCCAGCTTTCCACCCTGCCCGGCAAGAGCTTCGGCAACCTGAAGGTCGAGAAGGCCGACGACTTCGCCTATCACGACCCGATCGACAAATCGGTCAGCGAACATCAGGGTATCCGCGTGCTCTTTGAAGGCGGCTCCCGCGTCGTCTTCCGCCTGTCCGGCACCGGCACGTCTGGCGCAACCTTGCGCGTCTATATCGAGCGCTACGAGCCGGATTCGACTCGCCATAACATCGAAACGCAGGAAGCGCTCGCCGATCTGATCGCGGCCGCCGAAAGCATTGCCAGCATTCGGGAACGCACGGGACGCGACGCGCCAACCGTGATCACCTGATCCGGGGGGAACATGCGGGGAAGCAGTTCGGCGCAAGCCGGCGCGATCGTCTTCGAGACCGGCGTCGAATTTGCCGTGTGGTCGCATCATGCCGCACAGATCGAACTCTGCCTTTTCGAGGATGACGGCAACAGGGAATTCGCGCGCCTGCCGATGGCGCGCGACAGTAACCACATCCATCGTCTGTTTGTCGATGGACTGAAGGCGGGCGCTCGCTACGGCTATCGCGCCGACGGTATCTACGCGCCCGACAACGGCCTCTGGTACGATCCTTCCAAACTGCTGATCGATCCCTACGCCAAGGAGATCGATAGGCCGTTCCGCTATGATCCCCGCCTCGGCATCTATGGCGAGGACAGCCAAGATCTGATGCCGAAGGCGATCGTCACCAGCGATACCCCAGCCGCGATCAGCAAGGCGCTCTTCAAACCGGGCGGCTTTATCTATGAGGTGGCGGTGCGGCCCTTCACCATTCTCCATCCCGACGTGCCGGAGGCCCAGCGCGGCACGGTCGCAGCGCTTGCCCATCCCTCCGTCGTCGCGCATCTGAAGCGGATCGGGGTCGATGCCGTCGAACTGATGCCGATAACCGCCTGGATCGATGAACGCCACCTGCCGCCGCTGGGCCTTACCAACGGCTGGGGCTACAATCCCGTAGCCTTCATGGCGCTCGATCCGCGGCTCGTCCCCGGCGGCATGACGGAATTGCGCGAGACGGTCGCGGCTCTCCATGCCGAAGGCATCGCCGTCATCCTCGACCTCGTCTTCAACCATACCGGCGAGAGCGACCGGTACGGCGCGACGCTGTCGCTGCGCGGCCTCGACAACCTGCACTATTATCGCCACGCCCAGAATTGGCCGGGCGAACTCGTCAATGACACGGGCACCGGCAACACGCTCGCCTGCGATCATCCTAAGGTCCGCCGCCTCGTCATCGACAGTCTGCGCCACTTTGTGCTCAACGCCGGCATCGACGGTTTTCGCTTCGATCTCGCCCCAGTGCTCGGACGCACCGCGACAGGCTTCGAGCGCGACGGCGGAACACTTGCCGCGATCCTGGCCGACGATGTGCTGGCCGACCGGATCATGATCGCCGAACCCTGGGATATCGGCCCGGGCGGTTACCAGCTCGGCAATTTCCCGCTGCCCTTCCTTGAATGGAACGACCGGGTTCGCGACGACCTGCGCTGCTACTGGCGCGGAGACGATTGGAAGACCGGCTCGCTGGCAACCGCACTCGCCGGCTCCTCCGACATCTTCTCCCGCAACGACGGCAAGGAAACACGCAGCGTCAATTTCCTCGCCGCCCATGACGGTTTCACGCTGATCGATCTCGTCTCCCACGCCGGAAAGCACAACGACGCCAACGGCGAACACAATCGTGACGGCCATAACGAGAACCACTCCTGGAACAACGGCGTCGAGGGGGAAACCGTCTATCCGACGATCCGCAAGCGTCGCCGGGACGATGTGATGGCGCTGATATCGACGCTTTTTGCCACCCGCGGCAGCATCATGCTGACGGCGGGCGACGAGGGCGGCCGCAGTCAGCACGGCAACAACAACGCCTATTGCCAGGACAACGAGATCACCTGGCTGGACTGGAAGGCGTTGGACGAGGGTCTCATCGTCCATACTGCCTTCGTTGCAGGGTTGCGTCGCCGCTTCACCGTCTTTTCCGAAATGGGCTTCCTGGCGGGAAATGGCGATGTCGAATGGATTTCGCTTTCCGGCGAGTCGATGACCGTTGCCGAATGGGAGACGCCGTCGCTTTCCTCCCTCGGCATGTTGCTATCGACCGGTGACCGCTCCGCGCGCGGCAGGCAGACCCGGCTTGGCGTGCTTTTCAACCGCTCGGGGAACCGCCAATTTTTCACGCTTCCCTCTAAGGGCGAACCGGGCTGGCGCCAGTTGACGCCGGATGGAGCAAAGAAAACTACTGGCCCCGTAACCGTCGAGCCACGCTCCGTCGCCTTTTTCGTAGAAAATTGACCGCCTCCCCTCCCTCACCCAAATCCTTGTCGCAATCGTCACAAATGCACGATAAGGCTTTGCCGCGGCGGCTTATTTTACGAGGAATTCATGGTCACGGAAATTTCACTCTCCGACGTGCGGGGATTGATCGGTATGGAAACGGGCCTTTCGGATTGGGTCACCGTGGACCAGACGATGATCGACGCCTTCGCGTCGGCGACTGACGACCATCAGTTCATCCACGTCGATCCTGAGCGAGCGGCGGCCGAGAGTCCCTTCGGAGGAACCATCGCCCATGGCTTCCTGACACTGTCTCTGCTGTCGACGATGAACTACAACTGCCTGCCGAAAGTGCGCGAGCAGACCCTCGGCATCAATTACGGCTTCGATCGCGTCCGCTTCATGACGCCGGTGAAAAGCGGCGCCCGCGTCCGTGGCCGCTTCCTGCTCTCCGAAGCCCGCTTCCGCGGCGCCGGCATGCTGATGACCACCTATGACGTCACGATCGAGATCGAAAACGAGAAGAAGCCGGCACTGACGGCAAAGTGGATCACCATCATCCAATTCGACCCGAAGGACCGTCCCGACGACGTTTGAGCAAAACTGCTTTTGTTACTCGGCCGAATTGAACACGGCTTCGAGCGCGTGTCCGTCGGGATCCATGACGAACGCCGCATAATAGTGCTCACCGTAATGGGGCCGCAGGCCGGGACGGCCATTGTCACTGCCGCCTTGCGCGATTGCCACCGCATAAAACTGATCGACTGCCTGGCGGCTCGGCGCGGCAAACGCCAGATGAAAACCCGGGCCAGGCGCACGCTGGCCGTCCGGACGATGCTTGATCGCCAGTTTGTCCCCGCCGCCGGGAAGGCCGTAGCCGATTGCCTGCCCTGTTTGCCCCGGCCTGATATCGTCCCAGACCCTGATATAACCGAGCGCGGCAAGGGCAGCATCGTAAAATGCCGCCGACCGCTCGATATCGGAAACGCCGAGCGAGGCATGGTGCAGCATTTGTTAACCTCCTAAATGAGCGCACGCCGGCGATTCGCTGAGGCTCAGTGCCCCGCGTCTTCAGCCGCCTCGTTCAGCAGCCCGAAGACATAATCCGAAAAAGACCGCCAGCATTCCACCCGGAACGTGTCTTCTTCCGTGCGGAAAAGCACAATTTCCGCCTTGCCGAAAACGGTGCGCGATGCAGCCCCGACCGGAAAGGAGGAAAGCGACAGATCCTGCGGGCAGCCGGCCGAAAGCGTCGCCTCAGCACCCGGTCCCGAGACGATGATCGCGAGATTGCGGTGGGAAACGTCGGTCGCCGAATGCAGCGTGCCGACACCCGAAAGTGTTGCCATCAGATCGGCACTGGCCTCGTCGATCACCAGCCACTCGTCCGGCCCAATCCAGAGCGCCGATCGGGCGCCGGCCCGGCCGGATGTCTTCGGGGCATCCGGCAACGTCAGGCCGAGTGCCGAGGAAAGTGCCGAGAGCGATTCCGCCGGCGCACGCAACGCCACCCGGCTGGCAGTGGGAGCGGTCGTCAGCCGCACCGTTGCGGAGCCGCCGAGACGTCCGGCAAGCGCCGGCTTGCGAATTGCGACATCAGCCATGGATGCGGCCCCCTTCCTTGTCAAAGAACACCAGATCCGTCACCTCGACGGCGATCGTCCTGTCCGGCATCGGTACATAGAGCGTCTCGCCCATCCGCGCCCGGCCGCCGGCGACGAGCGCGAAGGCGATCGACTGGCCGCAATTTTCCGACCAATAGGCAGATGTGACGTGGCCGAGCATGGTCATCGGCTTCGGCTCGTTCGGGCTTGCGACAATCTGCGCGCCTTCTTCGAGCACCAGCTTCGGGTCCTTGGTGACGAGGCCGACGAGCTGCTTGCGCCCGTCCTTGACGAGATCCGGCCGCTTCAACCCGCGAATACCGACGAAATCCGTCTTTTTCTTCGAAACCGCCCAGGAAAGTCCGGCATCATCGGGGGTCACGGTCCCATCCGTATCCTGGCCGACGATGATGTAGCCTTTCTCGGCGCGAAGAACGTGCATCGTCTCCGTGCCGTAGACGCAGGCGCCGAGCGGTTCGGCATTGGCCCAGACCGCTTCGAGTACCGACTGGCCGTAATCGGCCGGCACATTGATTTCGAAACCGGTTTCGCCGGTGAAGGAGACGCGGAAGAGCCGCGCCGGCACGCCGCAGACCGTGCACTCGGCAACGCTCATATGCGGGAATGCCTCGTTCGAAAGATCGAGCCCTTCGACCAGCGGCGCGACGATCTCGCGCGCCTTCGGCCCCTGCACGGCGATGACAGCCCATTGTTCGGTCACCGAGGTCAGCCATACCTTCAGATGCGGGAATTCCGTCTGCAGGTAATCTTCCATGTGATGCAGAACGCGCGGCGCGCCGCCGGTCGTCGTCGTCACATGAAAACGGTCGTTTGCCAGGCGTCCGACAACACCGTCGTCATAGACGAAGCCGTCCTCGCGAGTCATGATGCCGTAGCGGGCCTTGCCGGGCTTCAGCGTGTCCCAGGCATTGGTGTAGATCAGGTTGAGGAATTCCGCCGCATCCGGCCCCACCACCTCGATCTTGCCGAGCGTCGAGGCGTCGAAGATACCGGCCGCCTCGCGTGCTGTCCGGCATTCGCGAGCCACCGCCTGATGCATGCTCTCGCCGGCCCTCGGATAGAACCAGGCACGCTTCCAGTTGCCGACATCCTCGAAGACCGCGCCATGCGCTTCTTCCCAATCGTGCAGCGGCGTCTTGCGTGTCGGGTCGAACAGTTCTCCGCGCGAATGGCCGATCAGCGTACCGTAGGTGACCGGCGTGTAGGGCGCGCGGAAAGTGGTGAGTCCGACCTGCGGGATTTCCTTGCCGAGCATTTCGGCGGCAATCGCCAGGCCATGCATGTTGGAGAGCTTGCCCTGGTCCGAGGCCATGCCGTTGGTCGTGAAACGCTTGATATGCTCGATCGAATGCATGCCCTCGCGCACGGCAAGGCGGATATCCTTGGCGCAGACGTCATGCTGGAAATCGATGAAGGCCTTGGCGTTGGTCTTCGGCCCGGCGCCTTCGGCAGCACCAATCATGCCGCCCGTCCAGTCATAGGCTTGCTCGGCCGAAATTGCGATCTTCTCACCGCTGCTTCTGCCGGTGGCCTGCGCCATCAGTTCTCCGGCGGCAAGCGACTCTTCGATCGTCCGCTGCAGGTCGTCGGTGCCGTTGCAGGCGCCGACCGAGAGGCAGTCCTGGGCATAGGAGCCGGGCAGGAATCGCTGACTTTCGGCATCGAAGGCCACTTTGCCGCGCGACTGCGAGAAGAGATGGACCGACGGCGTCCAGCCGGCCGAAACCAGCAGCGCATCGACCGTGATCTTGCGCGGCGAACCGCCGCCGTTGCGCGCCACCGTCATCGAGGAGATGCGCAGCCGCCCGGCCGTGTTGACGACCGATTGGCCGGCCAGAACATCAATACCGAGTGCACGGGCCTCGGCCAGCACCGCCGCTCCCGGCGCCTGCCTGCTATCGACGATGGCGGCGATCGAAACACCAGCCCGCTTCAGATCGAAGGCCGCCTCATAGGCCGAGTCGTGCGCCGTGTAGATGCCGACCTTGGCCCCGACCGCGACGCCGTAATGATTGAGATACATCCGCCCCGCCGAGGCGAGCATGATGCCCGGCCGGTCGTTGTTCGGAAATACCATGTGACGCTCGATCGCGCCGGTGGCGAGGATCACGCGCTTCGCTCGGACCTGCCAAAGCCGCTCGCGCGGCAGATCACGGGAAGGCTTGGCGACATGATCGGTGACGCGCTCGGCAAGGCCAACGAAATTGTGGTTGTAGTAGCCGAAAGCGGTCGTGCGGACCAGCATTTCGACATTGTCCATCGCCTCCAGCCGCGCCACGGCCTTCTGTGCCCAGCTATTGCCGTCCTGTCCGTCGATCGTCACGCCGGTATCATAACGCAACGCCCCGCCCGCTTCCGCCTGCTCGTCGCAAAGCATCACCCGGGCACCGGTCTCGGCGGCGGCGAGCGCCGCCGAAAGCCCGGCCACGCCGGCGCCGACCACCAGCACGTCGCAATGGGCATAGCGGCTGGCATAATGGTCCGGATCCTCCTCCGTCGGCGCGACGCCGAGGCCGGCGGCACGACGGATGAGCGGTTCGTACACGTGTTTCCAGGCGGCGCGCGGCCACATGAATGTCTTGTAGTAGAAGCCGGCGGCGAAGAACGGCGACATCAGATTGTTGACCGCGCCGACATCGAAGGCAAGCGAGGGCCAGCGGTTCTGCGAGTTGACGATCATGCCGTCAAAAACTTCCTGCACCGTGGCGCGCACGTTCGGCTGCTTGCGCGCCGTATCGCGGGCGACGTCTATCAGCGCGTTCGGCTCCTCGGCCCCTGCAGACAGAATACCGCGGGCCCGGTGATATTTGAACGAACGGCCGACGAGATGCACGCCGTTGGCGATCAGCGCCGAGGCGACGGTATCGCCTTCGAGCGCCGTATAGCTCTTGCCGTCGAAGCTGAAGCGCGCGGTTCTGGCCGGTGTCAGGCGCCCCTTGCCGGCGATACGGTTCACGCCGCTCATTGCGCCTCTCCTTCCACGGCTTCATATGTTTCGACGGGCCCATGCTGCTGGGCCGCCGCGCCGATCTCAGGCTTCGGCTGACCCGCCTTGTAGGTCATGATGAACTTGTCGGTCACCGTATCGCGCGCCGCATTGAAGAAGCGCCCGCAGCCGTGAATGTGCCGCCAGCGTTCGAAGATCAGCCCCTTCGGATTGTCGCGCAGAAAGAAATAGGCTTCGAATTCCTCGTCCGAGATCGAGGCGATGTCGGTGGGCCGCGCGATATGCGCGTCACCTGCGCCACGGAATTCGAGCTCGGAGCGCTCTTCCTGACAGTAGGGGCAATAGATCAGCAGCATGTGTTACCCGTCTTAGAGTTCCGATCCGGAAACATTGGTTCCCGGAGGTTGATTGCAGAGACGCTTTCCCATCGTCACGTAGGGAATGAGGCGCTTGAGAAGCTGTTCAAAATTGTCGTAGGGCTCCAGCACATCGGTCATGCCGATATTCGCAAAAGCCATCTTGGCGATATCGTTGTCGATCACGAAGGCACGTCCCGGCGTTCCGCCGACCTCAGGCACGAAATAGACGGCTGGTTTGCGCAGGATCATCGCGCAAAGCAGCGTGCCGCTCTCGGCGACGAAGGGCCACTCGCTTTCGCCGGCAGCCCTGTGGATCTTCTGCAGGCGGAAATCCTCGGCGCCGGGAAAGACGTCACCAGCCGGCATGGCCGCGCCGTCGATCCCGATTGCGAGGAGAGCCGCCGTCCACATCAGTGCGCCACCGCCGCCGCCGCCGCCTCGTCGATCAGCCGGCCGCTGCGGAAACGGTCCAGCGTCAAGCCGGCATTGAATTTGTGCGGCTCGTCGCGGGCAATCAGATGCGCGAAGAGATTGGCCGAGCCCGGCGTCGCCTTGAAGCCGCCGGTGCCCCAGCCGCAATTGACGTAGAGCCCGGGAACCGGCGTCTTCGACTGGATCGCCGAACGATCCGGCGTATTGTCGACGATGCCGCCCCATTGCCGCATCATCTTGACGCGCCGGAACA